>Ga0209789_10000019_pt1 | contig 42104 bp, 42 predicted proteins | sample WorMetGr2BELIZE2_FD_187418 | JGI IMG/M metagenome (GOLD analysis project Ga0209789, IMG submission 187418) | Marine gutless worms symbiont microbial communities from Max Planck institute for Marine Microbiology, Germany - Inanidrilus... ...
CGAACTTTTCCGCCGTCCGCATCGCCCCGAGGCCAAGCAGCGACAGCAGCACCGTGACCAGCGTCTCGGTGCCAGTGAGCTCCGGAATGGCCGTCACATGTGGGAAAAAGTTCACCGTGACCCAGGTCAGCAGGTCGAACAAGATGAAGTGCCAGGCGAGCGCAAAGCCGCACACCCAGCCGATGAATGGCCGCCAGCCGGCGACGAAGATGGAGCGGTGACCGGCCTCGATCTTGTTGAGTTCGATCTGAGCCAGGCTCGGCTTCATCATCAGCTTGGCCTTGATGACCTCGGCGGCACGCTTCTCGTCGTCGGTCTCGACAAACTGGTCGATGATGTTGGCGACGCCCTCGGCGGCGGAGACGATCCCGCCGCCGACGAGCGATCCGAATATCTTGTCCAGCATGGCTATCCCTCCACCAGCTCAAAATGCACGAGATCATCGAACGTGTTGTCCCGGACCTCGGTGTCGCGGTCCCAGTCGCCGCCCCAACGGAGATCGACACCCATCGCCTTGGCGGTAGCCAGCACGAAGCCGGCGAACAGGGTTTGGCGTTCCCGGTCGTCCCAGACGACGGGATAGGGCGTCACGTCCACTGCCATGGACGGCACGGTGTTGTGCTTTCCGTTCGGCCAGCGAACCTGGCTCTTGCCCTCTTCCACCATCCGGTTCTGGCGTTCCTTGTTTCGGTGGCCTTCGAGGATGGTGCAGTCGAAGTTCCTGACCACCTCATGAAAAACCCGCTGCAGGCGCGGGTCACAGGTGGCGAGCTTGGCGACGGATTTGTCTGAAAAGCTCGGCATCATTGACCTCCAAAGAGTTTGAGCTTGATGGCAACGCCGGCGATCAGCGCCAGGATCAGTCCGGTGGTGACGAGGCGCACCACGGTCTGCCAGGCGGTGCGCCTGGCGATGCGAACGGCGCCCAGCAGGGAGCGCAGATCGCGAATGTCGCTCGCGGCGTGTTCGTCGACCAGGCCGACGTCGGCCAGCGCCCGCCTGGCGCCGCGCTCCGCGGCCAGTTCCAGGAGTTGCTCGAACTCCTCTTCGACGGACATGCGCACATGCCCGTCCCCCATGGTTGGACGGTTCATCCGATTTTCCTTTCGTTGTTCGGAGTTGCGTGGCGGCCGCTCACCGCCCGATCAGATGTCCCGCCGCATCGGGCCTTCGATGGCGACGGCGACCTTGCCGGTGAGCATCCACAGCGCGCCGGTAAGCATGGCGATGTTGTAGGTAAAGCTGTTGTCGCAGGCGTGGCGCCAGTACGCGCCTTCGAGATACATGCAGGCGCCCTTGCAGAGCTGAACCACGGGACAGCGCCGGCATTCGTCTCGAAGTGACCAGTGCTTGGCGGTGGTTAGCCGCACATCGTCGAGGGCGTCGACGTGTCCAATCCGATGTGCGGCGTCGCCCGTGTTCTGGCAGGTATAGACGTTGCCCTTGAGGTCGACCGCGATGTTGTCGTCCCGGTCCATGCCGCACTTCTGACCGAGGGTCGAAGCGGGCCGGGCTTCGGCCAGGGAGTTGAACCAGTCCTGGAACTTCATCCAGACGGTGGAGACGGCGAGCGCGCTGCCGTCCATGATCTCACCGAGGAGAGCCAAACGGATCTGCTTGTGCTCCTCGTCCGTCGCCGGCGAGAGCATCAGCCCGCCCGGATCGTAAGGGAGCAGGAGCTCTTCGCTGCCAACCACCACGGATTGGTCACCCATCGTTTTGGCGAACCACTCTCGCGCCGTTTTGAGGCTGTAGTGATCGCGCGTCAGCACCACGTTGAGGGAAAACTTGCCCTTGGGGTGCAGGCGGTCGAACAGCGCGCGGATCGCCGCCGCCTTTTCCGGGTCCTCGAACGGATCTGGGCCGCGCAGGGCCTGACCGGGCCCGTCGTGGGAGACCGCCACTGCGAAATCGAGGCGGTCGAGCCACTCGATCTTTTCTTTGTTCAGGACCGAGCCGTTGGTAATGACGGATAGCTCGGCGCTGGGCCAACGGTCCTTGATGCCCTCGGCCAGGGCCTTCAGCTTCTTCCAGTAGACGAAGGGCTCTCCGCCCCAGAACTGAATATTGGTTCCGGCACCCTTGCCGTCCCTGCCGCCGTCCCACCAGGAATCCAGATTGGCGAGGAATCGGCTGACATCGGTAAGATCGGTCGACTCCTCCCGGCCGACCTGGCTCGCTTGGCCGCAATAGGCGCAGGAGTAGTTGCAGCTGAATCCGAGCGAGACCTTCAACTTGCGAACGCTGTGCGTCTTTAGGCCCGGGTTCTCGGAGCTCACCGCCATGGCCGTTTCCCATCCGCTTTTTCCGCCGTAAACGAAACCGGCCGGGGAGAGGTCCACCGGCCGGCCGTCGTCATGGGTCAGGAGAGACGCGTGCGGGTCATAAAGGAGCCGTTCGGTCGTGCCGTCGGGTCCTTGCAGCGTGATCGTGTAGATCGGCAAGGGATGCTCCCTCTTGTTCGGCGATCCAGGCGAATAGCTCGTGCTTGGCCTTGGCGAGCCGGCAATCGACGTCGTGGGTCTGCGACAGGTGACAGTTGCCCCGGCACCAGCGGTTGATGGGACAGCGTCGGCATTCGGCGGTGTCGACGAACCGGCGGACGTGCCTTAGCGCCGCCGCGGTCTCGGGCGTAGCGGGCTCCGGCTCGAACAGGTGGCCGGTGCGCAGGCTCCGGCGGACCGAGTGATGGCAGCCGTAACGGTTACCGGCAAGGTCGACCGAGACGTGGTCGTCGGCGTGGCAGAGGGGCGCCGGCGGCCGGGAGGGCGCGCCGAGGGCTTTCCGCCATTTCGTGAGATGGCCTTCGAACATGCCATGCGCATGGCGGTCCCCCGCGACGCGACGCTCGGCGAGTTCTCGGAGATGCGGGACATGGGCGTCGAGGTCGGCGTGGGTCAAATACCACGACGCATCACAGCCGTCGGTCGCACGTACCCAGTGCACATAAGGGAAGAACGGCCGCCCGAAACCTTGCTCCAGCTGGTCGATCTCCCTGAACCATGGCCAGGCGAACAGGCTCTTGTGCGTGAACAGGAACGAGATCGCCGAGTTCTTGAGCCGCGTCGCCTGCTCCCACCGGGGCTCGCCGAACGGCCCGTGCTGGCTCACCACCACATAGGCACCCCAGCGGTTGAGGACCTCGATATGCCGATCTTCGAGGAGGCTCCCGTTGGTGACCAGCTTGACGAAGCCGAGCGGAACGCCGGCCGCGATCAGTGCCTCGTGGATCGCCTCGATGGCATCCCAGTAGATCAGCGGCTCGCCGCCCCAGTAGGCTACCTCGGTGATGCCCCTGTCTTTCAGGAACGGAGCGATCTTTTCGACGAAGGGCTCGACCGGGTGACGTTTTCGAACGGCGTCCGCGCCTTTGGGGTCCTGCAGACAGTAGGCGCATTCGAAATTGCAGGCGTAACCGAGAAAGACGTTGAGCAAGGTTCAAGCGACCTTGGGCGCGGCGACGGCGATTTCAGCCTCCGCGACGCCGCTGAAGTGCCGAAAGCCAGCCTTGATGCGGAACCGCTCGCCGGGATCGAGGCCAAGCGCCGTGATCCGGAACGCGCCCGTTCCGTTTTCGACCTGGACCCTTCTTTGCGGCAGGTAGCCCCCGGTCGCTTCTAGATAAACCTCGGGCGCGACATCGCCGACCAGCCGGCCACGGCTGTTGACGACCCGCACATCGACCGTCGCGCTCGCATCCGGCTCCAGAGCCGATGGTGCGTTCAATCGCAGGCTTGGCAACGCCTTGCGGCCGATGGCCGGGATCTCGGCGGCCGTATGTTCCGGCCCGGAATCGAGATTGCCGACGAGACCGTAGTCGGGATGCAGGGTGAGGCGGAAACTGCATTGCGTGAAGTCGCAGGTCTTGAATGGCACATAGACCTGCAGCGGCAGGTTGATGCCGGCGACGGCGAGGTGCCTGGGCGCCGGCATCTTGGATGCAAGGCTCACCGGAAACCGATTGAAGGGGGCGAGCGGCAACCCGGCGGTTCCCGCCGAGTACGGAGTCGAAAGGGGGAACAGCCAGTTGCCGTGATCCGACCACTCGGCACGGTCTTGAATGGCATCGATGTCGAGGACGACGGCGCCGAGCTCGCAGAAGATGCGGTCCTCGAAGCGGTCCGCGAGCACCGCGCCGGGCGTGAAGGTGCGGGCAACATTGGCGGCGGGAACGACCGCGCCATGTTGCCCCGCCGGCATCGGCCGGCTTTCGTCGGAGACCTCCTGCCCGGTGAACGCGCCACGACCTTCCAGGATTTCCTCGTAAGTGCGCAAGCTCACCATTCGCTCGGAACGGATGACTTCGATCAAAAGCGGGACTGGAAGACCCCACATATGGGTGACGAAAGGCGTGATCATCGGCTGGTTCCTTCAGGCGTCGCCGCAATCGCAGTTGCAATTGCAATAGGTGCAATAGCTGCAATAGGAGCAGTACGAGCAGTAGGACATGCAGTTGTAGTTGACCCGCTGGAACGCGAGCCGGACCTGTGTCGCAGAGACCTGCTCCATGGTGTAGCTGTAGGTGTAGAAACTGCCGGAGCCGGTGGTGCCGGCATCGCGCGCGCCACCCACGGACGCATAGCCCTTGTTAAAGAGCGCCGCGAGGTCAGTGGCGTCGGCGATCTTGAAGCCGGTGGCGCCCGCGGTTCCCTGGGACTTGACGCTGGGCGCGACAAGCTCTCCGGTCATCGTGTCGCCGGCCTTGGCGACCCGACCCGATTGATCGACGCCGGCCTGAATGTCGGCGACCGGCGTGGTAGCGGCATCGGATAACCCGAGGGTGGTCCGTTGCGCGGCGGCATCGGCGTCGTCGAGCAGCGCCTTGCCGGCGGGTGTGACCGGCACGGCCTGGGCCTGGCCATCACCGGTGCGCTCGATGAGCCCGGTCGCGATCAGCCCGGCGACGGCGGCGAGGTCCGCATCCTTGGCCTGATAGGCCGTGTCGTGGTTGTGGTCAATCGCGGCGAACAGTGCCTGCGCCTCTTCCTTGGAGAGATAGCTCTTGGATAGATCGGCGATGACAACCCAGACATCGGGCCCCGTGCTTTTCAGCTGGTAGAGCTTCTGCTCGTCGGTACGCAGACACAGCATGCCGACCGAGAGGCCCGACGTTGGGAACGTGGTGCCGGAGAAGCACGACGCCACGGCGTCGTCGCGGTCGAGGAGCTTTTGGCGGCTGTTCTGCAGGGTTTCCGTCGAGGGAATATCTGGGTAGTTCTGCGCCATGGATGGTTCCTAATATCCGAGGGCCGACCAGCTAACGGTGCCGGCGACGAGGCTCACGCCATCAGCGGCATCGAATAGCTGGACATCGAAGCCCGTGGTCGTGATCGCGGTGATCTCGGGCAATGCGGGCGTGGCGCCAGCCTTGAGCGTCACCTGCACCTCCGGCGGCTCCGTAAAGCCACGGTTGAAAGCGACCGTGCCCCCCGTCACTGGAACGCTTGCCGTGCCCCGGTCACGCACGTCGGCGACATCGACGTTGAAAACCGCATCCGCGATCGCGACCCGCTCGCCGGTGACGGGAGCCGCGAGCAGGAGCCCGATCAGCGCCTTCCTGTACTCGTAGTCGCCGGGAGCGAGATCCCGGAACGGCCCGTAGCCGAGCGGTCCCCTGGTCGCGACCAGATCCCGGAAGGCTGCCTCGTCCAGGGGCGTCGAACGCACCGCCAGATCGGCAAGCACGGCGTTGGCGTGCCGGAGCAGAGCATCTGCGAGCGCGAATGCCTCCGTCGAGAGGCAGGCGGACATCTTCGCCTCCGTATCCGTCAGTGCAACCATTTCTGGGAGATCGCGCCGGAAGGCGGTAAGCCGCTCGAGCGCATCCGCCAGCGCCAACGGCTCGGCGGAGTTCTTGGCCGGAAAACCAGTCCTCGCCTCCCCGAAGTCGAGCCCCTCGGCCTCGGGATGGCGGGTGTTTTTCGCCGCGATCTCGCCGAGCGCCAGGTTTTCGGCGACCGACAGGATGAAGTTGATGTAATCGACATAGGTCTCCGCAATGCCGAGGGTTTGGCGCCTATGGGCCAGGACCTCCCCGATCCGCCCATCCGCCAGGCCGAGCATCGAGAGGGCATGCGGCCCCGCGATCCGGGCGCCCAGCGCAGCGACCGGCAGGGCCTCGCCGGCGTCCGCGGCATAGTCGGACACATTCGCTCCTGACCATCCCTTGTCGGCCTCGACGTCGTGCCAGTTGAAGGTCGCGGTCGCCCAGACATAGTCGGCGCCCGGGGTTTCGGTGATTTCGACTGTCATTCAATCTCCCTGTCGTGGCTTCGCCGCTCCTCGCCTATTGGCCTACGACATCGTGAAGGTGAACTTCTGGGTCAGCGTGTCATCGGCGCCCTTGTTGATGACGGCGAACACCACCCGGTCCAGCATGGTTCCGGCGGTGGCGGCGTTGAACACACCGGCCTCGGTGATGGCGCCGGTTGCCTCGCCCGGATCGAACGTCGTCTCGAAGGTAAAGACCTTGGTTCCTGCGACATGGGCATAGGTGGCGGCTTTGCGGGTGAGCTCGGTGCCGAGCGCCGTATCCCCGGCGGCGGCCGCGACGGTCCCGGTACCGACGGCGATGTGGCTCATGGCGCCCGGTCGACCCGTGGACTTGCCGATAACCTCGGCGATGAAGTCGAAGCCGACATCGACGATCAGGTTGTCCTTGCGCCGGACGATCACCTTGCCATCGGCGCGACACAGGACGAGCTCCATCGCCCCCCTCAGGCGCAGGCCCGAGGGCAAGTCTCTTTCGTTCATGGTGTTCTCCGTTAAGGGTAGAGCCGTAGCTCGTCGAAGCCGCCGAGCGGCGCCAATGGCTGATTGGCGGACACCACGTCACCGGTCTTCCAGGACGCGGCATGCAGGGCCCGCTCCGTGGCCGACTGGGAAACACCGAAGGTGACGATGTCGCCGGCGATCCGCGCGAGAGTCAGTCCGACCCGGTTGCCGAGGTGGTCCTCGAGGTAGTAGAGCCCGACGCCCGGGTCGTAGCCGAGGCTCAGGACGCCCGAGCCTCCGGACCAGACCGCATAGACCTGCGGCTCCTCCAGAAGCTCGTCGAAGCGCAGATCGAACGTCGCCGAAAACTCTGCCGGCACACTGAGAGTCCAGGCCACCTGGGTGGTGTCCAAAACCTGAAGCCCCTGGGCGAATCGGGCATCAGCAAAACCGAGCCCGAGCGCCTCCGAGGCGGCGGTTCCTTTTAAGCCGCCCGTATCGCCGTCGAGCGTGAACCCCTCGACAAGGTCGTTCGCGGGCGGTGCCTCTAGGGCAATTACGTTCCGGAGTTCGGCCCCGTCGGCATCGCCCACGGGCAACCAGGGCGCACCGGATTCGGGCGATTCCCAGGTGAAAGCCGCGTCGGCCCAGGCCGGAGGGTCGGCCGGAATGGCGACGATGCTGGACGCCAGCCAATTGCGCGCCCGGAAGGCCTGGCCGAGATCGGCCTTGAAGTAATGCGTACCTTTGGGCGCGTTCACGCCGCCGCTTCGCGCCAAGGCCAGCAGCCCGTCGGTCACGACCTCCAGGCCGTGGCTGACGCCGGGCCAGCCGAGGGCCATGCGGTCGGTTAGCAAGATCACGTTACGGTCCGACAGCGGCGCCAACCGCGTCGTGGCGAAAGCGGCGGTCTGGCTGTAGAGCCCGGCGGCGGAAATCGCCTTGCACCAGAAGGTCTCGTCGGCGGGCGTCTGAACCGGCCACAGCGCGACCAGGTGGTCCCCGGCGGACCGGCCAACAAACCGACCCTGTCCCCAGCTCTCGCCGGCGCGGATCTCGTATTCGACGCCGGCGATGGGCAGCGAGGTCCAGGAGAAGCGCACATGCTCGCCCTGGGGCACGGCGTCGAAGCCGGTGACATCGGCGGGCGGCACCACGGACGCAATGACGCTGACGGCGCTGACGCTTCGGAGCCCCAGCTCGTCGACGGCGCGGATGTGGAACCGATGATCTTCGGCGTCAACAAGCGCCACGAACAGCGACGTGCCGCGATGCCGGGTGGTCACCACGGCGCCCACATCCCAGGACTCACCGTCGCGAACCTCGTAGCCGACCACGTCGAGCTCGCTGACCGTGTCCCAGGAGAGCTGCACCCCATCGGCCCGGCGCGCCGCCTGGAAGTTCGCGATATCCGAGGGTGGCGTGGTCTTGCCCACCACCACGTGGCCCAAAACCTCGGTCCACTCGGAAGCCAAGCCGGCCTGGCTCACGGCCCGCAACCGGATGTCGTAGGCGATGCCGTCCTCGACCGGCTGAACCGCGATCTCCCCCGAGGCGGCCGGTGCCGGCGGCAGGACCCGCCAGCGCTCGCCGCTCCCCGCAAGCCGATAGTGGGCCTGGATGTACTCGGCTGGGTCGTTCAACCCCGAGGTCTGGACCACCCGGGCCAGAATGCGCGACTGCGCGCGGCCGTCCGGTCCGACCACGAGCACGCTCTCGTCGGAAACCACTTCGTCGATGACGGGCTCCGCCGGCGTTTGCCGTTCGACCAGCGGGGGAAGCGTCATCAGGGAATTAAAATGCGGGATTGCGCCCGTGTCCGCCTGATGAACCGTCGGCGCCGCGTCGACCAGGGTCAGCGTGGCGCGGAAATCCCCCGAGTGACGGATCGCCTTGACGATCAGATCGGCGCTCTCACGCTCCGCCTCGCCGAAGAGCACCAGGTCTCCCGGCTCCGGCGCCACCACCGCCGGCACGGGTTGGAGAAACGCGAGGGTGTCGGTCTCGCCGGACGCGGTGACAACGCTGGCAACGCTGCTAACGCCGTCGGCGTGCCGGAAGCGGACGGCATAGGTCTTGCCCACCTCCATGGCGACCATGTCGTCAAGCGTGACCGAAACCGCATCACCGCCCGCATCGAAGGCAACGTCCTTGACCCGCCCCCAGCCGCCGCCCCAGAACGGCACGTCGTGGCTGACCCTGACCAGGTCGCCCGCCGTGCAGACCAGGTGGTCGATGTCGACGGAGATCTCGTAGGTCTCGGGGCGCAGCTTGCCGACGGCCAGATGATAGCGTCCGTGTTTCCAGGCGAGATCGGCGCTGGTGCAGCCGAACAGCTCGAGGGTTTCGAACCGGCTCGCGTTCGTCTCGCTGTAGCCGTCGGCGTAGACGATGACCTCATCCTGCTGCCAATCGCGATCGGGATTGACGAAGCGGCACTTGAGGCCGTGGGGGATCTGGGTGAAAGCCTTGATGCCCCGGAACCCCATCGTGTTACGCGGCGTGAAGTGCTGGATCGGCACCGTCTGCGCCACGTCGCGCACGATCGAGAAATTGCCGTCGCGCATGCCGAAGCCGGCCCGGCCGGCGGCGGCGGTGTCGCGCAGCAGCTCGAACACGGTGGTCGGGTAGTCGATCACTGCGTCGAAGGTGAACGCGGGCGTCGCATCGGCCCAGGCCTTGAAGGCGTCGAGATCGAGCCGCTCGTCAGCCACCGGCCGCCTGTTGGCCGCCCCGCGCAGCACGTCGAGATAGGCCCAGGCCGGATGGCGGGTCGCCTGTTCGGTCCACTGCGTCCCGTCCCAGACCGGCAAAAGGGCCTGCGTCACGGCCGAAAACTGATTGACGATGCCGTTCAGCTGGTCCGTCGCCTTGATGCGCATGGCGACAAGGCAGCGGCCGGCCACCTTCACGGGTGCGGTGTGCTGGACGGTTCGGATTGCCGAGACGAAGCTATCGTCGCGGATGCGGGTCGATGAGTTGTCGGCGGTCAGCCGCGTGAAACGGACCTCGAAGCGGCCGCTCGCGGGCGTCACGATACGCACGCCCCTCCGCACGACTTGCTCGGTCGCCGCCGTGTAAGTAGACGTGGCGTGCTCGGTCCATGGGTCTGAGGAACCGGCAAGACGGTACTCGACCTTGATCTCGACGGACCGGTCCTGCCGGTTGCCACTGTCGTCGAAGCGGACCAGCCCGCGGAAGGTGATGTCGGCGATGATCTCGTCGGCGCCGTCGCGGGTCTCCAGGACCTCCGGCCCGCCGTCACTGGTCACCTTCAGCGCGTACGGGTCCTCGCGGATGGTGTCGGTGTAGAGCGTGATCGGCGGATCGCTTTCGTACCCTAGCCGGATTTCCGTCTCCACGCCCTCGAACTGGGCCAGCGGGATGGCGCCGATGCGGAGATCCGAGAGCTCCAGCGGCCCGTAGCCGAAGTCGAAGAGCATGCGCAGGTACTGTTCGTCTCCTTCGACCTCGGTGTGCGGGTGGGCAGCCAGCACAGGAAACACCCGGTGGCGACCGTAAACCCTCGGCACGGGCCCGTACCGGTTGGCACGGTTCTGCGTCCCGGTGATGGCGAGCGTCGGGCTGGTGCGGCTCTGCGGCCCGCCGACCGAGAGTTCGGCGAGCTTCGGTCTGGGCGGCGGCGCGATGGCATTGACGATCAGGTTGCCAACGAGCGTGATCGCGGCGCCACCGATGGCCGAGGCCAGGTTGATGGTCTGGCCGAAGATCACCGCTTCGGTCGGCAGCCCCATGGCCGCGCCGACGGCTGGCCCCAGCACGAAGGCGGCGGCGACCACGGCGATGGTCAGGATGGTGCGAAGCGGGTTCTTGCCGCCCCCGCCACCCTTGCCCGGCGCGACGCGCAAGGTGACCACGGCGCCGGCCTTGGGACGCACACGCGCCCAACGATCGCGCGGCACCATGACCGGATCGGTGGTCATTGCCCCGTCGGTAATCCAGACATGGGCGTGGGCCACGAGGATCGGATCGAGGCCGAGCGTGTCCATGATGTCGGTGATCGAGCCGCCCACAGGCACGGCCCGGTCGATGCGCAGGTGCGAAAACGGGCGCGGGCAGGCGATCAGCCGTAGAGCGTTTCCGTCAACCGTCATGGCGATAGAGTCCCAGGACACGGCGACGCCACTTGGCGCCGTCATAAGGTTCAAGACAGGCGTCGATCCCATCCTCGATATGCAGCATCCAGCCGGGAGCGACGACAACGCCCACATGCATGGGCTGGTTCATGAGGCGCATGAGCGCCACGTCGCCCGGCCGCTCCTCACCGGGGGCGACCTCGCGCCATGGGCCCATCTCGCCCCGGATCAGGCGGCCGATGTCCTCGGCGTCCTCGACGGAGGCGTAACCGCCGGCGTAGGACGGCAGTCGCGTACCGAATTGATCGGCGAGCACCAGGCGCACCAGCCCCCAGCAATCGACACCGCACCGGTCCCGGCCATGCGCGCGGAACGGTAGGCCGACATAGTCGGCAACCCAGTCGGGCATCATCAGAAGAGGCCCGGATATTCGCTCGGCACGTAGCTGTGCCCCGGAAACGGCTCGTTGAGCACGTCCTCGAAAGCGAGCTCGCCGGTGACGGTGAGCGCGTCGTACTCGGCGGAGACCAGGGTCATGTTGAACGGTCCCGCCTCCACCGTGTCGGGCGAAGCGGCCATGACCACCTCGAGGCCGACTGAGAGCGGCGAGGAGATCTCCCGCAGGTTCTTCACGATCTCCCGGTCGACGTTGTCGATACGGAGCGTGACCCGGGCGACGCTCTCCGGGTCCTCGTCGGGAAGCGCGATCTCGAAGGGATAGGCGATGTAAGTATCGCCGCGACTGACCACATCTTCCGTGTTGTTGACCACTCGGATGGGCACCGCGAGGTCCTCGTGGTCAAGCGTCAGCAATAGAAGAAAGACCTCCTCGGTTTCCTGCGCGTTCACCGCCTGGCGCGCGGCGAGAGACAAACTTCGGCTCACGGCAAAATCTCCAGGCGCAAGGTCGCTTGCCACAGCGTGCCCCTTGCGATGGGCGTGTAGCTTGGCGGCTCGACGAACCGGAAGGTCACGGCTGTGCTGTTTCGTGGATGCTTCCAGTCGAACGGAAGCGCGCCACCGGCGACGGTCGAGCCGAAAAAGGAATCCAGGGTGTCGACCTGGGCCGGCGTCAGGCGCACCTGGCACTCGATGCTCCGAACGCCTGCCGTGAAGCGCCGGCGCACCTTGGGCGGCCCTGCTTCCATTTGCGAACGAATCACCGTGTTCGGCGCCTGCTCGCTGAACCCCTGCGCCAGTGGCTCCTGCGGCAGCGATGCCGGCCATACGGGGTTGGTCATCGGGGAACGCCCCGCCGGTTGATGCCGAACGCACTACCCAGTGCCTGGTCGAAGGCACCTTGTGCGATGCCGCGATTGACTTCATCTCGGATCAGCACACGGACAATCCGTCGGCCGTCAGGGCCCCGTTCACTGGTTACTTCCGGTTTGGCGCCATTGGTTCGCTGGTCGATCACCTGGACCACGACCTCGGACCCGAAGGCCTCGCGCATCTGCTCGGGCCAGCCGATCACCTCGCCCTGTCTGGCGATGACTGGGACATCGCCGCTCACAAGGCCGCCGGAATGGAATCGAGGAGCGTTCTCGAATACCGCTGGATCGACAGGGCGGTGAGCAAGCGGCGTTACTCCGACCACGCCACCACCATGGGCGAATGCGGTGCTCCGATACTGGGGCGCCAGGCCAGCGCCGTTATTGGGCGCCGTCAGGCTCGACGATCCGAAGAAGTCGAAACTGATGCTGCCGATCAGCCCCTCGAGAAAACTCTCCATGGGCTTGAAGATCAGAAGCCGCCAGGCGGCCCGGAGCGCGGCTTCCTCCAGCGTCGAGAAGAAGTCCGCGACCGACAGCTTGCCGGTCCGGGCCCACTCTACCCAGGCGTCCTCGGAGGCCTTCAGGGCGCTCGACGTGACATCCTCGAATTGTCTCGCCGCATCGCCAGCCTCTTTGCCGTAATCACGCAACGCCCGGGTGACGCCGGCTGACCACTCCCGACTGGCGCTCAGCATGCGATCGTATGCATCTTCCGTGGCCCGGGCGAAGGTCTCCTGACTGATCGCGCCCTCATTCAGCAGCCGGTTCAGCTCCGCGAGCTCGGCCTTGTAGGCCTCCTCCGCCGTGCGGAGGCTTTCAGTAAGGGCGCGGCCTCTTTCCTTTAGCTTGGCCGCATCCTCCTCGGCCCTGTTCCTTGCCTCGATGGCCTGCTGCTCGTCGAACAGGGCTCCGGCCAGTTCTCGCACCTGGCGGCGCTGCTCGACGGTCGCGTCCGCCGACAGACGCCGCAAGGCCTGGGAAACGAAGTGCGCGCGATCGGTCATCGCCAGTTCGTCGCGTTCCGCTCGCAAGCCATCGACGATCTTGCGATTGGCATCGGCGCGTCGCCGCGCCGCCTCCTGCTCTTGCGCCGCCAGTTGGGCGAGCCTGGCATCGCGCACGGCGGCGGCCTGCGCCATGATCTCGCCGACCTTCTCCAGATTGCTGGCATCCGGCGCGATCAGAGTCTGCATTTCGGCGACCAGGCGTTCGTACTCGGCCCGGATACGATCCGCGCCCTCGTGGGTGAGGATGAACAGTTGACGCTGCAGATCCTTCTCGATCTCTCCGATGCGCCGGGCGCGGTCCTGGGCCGCCTTGATGTCCACCTCGACGGAACCGGAATCGGCGTCGACCGTCGGTCCCGGCTTGCCTCTCTTGTCTCTCTGCATCCAGGCGAGCTTCGCCGCCCATTGCCGGTAGACGGCCGTCTTCTCCTCCAGCTGGCGCTCCAGCACCACCTTGCGGCCCCAGCCGAGGGGATCGTCCAGGAACCCGACGTCGCCGAGTTCCTTCAGTTCGCGGGCGATCTCCTGGAGCTCGGCGCGGCGTTCCTCGACGATTGCCCGGGTGCTGCCCAGGCTCAGGCCCTCGAAGTTGAAATCCCCCTGGGCCAGGAGCTTGAGTTGCTCGTAGGCGACTCCGGCCTGGCCGGCGAGGTCGGCCAGTTCCCTGACCGCGGCGGCGACGCCGGGCGCCAGGTCCTCGCCGATGGCCCGCGCGAGGGATTTGATGTTGTTCCACATCAACTCCGTCTGGTTGTTCAGGCTCTCGAAGGCCCGCGCCGCTTCCTCGTTCAACGCGGTGGCGTTCTCGGTTTCGCGATTGGCGAGCTCAAGGGCCTGGGCGAGCAGATCGGCGCGGTTCGCCAGCACCGGGATGGTCTTCAGCAGACGCTGGTCGGCGAGGCCCAGCGCCGCCATGACGTCGGCCGTCGAGCCGCCGGCGTCGCTGACCCGCTTCAGACCCTCGATGAACAACGCGAACGTGGCCACGGCGTCCTTCCGGAACAGTCCCTTGATCTCTTCCGCGGTCCGGCCGGTGATCTTCGTGAGTATCTCCAGATGTTCCCCTCCGCTACGGATGGCGGCATCCATCATGCGCATGACCCGTCCGACGGAGGTGCCCGCCACCTCCGACTTGACGCCGACGGCGGCCAGCGCCGCGGCCAGGGCCGAGGCCTGGGCGGAACTCACCCCGAAGACGGCGGCGCCGCGCGCGATTTCCGTGGCCATCTCGGCGATCTGGCTTTCCGTCGCCGCGAAGTTGTTGCCCAGCGCCACGATCACCGATCCGAGCACGTCGACCTTGCCCATGGCCTCGCCGGTGATGTTGAGAATGCGCGCGAGCGCGATGGCCGCCTCGTTGCCGCCGAGGTCCGTCGCCGTGCCGAGCTTGGCGACGGTCTCGGTGAACTTGAGGATGTTGCCGGCGCCCTTCACCCCGAGCTGGCCGGCGCTCTGGGCGATGGCGAGCAACTCGTCGGTGGCCATGGGGATGCGCTTGGAAAGGGCGTCGATGTCCTTGCCGAGCGACGCCAGCTCGGTCCCCGACAGGTCCGCCGTCTTGCCGACGCCAATCAGCCCGGCCTCGAAATCCGCATACAGCCTGACGATCTCGCGCAAACCCCGGACGGCGCCGGCGGCGACGATCACCCCATAGAGGAGCTTCATGCGCTGGCCGAGGGACCTGGCGCGGTCGGTGAGCCGAGAGAGCCCGAGCGACGCCCTGCCGCCAGCGGTCTCGATCTTCTTGAGGGCCTTGTCACCGGTCCTGCCGACGTCCATGAGTTCGGCCTTGACCTTGCCGCCGCCATCGATCGTGAGGCGGATGGAATAGGTGTGCTCGGCCTTGGCCATCGGTCACTCCGTGTCTTCCACTTTGGCTTCGATCATTCCGGCTTCGGCCGCCTGCAGCAGCTCGGAAACCACGACAAGATCGCAGCCGCGCGCCTCGGCGATCCTCAGGGCCGCGTTCATATCGATGCCCACCACGTGGCCCGATGGCGCCAGGCGCAGTTGCCCGAGCGAGGCCACCAGCACGTCCCAGGCCTGGTGTTCCTCAGGCGATTGCAGGGCGTGTTCGCGGTAGGGACAATGGTTCCCGGACGGTCCTATTTCACCTTGCGCGCAGGCCGCGTCTTCCCGCCGGCAGGCTTCGCAGTAGCCGGGCCCTCCGCCTGGCTTGAAATGCCAGCGGCAGAGAGCCCTGATCCGTTTTTTGCGGCGTTGAGCAGCATCTGCTGGAGGGTCAGCTTTTGCAGGAACTGCTCGCCCACGGGGTAGAGGTCCATCACCGCGATGATGTTCTCGCGGGTGACCGGCGGATCGTCCTCGATGCCGGTCCAGGCGGTGACATGGCGCGCCGCCAGTTCGTAGACGACCTGGCATTGCAGGAAACCGTCCCGTTCCTCCTCGTCATCGAGGTCCGGCAGACCGTCGAGCGGCAGGCCGGACTCCTTGCGCTCGCGGGCCTGGGCTTCGATGGCCTCGACCCGCCGCCGCGCCGCCGACTGCGCCGCCGCCATGCTTGCCGTGGTCAACGGCTTCACGGTGACGGTGACGCCGTAGGGAAGCTCGATGTCATAAGGCTCGGTCTGTTGCTTGAGAGAGATCATGCGTACTCCGTCCCGTCCAGGTCGTTGATGAGGGTTGCCGTCAGCATGCGCCCGGCGGCATCGTTTTTGGCGCCCTGGAAATCAAAGCTCGCCTGCACGCCACCCGGCCCGTCGACGGCCAGCTTGGGCTTCGGCAGGTAGACCTCGTGGGCAGTGAACAGGACCTGCGATCCGGCATTGAGGGTATAGCCGAACTCCAGGTCCACCGGCGTGCCGCCGGCGGCATCATCGATCAGACCGGTATCGGCGAAACGCACGTCGATGCGCCCCGTCAGCGCCGCCACCGTCGGATCGGCACCCTCGATCAAGCCGTCGGAGCGGATGGTCTCGATCTTCTCCAGGTTGTTGGAATAGGTGAGCGAGCCGGAGGTCAGGTTGCCGACGGGCGAGCCGCCCCGCGTGATCGAGCCCTGGAACTGGCTGATGCGCGAGAACTGCAGGCTCAATGGCGCGCCGCCCTGGGATGAAGTGAACCGGGTCTCGCCCTGGGCGATGGCGCCCAAGGTGGCGGCCGCCGCGCCCGAGCGCTGGAACTCCAACGCCAGGGAGTTGAGCATGACGCCGGTGTGCATGAAGAAGGCCGGCACCTGGGGCATGCCGACCTCGATCGAGTAGCTGGGCAGGACATCGGTGCCGGAGGCGAAGACGTGGGAATACCCGCCGCCGGTGAGCGTCGGGCCGCTGGCCGTGGCCGCCGAGGCCGCGAGGGTGAAGGCGTTGCCGGCGGCGCCCGCCGTATCGTGTGTCACGAGCAGCCGCTGGGTGCTGGCCAGACGGCTATAGGTAGCGTCATCGATGTTGGCGTCGACCGACGCGTTGAGGTCGGTGACCAGCTGGTCGATGGTCTGGGTCGCCGTCACTCCACGAATCATCGGCCGAGGGCCGGACATGGCCGCCGCCAACGCCGCCAGGGCGTCCCGCATGGTGCCGACCTCGTCGGCGAGCCCGGCGCGAACGGCGGCCTCGCCGAAGAACAGGCCTGCCTCGGTCTCCCGCACGGCTGCCGTAGCCATGCCGCGGTTGCGCGCCACGGTCTCGACGAACAGCCCATGGACCCGGTCGACTTCGGCCTGGAGCGCGGTTCTCGCCTCGCCGCCGAGCGCCCCATGCGGGTTGAAGTCGTTCTTGTGCGCGCCAGCGAATATCGTGGTGTAGCGGTAGCCCTCCATAACGTCCCTGGCCGAACGGTCGACGTGGACCGCGACGACTCCGATCGAGCCCACGCCCCCGGTGCGCGGCACGATAACGCGCTCGGCGGCGCTGGCGATGGCGTAGGCTCCGGAGAAGGCCTCCTCGTCGGCGACCGCCCACACCGGCTTCAGGCTCCGCGCCTCGAAGACGAGATCGGCGAGGTCGAACACGCCGCTCGCCTCGCCGCCCGGGCTGTCCACGTCGAGCACGATGGCGCGCACCGCCGGATCGGTTGCCGCATCCAGGATCTGGGTTTCCAGGTCGCCGTAGGACGTCAATCCCGACGCCGCCTCGATGGGGCCGGCGCGCTTCACCAGCGTGCCGAACACCGGGATCACCGCGATTCCGGACGGGGTAACCGTCGTCGCTCGCGGTCGCCCGGCATCGTCGTGAAGGGCGACGGCCGCGGACGGCGCCTCGATCCCGATGCGGGGACCGAGCACGGATACGATCGCCTCCAGCTTGGCCTGGCCGATGACCAGCGGCGTGCCGAGCACCCGGCTCGCGATGTGCGGCAGAATTTTCATGCGCTTCTCCTGTCGGATTCCATGGACGCCGGCTCTCGGTCGGACTCATCCGCCACGGGCTCGGCGTCGGGCTGGGCGGCGCCGGTGCGCGCGACCTTTCGGGGGTCGCTGTCGAACACGAGCCCGAGGGCGTCGGCGCGGGCGTTGTCGGCGGCGATCTCGCGGTCGATCTTCTCGGCGTCGTAGCCGAAGGCCGAGATGGCTTCCGAGCGGCTCATCAGCCCGGCGCGGATGGCGAGCACGATGGCCTTGAACTCCTTCTCCGGATCGACCCACTGCCAGCCCTGCGGGATCCACTTGACCGACAACCAAGGGGCGGGGCTTCTCACGAACCCGGGCGCCTCCAGGGCGCCGGCCAGCACGGCCTGGTTCATCCATTCCCGCCACACCGGGCGGCAGAGCTGGTGGACGATGACGGCGTGCTGGACCATCTCGCAACGGCGGCGGAACTCGAGCAGCCCGGCGCGGATCGACGAGTAGTTGACCTGCGTCAGGTCGCCGCTGAGTTGCTCGTAGGTGACGCCGGCGGCCACCGCCACGGCGCGAAGCTGGTTGCGGAAGAACTCGCCGTAGGTCCCGCCGACGTCGGCCGGGTCGGAGAAGCGCACGTCCTCGCCGGGGCTGAGCACCTGCATGGTGCCGGGCTCGAGTCCGGCGACGGCGGCGCCGTCCTCGTCCGGATCGCCCTCGCCCAGCATGGCGTCGTCCGGGTTGGGCTTGATGATGAAGCCGGTGAACAGCGCCGCGACCTTGGCCTTGACCAGGGCGGCATCGTCGAACTGGTCGAGCTCGTTGAGCTTGACGAGCGCGCGGGCCAGCCAAGGTTCACCCCGAATCTGGCCCGGACGAAGCGGCCGGAACAGGTGCACGACGCGTTCCGCCGGCACCCGCACCGCGTCGAAGTCGCCCGCCCGCATGGCCGGATCGCCGGGATGCTCGCGGGTCACATGGTACGCGACGCGCCGGCCCAGCCGGTCGAACTCGATCCCGGCCCGGATGACGTTGCCGCCGGCGAGCGTCGTGTTCAGGGTCAGTGGGACATGCTCGGCTTCGAGAATTTGAAGTTGCAGCGGCACGCTGAGGCCGTCCTCGGGGCGCCGGGGACGCAGGCGCACGAAGCACTCGCCGCCTTCCATCATGGCCCGGCAGGCCAGTGTCTGGAGCCCATAGAAGTCGGTAATGCCGGCCGCGTCGGCTTCGTCGCACCAGTCCCACCACAATGCATGGACCGCTTCCCGGAAGTCGTCATCGGTCGCCGTCGACTGCGGCTTGATGCCGGTGCCGACGCAGTTGGTGACGAAGGCGTCGACGGCGTTGCCGGCCCAGGCGTTGCGCCGCACCAGGTCGCGCGATTTGACCCTGAGATCGTGGCCGGAAGCGAACAGCGCGGCGACGGCGCCCGGATTGCCCGGCTGCCACGCCAGCGCCCGCCGACCCATTCCGGCGACCTCGTGCACCGGCCAGCGCGAGCCGTGCATGGCATGGCGCGCGGCGCGCCAGGAAGCGGCCATTCGGGAGAGCAAGTTCATCCTCAGAACCCTTTGTTGGTGACCACGCGGATCTGCCGCACGCGCTTGCCGGCGTCCCTGGCGAGCGCCGTTTCCACCTGCGCCAGCGCCTCCTTGATCTCCGCTACCGAGCGATAGGTGACCCGTTTTCCGTCGTACTCGACGGTGAGCACGCCCGAGGCCAGGGCCTCGCGAAGCGCCTGCGCCTGGGTTTCCGTGTACGCCATGTCTCAGCCCATCCACTTGCTGCGGATCACGCGCCGGCGCGGCGGTGTCCCGTGGTTCGCGTTCCCCGAGGACGCCGTGTCCTTGGAGGCGCCTCGCTCGGATCCGTCATTTCCGCCCAACGCCGCCTCCAGGCGCTTCCACTGCCGCTCCTGGAACCGGTCGAGCCCGTGGATCGCGGCGGCGGCCCGGGCGTAGACCCGGCAGTCCAGGGCCTCGTTCCGGCGCGCCGGATCCTTTTCCCATGAAGCAACCGGGAACCCTTTCTTGATGCGGATCACCCGCCGCTCGGCGGTGGGCTGCTTGAAGAATTCCTCTCCGTACTGCGGGAAGTGGCAGTAACCCGGCGGGAATCCATTGTCCCGGGCGAGCTCCTCGTCCGTGGGCCGGTCCAGCTTGAGCCACCGGTAGAGCTCTCCCTTGGCCACCGGACCGCCGACCGTCCACACCCGAAGTCCGCGCCGCCGGCCTCCGCCGTCGGCCTTCGAGACGCCCAGGATCAGCGCCGTATCGCGGTCCCGTCCCTTCACCGCCACCGCGGTCCGGGGCTGGCGCGCCGCCGCGCCGGCAGGGCCCCACGAAGCCTGCGGATGGCGCCGCGCCCACGCATAGACGTCCTGCGTCGCGTAGCCGGAGTCGACGCACAACACCCGGATCGGCAGCGAACCGCCACCCTTGCGCGGCCAGTCCCGGGCCAGTACCTCGTCGAGCCGGCCCCAGACCTCGGGCCGCGCCGTGTCGCCGTCGAGGACCAGGTAGTCGATCGACCAGCTTTCCTTGCCCCGGCCCCAGGCGACGACCTCGACTTCGATGCGATCCTTCTGGACGTCGACGCCGGCGGTCAGGGACAGACCGCCCGCGGGCACGGTGCCGATCGGGTAGGCCTCGCGCCGGTCGTAGAGGTGGCGCCACTCCGGCGCCTCGTGGGCCTCCTCGAAGGGCTCGCCCAGAACCGTGGTCACGAAGCCCTTCATCAGGTCGGGGTTTTCCCGCGCGGCCTCGAACATCTCCGCCGCGTCGGCCCAGCTGTACCAGCCCACCGGACTGTAGAGGCTCGAGAGATGGAAGCCGGCGGTCCTGGACTGCGAGCCCGATGAAGCGCTCTCCGCCGTCGACCGCCACTCGCCCCGCTCGTTCATCCAGGTCTTGCGGTGCTCGTCGATCAGCAAACCGCAGTGCTCGCAGCGGTACATCGCCTCCCCGGGCCGGCCCTCCGGCCAGTAGAGGCCGTCGAACCCGAGCGTCTGGTACTCGCCGCACTCCGGGCAGGGAACGAAGTAGCGGCGCTGGTCCGAGGCCTCGAACTCGCGCTCGATGCGCGACAGCCCCTTCGTCTTCGGCGTAGAAACCAGGAACGTCTTGCGGCGCTGGAAGGTGGAGGCCCGGCGCTCGGCGAGCAGGACCGGATCGCCTTCGCCCTCGACGTCGCCCGGATAGCCGTCCACCTCGTCGAGAAACAGGTAGCGGGCCGGCATGGAGCGCAACCCCACGGCCGAATTGGCGCCGGTGAGCACCAGCAGGCCGCCGGGAAAATCCTTCGACAGCACCGTGTTGCCGGAGTCCCGGCTGCGGCGCTCCTTGACCAGACCCTTGAGCGCCTCGCTCTCCTCGATCAGGGGATCGATGCGCTGCTTCGAGTTGCGCTTGGCCAGCTCCACCGTCGGCGAGACCGCCATCATGGGGCCCGGCGCCTGGTGGATGACGTAGCCGATCCAGTTGTTGCCGCACTCGGTGCCGCCGACCTGGGCGCCCTTCATGAACACCACCCGCTCGACCTTCGAGGCCGGCGACAGGCAATCCATGATCTCCTTGAGGTACGGCGTCCGGCCGGTGCGCCAGCGGCCGGGCTCCGAGGCCGCCCGCTGGGACAGCACCCGGTGCCGGTCCGCCCACTCCGAGACCGTGAGCAGGGGGTCCGGGGTCAGTCCCTGCCGCCAGGCGTCCTCGATCCCGTCCGCGCCCTCGTACCAGTCAATCGAGGCGTGGTCGGACGTCGGCGAGTTCGGTGAGGTGATCCCGGACATGGTTCTCGAGGGTCGCGTGCATCTCGTGCGGATCGGCTCCGAGTTCCGCCGCCATCAGCGCCGAGACCCGGGCGGGCCAGTTGAGCCACGCGTCCCGCTCGTCTCTGGCCAGCCTGAACACGTGGGCGGCGGCCCGCGCGCGGTCGACCAGCTCGCCCTTGAGGCGCCGGAGCCGGACGCGCGCCGTCTGCGCCTTGAGCACCTCGTTGGCGGTCCGCGCCTGCATGAAGGTCGTGCCGCCGGCCGCGACCGACTCGCCGCTCTCGCGCAGCGTCTCGCGCACGGCGTTCAGCGCCGCCTCGGGGACGGGCTTCACCGTCCTGCCCCGGCCGGCGGTCGCCTTCGACTTGCCCCGGCCTCGCGCGGCGCCCGTGTTCGCCGACCACTCGGCGTCGGCCTTCCCGGGCTCGATGGTGCCGTCGGCCTCCGGCGTGATCCGACCCGCGGCGATCGCCTTGCGGACGGCCGAGTGGCTCACTCCCCGGTGACGGGCATATGCCCTGATCGACAGTCCCATGACCGGTGGCCTCCCCAAAAAGCAATGGAATTACAACAGATTAGAGTTTCCAGGTCCGGCGTTCGAAGCATGTATGTCCATCAACGAACGCGGCCCCTTCGCCAAACCCGGAAGGGCGCCGCCACCCGAAGGAGGCCAGGCCGATGACCACCACCTACACCCCCGACGAACTCAGCGCCATCTTCGCCGAGGTCCACGACCCGGACGACTGGAAAGCGCCGATCGCCGTCTGGTGCGCCGGCGAGGCGGTGCTGCCCATCTGCGAGGCCATCCGCTCCTTCACCGCCACCGAGCCCAAGGTCGAACTCGACACCACCCGCATGCGCTACCTGATCACCTCCGAGGGCTACCGCGCCGGGCCGGCGGGCGATCACTGAGCGGTCCCGCAATTCCCGGGGAGCCGGCCTAAAAGAGGGCCGGTTTTTCCTTCAATAACAATAGATTATTCACTTGATAAGCATCGCGAAGGAAGCGTTCATGGGCTTATCAGGCGCGGCGATGGACGCCGCACCAAACGAAGGAGACCGAAGCGTGATCAACCTTGCCCACACCGCCTACGACGCCACCAGGACCTACCGCAACCAGCGAGGCGTCGACGTCGCGTACGCCGGCACCGCCGAGGCCATCATCCACCTGGGAACCGAGTTTCCCGACTGGTTCGGCTTCGGATCGCCGACGCAGGATGAAGGGCTGTTCCTGCTCGTCGCTCCCGGTTACCGGCCCGATGAGATTGCGCTCGATCCCGGTGCCGAAGGGTGGTTGGCGATGGAGGTCGCCGACATCTCCGAGTTCACTGTCGATTAGGTCGAAGTCGCTCCTCCTGGCCCCGACCGGCACCGCCGGCGGGGCTTCGGGTGGTAGCAGCAATCCCGCTGCCGAAACCCGAGGAGACAACCATGACCAAGCTCACCGATACGCAACTGATCGTGCTTTCCGCCGCCGCCGCGCGCGACGACGGCTCGATCCTGCCCCTGCCCAAGTCCATCAGGGGCGGCGGCGCCGCCAAGGTGGTCGATGCCCTGATCCGCAAGGGCCTCGTCGAGCGCATCGTCGACGACCGTCCCGCCGTCGACGACGTCCTCAAGATCACCCGCGAAGGGCTGCTCTCCATCAACGCCGACCCGGACGAGGGCGCACAGGTAGCCGACGTTGGCCGGAGCGCCGAGACCGCGCCCTCCACCCGCCGCAAGGCGAAGAAGGCCGCCACCGCGCCCGACACGCCGAAGGAGCCCCGCAAGAAGCGCGAGGGCACCAAGCAGGCGGTGCTCATCGACATGCTCAAGCGCGACGAGGGCGCCACCATCGATCAGATCGTCGAGGCCACCGGCTGGCAGCGCCACACGGTCAGGGGCGCCATCTCCGGGGCGCTGAAGAAGAAGCTCGGCCTCACCGTCACCTCGGAGAAGGTCGAGGGCACGCGGATCTACCGCATCCCGGCGTGACGGTGGCGGTCATGACTCGCAAGACCAGGAGGCGCGGACGGGCGGTAGCCCGGACAGGGGCCGCGACCAAGCCCGCAGGCTACACCGTCCATCTCGTCGAAAGCCCGGCCGGGCAGGTGCAACTGGCGAAGCGCGGGCTCACCACCCGCGACCTCGCCAAGGCCATCGCCCGGTTCCAGACGGCGGAGAAGGTCCGCGTCGGCACCCTGATCGGCGTCAACGAGGACGGCTTCTTCGGCTCCACCGAGGAAGGATGGACGCCGGACCGCCCCGGCGCCTTCGACGAGCCGTTGCTGAACATCCCGTGGGTGCAGATACTCGAACTGCTGGGCAGGGTCCCGGAAAACACCACCGGGGAGTTCTTCGAGCAAGGAGGCAACCTTCAATGACCTATGCGATCACGCTCGCTTCCGTCGGCAACCCCGATTTCGGGGAGAACCCGGACCGGCCCTTGTCGCCGACCCGAACCGTCATGGTCGACAGCCTCGAACAGGCGTCGGCCACGGCGCGCGCCTACATCGATCGCCACCGTCTCGGTGGCGGCAATTTCGTCACCGCGCCCGTCATGCGGGGGAACCGGCTGGTTGCCCACGTATCCTATAACGGCCGCATTTGGCCGGTTGCCGGCGACGCTTGAAGCGTGGCGCCGGCTTACTACGCCGCCGCGGCCTCGCGCCCGGCGGCGATCTCTTCGAACGTCCGTCCGTCTCCGTCCAGCGTGGCGGCCTTGCCGGTAAACTCCTGCCAGCGCTTGACGATCACGTCGCAGTACCTGGGCTCCAGTTCCACCAGTCGCGCCTGCCGGCCCGTCTTCTCGCAGGCGATCAGGGTCGAGCCGGAGCCGCCGAACGGGTCGAGCACGGTCCCGCCCTCGGGGCACCCGGCCTTGATGCACACCTCGGCCAGCCTGGGCGCCATGGTCGCGAAGTGCGCCTCCGGGAACGGCTGTGTCGAGATGGTCCACACGTTCCGCAAGTTGCGCCGCTCCGGGTCGCCGACCGCGCGCTTGCGGCCGATGCGCGAAGCGACGTTCGCCTTGGACAGCGGATCGAGCAGGTCCTTGTGCTTGCCGCCGATGCGGTCCCTGGCCTCGCGCATCTTCTTGAGGTCCGACGGACCGCTCGTGCACGGCTCGCTGGCCGCGGCGCGGTCGTAGAAGTAGCGCTGGCTCTTGGCCAGCAGCAGCACCTCCTCGTAGGCCATTGTCGGCCGGTCGCGCACGCTTTCCGGCATCGGGTTGCCCGACCACGGACCGAAGCTCGCCCCCTTGGACCAGATGATCCGCGAGCGCACCCACCAGCCGTCCGCCTGCAGGGCCAGCGCCGCGCGCGAGGGAACCATGATCCTTGGGCTTCAGCCCCGGCGCGGTGGCGGCGGGCGGCAGGCCGTTCCAGCCGCCGTCGTCCTCGTAGGCCCGCCGCCGGTAGCGTTCCGAGGCGCGGGCCCGCTGCCTGCCGAGCCGCGTGCCGTAGTTGCCCCAGGACCCGGCGTGGGAATCGCCGATGTTGAGCCACGCGGTGCCGTCGTCGCGAAGAACGCGGCGGACTTCGCGGAACACTTCGACCAGGTGCTCGACGTAGAGATCCGGCGAGGGCTCGAGCCCCAGGCAGCCGAGCCAGGCACCGCAGTTCTGACAGAAGGCGCCGGCCGCGTGCTTCTGGTGGTTGCCGTCGAAGCGCCGCGACGGCGCACCGTAGCAACGGTCCGTGGTGCGGCTCTTGCCCGCCACCGTCTCCTCGCGCTGGTCGTGGACCTCCCGCCATTCGCCCCAGGCGTGATCGCAGGCCGCGTCGCCGCCCCAGATGGCGGGCGGGACACGGTAGTCGCGCAAGCTGTAGTAAGGCGGGCTCGTCACCACGCAGTGGACCGATGCCTCCGGCAACTCGCGAAGCCGCTCTCGGCATTCGCCGACAAGAATGCGAACGGTCATGCGGCCTCAGCCTCCATCGGCGTCGAAGCGAGAGCCGAGAGTTCGCCACGCATGCGCCGCAACCAGAGGGACCACTCCGTTGCCGCAGAGCCGAAGCCGGTCCACGCGATATTCAAGGAGCCCCCGCCCGCCCGGACATTCGTCCACCCCGGGGGCCAGCCCATCAGAACCTCGACGAACAGCGGGTTGAGCGTCAGGTCGGCGGGCGAGGTATCGACGCCAGCCTTCCGTATCTCCCGGTCCGGGAGGAAAGGCCGGCAAACCGCCTGCTCGTTCAGCGGGCGGCTGTTGCGCGACAGCGTCTTCTCGCTGGCCTTGCCCGACCTCCAGTCCCGCGCCGCCGGGGTCGCCCAGTCCCTGGCCTGGTGCGGCAGGTCCGCGTTCCGGCGCTTGCCCGCGCTCGGCTTCACGCCGTCGCAGGCCTTGGGCGTCGCCCACGCGCGCACGAGTTCCGTCCGGTTGCCCCCACTGGATCGCCGGCCCGAGCACGCCCGCGGTGTCGGCCACATCCGGGCCGCCTGGTCCAGTCCCAGGTGCGCCTTCTTGCCGCTCGGCCGCACGAAGTGGTTGCACTTGGCCGTCAGGATTTCCGGCGGATTGCCGCCGCCGCCCACGTTCGGCGTGGGCCAGGACGAACAGGCGCTGGCGCCGGTGCGGCGCGCCGACTTCAGCCGCCGTGAACAGTCCTTCCGTAACCCGGAAGCCCAGGCCTTCCAGCTCGCCTCGGACCTCGCGATATCCGAGGTTGAGATGATTGGCGACGTTTTCGAGGAACACCCATTCGGGCGCGCATTCTTCGACGACCCTGGCAACGTGCGGCCACAGGTGCCTGGGATCGTCGGTACCCCGGCGCGCCGGCCGGCGACGCTGAACGGCTGGCACGGATAGCCCGCAGTGAGGACGTCCACCGCGCCACGCCACGGGCGGCCGTCGAAGGTGGCAACGTCGTCCCAGACAGGCGCCGGATCCAGGGCCTCGTCTTCCATCCGCGCCACGAGGACGGCCGCGGCGAAGGCGTCCCGCTCGACGTAACCCACAGTACGGTACCCGGGCTCGGCCAGCATGAGGCCGAGGTCGAGCCCTCCGGCGCCGGCGCAGAGCGAAAGGCCGAACAGGCTTCCCGCGCCGCCGGCGTCAGTGCCCGCGGTGGAATGTAGAGCCAGGTCATGCAAGGAACGTCTCGACTGTCCACGAAAAAGCCGCCCACGCCTGGAAGGGCGGAGCGGCCGGGTTTCAATTTCGTTGTGGGGCGCCTCGGGCCTCGATCGATGCCCCGGTCCGCAAGCGGCGGAAGAACAATGGGCGCCAGGGGCGGTGGCAACCGGCAACCTAATTTTCCGGCCTGACGCTGGCGAAATGCCGGGCGGAGCCCCCCCGCATAGGATCAGCGCCGGGAAGGACCCGCGAATTCCCTGCGCGCCGGCCGGCGCTGTCCCGCCGAGGCCGTCCTTTCGACCCGAGGGGTCAGTGGCGGCCGGGAATGATCCGGTCGATCCTCTGGCGTTCCCGGCGTCGCATCTCGGCGATCATCTCCGCTTCCGTCGCACTCCAGGTTCCGATCTCGCGGATCATGCGCTCGATGAACGCCTCCGCCTCGGACAAGGACACTCCGAATCAGTCTCCCCTGATACGCCGGGGCTCGTAGGTCTCGGTGAACGACTTCTTGATCCGTTCGGAGACCGGCCTGCCCGCGAGCCACCAGTGCCTATGCAGGCGCAGCTTGACGGAGTTGGCCGATCGCAACGTCGAGAGCCGGTCCCTGACGTCGGCGGCGACGCCGATCTTGACCGACGCGCTGTCCTCGGCGGCCGCCAGGTACAGGCAGTGAAAGCCCTGTCCGCCGACGAACTTCGCGAAACCGCGCGGACGCTTCATCTCAAATCTTCTCCATCCGCATGGCGGCACCGGCGCAAAAGCGAAGCCCGCCGCGGGAGGTCCCGGGCGGGCTGGACATGATGATCTTCGACGTTATCGGAAAATGTGGCAGAAACGGAACAAGGTGGCAACAGTGTAAATTTACCGCGCATTTTCCTTAAGCGGCGCGCTTGGCGTTCAACGCCTCGACGATGCCGGCCAGCGCGCGTTTGTGCCTGCGACGGACGGTTTCCCGGCTTTGCCCGGTGATCGTGGCGACCTTCCGGTTGCCCAGCTTGAACGCCTTGGCCCAGACGATGCGGCGGTCGAGAGGCGCGTCGATGAACGTCAGCCAGATCATGGCCTCGTCCATCCTGCTGATCGCCCGAGGGCTGGGCGGGGACGACCGCACTTCGGTCTCGTGGTAGCCGAACACATCCCAGAAGTCCCGTATGACATCGGGCCAGGCCGACCAATACCCGGCGGGCCAAACGCCGGCGACCCGCAGACGCCGGATGGTATCGGCGGCTTCGCGCAGCTGCGCCTCGACCGCGTCGGCGTCCCAGTACTCGACGACCTGCCCGCCCGAAAGAAAGGCGCGGTTACTCATCGCCCGTCTCCTCGCGCCGGCCGTACTGCCTGGTCGCCTCGTTGACGACAGCCTGGCGGGTCCAGTCGTCGCGGATGTCTTCGGGACGCAAGACGGCGACGCCCTGCTTGCGCCAGGCGGCCCGGCGCATGGCATGGAGTTCGTCCTCGCTCGTCGGGCTCCGTGGCTGGAGACGGGCAAGGCCGGATCGTATGGCCGTCATATCCCGAACTCCCGGGGTTTCCGGCCTGCGTGGCGCTCCCTCAAAACGTTACCAGACGTTACCATCATCGTTACCAGCCTCTTCCCTATAAATATATAAATAAATCAATGAGTTAATGTATGTATGGTAACAAGGTAACGTTGGTAACGCGATTTGACACAGGCTATGTGAGGGGTGCCGTCGGTGGTTTCGGACCTGTCCCTAAAGACGCGTGTGTGCATGGATGTGTCGATTTGCGTTACCAGCGCTACCATCGTTGACAATCCTTATGTCTCAAGGGCTTGACTGGTAACATTCGCGGTAACGTCGGTTTCCGTTTGTTACCATCCAAGTCATTGAAACCATTCGGTTCCCGCCTTTTTCCTCCGTTATTGGCCGATGGCGATCGCCGCCGACAACGGGACGTAGACCGCCCTGCTCTGCAACGGTCCGAAGCGCACGACATTGGTCGACGCCGCGCCGCCATCGATCCTTTTCAATATCCGGCACCAGCCGGTCGCCCATGGCGTGTCCCGCAGGACGCGCTTGATCCCCGAGTGGGAGTTCGAGACCACCAGCCGGTCGCCCGACACTTTCATGCCGATGCGGGCCAGCGCGGCGATCGCCGCGTCCTGGGCCACCTTGTCGTCCGGCTGGACGCCGATCCCGGCGGCCCGCGCCACCAGCTCGGCGGCGTTGCGTTCGATGGCGGAGCCCCCGACGTCGACGCGGTGCCGGGATTCCATCAGGGTGGCGAGAAGCTTGACTTCATCGCGATCGTCCATGGCTTCGGTCTGGTCCGCCCAGTCGCGGGCGCCGACCCATTCCCGGGCCGCTTCGAGCCCGATCACGTTCGCGCCGTGGAGCAGATAGGCGCCGGCCAACAGCGCCCCCAACTGGTCGCCGACCCGGCGGTTGCCGAGGTACTCCGCCGCGGCCTCGCCGAAGACGTCGGCGTTGCGGCGTATGACGTTCACGAACCGCACCGCCCTGGCCTGCAGGCGGGCGCAGTACTCGCCGGTCAGCACATCGCGCGCCGTCGGCTTGATCACCTCGTTGAAATGCTTCTGCGCCTCCGGGCTGTTGTCCTTGAGCAGTCCGAGAACGGTGATCCTCGTCGCGTCCGCCTGCTGGCGGATGTTCACGCCGATGGAGGCGAAGGCGAAGCACGAGCGGATGTCGAAGGAAAGCGCCCGCCCCGAGGTGGTGCCCTTGATGATCTTGCCGCCGGTCTCGCTGCTCGCCTGGCGCATGAGGGCCAGCACGTTGTCGATCGCCGCGCTGGCCCGGCTGTCCTCGCTCTCGGCCTCGTCGAAAACGACGGGCCGCGCGTCATGGCCGAGGGTCTGCCGGAGGCCGGCCTCCGTCGTCCGGCTCTGGACCACGAGGCCGATGTCGCCGAGGCAGCGGCGGACAATGTTGTCCATGACCCAGGACTTGCCGCCGCCGGCGGCCGAGGTGATCCAGACGTGCGGGCGCCAGCCCAGCGCCCCGCAGATGGGCGCGACCACGCACCAGCCGGCGAGCAGTGTCGCGTAGACGGGCTTCTCCCACATCAGCAGCTCGCACAGTTCGTGCAGGCGATGCGCCTCCCTGGTGGTCAAGGGGTTGTCGACGCTGCACCGGATCGGCGCCGAGGCCTCGTAGATGAACCGGGATTCGAAGCCGGAAATGGGGGTCTGGGCGCCCTCGACGACCAGGCGGTCGCCGAGATGCAGAACGACGCGGTCGTCGTCCCACCACGCGCCGCGGCCCCGCATGCGCTCGGGCCGGAACACGCCGGCGCGGTAGCAGGCGTCTATCAGGGCGTTCGCCGCCCGGTCCACGGCGTGGCCGGTGAAGCCGTTCTCGGACGGATACTCGCGCTCCCAGGAATGGAGGGGGGCCAGCTGGAACAGGAGCCCCTTGTCTCTGAGCGCCCGCCCCGGCGCCTCCACCACCTGCTGCCCCCGGGCGGTCAGGAAGTAGAAAGTGCCCTTGTTGTGGCCGAGGGCCTTGAAGTGCCGCCGATCGTTCGTGGCCGCTATCGCCGGCCCGTCCACCCCGTAGTCTTCCATTTCCGGCGGAGGCGGATCGCCGGGCGAAGCGTCCGGGCTCGCGGGAGCACGCGGTTCGCGCATGCGCTCGCGGAAGAATTCGTGCGCGCGTTCCGGCGTCCAACCTTCCCCGAGGGCGTCGGCGAGGTCCCATCCGCCGGGCGCTTCCTCCGGCGGGTCCACCACGCGCACGCCGGCGGAGATCTCCGCCAGCATTTGCGCGATGCCGGGCTTGAACACGCCGTGGGCATCGGTGCTTCCCTCGGCGGCCGCGCGGCCGGGCGCGTCCGCGTCCGGGACAATCAGCACCTTGCGGCGCTTCAGCGGCGCCCAGTCCACCTGCTTGATTGCCTTCGAGCCGCCGGGCCAGGTGATCACGGCGCAGTTGGGCAGCAGCTCCCGCGCCGCATCGGCCGTTTTTTCGCCCTCCACGATGACGACGTTGGCCTTGGGCTTGCGCGCGACCTCATCGAGGCCGTAGAGCGGGCGGGGTCTCGGAAAGCCGAGCCATCGCCACATGAGCCGGCCGTCCCCGGCCCGGCAGAGCGTAAACGGCAGTATCTCCTTCCCGCCCTTCGGCTTGTCGAACCGGCAGACGTAGCCGAGCAGGCGCCCGTGCGCATCCGCGTAGGTCCAGCTTTGACTTGCCCGGCCGTGGCGATGGTGCTGGAAGACCGGAGCGGGCGCGCCCTCCGGCACCGGCATCACCGGCTTCCACCTGGTCCCGTCTTTCTTGTCGATGGACTTCACATCGGCGCCCTTCCGCCGCGCCGGCGCGGCGCCGGCCAACCCGAGCTCCTCGGACAGCCGCTCCGCGGCCTCGGCCTGCCGAAGCCCGTGGATCGCCGCGTAGAGGCTCACCGGATCGCCGCCCTTCTCGCCAGTTGCGAAATCCGACCACAGTCCGGACTTGACGTTGATCTTGAGGCTGGCGCCGGGATCGCCCCGCAGGTTGCCGACCACGAACTCGCCGGCTTCCAGGCGGCCGGCGCGGAACCAGCGCTGCAGCAGGCCCGGGTACGCCGCAAGAGCGGCGGCGTTGACGATCTCGAAGTCTGGCTGGCGCGGGGCCGGCATCATGCGTTGCCCTCCTTCGCAACGTACCGATAGTTGTGGTCGACGAAGCCGTAATCGCCGCGGCCGACCAGGCAGGGCGATACCGGCACCTTGCCGCCCGAGTGCAGCGTCCGGACGTGGCCGCGGCGCCAATGAAGCCGGGGTGAGCGGCGAGTGCGATCGGACCCTGAAACCAGGACATCCGAGAGGTCGGGCGCGACGCGGACGATGCGGTGCTCGAAGAGCGGCGGCTTGCCGCGCTTCGCCCGGCGGCCGTTGAGCCTTGCCGGCGCCTCGACGCGCTCCGTCGCGGTGTCCCTCGATTGCAGGGCGACGGTGCCCGACAGGACGAGGCGCATGGCGGCATACAGAAGGTGCTTCACTCCATCGCCGCGCTGCGTTTCATCGCCGAACGCGTATTGCTGGGTGGTGTTAAAATCCACGTCCGCGTTGGGCCGGACGACGCCGAGAACGCCCGTGTCCACCCAGGCGCCGTCCGGCCGGCGGATGAACGGACGGAAGACGAGCACGTACTCGTCCGTGACCTCCCGTTCGTCGACGGTCGCCGCCTGGGTGGACGCGATGACCCCGGCGGTGAGGCGGCCGGGTCCCAGATCGGCGCTTCCCTCGTAGTAGACGTTGTCGAACGGGAGCCGAAACACGCCGGCGCAAATGAATTCGGTGGCGGTATCTCTCAACGCGGCATCGTCGGCGATGGCCTCGAGCTGGAGGCCGAAATCGAACTTGTGGGCGGCGGCGATGACGTCGGCTTCGCGCCTCCACTCGGATTGCACGGCGGCGTAGGTCTCCTCGTTCCTGACGTTGCCGGCCGCCAGCGGCGGAGTCGTCATGTTCCCCTTGCGGAGCGCTTCGACGAGGTGATGAGCCGTCAGCATTCCGGCACCTCCGCCGTCCCGGACACCGGTATGGCCTCGGAGCCCCCACTCGAAGCGGAACTCGACAAGCAGGGCATAAATGCCCGTATCATGGATTGACAAGAGGGCATTAATGCCCTATATATCGAGGCATGAAGGGCCGGCAGTTCATTCGCAAGCTTCGGAAATTCGGCGTCGTGATCGAGACGAAGCGCGGCAAGGGCGGTCACGTTCGGGCGACCTGCAAGGGCCGGTCCACGGTGGTGCCGATGCACGGCGACACCGACCTCGCGCCGGAGTTCCTGCGGAGAATCTGCAAGCAACTCGGTCTGGATTGGCGCAAGGTTCTTTGAAAGGAGGTGAGGAAGATGCGTTATCGAGTCGCACTTGAACCGGCAAGCAACGGAACGGTCATCGCGACGTTTCCGGACGTGCCGGAAGCCCATACCGCGGGGAACGACGAGGCCCAGGCCCTCGAGCGCGCGCCGGACGCCCTCGAGACGGCTCTTGCCATCTATGTGGACGAGCGGCGCGATCTGCCGCGGCCCAAACGTCCGCGCAAGGGAGACTGGATGGTGGCGCTGCCGCCGATGGCCGCGGCCAAGCTCGCGATTTATCAGGCCATGCGTGATCAAGGCGTCACTCAGGTGGAGCTCGCCGGCCGTCTCGGGTGCGATCCCAAGGATATCCGGCGGTTGCTCGACCTGATGCACAACTCGCGCCTCGACCGTCTCGATTCGGCGTTGGCCGCGCTCGGCAAGCGCCTGCAGATCGAGGTTCGCGACGCGGCCTAGCATCGGAGCGCCTCCCGGACGTTCTCCGGAGACCTGGCAAGCACCGCGATGCCGCCCGCGCGCTCGACGGCATCCAGAAAATTGCGCTGCGCCTCCGTCAACCGGCCCGGCGGCGCCTTGATCTCGACGGCCAGGAACCGGGCGAAGCGGCTGCCCACCATCGCCGGAGTGATCTCCACCGTCCGCCAGCCGATCAGGTCGGCGGATCCCGGACAGAGGCCATAGGCGACGCGGGACCCGTCCGGGTATTCGGCGACGCCCACGTTGTTTCTGAACAGACGAATGTCGGGCCGGGCGCCGAACTCGCGGAGGATCAGCCGCAAGAGCGTTTTCTCAGGGGTCCTGCCGGCGGTGGGACCTGGGGAGTTCATCGCGCCTCCCATCACTCGCACAGCCCATAGAGGGAGCTGCATTGCGGCGGATCGAGCAGCAACGCGAGATCGAACTGCCGTCCGCCCCGCCCCGTCCGCGACCAGTCCACGACGTCGTGGATGTTCGGCATGGGCAGGCCGAAGCCCCTGGTATGACCGCCCGGCGTCTTGTTCGCCGCGAAGAACGTGGAAAGGCCGCGCTTGGACACGTCGCCGACCAGACGCTCCCATTCGGCGATCCGCTCGACGTGCTCGGGAAACCGAGCGGCGATGTTGCGGATTTCCTCCTTGCGAGAATGGATGCAGGGCATACAGCCGACGCGTCCGCACCCCATCCTTGTAGAGCGGATTGGGCTCGACCCCGTGCCGCCGATGGATCGCGAACACGTCCTCGACCGTCCAGCGAAGGATCGGCCGCCAGTTGACCAGCCTCCCTCCGAGCCGCTCCAGCTTGGAGAGCGCCGCCCGGCGGGGCGACTCCTCGGCCCGAACGCCCTGCCAAGAAACGACCGTGTGGCCGGCTTCCAGGAGGGGCTCCTGGACCTGATAGAAGATCGGATGGTGCTTGAGCTCCTCCGAACAGAACCGGGCGCGGGTGCTCGGGAAGCGGCCCTTGAGCATGCACAGGTCCAGGAACGGAATGCCCGTCGGATGCAGCAGCGCCAGGGCCCGTTCCACCCTTTCCATGGTGTTGTGCTCCGACAACGGCCGCTTGCCCGGCGCCCAACGGAACCAGGCCGTAAAGGCTGACATGTACGGATCGGACGGCGTCCAGTCCGGGGGCTCCACGGTGGGCGCCTCGATCAGCGCCTCGCAGTCCGCGTCCCACACCTCCTCGGTGGACACCGCCACATCGGCGCGCGGCACCCATTGCCCCTCGGTTCCGGCCATCAGGTCTCGGGGCCAATGCTCCGCGATGAACCGGCGTTTGCGCTCGAACTGGTCGGAGAAATCCGCCTTCACCCACCTGATGGCCGGCCCGCCCACCTTGTCCGGCAGGCTCGCCACGAACTCGCAGGTGATCTCGTGCTCGTTGCCGGTGTCGGCGAAAACGGGAAGGAAGTCGATGCCGCGCTCGGTGGCCAGCAGATACATGGCCGTCGAATCCTTGCCGCCGGAGTAGCTGAGAACGTGCCTCACGCCGCGGCCCTCCCGAACCGGCGCTGGCGCGCCTGGTACACATGCCAGGCCCAGCCCTTCCGGTATCCGCGGGCCTCCGCGATGGCTTCCAATTCCTCGAGCGTCCGGGCCCTCCCGATCTCGCGCCTGCGTTGCCTTCTCAGCGCATCGAGGTCGACCTGCTCGAGCTCGCCGTCGACGTGGTCGACCTCGCGGCCTTGAACCTCGTGCTCGTATCCGCAGCACGGGCACCGGGGCGACGGTGCGTGGCACGCGAAACACCTCGGGCATTGCCTGACCTGGACATCGGGTTCCTGGCCGTTGCGGCCCCGCTTCCGAGGCTTCCCTTCCAACGTCCACTCGCGGTCGTCATCCGGCAGGCCGTGCCGCAGAGCGTTGCCGGCATGGTCGAGAATGATGGCCGTCTTGCCGGGCTGCGGACGGAGCGCGCGCCCGACCTGTTGCAGGTAGAGTGAGAGGGACTGCGTCGGCCGCAGGAGGATCGCCGCCTCCACCGCCGGCACGTCGAGCCCCTCCGAAATAAGATCGACGTTGGTCAGGACCTGAACGTCGCCGGCGGCGAGGGATTCCATTATCCGCTGGCGCCGGCGGCCGTCGTCGGTGCCGTCGACGTGCCGCGCGCGAACGCCGACCGAGCGGAACTGCTCGGCGACGTGCTTCGAATGATCGATGGAGACGCAGAAGGCGATGGCCCGCTTGTCCCGGGCGAGCCTCAGGTAGTGCCGGACCGCGTCGCCGGTGATGGTGGGCCTGTCCACCGCCTCGGCCAGCTGGTCCTTCGCGAAATCGCCCGCGCGGGTCCGCACGCCCCGCAGGTCGATACCGATGGGCGGCGCGTACACCACGTAATCGGAAAGGAACCCGGCGTCGATCAGGTCGCGCGCCGTCGGCCCGCAAATCATGATCTCGAACAGATCGTCCAGGCCCCTGCCGTCGAGACAGCACGGCGTGGCCGTGAGGCCGATCGCCTTGGCGCCGGGATACCGCCCGAACACCCTGAGCCAAGTGTTGCTCGGACAGTGGTGCGCCTCGTCGAAGACGATCAGGTCCGGCGGAACGACGCGGTCGAAGCGCCGCACCAGGGTCAGCACGCTGGCCACCTGGATCACGTCGCGGCTCATGGTATGCCCTGGCGCAATCAGACCGTGATCGATGCCCATGGCCTCGAAGGTGCGGCTGGCCTGGAGAAGCAGCTCCTGGCGATGAACGATGAACATGGTGCGCTTGCCGCGCTCGGCGGCCCGCGCCGCCATCCACGCCATGAGCACGGTCTTGCCGCCGCCGGTCGGCAACTGGTAGAGGATGCGACCGTGGCCGGCCGCGATCGCCGCCCGCAGCCGCCGAACGTCTCTTTGCTGGTAGTCCCGCAAGGCGAAGGTCATCCGGCCGACCTCCGCCTGCTCATGGCCCGGCCTCCCACAACTCCGCGAATCGCTCCAGGAAGCGGCGTTCCGCGTCGCTCGGCCGCCATGGCGCGATGTCGATGCCGAGCGCCGGTTCCGGCAGGCGCCAGTCCGACAGGTCGCAGTTCATCAGTTTCGCCGCCTCGTCCCGGAGGATGGCGACATCGACGCGTTTGACCGCGGTGCTCCAGGGCCAGGGCAGACCGAAGGCGTCGGCGATGGCCAACTCCACCTCGGCCTCGACGCGGGCGAAGCCCTCCAAGCGCGGCTTGACCGGCCTGGCCACGTCCGGCAGATAGGCCTCGGCGGCATCGTGCATGAGGCCCTGCAGCTGGACCGCTGGCGAACGTCCCTCGCGTTCCAGCGCTTCGCTCACCAGGACCGAGTGTTGCGCCACCGAATAGAACGTGCGGCAGTGGCCGCCGTAGCGGCATTTGAGGCCAAGGGCGTGCGCGATGTCCTCGATGCAGACGTCCTCGGGACGCGGATCGAGAGGCCAAAAGCGGCGGCCGGTGAAGGTTGGGACCCAGGCGTCTTCTTGCCGATCGCCGGCCTCGCCGGCCATGACCTCCGCCATGGTGCGGTGGCCGCGGAATGGCCATTCGTTCCGGGGCGACGCACGGGGCGTTCTCTCGGCAACCCCGGCCATCACGCGGCCTCCCTGCCTTCGTCCTCGGACGGACGCGGCACGCCGTCCGGCCAGGGCGCTTCCTCCGGCCAATGCTCCGAAAACCACCGCAGGCACTTGCCGTAGGTGTCCATCGTGCATCCCGCGCCTTCCTCGAGCCGCCGGAAGAACTTTCCGTCGTTGCGAACGATGGTGGACACCCGGGCGAGCGACCTCCCGGAGGCCTCGCAATAGAGCCGCGCCAGGGTCAAAATGTGCGCTCGATAATCCATGCGGCAGAGAGTGCGGTGTAAATGCCACATTGTCAATGGCAAAAATACCGCGTGACATGCGCCGCAATGTGCGGTAATTTAACCGCGTTTTGTGGCGCTGTTACCTTGCAGGTGAATCAACATGCCGTATGAGGAACTCATCCAGCGGATCGAAGAACGGCTCAAGGCCCTGGGCTTGAGCGAACGCAAGGCGTGCCTGAAGGCCGCCCTTGGGGTCGACGCGATCCGGAACATTCGCCGAGGCTACGCGCCCCGCGCCGAAACGCTCAAGGCGCTCGCCCAGATCCTGGAGGTGCCCTCGGGACATCTCCTGGAGGCGCTGGAAAGCGGCGCCGCCGGCGCGGCCGATTCGACGCGTTCGGAAGCAATGCCCGTCCGATGGGTGGACCGGCTGCTCGAACGCGCCGAAGACTCGACGGCGATGCTGTTCGGAACGGTGGGAGATGCGCTTCGCATCCTGATGCGTCGTCGCGACCTGTCGGCGCAGGACCTTGCCAAGAAGGCCGGCGTTCCCGCCAAACTGATCAACGACATCCTACGCGACAGGGCCGAATACCCCGACGAAGAGACCGCCGCATCGGTCGCCGGCGCGCTGGGCGTCGCCCCCCGGCTCCTGGCGCCGGGAGAGGATCAGATCGCGGGCCTACTTCGGGTCGCCAGAAACGCGATTGCCGCGGACCTGAGTCCGGGCGACGACGGCCCGCCGGAGGGGTACGTCGCCGTTCCGACGCTCGAAATCAGGCCGGGCATGGGCGGCGGCGGTTACGCCGAGGAGGACCTCATGGGCCCGCCGGCTCTGTTCCCGGAGCATCTGGTCGTCCACGAACTGAGGGGCAAGCCGCTCGACTTCCTGGCCATGGAGGTCGAGGGCCAGTCGATGGAGCCCGTGCTGATGAGCGGCGACCAGGTTCTCATCGACCGGCGCAAGCTCAATCCGTCCCAACCGGGCGTCTTCTCCCTTTGGGACGGCTGGGGGCTGGTCGTAAAATGGATCGAGCGCATGCACGACAGCGATCCGCCCAAGCTGCGGGTGATGTCGGAGAACGACCGGTTCGCCGAGTACGAGGTGCTTGCGGAGGAAGCCCGGGTCATCGGGCGGGTCGTTTGGTTTGCGAGACGGATGTAGCGAAGCTCAGCGACGAGGAACTTCAGCCATGCAGGGATACCGATCCAAGTGAAACACCCGAAACACAAATTCGAGCTTTCGTGGTGGCACTTCCTGCCGAATCCGGAGCCGCAGCCATGACGACGCCCGTTACCGCCGCGATGCTCTATGACCTTGTGGCCTGTCCGCACCGCGTGACGATGGACCTCTTTGGCGATCCGGGCGAGCGGGACCACCCGAACCCATTTGTCGATCTGCTCTGGAAACGCGGCACCCTCTACGAGCAGGAGGTCATGGAGGGACTGGACATACCCTTCCTCGATCTCACTCCCTATGCCGGCGACGAAAAGGAACGGCGGACGCTTGAAGCGATGCACCGAGGGAAGCCGCTGATCTATGGCGGCCGCATCCAGGCTGACGGGCTCCTCGGCGACCCGGACCTTCTGCGCAGGGAGGACGACGGTTATTCCGCCGGCGACATCAAATCGGGCGCCGGCGAAGAAGGACCGGAGGATCTGTCGAAGCCCAAGAAGCATTATGCCGTGCAGCTGGCGTTGTACACGGACATCCTTGAGCGCAAGGGCATTTCCGCCGGACGCCGCGGCTTCATTTGGGATATCAACGGCGAGGAGGTGATCTACGACTTCACCGAACCGTACGGAAAGCGTAATCCGCGCACCCTCTGGCAGGACTATCAGGATTGCCTCGCCGAGGCGCAGGCGATCGTCGCAAGGAGATCAGAGACGCTCGCGGCTTACAGCGGGGTCTGCAAACTCTGCCACTGGTACAACGCCTGCCTTGCTCAGCTGACCGCAGCGGACGACCTCACGCTGATCCCGGAGCTTGGCCGGTCCAAACGTGACGCCATGATCGGCCATGTGGCGACCATCCGGGATCTTGCCGCGGCCGACCCGGCGCATTTTCTGGCGGGCTCTAGGACGATCTTTCCTGGCATCGGCCCACCGACGCTTGAGAAGCTGCATGCCCGCGCCGGGCTTATCGCTGCGGGCGAGTCCGCCAGTCCGTATCTTCGGGAGCGAGTATCGCTGCCCGCTGCGGACCTGGAGCTGTTCTTCGATATCGAGGTCGATCCCCTCCGCGACGTATGCTACCTGCACGGCTTCGTCGAGCGGCGCGGCGGCGACAACGAGACGGAGCGTTTTGTCGCCTTTTTCGCGGAGGAGCCGACCGCAGAGGCCGAGCGGAAGGCGTTCGCCGACGCCTGGAACTATATGCAGAACAGCCGACCCTGCATCATCTACTATTATTCCAAGTACGAGCGGACCATCTACCGGAAGCTCCGCGAGAAGTATCCGGATATTTGCAGCGAGGAAGATCTCGAAGAATTGTTCGACCCGGCGCGCGCCGTGGATCTGTATTTCGATGTGGTCCTGAAGGCCACGGAATGGCCGACGCGGGATTACTCGATCAAGACTCTCGCCAAGTATCTCGGTTTCGCGTGGCGGGATACCCATCCCTCGGGCGCGGCTTCGATCGAATGGTTTCACAGGTGGATCGAGACCGGCGACTCGGCAGTGCGGCAGCGCATCCTCGATTACAATGAGGACGACTGCCGGGCGACGCGGGTTCTTCGCGACGCGCTCCCCGGCCTTTCGTTCATGACGGGAACCTCCCTATGACCGGGCCGGATGCAATACATGATGCGCAGAAGCTTCTCGCGGACCTGCGGGATCACTTGGCTCGGCACGACAAGCCGATTGCCTTTTTCTTCGGAGCCGGGACCTCCTGCGCGGTACAGGTTCCCGAAACCGGGGACGACACGGCGACAAAACCACTGATTCCCGACGTCGCCGGCTTGACACGCCTCTGCAAGGAGGATGCCGCGGCATTGGACGAAAAATACGCGAAAGCCTGGACGGCGATCGAGGATCAATGCAAGGCGGCGAAACAGTATCCCAACATCGAGAACATCCTCTCTCGCCTGCGCATGATGCTCGGCGCGATCGGCGCGTCCGACACCCTGGCCGGCCTCAAGGCAGCCGAGCTGGTGAAGCTTGAGGAAACCGTGCGGCAGACGATCGCCCGTATCGTCGCCCCCGACAAAAGCCGCATTCCCGATGAGCTGCCGCACCGCAAATTTGCGCGTTGGCTGGTCAAGACGGCGCGCCAGCACCCGGTAGAGATATTCACGGTCAACTACGACATTCTCATCGAACTGGCCCTCGAAGCGGAGCGCATTCCCATATTTGACGGTTTCGTCGGCAGCTACCAGCCGTTCTTCCATCCGGACAGCCTACGCCGCACGGAATTGGCGCCAAGCGTCAACTGGACACGGCTTTGGAAAATGCACGGCTCCGTGACATGGCGCCGGGTGGACCGGGATGGGCGTCTTCGCGTGATCCGTGGCGAGCCTGATCTGTCCGGCGAAATGATCTTTCCCTCCTTCCAAAAATACGACGAGTCCCGCCAGCAGCCCTACGCCGCCTTCATGGACCGGCTCGCCCGCTTTTTGGAGCTCGACGATGCGCTCCTGATCGTTTCTGGCTTCGGTTTTGGCGACGAGCATATCAATAACGTGATATTTGGAGCCCTAGAGAACCGCCCCAGAACCCATGTCTATGCACTTCAGTACGGCGAACAGGGCGACGACGCCGATCTCGCCAAGCGCAGTTACCAACGACGCAACATGATCGTCGTCGGTCCTGACACCGGCATCATCGGCGGAAGACGGGCGCGATGGGGGCTCGCCGAAGGCCATACTTTCGTCGAGGCGGCTTTCGAAGTAACAACAAAACAGCAGGAGTCACAGGGTGGCTCGAACGCCGCCGGGACGCAGATGGATTCCGGCCGGATGAAGATCGGCGACTTCGCCTGTTTCTGCGACTTCCTTGCATCCATGACGTCCGGCTGAGCCCGTCATGCCCCCCGCCGACCCCACATTCATTGGCCAAGTCGCGTCAGTTACGGGCGGCATCGTGCGGGTCAGGCTCCGGGACGACATGCCATCCACCTTGGTCATGATCGACGGCGATTCGTACCGCGTGGGCCAGATCGGCGGCTTCTTCCGCATACCCCTCGGTTACGCAAACCTTTATGCGGTCTGCACGCAGGTCGGCGCTGACGCGGCGCCTCCCACCGAGGCGTCCCTGGTTCCGGACACGGTCCTCGAGGAGGAAATCCAGGAGCGGCTTTCGGGCTACCGCTGGATGACTGTCGTGCTCTTTGGCGAGGGCTTGGGCGGTGAGTTTGAAAGAGGCGTCGGCCAGTATCCGACGGTCGGCGACGAGGTCCATATTGTCACCAATGACGATCTCAAGATCATCTATGGCTGGGTGAAAGGCACCGCCGGGACGATCTCGGTCGGCAGGATCGCTGCAACAGCGGGAATTTCCGCCGATATCAACGTAGCCGGCCTTGTCAGCCGCCACTGCGCCATCGTCGGATCGACCGGGGCGGGGAAGTCGAACCTTGTGACCGTGCTCCTCGAAGCCGTTTCTGACGGGAGCTTTCCCAATGCCCGGGCTATCGTCATCGATCCGCACGGAGAGTACGCCACGGCTCTTGGCGACAAGGCGCGGGTATTTCGAGTTAGGCCCAATGAAGAGGCAGGCGAAAAGCCATTGCGGGTTCCCTTCTGGGCCCTTCCGTTTTTCGAGCTGCAGCAGCTCACACTCGGCGGCCTTCAGCCGAACCATGAGGCCGCCATCCGCGATCAGGTTCTCGACATGAAAACGGAGGCGGCTCGGCATCTGGCAATTCCCCCGCCGCCGGAAACGCTCACGGCCGACTCCCCGGTTCCTTTCAGCATCAAGCGGCTCTGGTACGAGCTGGACCGCTTTGAAAGGATCACGTTCAGCACGACGGGAAATCAGCAAAAGCCGGAGGATGCGAACGATCCCGAAGAAGTGGGCGACCCTATGCATCTCAAGCCAGACAGATATCCGCCGGCGAGCCCCTACAACCAGCCGCCATACAAGAACCAGCGCAAGAGAAACATCGAGAGGCAGCTCGATCTCATGGCGAGCCGCCTGCGGGACGGGCGGTTCTCGTTCCTGTTCACGCCTGGCGGCGGATTTGAGCCAGACCTTGATGGCAAGGTCGGCGCGGACCTGGACACCGTGGTCAGGGAATGGGTTGGCCACGACAGACCCGCATCGGTCTTCGACGTATCCGGCCTGCCGTCCGAAGTGCTGCCTGCGATCGTCGGCACCATGCTTCGCGTCATTTACGACATGCTGTTCTGGGCGCAAGACCTTCCCGTCGGCGGACGCCAGCAGCCGCTCCTTATCGTCATCGATGAGGCGCACCGCTTTGTCCCGGAAGGCGCCGATACGTCCGCGCATCGCACTCTGTCGATGATTGCGAAGGAGGGGCGAAAATATGGCGCCGGCCTGATGCTGGTATCGCAACGGCCATCGGAGATCGACAGTGCGGTTCTCAGCCAGTCCGGATCGCTCATAGCCTTGCGCCTCACGAATGCGTCAGATCGCAGCAAGGTCGCGGCAACCGTGCCCGACGATCTCGGAGGACTCGTGGACCTCCTGCCCTCGCTGCGGACAGGAGAGGGCGTCTTTCTCGGAGAGATCATGCCGATCCCTTCGCGCGTGCGTGTGCGCAAGGCCCGCGAGAAGCCGATCGGCGACGACCCGAAGCTGCCCACTGCTGTCCGGTTTAATTTTATGGACAGGGTGCACGGCGTTGATTCTACTCGTTTCCAAGCGTTTGGCGACGATTGGGACACGAGAAGGGAGCA
>Ga0209789_10000023_pt1 | contig 39625 bp, 41 predicted proteins | sample WorMetGr2BELIZE2_FD_187418 | JGI IMG/M metagenome (GOLD analysis project Ga0209789, IMG submission 187418) | Marine gutless worms symbiont microbial communities from Max Planck institute for Marine Microbiology, Germany - Inanidrilus... ...
CAACTGACCCGTCAGACGATGCGACATCACAACCCCCGATCAACCTCTATCCTCAATCGAAGGAATCACACCAAACGGATTTATGCAAAGCTCTCACTCTGACTCTTGATAATTTATATTTTTTGAATATGATCTGTCCGGTCGGCGCGGTTGGGCTGCCGGGAGCAGGTGCAAACGCGGGGTTAAACACCGCGCACAGGGACAAGGCCCTATAGACGGCCCAACTGATGGCAAAACGGGACGTTTTCCGTTGGGAATTTGGAGGAAGACCATGGCCAAAGAACAATACGACACCAAACTACTGGACGACCTGGAAGATGGCCCCTGGCCAAGCTTCGTCAAGGGTTTGAAGCGTCTCGCGACCAGCGACGACAAACCCTACGCCGACATGATGACCGACTTGCTCGGTCAACTCGAGCATTCCTATGAGACCCGGCGCGGCTATTGGAAGGGCGGCACCGTTAGTGTTTTCGGATATGGCGGTGGCATCATCCCGCGTTTCTCGGAAGTCGCAGAGGATTACCCCGAATCGTCGGAGTTCCATACCTTGCGCGTACAGCCGCCGGCCGGCATGCATTACGACACCAAGGTGCTTCGCGACTTGTGCGACATCTGGGAGCGTCACGGTTCCGGCCTGATCGCCTTTCACGGGCAGAGCGGCGACATCATGTTCCAAGGCTGCACGACGGAGAACACGCAGAAAGCCTTCGACGAGCTCAACGAGATCGGCTTCGATCTCGGCGGCGCCGGTCCGGCTCTCAGGACGTCCATGAGCTGCGTCGGTCATGCCCGCTGCGAACAGTCCTGCTACGACGAAGTGCGCGCTCACCGCACGGTGATCAACGCCTTCCTCGACGAAATGCACCGTCCGGCGCTTCCTTATAAGTTCAAGTTCAAGTTTTCCGGCTGCGCCAACGACTGCGTCAACGCCATCCACCGCGCCGACTTTGCGGTCATCGGCACCTGGCGCGACGACATGAAGGTCAACCAGGACGAGGTCAAGGCCTACATCGACAAGGTCGGACGCAAGTACATGATCGACAACGTCATCGCGCGCTGCCCGACCAACGCGCTCAGCCTCAACGACAACGACACCCTCGACGTCGACAACAAGAGCTGTGTGCGCTGCATGCACTGCATCAACGTCATGACCAAGGCCCTGTCGCCGGGCGACGACCGCGGTATCAGCATCCTCATCGGCGGCAAGCGGTCGCTGAAGATTGGTGACCTGATGGGTACCGTCGTCGTGCCGTTCATGAAACTGGAAACCGACGAGGACTTCGAGGAACTCGAGGAACTCTGCGAAAAGGTCATCGACTTCTTCGCCGAAAACGCCCTCGAGCACGAACGGGTCGGCGAGACCATTGACCGCATCGGTCTGCACAATTTCCTGGAAGGCGTCGGAATCGACATCGATCTCAACATGGTCAAGCACCCGCGCACCAATTCCTACGTGCGGACGGACAATTTCGATGAAGAAGCGGAGAAATGGCGCCAAAAACAGGCGGCGAAATCCGATGGTCAGGTGGCGGCGGCCGAATAAGGCGAACCGGTAGGCCCCGACAACACAGATATAAAGAAACAGGAATCTTCACATGCCAGAAGCCTCAGACACGCCGCGCAGGCCCGTAGAAACCGGTGTTCCGGACCCGTTTCCCTACATGCACCCGCTCTTGAAGAAGAACTACGGCGATTGGGATTGGCACGACCGCCCGCGTCCCGGCGTCCTTCACCATGTCGCCAAGGGCGGCGACGAGGTTTGGACCGTACGTGCCGGTACGCAGCGTCAGATGGACGTCTATACGATCCGTCTTCTCTGCGATATCGCCGATGAATTCGCCGAGGGGCACGTCCGTTTCACGACGCGCAGCAACATCGAGTTCATGTTGAGCTCGGAAGCCATGGTCGACCCGCTGATCGAAAAGCTCAATGAAGAGGGCTTCCCGGTCGGCGGTACCGGCAACTCGGTTTCGATGATTTCGCACACCCAGGGCTGGCTGCACTGCGACATCCCGGGCACCGACGCCTCCGGCGTCGTCAAATCGATGATGGATGATCTCTACGAGGAATTCATCAAAGAAGAGATGCCGAACCGGGTGCGCATCACCACGTCGTGCTGCCAGATCAACTGCGGCGGCCAGGGCGACATCGCCATCAACGTCCAGTACACCAAACCGCCGGTCATCAACCACGACCTGGTCGCCAACGTCTGCGAACGGCCGGCCGTCGTTGCCCGCTGCCCGGTCGCTGCGATCCGCCCGGCCATGGTCAACGGCAGGGCGTCCCTCGAGGTCGACGAGAAGAAGTGCATCTGCTGCGGCGCCTGCTACCCGCCGTGCCCGCCGATGCAGATCAACTCAGACGAATCGACCAAGATCGCGGTATGGGTCGGTGGAAAGCACTCCAATGCGCGCTCCAAGCCGACCTTTCACAAGTTGGTTCGCGCCAATCTGCCCAACAACCCGCCGCGTTGGCCGGAAGTCGGTGAGGTCGTCAAGACGATCCTCTACGCCTACAAGGAAAACGCCCGCGATTGGGAGCGTATGGGCGAATGGATCGATCGCATTGGCTGGCCGCGCTTCTTCGAGCTCATCGATACGCCTTTCACCTATCATCACATCGATGATTACCGGGGCGGCCGCGATGCGCTCAACGCGTCAGCGCATATTCACTTCTAGGTTCCGCACAACAATAAAGAGAACGGCACATGAAGTTCGGAATTCTCGTTAACGAGGGGCCTTTCACGCATCAGGCCTCCGATTCCGCCTACCAGTTCGCCAAGGCAGCGGTCGAGAAGGGGCACGACGTCATTCGTGTCTTCTTCTATTACGACGGCGTCAACAACGCCAACAAGCTGTCCGAACCGCAGTCTGATGACCGCAACCTGGTCAAGCTGTGGGGTGAACTTGCGGCCGAACACAACATCGACCTGGTCGTCTGCGTCGCCGCCGCGCTCCGCCGCGGCATCAAGGACGATATCCTGGCCGAGGGTTACCGGATTTCCGGCCTCGGTCAGCTCATTGAACTCGGCATGGCGGCCGAACGAACCGTCGTGTTCGGTGATTGAGGAGCGATCGGGATGGAAGAAGAATTTCAAGGCAGTTTCGATATTGCGGGCGTGAAGAAACGCTTCATGTTCGTCAATCGGAAGGCTCCCTACGGCACGATCTACGCGCTCGAAATCCTCGAGATGGTCTTGATTTCCGCGGCCTTCGAACAGCATGCGGTGATCGCCTTCATCGATGACGGCGTCTACCAGATCAAAAAGGGTCACGACACCAAGGCCCTCGGCATGAAGAACTATTCCCCGACCTACGGCGTCGTCGAGATGGAGAAGGAAGATGCCGACGAGGACGAGGACATCGACATGGAATGGCGTATCGTCGTCGAGCGCGAATCGATGGAAGCCCGCGGTCTCAACGAGGATGATTTCGTCGTCGACGTCGAGGTCCTCAGTGCCGCCGAGCTCGCCGATCTGATTGATGCCCAGGAAGTGGTCCTAACGGGGTAGAATGAGATGACGAATATGCTCCATACCGTCAACAAGTCGCCCTTCGAGCGCAATACGCTCGATAGCTGCCTGCGTTTGGCGAAAAAAGGTAGTACAATTTTACTTATCGAAGACGGCGTTTATGCCGCTTTGAACGATACGGCGGCCAGTGACAAAGTTACTGCGCGAATGGGCGATTTTCGCTTCTGTGTCCTCGGGCCGGATATCGACGCCAGGGGCCTGGGTGACAAATCCCTGATCGATGGTGTCGAGGTCATCGACTATGGCAAGTTCGTCGATCTCGCGGCTGAACACGATGCCGTAAACGCGTGGCTTTGACCGCTCGACGGCCATACTTTTTGATTAACACGGAGGAATATCCATGGCTTACGAACTGAATGGGCAAACGATCGATGCCGATGAAGAAGGTTACATCATCGACATCAGCCTGTGGAACGAAGACCTCGCCGGTCTCATCGCGGTCGACGAAAAGATCGATATGACCGACGACCATTGGGAAGTTGTCAACTTCCTGCGTGAGTACTACGAAGAATACCAGATCGCGCCGGCCATTCGCGTATTGACCAAGGCGATCAAGAAGAAGCTGGGCCCGGAAAAAGGCAACAGCGGTTACCTCTACGAACTGTTCCCCTACGGTCCGGCCAAGCAGGCGTGCAAAATCGCCGGCCTGCCGAAGCCGACCGGCTGCGTTTGATCCGGCGACCAGCCGCACGTCAAAACAGAGATTTGGGGTTCCGCCCCGGTGCCGTTGAGGCGCGACCGGGGCGGAATACGAGGTAGTGACGGCTTTTTTTGCCCTGACCTTCTACTTCGCGACGCTGGTTCTCGTCGTTGGGCTCATCGTCAAGATCCGCCAGTTCGCGACTGTCCCGGCACCTCTTAAAATTCCGACGACACCGGCGCCGACTACCGTCAGTGGCGTCTTCTGGCGGATGTTCCGCGAAGTCGTCTTTTTCGAGAGCCTGTTCCGCGCCAGTAAGTGGACGTGGATCTTCGGCTACATGTTCCATGCGGCGCTGGCCCTCGTCGTCCTGCGCCATATCCGTTATTTCATCGAGCCCGTATGGTTTTGGGTCGTCTGGGTCCAGCCCTTCGGCAAATATGCGGCCTTTGCCATGATCGCCGGCCTTCTGGGCCTTTGGGTGCGGCGCATCGCCGTCGACCGTGTCCGCTATATCTCCAGTCCGTCCGACCACTTGATGCTCCTGTTGCTGGCCGTCATCACCGTCAGCGGCATGCTCATGAGTTTCGTCAGCCACACAGACATCATCGGCCTCAAGGCCTTCGTTCTCGGGCTTATGTATTTCGACTGGCAGCCGCTGCCGGCCCATCCGCTGCTCTACATTCATCTTGGTGCCGTGGCCCTGCTGATGATCATCTTCCCGTTCAGCAAGCTTCTGCATGCGCCGGGCGTTTTCTTCAGTCCGACCCGCAACCAGGTCGACAATCCGCGTGAAAAACGTCATCTCGCGAACTGGGCCGCCCAACAGGAAGCCGACCGTACAGCGAGCGCCGAAGCCGTCCAGCCGCAGGGTGGGGATTGATCATGGCCGATGAATTCGAAATTCCGACCCTTGAAGAGTACACGTCGGTTCCGCAGGTAACGCCCGACTCCATGGCGCACAGCCAGCCGTACGTGGCGGCGGCCGACCATCAGGAGGCACTCGGGTTTCCTGGCGAGCTGGTCGACGACTGGCAAACCAAGGCGATCGACAAGATGGGCGAACTCCTGGGCAAGTACCGCTCGCTGCAAGTCTATCTGGATTCCTGTGTCAAATGCGGCGCCTGCACGGACAAATGCCACTACTATCTGGGAACCGGTGATCCGAAGAACATGCCCGTGGCGCGCCAGGACCTGCTGCGCAAGGTGTACCGACGCAATTTCACCTTCGCCGGCAAGTGGTTCCCGTGGCTGGTCGGCGCCGAGGATCTCACGGAAGAGGTGCTCGACGACTGGTACAAATACTTTCACCAGTGCTCTCAGTGCCGGCGTTGCTCCGTCTATTGCCCCTACGGCATCGACACGGCCGAGATTTCCATGGCGGCGCGCGAGATCATGGACAGCATCGGCAAGGGCCAAAAGTACTGCAACGAGATCATCGGCAAGGTCCACAAAATCGGCAATAACCTGGGGCTGCCGGCACCGGCCATGCGCGCCACACTGGAGGACCTGGAAGAGGAGATCGAGGAAGATACCGGCGTTCCCGTCAAGCTGCCTCTCGACGTCGAGGGCGCCGACGTATTGCTGGTCACGCCGAGCGCCGATTTCTTCGCCGAACCGCATATCGACGGGCTAATCGGCTACGCCAAGGTCTTCCATCAGGCGGGAATCAACTGGACGCTCAGCACCTATGCCTCGGAAGCGGCGAACTTCGCCATGTTCATCGGATCCTACGAACAGATGCGCGAAATCGCCGAGCGAATCCGCAAGGCCGCCGAGGATCTCAAGGTCAAGCGTATCGTCGTCGGTGAATGCGGCCATGCCTGGCGCGTCGCCTACAATTTCTGGAACACGCTCGCCGGTCCCTTCGATTTCCTCGACCCCAACTATCCGGTGCCGCAGCACATCATGGAAGTGACCTACGGGCTCATCCAGGAAGGCAAGCTCGAATTCGACAAGTCGGAAAACGACTACATGACCGTGACCTTCCACGACTCATGCAACGTGGCCCGTGCCTCGCGCATGGGTCCGGAGCCGGGCGGCCAGTTCAAGTACCCGCGCGAGATCATCAAGGCGTGCTGCAACAACTTCGTCGACATGGCCGACGATACCATCCACGAAAACACCTACTGCTGCGGCGGCGGTGGCGGGCTGCTCACCGACGATCTCATGGAACTCAGGGTCAAGGGCGCCAAGCCGCGCATGGAAGCCTTGAAGAAGGTCGCCGACGAACAGGGCGTGACTCACATGGCGGCGATCTGCGCCATCTGCAAGACCCAGTTCTCGAAGGTGATGCCTTACTACGGTTTCTCGATGGACAAGGTCGTCAGCGTTCACCAGCTGGTCAGCAACGCCATCATCCTCGATGAACCGGAGGAAGAACCGGAAGACGAACCGGACCGTGCGGCCGAACCCGCCGCAGAGGACGAGCAGGGCGAGACCGAGCAAACGACTGAAGACACTGGGGACGATCCCGAAGGAAAAGAAAATGAATAACATGTCCGATACACCGAAACTCTCGTGGCGCCGTTTCGAGGACGGAGACAACGAGATCGAGTCCCTGCAGGAGGAAATCTTCTCGGCGGGCCATTCCCATAAGTGCCCGACCTACGTTCACAAGGCACCGCCGTGTCAGGGCAGCTGTCCGTCCGGCCATGATATCCGCGGCTGGCTGGCCGTCGCCCGCGGTATGGACAAGCCGCCGGTCGAGGGCATGGTTTGGCAAGAATACGCGTTCCTTCGCATGGTTGAGGCCAACCCGTTTCCGTCGACTATGGGACGTGTCTGCCCGGCGCCCTGCGAGGACGGCTGCAACCGCAACGAGGTCGACGACTTCGTCGGCATCAATTCGGTCGAGCAGTACGTCGGCGACTGGGCCATCGAGCACAATCTGAAACTGCCGGGACCGGACGCGGAGACCGGCAAGAAGGTCGCCGTCATCGGCGGCGGCCCGGCCGGCCTGACCGCCGCCTACCAGGTGCGCCTGAAGGGCCATGAGGTCACCATTTTCGAAGGCAACGAAAAGCTCGGCGGCATGATGCGCTACGGCATCCCCGGCTACCGCACGCCGCGTGACATGGTCGACGCCGAAGTGCAGCGCATCCTCGATGTTGGGGTCGAAGCCAAGACCGCGACCAAGGTCGGCGTCGACGTTTCGCTTGAGGACATCGAAACCGAATTCGATGCGGTGTTCTGGGCCATCGGCGCGCAGACCGGGCGACCGCTGCCGGTTCCCGGCTTTGACGCGCCCAACTGCCTCTCCGGCGTCGCCTTCCTCGATGCCTTCAACAAGGGGCGCTTGCAGTTCACGACCAAGAAGGTCGTCGTCGGCGGCGGCGATACGTCGATCGACGTCGCCTCGGTGGCCCGGCGCCTCGGGCACATCGAAACCAGCCACGAGAAGGACCGCCCGGAGAATGCCATTCTCGGCTACACCGCCCACGACGTCGCCGGCACCATGCAGCGCGAGGGCGTCAATGCGGTGCTGACGTCGCTGTTCCCGATCGAAGAGATGACGGCCGCCGAACGCGAACGCGAAGATGCCAAACGCGAGGGCGTCGATCTTAGGGGCGGCGTCATGCCGCTCGAGGTCATCCAGAACGGCGATGGCCGCGCCGTTGCGCTCAAGATGTGCGAATGCGACATGGACGGCATGAAGCCGATCCCCAAGGAAGGCACCGAATTCGAGATCGAATGCGACATGATCATCTCGGCCATTGGCCAGATGGGGTCGTTCGAAGGCTTCGAGGATCTCGACGGCGGCAACGGCTTCATCGCCGCCGACAAGGTATTCAACGTCAAGGACCGCGAAAACCATTTCGCCGGCGGCGACATCCTCCGCCCGCACCTGTTGACGACGGCCATCGGCCAGGGCCGCATCGCCGCCGAAAGCCTCGACCACTACCTCCGGGGATCATCCATCGACAAACGGCCGAAAGTCGACGTACATCAATTCAACCTGTTGGCTGAACTGCGCCAGCGCGACCTGACGCCGTCGGAATACGATCATCAACCGACGCGGGGTACCTCTGAAAAGAATTTCGCGCTCCACAACTACGAGGATCGCGGTGACACGCAGATTATTCCGCACGACGAGCTTTTTCTCGGTCACTTCGGCTACGAGGCGCGCGGCAAGCGCACGGAGATCCACATCGACGCCGACAAGGTGCTGGGCAACTTCGAGGAACGTATCGAAGGCCTGAGTGAGGAGCAGGCGATCGAGGAGGGCAAGCGCTGCATGAGTTGTGGCATGTGTTTCGAATGCGACAACTGCGTCATCTACTGCCCGCAGGACGCCATCTTCCGGGTCAAGAAGGACCAGCGCGCCGTCGGGCGTTACGTCGACACCGATTATATGAAATGCATCGGATGCCACATCTGCAAGGATGTCTGTCCGACCGGTTATATTCAGATGGGGTTGGGCGAATAAGAAAAGGGATCACCAAGAAAGATCAACCCCGCCAACCTCGGCTCTTTTCGCCGAGGGCGTTGCGAAGCAAGGATTTTTGACTGTGCGATTGAGCAAAATTCATGGTTTTTGGGAGGCATGATATGAGCACGACAGCACTGACGCACCGACGCTACGCCGATGGGGACGACGCCCACCTGGAATGGATCGATCACCACGTTATTTCCGGTGAATCGGGCAAATGCCCGACCTACGTTCATCGTTCACCGCCGTGCCAGGGCAGTTGCCCCTCCGGCCACGACATCCGCGGTTGGTTGACCATCGCCCGTGGTCTCGACAAACCGGCGGAGGGCGAAAGCTGGCAACAATATGCCTTCGACCGTATGACCGAAGCCAATCCGTTTCCAGCCGTCATGGGTCGGGTCTGCCCGGCACCCTGTCAGGATGGCTGCAACCGCAACGAGGTCGAGGAACACGTCGGCATCAACGCGGTCGAACAGCACGTCGGCGATTGGGCCCTGGAAAATGGCCTCAAGTTCGCCAGTCCAGAAACCGAGAGCGGCAAGACCGTTGCCATCATCGGCGGCGGTCCGGCGGGCTTGGCGGCCGCCTATTTCCTGCGTAAGAAAGGACACGGCTGTACCATCTTCGAGAGCTACAAGTCTCTCGGCGGCATGATGCGCTTCGGTATTCCCGGCTACCGGACACCCCGCGACGTCCTTGACGGTGAGATCGACCGCATCATCGAGATGGGCGTCGACGTCAAGCTCAACACCCGGGTCGGCACCGATATTTCCATTGCCGAGCTGGAGGAGAAATTCGACGCCGTCTTCTGGGGAATCGGCGCTCAAACCGGCAAACCGATTCCCATTCCGGGTGCGGATGCACCCAACTGCGTTGACGGCATGTCGTTCCTGCGCGCCTTCAACGAAGGGCGCCTACAACACATGGATGGCCGCGTTCTGGTCATCGGCGCCGGCGACACGGCAATGGACGTTGCCGCCGTGGCGCGCCGCTTGGGGCACATCGAGACCTCGAGTGAAAAGGATAAACCCGACAGCGTCATTCTCGGTTATACGACTCATGATGTCGCTCATGTGGCGCGCCGCCAAGGCGCCGACGTCTGGATCGTCTACCGTCGGCCCATCGAAAAGGCACCGGCGACGGAACACGAACTGAATTCCGTGATAACCGAAGGAGTTGAGATCCACGAAAGCCTGGCGCCGGTCGAGGTGGTGCTGGACGACGACGGCCGTGCCACGGCATTGAAGGTCGTTCCCGTTGACTGGTCCTCTGGCGAAATGGTCGTCAAGGAAGGCGAGGAATACGAGATCGAATGCTCGCTCATCGTCGGCGCCACCGGTCAGGCCGGTGATTTCGAGGGGCTCGAGGATTTCGACAACGGTTGGGGCCTGATGGATGCCGACCGCTACTATCAGGTCAAGGATCACGACGGGCATTTTGTCGGTGGCGACGTCATCAAGCCGCATCTCCTGACCACGGCCATCGGCCACGCTTCGATCGCCGTCGACGAGATCGACCGCTATCTGCAGGGCTTGGCCCTGGCCGACCGGCCCAAGGTCGACGTTCATCATTTCAACCTGCTGAACGAACTCCGGGCCCATGATATGGAGCCGGAGGAGTACGGCAACGAACCGACGCGCGGCACCGACAGTGCCGAGTTTGCCGTGCACAACTACGAAGACCGTTCGTTCGCCGAGGTCATTCCGGCCGACACCCTATTCAAGGCCCATTTCCCCTACACGCCGATGGCGCGCCGCGCCGAGGTCGAGATCTCGGCTGACGACGTGGTCGGAAATTTCGAGGAACGCTTTACCGGGCTCTCGGAAGAGGAAACCATCGACGAGGCCGACCGCTGCATGAGCTGCGGCATGTGCTTCGAGTGCGACAACTGCTTCATCTACTGCCCACAGGACGCCGTCTTCCGCGTCGAAAAGACCCAACGGACGGTGGGTCGCTACGTCGATACGGATTATTCCCGCTGCGTCGGCTGTTACATCTGCGCGGACGTCTGCCCGTCGGGCTACATCCAGATGGGACTAGGTGACGGATAGGAGGCCGCATGCATCCCCGATATGCCTTTTTGATCTTCGCCGCGGTTCTGCTAATCGCCGGCGCCGGTATGGAGCGGACCGCTTCGGCCGGCGACGGCGTGCCGTTGCCGACGGTTTCGAAAGGCCAGGGGGATGTTTGTGTGCGCGATACGGCGTTTATGCGCACCCATCACATGGAACTCCTCAAGCATCAGCGCGACGACACCGTTCACGAGGGAATCCGCCCGGAACGGGAAAACCTGAAGGAGTGCATCGCCTGCCATGCGGTCCCCAATAGCCAGGGAAAACCCGTCGGTTTCGACAGTCCGAAACACTTCTGCCGGGCCTGCCACGACTATGCGGCGGTGACCGTCGACTGTTTCGATTGCCATGCGTCGAGACCGGGGGACGCCGAAAAATTATCCCAGCGCCCGATGAAAACGATCGGCGAAGTCCTTTCCAATGTGGTTTCGAAATGAGCACCAAGAACGAAAAACCGGAAACCCTCGACCGCCGCCGGTTTCTCGGCAACGCCGCCGCGCTTGCCGCCGGCATCACACTGGCGCCGGGCGTCACGCTGTACGGCATCGGCGCGGCGGGTGCCTCCACTGGCCCGGTGTCTTCGAAGGTTCGCTGGGGGTTGCTGATCGACGTCAACAAGTGTTCCGCCGGCTGCGACGCCTGTGTCAGCGCGTGCAAGACGGAAAACGGTTTCGACGGCCACGGGCGGCCGAAGACGGACGCCAACTGGATCCGCAAGGTCGATCTCCGCAATCCGACGATCGGCCATGAAAAGTCTCTTCCGGTCATGTGCCAGCATTGCGCCGATCCGCCCTGCGTCGACGTCTGCCCGACCGGCTCTTCGTTCAAACGGGCCGACGGCATCGTCCTCGTCGACAAACACATCTGCATCGGGTGCCGCTATTGCATGATGGCGTGCCCGTACAAGGCGCGGTCCTTCGTTCACGAGTCGGTGGAGGATCAGAAACCCCATGCGCCGCGCGGCAAGGGCACGGTCGAGAGCTGCACGCTCTGTGTGCACCGAGTCGACGCCGGTGGTGTGCCGGCCTGCGTCGAGGCCTGTGCCGATGCCGGGCACGGGGCGATCCTTTTCGGCGATATGAAAGATCCGGACAGCGCCATCTCGAAGGCATTGAAAACCTACCCGGCAAAACAGATCCGGGCCGATCTCGGCGTCGACCCGGGCGTCTGGTACCAGAACCTGTAAAGGCGACAGGACGATGAAAGCGGCCAAGAAAAAAACAATGAGCTACAAGTTTCTGGGCGTGTCGGGCGGCGCCTTCTATAAGGTGCTGTTCTCCATTGCCGTGGTCGCCGGAGTCGGCGGCCTGTCGGCCCTTCATATGGAGCACAGCGGCCACTGGGTGACCGGCATGGACAATCAGATCGTCTGGGGCATGCCGCACGTCTTTGCCGTCTTCCTGATCGTCGCCGCCTCGGGCGCGCTCAACGTGGCCTCGATCGGCACCGTTTTCGGCCGCTCCGCCTACAAGCCCTTAGGGCGGTTTTCCGGACTTCTGGCAGTGGCCCTGCTGGCCGGCGGCCTCGCTGTCCTCGTGCTCGATCTGGGCCGCCCGGATCGGCTGATCGTCGCCGCCACCACCTATAACTTCAAATCGATCTTCACCTGGAACATCTTCCTCTATACCGGCTTCATGGTCGTCGTCGGCGTCTATCTTTGGGTCATGATGGACCGACCCATGAACATTTGGGGCAAGATCGCCGGGACCGTCGCCTTCGTCTGGCGCCTCGGCCTGACCACCGGTACGGGCCTGATCTTCGGTTTCCTGATCGCCCGTGAGGCCTATGACGCGGCGGTCATGGCACCGCTGTTCATCGCCATGTCCTTCTCCTTCGGTCTGGCGATTTTCCTTTTGGCCGTCATCGCCGTCTACGAATGGAGCGACAACCCGATCGGCGACTTCCTGATCCGCAAGATGGGCCGGCTCCTGGGCGTCTTCGTCGCCGCTGTCCTCTATTTTGTCATCGTCCAACACCTGACCAACCTCTACGCCGCCGAACATGCCGGCGTCGAACGGTTCATCCTGGCCGAAGGCGGCATCTTTACCGGCCTTTTCTGGGGCGTTCAGATTTTCGTCGGTTCCATCGTGCCGCTGGTTCTGCTGTTCGGCGATACCGGAAACCTGACCAAGGGGCGGGTTTCCCTGGCGGCGGCGCTGGTCATCGTCGGCGGTATCGCTCAGGTCTACGTCATCATCATCGGCGGCCAGGCCTATCCCTTGAACCTGTTCCCGGGCATGGAAGTGACCAGCAATTTCTTCGATGGCACCGTCAGCGACTACGTACCGAGCCTGCCCGAGATCGGTCTCGGCGTCGGCGGTGTGGCCCTGGCGGCGATCATCACCCTGGTCGCGGCGCGGGTCCTTCGGTTCCTGCCGGAAAGTCTCGCCGACGAGGCAGTTGATCCGCATCACGCGAGCGGGTAGGGGTTGGGGGCCGACAGCGGCCGGAGATCGACAGCGACCGAGCCCCATGAACACCCGATCCTTTTTCATTTCCGCCACCCATAAGTCTTCGGGAAAGACGACGATCGCGCTCGCTTTGGCCGCCGCCTTCGCGGAAGACGGCAAAGCCGTGCGGACCTTCAAGAAGGGACCGGACTATATCGACCCCATGTGGCTGGGCCGGGCCTCGGGGCTGCCGTGCCGCAATCTCGATTTCCACACCCAGACGCCCGACGGCATCCGCGATTATTTCCTGGAAATCGCCGCCGGTTCCGACCTGGCTATCGTCGAGGGCAACAAGGGCCTGTTCGACGGCGTCGACGTTGCCGGATCTGACAGCAATGCGGCTCTGGCCGCACTCCTTGAACTGCCTGTGGTTCTTGTCGTCGATACTCGCGGTATCACACGCGGTATTGCACCGCTGATCCACGGCTACCGCACCTTCGATCCGTCCGTCAACATTGCCGGCGTCATCCTCAATCAGGTTGGCGGGCCGCGGCACGAAAAGAAAATGCGCGCCGCCATCGCGGAATACACCGACGTGCCGGTATTGGGGGCCATCGGGCGCTACCCGGAAATGCAGATCACCGAGCGTCACCTGGGCTTGACCCCGACCAACGAGGCCGGTGCTGTCGATACCATCATCGCCACATCGGCGGCCATCGTCAGGGACAACGTCGACCTCGCCGCGGTCATCGGTGTCGGCCGCGAGTTGCCTGCGAAACCGGCGGCAAGGGGACCGTCGGCCGGCACTGGGACGAAGGACCTGCGCATCGGTATCGCCCGCGACGAGGCCTTTGGGTTCTACTATGCCGACGACCTCGAATGCCTGGAACGGGGCGGCGCCGAACTCTGTTTTTTCGATACCCAGCACGACGCGCGCCTGCCGGACATCGACGGGCTCTTCATCGGCGGCGGTTTCCCGGAGACCCACGCCGGCGAACTGGCCGCCAATAAACCACTCATGGCCGAGATCGGTGCGGCATTGCAGGGCGGCCTGCCGGCCTATGCCGAATGCGGCGGCCTCATGTACCTGTCGCGGAGCCTGACCTGGCGAGGCGAACGCCATGAGATGGTCGGGTTTCTTCCCGGTGACACGGTAATGCACGACAAGCCGGTGGGCCGCGGATACGTGCGACTGGCAAGGACCGATAACGCGCTTTGGCCTGAAACCGACCCTCCCGGTGCGGTCCTGCCGGCCCACGAATTCCACTACGCGTCCCTCGAGAACCTGCCACCCGGCCAGACCTTCTCTTTCGACGTGGTGCGCGGCTACGGTATCGACGGCGAGCACGACGGCCTCATCGTCGGCAACCTGCTGGCCTGTTTCTCCCATCAGCGCTGCGTGCCGGGACGGCGCTGGACCGAGCCCTTCGTACAGTTCGTCCGCGCCAGCAAGGATCGCCGCGGGGGTCCCGGCGACCCATAACAGGAACGTGTTACCGACCTCGGTTGATGCGGATCAAAGGCCTGGGTAAGATATCATGGAATTCTTAAGTGTGGGGCGAGGGATCGCCGTCACCGGCTTTCGAATGGGAGGAAAGCGTGATGTTGTCGCGGAAGATCATCATCGGACTGTTCCTGGCGGCCGCCGTCATGTGGGTCGGCGTTTCCGTAAAGGCCAGCGAACAGAAACTGCTGCCAGAGATCGAGCCTAATGAGGAGGGGCTTTATATCCAGCCGTGGTTCATGGATTCGTTCCTCGATCTTCGCGAGGACATCACGGACACGGCAGGCGAGGGCAAACAACTGGCGATCATCTGGGAACAGCGCGGCTGCCCCTATTGCCGGGAGATGCACAACGTCAATCTCCGTGTTCCGGCAATTGTCGACTACATCAAGGAGAACTTCAGCGTCATCCAGCTCAACTTGTGGGGCGACCGTGAGGTTACCGACCTCGACGGCGAAGTGACCACCGAGAAACAGTTGGCCCGCAAGTACCGGGTCCAGTTCACGCCGACCATTCAATTCCTGCCGGCGACGATCACCGACGCCGACACCAAGCCGGGCCACGACGCCGAGGTGCGGCGGCTATTGGGCTACTGGAAGCCCTTTCACTTCAAGAACTCCTTCGTCTATGTGCGCACCAAGGGCTATGAGAAACAGCCCAACTTCCAGCGCTGGCTGCAGTCCTTGGCCGAGGAGATGGAGAAGCGCGGTGAGGAGGTCAGGCTCTGGTAGACGAGGGGTTTCCAGGTTCGTAAACCAAACGGCGCCCGAGGGCGCCGTTTTCCGTTTCCGTGACCGGCATTCGTTTTGACGATATTGGTCGGTTCCGGATTGAAGGGGACCATTATCGCCGGATTTCTCGCCTACCTTGAGCGACGGGTCGAGTATTACGCGGCACGGCGCTGAACCGCCAGATGCACGGACGAAAACCTCTAAGGATGAGAGGAGATACAGAATGACCAATTTCGTAATCGAGCCGCCGGCACAGGCCAGCTTGCCGATCCAAGGGTCCGATGACCGGTTTCCCGTCCGCCGCGTCTACTGCGTCGGGCGAAACTACGCCGCCCATTCCATTGAGATGGGGACCGCTGAAAATCTCTTCGACCAGGGCCCGGTGGCCGTTTCGGATGGCCGCCGGGTCTATATGCATCTCTTTGGCGTAGCTTTCGCTCATACGGTCCATGACGCTGATGATGTTGTCGGCGAGCACTTCGTCCTTCGACGGCAGGGTGAGCAAGAAAGAAGTTCGGGCGACGGGCTTCAGCAACGACAGGATCCTCGTTCGCTCGGCTTTGGAGAACGGGGCTTGGAAACATGCCTGAAAGCACCAGTAGCAGGTACCCCAGCATTCATTGAAATCGCCGGGGACCTGGTCGTGCTCGTTCGCAAGGTGCAGCTGCCGGATTGCCGGATTCTTGCCCCCAAAGAACACGAACAGCAAACGGCCCATGACCATCGGCCAGCTGTCGTGGTCGCCTTCGATTGGCAACACCCGAAGGCGGGACCCCTGTTCTTTAGCGGATTCGGCGCTGCGTCGCTTCGGCGATGCCGTCGTCGCCAGGATCATCAGCAGGACACGCAGGCGCACGAGATCGTAGTTGGTGAGCGCGCTACCATTGGCTTGCTGCTCCTTGACGTATGTCTGGAATTGCCCAACGGCCTTCACGAGTTGTTCTTGCGTAGCCCGGCGCTGCGACGCACGGCGGCTGTTTGTCTTCCTCAGGCTGCTGGTCGTCCGACCCAGTGTCCTGTGTTCCAAATTCGCCGCCAGCAGCGAGCGCCCCTTCCGGATCGTCGGTCTCGTCACCGAGATCGAAAGCCCCCTCGTGTTTATCGCCGTCATCGTTTTCTTTGTGATGATCGTCGTTACCTTGAAGGCCGATGATGCGATTAAGGATGCCGCGGACGAACGAAACGTCACTGCCCGCAAGACTGTTGTACGAGGCCTCGCTGCCGCTTGCGCGAGGGCGGCGGCCGGCGACGAAGTCTTCATAGCTGAGGGTCCGGTGCCGTGACGCATCGGATGCATCAGTTTCATCCTTGCTGACCCTTGGGATCGAGAGCGGTTCTTTGGGAGTCGTTTCGCCGCGCTCCAGATTTTCCAGCTCGTTTAGCACCTCTAGAAGCGCGAGGCTCGCTTCGGTTTCGCTTTCAAGATCGTCGAGCTTGCTCTGGATGCTAGAGCGCCTCGCCTCTCGAATTTCCATCTTGAGCTCGTCGACCCGCGTGACGATCGCCGGCGGCGACTCGCTGCCATCTGGAAACGCGACACGTGCAAATACCGGCCGCTGCTCGGTACCGTTAATCTGATAGCGAACGCTGGATCCGTTGGAACTTCTCAGCGATTTCAGCACGCAAGAGATTTCGCGGGCCTTATGATCCAGCAGCGTGATAGCGCAAGCGCCCGTATCGTCGATGGCTACCGGATGCCAGAGGAGCGTGTCGCCCCGACATTCGAATTGCCCGGGGCTATGTTTGCCTAACTCACCGAGCGGTAGATCGTCGGTGAATTCCGGTGCTTCGAGTTCATCCCGTTGGATGACATGCTCCTCCTGCAGTACCGTTGAGAGTCCTAGTGTGTCGAGAACGGCACCCGAGGGCAGACGACGATAGAGGCTGACTTCTTCATTGACGCCTGCGGTCCCACTGCCACCTAGCGCCGCGCGCGTACAGTTCGCGCTGCCGAGCAGCATATGATCGGCGGTCTCGGTCTGCGCGATTATCGCCTTGGCGTGAATGAAGCGGCCTTCGTGGAATTTTTCGCGGATGTAAAGCTTGAGGCCGCTGATGCTATTTGCGGCGTCTTTCGGGAATTCCCGCGTCTCGGGATCAATTAGGGCAGATATGTCCGTCGGGCCAAGACGCTCGGCCAGGTATGACAGTGCCGCTAGGTTCGGATCCCAGTACGGGCTAATGAGGATCAGTCTGCTCACAGGTTCATCGACTAAATCGGCAAAGCGCTCAGCGATCCCAGCCGTCGGGCCGGTTGTCAGGAGTGCCGCAAGTGTCCCGTCGGTAAGGTGAACCGGGCCGGTTGCGGGAGTGGCAGTGCTGAGCCACGACGTGCGCGCCTGCATCCAGTGCCGCTGGTCCGCGACGCTTTGTCGGTGATCGTCGATGAACCGGGACACATAGTCCCAGGCCTGTGCAATGAGCTGCTGCTCGCCCGTGTTCGTTTGGTTGCAGGAGGTCGTGCTAACGAGCTCGAGATTACCGGCGAGACCTGAGGGGGTTAGATTTGCTGAGCCAACGATCAGGCGTCCGCCTCGCCGCCCAAATTGCAGAAAAAGCTTCGGGTGAAAGACGCCAGTAGCGCTCGCGCCGCTTACCGTGTAGCGGGTGCCAGCCAGCTGCGGCAGGTCGGAGGCACCGCCCAGCGCATGGGTCAACATTCGGCTGTCGGTGACCACCATGTTGTTTCGGCAGCCGGCGCCGCGCAGACGCGGAAGCACTATGTTCTCATAGGCGTCGAAATCGATGCCGAACGTCGTCGCAACGCTCGTATGGTACCCCTTGTCAGCAAACCGCTCGTACAGCCTCATGCTTCAGCCATCGCCTTGAAACCGTAGTCGGTCAGCCCCTGACCGCCGACGAGATGGATGTCTTTGAGGAAGGTGATGGCCGGTCCCAGCCGCGGGTTGGTAAAAACAGGACCGTCCTTCTCGCGCAGCCTGATCCTGCCTTCGTCGGTTTCGATCAGAAAGGTGTAGTCACCATGCTGGAATTTTCGGGCGGCGACCCAAAGATGACGCCGGATAATCCGTTGCTCGATAAGCCGGGCAAGCTTGTCCCGAAACGGCTCATCCCCTTGACGAGAGAGAAAGCTGGTCTCGGTCAGCAGGGTCTGGAAGGCTTCTGAGTTAAATGAACCGAGTTCGGCTGCGACGGGGTGATCCTCGTCTTGGACTCGCTTGTGGAGGATTGCCAGCAGCGTTACCGCGTTCCAGGCAATATCTGGCGCACAGTCGCTTTGATCACTGCGGCCCGCCCCCTTCAGAATATCCTGGCAAAGCAACCATTCCGCCGCGTTGTCGTCGGCTGTGTAAGGATTGGTGGCTGGCTGCAAACTTTCCAAGAAGCCGGGCCAGCTCTCCGGAATCTCATCGACCTCTTCCAGTATGCGATCGATACAGATCGGAATCAGACGCTCTAGTCTAATGCCGTTCGGGTACAAGCTCAGCGTATCGAGCGTGAATTTCAACAGAGTTTCCAAGGCAATATGGCAAAGGTCGTTTGCGTGGTAGACCCACCAGCGCTGCCTTTGCGCTTCGAGTTCGATTGTCTCAAGCTCCAGAGGGCGGTCTTTCTGATCCTGACCGGCGTACAAAATCCAGCGCACCTCGTCGGCGGTCGGTTCGCGGCCGAGGAGGCCGGCAACATTCAGGATGAGCAACAGGCTCAGGCGGCGGGACAGGGCTTTCGCGTCTTCCGGGTCGTGCGGTGTTAGCAGGATTTCCTGATAGAGCGCGCGCTCGTCACCCGTGAGGTTGATCTCAGACGGCACGACCGGAGCTAAGCGGTCGAGCTCGTCTCGCGTAACCGTGCCGCGCTCAACGACCTCAGCGAACAGAGGCGCCATATCACCAAGACCGTTCGCGAAGACCTTGGCTAGCCGATCGCCTATCGATTTGCTCGGGACGGGAATAGCATGATCGGGACTTTCCCAGAAGATGCCGATGGCGAAAAGCTGGCTGCCGTAAGCCGCGCCATATGCGCCCCAGGCTTGCTGCAGGTATTTCGTGTCACTGCCTGGATCAGCGGCCGAAGCAAAGTCGATCGTATCGGCGGTCGTGTTGTCGTGGGCGTTTTCTGCCCACTGGATGCCGGCAACGCCCGTTTCGCCACCATTGCGGTAGGCGACGAGAGCATAAAGAGCCTCGGCGCGCCGCACGAACCGTTTCCAGCGCTCCGGATCGTCAGAACCCTCGGTTTGAGCATAGGTGCGGCACAGCCAGACGTAGAGGCCGTAATAACGCATGCGCAGCGTAACGTTACTAATACCGGGCAAGAAGGTCTGATAGAGATTGACGCTGCTGTTCTGCATACCTAACGGATCGAGACCGTTTTTCTTCTGGTAGTCTGTCCACGCCGGGTAGTTGATGGTCGATTCTACAGACTCATTTTCTGCCATCGCTAAAGACCTCAATCTTGGGTCGCCTTGCCCAGTAGGACGACGGGTTCCTTTGACTCTCCCCAGACACACAGTAATTCCGCGAGCAGCGAATTGAATGCACGGTTTTCATGCGCGGTCTCAAATGGCTGTGTTCGGTAGGCTCGAACCGTCATCGTGGTAGCGGCTCGGTGCCGCGGCTGAGGATTCCAAGGTACTCGTCGTAAACAAACAGGCGGCCGCGCTGTTTGCCGGTGATCTCGCGAAGAATGCCGAGGCGTTCCATGTGCTGGACCGATTTGCTGACCGTCGGCGCGGAAATTCCAAGCCGTTGGGCCGCGTCCGGAATCGCGATGATGGGCCTCTGCTGAAGCAGCTGATGGACGCGAAGTGCCGATGCCGCCGGCCGTCCGAGCCCCTCGATTTGACGGCGGTCGTCGTCGAACACATTCAAAATTTCTCGCGCCGCGTCGGCCGCCTGCATCGATGTCTCGGCAACGCCCTCCAGGAAAAACTCCAGCCATGTCTCCCAATCGCCACGCTCGCGGACCTGCTGGAGCAGGTCGTAATACTGGCGGCGGTGTGTTTTGAAATAGAGGCTGAGATAGAGGATCGGCTCTTTCAAAATTCCCTGCGCACAAAGCAAGAAAGTGACCAGGAGGCGCCCAAGACGGCCATTGCCATCCAAAAACGGATGGATCGTCTCGAATTGGACGTGAACCAGTCCGGCCTTGATCAGTGCCGGGATTTCAGGCGTCCCCGCGTGGATGAATGTCTCCAAATCCGACATCAGGTCTTGGACTTGATCGGGCGGAGGGGGAACGAACGAAGCGTTGCCTGGACGGGTGCCGCCGATCCAGTTCTGGGATCTGCGGAACTCCCCCGGCTGCTTCGTGCTGCCCCGACCCTTGGACAGCAGGATCTCGTGGATCTCCCGCATGAGACGGAGCGAGATCGGGAACCCCTCTCGAATCCGGGCGAGGCCATGGTCCATGGCCGCGACGTAATTGGAAACCTCCTGGACGTCGTCGAGGGGCGCTCCTGGCGCTTCCTCGCTCTCGAAAAGCAGCAGGTCCGAAAGAGAGGATTGGGTTCCCTCGATCTGGGACGAGAGCAGCGCCTCCTTGCGGATGTACATGTAAAGGAAAAGCGGCGTGTCGGGGAGGATCGATGTCACGCCATCGAGGCGCCCGATAGCCCGGTTTGCCGCATCCAGCCGCCCATAGAGCGCATCCATTCGGACCGGCGGTTCGGGCGGCAGTGGGGGCGGGACAAAGGCCTCGGTCGTTTCGCCACCTACGGTCGTCGCGACACGCTTACCCAAGCGTGATTCTGCGTGTTGAAGAGGCATGTTGCGAAACGATCCTTTCCTTGGCATTCTCGTTACGAAAGTATATCGCATATTCCTTTCTTTATGGCGAGTGTAACGAAAGGTTCGGGAAGGTGCCAAGGGCCAAGAATAGCGGAAACGCCAGCCGGGGGCTCCCAGAGCCCATGGGCGGATAGGGCTTCCCATGGGGCACGTCCGGCTCGGCAGTCTTCCGAAAACCAGGAAATGGCAGCAGGTCATCGACCTGCTGGGCAGCGACGCCGACGTCGTTGAGATCGCCGCGGCGTCTTCCGATGCGGCCGAAAACAGCCTAGCTCAGGCAGCCAAAGACCCGGCATTTCTTCATTCCTTCTGGCTGCTGACGCAAATCCCGCTTGCCGCACGCACGGAGAATTTCGCGGCCGAGCTACGTCAACTTGGCCTGAACGTTGGTAGCGACCCATCCCTGATGGAGGTTCTTTCCGCCTTCGGGGATGCCGTCGACCGCCATGCCCGTGAAACCGGAGCCGGACAGCGCACCGACTTCGGTGAGATGGCGCGGATGGCGGCAACCGAAGCGCTCGGCACGGTGGCGGGGCGGGACCTGCCTGGGCTTTTCGGTCCGACCGCCGACGATGTGAAGCTGTCAATCGGCAAGCTGACGTCTCCCAACAATTTCAGCATCCTCTCCAGAGATTTCTTTTCCCGTCTGACCCAACGCCACCTGGATTACTACCTGAGCCGCGAGCTCTCTAAACACGTCGGGCCGCAGGGGCGTTTCAACTCGATCGCCGAGCACACCGAATTCAATGCCGCGCTTGAAAGCCACTGCAAAGAAGCTTCGCGGATCATCAAGGAATTCGCCGGCGGTTGGTATTCCAAGAAGAACTACGAGAACGAGCTGACGCCCTCGGAAGCGGGAAAGTTCGCTCACGTCGCCTTCAAGAAGATCCGGAACGAGCTTCGCAAGAGGAGGGACGCCGATGGCTGAGCGTCTCGTCCTCTGTGGCCCTGTGGACAGGCCGGATCGTGCGGCGGGTGATTGCCTGCGCTTGGACCTGAGCGGTGCAGACGACAATGTCACGTTGCGGATTCAAGACATCAGCCGCCGCATGGTCGCCGAGGTTTCCAATCTTCACACCGACCTGCTTGAGGTCGCGGCCTATGTCTACAGTGCGGATGCCGCGACCAAGCGAGACGGAGATATCATGAGAGGCCTCGGGCGTGACTGGCGACGCCAGTTTCGCTTCGTCATCCCGGTCAGGGAGCCCGACACCTGGAACCGCCAGGACGTGATCGATGCGCTGACGGGAGTTCTCGGGTTCCTGACCGAGGACGACTATCAGTTCGAGTTCGTTGCTCACGCTGGCGCGCCTAGTTTCGATACCTACCTGGATTTTGGTGACCAGGACGTGAGCGGTTTCACGCCCGACGCGGTTATCCTTTTTTCGGGCGGATTGGATTCCCTTGCCGGGGCTGTCGAGGACGTGGTCGGCAACGGAAAAAACGCGGTTCTCGTGAGCCACCATTCTTCGACCAAGGTCTATGCGAAACAAAAGGAACTCATTGAGGAGCTCCGGAAGAAGGCTTCAGGCAGGCTGCTTCATCTGCCAGTGAAGGTCGTCAAGGAGAAGGCCCTCGGCCACGAGTTCACACTCCGCTCCCGATCCTTCTTGTTTGCTTCCCTGGCGACGGTCGTTGCCCGGATGCTGGGAAACAACCAGATCAAGTTCTTCGAAAACGGCGTCGTGAGTCTGAACTTCCCCATCGCGGCTCAAGTGGTCGGCACCAGGGCTACGCGCACCACTCACCCTCAAGCCTTGGCCGGGTTTGCAGAATTTTTCTCGACGTTGCTTGGCGAGGAGATCGCGGTCGAGAACCCCTTCCTTTGGAAAACCAAGGCGGAGGTCGTCAAGATCCTCGACGTTCATGGTTGCAGCGATTTGGTCCGGGGATCGGTGAGCTGCTCCCGCGTCCACAAGATGACGAAATACAAGACCCACTGTGGCGTCTGTTCCCAGTGCATCGATCGCCGGTTTGGAACTCTCGGCGCGGGCCTGGAGGAGCACGATCCGGAAGAAATGTATGAGGTCCGGCTTCTCGAGGATGAGCGGGACAAGGATGAGGATCGCACCATGGCGGAAGCCTACGTCAAGACGGCCTCCGACATCCGGCAGATGACGGACCTTGGATTTCTCAGCAAGTACGCCGGAGAACTTTCACGGGTGGTTCAGCACCTTCCTGGGTCCCAGGACGATAACGCCAAGAATGTCATCGACCTCTTCAAGCGTCATGCGGAGACGGTATTTACGGTCATGAAAGACGGGGTTGAGAGCCACGCGGACGAGCTATTGAATCATTCAATCCCAACCAACAGCCTGCTGATGATGGCCATTTCTCCGAGCGGCGGCCTCGGGATCACGGTTGAACCTGAGATGGTCAATCCCGCCAGCAGTGGCGAGGAGGGTGCCGGCGAAGCAGAGCGTGAGCCGATCGATTATTCGAAAACATCGGAAGTCAGAATCGCTGTTGATGAAGATGAAGGACGAGTCCTCGTCGAAGGGCTTGCGCCGTTGACAGGATCTACAACTTTCAAACTCGTCAAAATCCTCTCTGATCAGTACCTGGAAGACCAGGGGGACAGGAAAGCCCCAGAGAACTACCGGTGTAAGGACAAATACAATTTCGCCGACGAACTTGGCGTCGAAGAACCAACACTTCGCCGCCAAGTTTCCCGTGTCCGGAAAAGAGTGCATGCCGGGTACCAGGAGAAATACGGCCTGCCTCTCAGTCAGGACGCCTTCATTGAAAACGTCCACGGACGCGGCTATCGCATCAATCCGTCCGTGCGAGTGCTGGCGCCTTCCGAGATCGGTCAGCAGTAGGTCACGTCACACATTCATCGTGACGACGTCACAAATCCGCGTTCTACCGCAAGGATTCCCTGCCGTTTTCATGCGCGGGGCGTCACATCTTTCTTCGGCGGTGTCCATATAGTCGACCCTCCGAAAGTCCGATAATCACTGCGAAATCAAACGGTTGCGCAACAAGCCAAGCGGCAAGGCGCATAACTTTCGCGGTGAAGGACAATGTCACAGTTTCAGAATACCGGATCGAAACCGCCGTCGGACGACAACCAACGACAGGCGCGCGAGGACCGCAAGCAGGTCCGCCATCTCAATCAGATCAACCTCGCCGACCGCTGGAACATTTCCGAGCGCACGCTTGAGCGCTGGCGGTGGCTGGGCGAGGGCCCCGCCTACCTGAAAATCGGAGGGCGGGTCGTCTACCGCTTGGAAGACGTCGAGGCCTACGAGGCCGAGAATCTCCGCGCCAGCACGTCGACGGCGGCCGGGTCCCGGTGATGGCCGCGATGACTGCCGTGATCTCCACCGTGTCGGCTGTGCCGCCCCTCCGCTCCCTGATGATCCGGGAAGGCGACTTCCTGAAGTGGATCGAACACGCGGGGCCCGGTGACCGTCTCGAATACCACCGGGGCCATCTCGGCGCTGACCGCGAGGCGGGAAGTCCGCTTCCCGACACCATGCGCCGGGAACTGGGCCGGATCGCCGACCGCGCCATGGATCTCGCCCTCGAGGGGCGCCTGCATCTTGTCCAGGAGCGCTGCGGCCGCCTACCTGGTGGTGATGGGGGGCGCCGGCTGATGGCCACCCTGAACCCCTTCGAGGCTTTCGCCGACACCTACACGCCGCGCCCGGTCAAGGCCAGGCGGAAGCGGCCGGCAGGCCGCCACACGAAATCGGCCAAGGACAAGCGCCTCGAGGAACGGGGCAAGCTCGCGACTCACTATCGGCGCGAGGAAGCGCGGAGGACCGCCGAGGCGCTGGCGTCGCCCCAGGGCAAACGCTTGGCCGTGCTCCTGGCCGAGTTCGATCGGCTCACCATCGACGACGCCGACATCATGATCACCCGCATCGAGGTTCAGGATTGGCTTCTGCGGGCGGACGAAGACTTCCGCCGTCTGGCGCTTCGCCTGATCGACAAGCGCATCGGGCGCATCCGCCGCGACGCCGGGCTTATCGAACTGGACGATCCCCTGCCCGGCGAGCCCGACAGCGCCTTCTTCATCATCAAACGCCTGCTGAGGGTGACCTGATGCCTGCGATTTCCATCAAATCCATGCTCGACGCCCACGTGGCCGCCAACGGCAAGACCTGGGCGCACGACCGGGATCTCACCGTCGGCGCCAGCGAGGTCGGCCAGTGCCTGCGAAAGACCTGGTTCGCCAAGAACGGGGTTGATCCCGATCCCGATTACGTCGACCGCTACGGCGCCAAGCTGCGTGGCGATCTCATCGAGAACCACCACTGGGAACCGGGCATCCGGGCCCAACTGCCCGACGGCGTAGCACTCCTGTTCGCCGGCGCGGACCAGAAAACCCTGGTCGATGGCTATCTCTCCGCCACCAGCGACGGCCTGTTGGTCGGCGTCTCTTCGGATGCCCTGTCCCACCATGGCGTCGACGACATCGGCGGCGACAGCTTGGTGGTCGAGTGCAAGAGCATCGATCCCCGGGTCAGCCTTAAGGTCGCCAAGGCCGAGCATGAGTTCCAGGTCCACTGTCAGATGGGCCTGATCCGGCACTGCACCGCGTATCGGCCGAACTACGCGCTGATCTCCTACACGGACGCCTCGTTCCTCGACGACGTCACCGAGTTCGCGATCCCGTTCGACCCGGAAATCTACGCGGCAGCCAAGACCCGCGCCACCCGGGTCATGACGGCGGCCGCATCCCAGGACCTGCCGCCCGAGGGCAAGCTCGCCGGCGGCGGCGAGTGCCGCTATTGCCCGCACCGGAGCCGCTGCGCCGGCGACACCGTCGGCGCCATTCCCGAAGACCGTGAACCGCTCGGCGGCAATGCGCTCGCGGCGCTCAAGACCCTGGTCGACGAGGAGCAGGCGGCGCGGGTCGAGAAGGACGCCACGGCCCGGCGCCATGCAGAGGCCCAGGAACGGATCAAGGAATTCTTGCGGGAACACCGTACCCGCAAGGTCGAAGGCGACAACTGGTCGGTGGCCTACTTCCCGGTCAAGGGGCGCCTGTCCCTGGACAGGAAAGCCGTCGAGGCGGCCGGCATTGATCTCTCGCCGTTCGAGACGCCGGGAGATCCCGGCGAACGTCTGACCATCAAGGTCAAGTAACCGCAACCTGACATAAGGAAAATTAAAAATGTCAAACGTACCCCACAACAACTTACCAGAGGCCCAGACCACCGGCGGCGCCGTCGCCAACCCGGACGACTACAACCCCTATGCCGCCTACGGCGAGCAGGCCACCGGCGGCGCCCGCAACATCATCAAGTTCCGCAAGGGCCGGTTCTTTTATAGCCAGGACGACATCGAGATTCCGGTCGGCACTCGGCTGATCGCCAACATGGCGGGAGCCAAGGTCGGCTGGGTCCGGTGGTGGGACGGCCGCCCCACCGACGAGGTCATGGTGCTGATCAGCGACGGCGCGGCGCCGCCGCGGCGGAGCGAACTTGGCGACGACGACCGGAGCCAGTGGGAGACCGATGACCGCGGCGATCCCAAGGACCCCTGGCAGCTCACCAACCACCTGCCGCTGAAGGGGCCGGAGACCGGCGACGAGTTCCTGTTCGCCACCAGCACCCGTGGCGGCATCGGGGCCATCGGTGCCTTCGCCAAGACCTACGGCACGGTCTACCGGCAGAAGCTCAGCAAGCTGCCGGTGGTCGAGCTGCAGGCCTCCGACTATGCCCACCCCAACAAGGCCTATGGCCGCGTCGACGTGCCGGTCTTCGAACTGGTCGATTGGGTGGACGAGGTGGACCTGCTGAGCGGGGAGGCCGGGGACCAGACCGGGGAAGCACCGGCTTCCGAACCCGAGGGAACGACCGGCGCCGCCGACAGCGCGAACCGTCCCGGCGCCGGCCGTCGTACCAGGTTCTAGACCCTCGGGGTCCCGGACCCGACACGTTGGGCGGGGGCGCTGCAACGCCTCCGTCCAACTCCACACCAACCCGCAACAGCAGGCCAGTCAGAACACCATAATGCGTGAGCGATCGTATCAGGAGTCCGCCGATTTTCTTGCCGAGTTCTTCGGCGCGACCACCGAGCACGCCGTCGAGTAACGTTCGTTCACCAACCGCAGCGGTGATGGCCCGGCGCGGCCCCTGTTCACCCGCGACATGGAGGTGATCACGGCGCACTGCGCCAGGTGGGACGACCAAGGGCGCGGCATGTTCTTCGGCGTTTGCACCCGCGTCACCGGCTCCCACACCGGGCGGCGGATCGATCTGGCGGAATGTCCTGCGCTCTGGGCCGACATCGACACCGGCAAAATGGGCCTGGACAAGGACACGGTCGTCTCGGAACTCCGCCCGCTGCCGTTTCCCCCATCCGTGATCGTCGACAGTGGTGGCGGCCTGCACGCCTACTGGCTGCTCATCGAGGCGATCGACGTGAGCGCTGATGCGCCGGATGCCGAAACCACCGAGGAGGCGATCACCAGCACCTTGAAACAGCTGGCCGGGATCTGCGCCGGCGATCTCAACGTCTGCGACCTGGCCCGGGTGATGCGCCTGCCCGGCACCCTGAACACCAAGCCCGACGTCGTCGCGAGCAACGCCGGCGCGCCTGCCGAGTGCAGGGTTCTCGACGCTTCCTGGGTGCGCCACGAGTTCGACGACCTGGTCGAATGGCTCGATTGGCAACGGCCCGTGGTCGAGCGGCCGGCACCGAATGACGCCGCGCCGGAGGCGCAAGACGACAATCCCTACCTCGCCGCCGCCAAGCGCCTGGGCTTCAAGCCGCCGCTCGACGTCGAGCAAGCATTGGCCGCCATGACCTACCTGGGCGAAAGCGAAACCAGCATTCACCAGACACAGCTGCGGGTTTCCGCTTCGCTGGCCTCACAGGATGTCGACGAGGACGAGATTGTCGCCCTGCTGCTCGACGCCACCCGCGCCGCCGCCGGGCGCCATGGCGCAACCTGGAACTGGAAGCGCGAAGAGGGCGCCATCCGCCGCATGATCGCCTCGGCGCGGGAGAAGTTCGGAGACAAGGCCCAAGAGCGCGTCGTCAGCCTGGCCAAGGCCCGTGAGAAACGCGCCACCGAGAAGGCCGCCGCCGGCGCCGCCAAACCGGAGCCCGCCAAGAAAGCCAAGGCCGCGAAGGAACACTTGATCGCCCAGGTCGGCGAAGCCGCCATCGCCCATTGGGTTGATCATCGCGGCCGACTGATGCTGACCTTAGGCCAGGCCTGGACCTATGCCGACGGTTTCTGGCGGCCGTTCGATGACGAGCTCGACCACATCATGCGGGTCACTATCCAGGGCGTGGTCCGGGCAATGGGCCAGAAGACCTCGCCGCAACTGCTGAATGCCGCCTGGCGCTATGTGATGGAGCACCCGGGTCTTCTCCGCGAAGGGATCGAATGGGACGCCGCCGGGGTCATCGTCTGCCGCAACAGCGTCATCGATCCCCGGACCCGGCAGATCCGGGGCCACGCGGAGAAGGATTACGCCACCTGCCGGGTCGAGGCGGACATCGATGCGGCGGCGACCTGTCCGATCTGGATCGCCTTTCTGGAAACCGCCTTCGGCAACATCGAGAAGGACGAGCGTCGGGCCGTCACCGGAACGCTTGCCGAGTGGTTCGGCTCGGCCCTGGTGCGCGGTAAAAGCCGCGAGATGACCAAGGGGCTGATCGTCTATGGCCCGTCTAGGACCGGCAAGACCCAGCTGGCGCAGGTGCTCCGCGCCCTGATCGGCGGGCGCGCCACGGGCATGCGGGCCCGGGATCTGGAGGAGCATTTTGGGATGCAGCCGCTGATCCGCGCCTCGGCCTGGATCGCCGACGACGCGGTCTCGAGCGGCGAGTTCCTCGACGCCGAGCGCTACAAGGTCATCGTCACGGGCGAGCCGGTCAGCATTCCGCGCAAGAACAAGGACAACTGGGAGGGCAGCCTCGATATCGCGGTCTGCCTCACCGCCAACCATCTGCCCCGGGTCAAGGACCAGTCCCACGCGGTCTACAACCGCTCCATCGTGCTGCCCATGACCGTCGAGCACGACGAGACGGCGGCCGAGGAAAAATCGATCTCCGAACGGGTGATCGAGGCCGAACTCGGCGGTGTCCTCAACTGGGCGCTGAAGGGTTACGCCGGGCTGTCCGAGCGACGGTACTTCGATCCGCCCAAGGTGATGCGCGACGCCGTCGGCATGTTCGAGCACGACAACAACCCCATCGGCGCCTGGCTGGCGACGGCGGTCGTGCCGTCGGACGGCATGATGGTTGATCGCCGCGACCTGCTGGCCTCGCTCAACGGCTGGATGATCTCGGAGTTCGGGCAGGACGCCAAGCCCTTCGGTGGGCGCACCGTGTTTCCGGCCATCCGCCGCGCCATGCCGGGGACTGGTGATCACCGCATCGGCAGCCGCCGTTACGTCACCGGCGTGAAGCTGACCGACGAAGGCATCGGCCACATCCACGACTATGCCGACAACAACTACGGCAAGCAGACGGGCTCCGGCGAGGCCGACAACTTCATCAACAAGTCCTTCCAGGACCCGACAGCGGTCCGGCGCCAAGGCAAGGAGCCGAGGTTCTGATGGGCTCGTTAATGACCAAATCGACAAAGTGACGCACGTTCAAACCGGCGGAAACCAAGGAGTTTCAGGGCATCAGGTCAGGTTGCGTTACTTCTTTTCCAGTTAGTCCAGGACATCAAAAAAGGAGCTAAAAGATGAAAAGTAAGGGGAAGGAAATACGCGCGCGCGAGAAGTGCCGCATTTTGGTGGTGGGGTCGTGGTGAGCGCGGCGTCGCCCGGCAGGGTCGCGCGCAGGGTCGGCGAGCCGCTGATCCCTCGCGTCATGGCCCAGGTCGCCGGGGCCGCAGAGGCTTTCGAGAGCCGCTGGACGCTGGCCGCCCTCAAGCGCGTAGACCCCGACCTGCACCGGCTCTTCAGCGAGCAGCAGGCCCTCTATCACGAGGCCCTCATCACCGGCAGCGACCCAGAGGTCGAGGAGCAGGCCGCCGCCATGTGCCGGGGCTGGGCGGCGATCACCCGGGCCATGGAGGCGGCGGGGGCCGAGGACGACGCCTGTCTGCTCGGCTTTCACGGCGCGACCGGAACCAGGGTCGCCATCGGCGAGCAGAAGCACGCCATCGCTCGGGTGCGGGAGTTGCACGGCGACAAGGTCATCTGGATCACGCCCGACGAGGTGGCGGCGCTGGTCGGCGGCATGGAGCTGCTCAAGGCCGCGAAGAGCGTCTTTCCCGACGCCGAGGTCATCAATCTCTACCCGAACGAACCGGCGCAAGGCGATGGGTGAGCCCCGTCACCCTGGCGGAAGGAGGCCAGCGACATGAACCATGAACAACAAAAAATCCTCGGCATCGATCCGGGACTGGGCGGCGCGCTGGCGTTCCTCCATGCCGACGGCGCTCTCGAAATCTTCGACATGCCCGTGCACCGGTTGCAGAGGGGCGGAAAGGCCAAGCGCGAGATCGACCACTACGAATTGGCGCGCCTCGTCGACGCCCACGGTCCCGTCGCCCATGCCTTCGTCGAGCAGGTCGGCGCCATGCCCGGACAGGGCGTGACCAGCATGTTCCAGTTCGGAAGGTCGCTCGGCATCGTCGAGGGCGTGCTGTCCGCCGGGTTCATTCCGACCGATTACGTGGCGCCGCGCAAATGGCGTTCCGGCCTCGGCGTGCGCGCCGGCAAGGACGGCAGCCGGGCGCGGGCTTCCGCCTTGATGCCCGGCCATGCCGGGCTGTGGACGCGGGTGAAAGACAACGGGCGTGCCGAGGCGGCGCTGATCGCGCTTTACGGCCAGCGGCACCTGGCAACGGGGCTCGGAGTGACCGTGGCCCCGGTGGGGCCGCGTAAGCACGGAGAACGGCAATGAACTCGGAAATGATGCTCAAGCACGCCGCCGGCGTGGTCGAGAACAGGCGGCGGCAGTACGGCGAGGCCACGGCCCTGTTCGATCACGTCGCCAAGCGCTGGTCCCTGGTGCTGGGCGCCAAGGTCACGGCGGCCCAGGTGGCGCCCTGCCTGATCGATCTCAAGATGGCACGCCTTGTCCACGACCCGAAACATCTGGACAGCATCGTCGATGTCGCCGGCTACGCCGCGTGTCTCAGGGAGGTGCAGCGATGAGATGGCATCCGAAGGGGTATGGCGGCGAGTGGCGGGCGGTCGATGACGTCAAGCGGGACGGCTGGCGCGAACAAGGGGTGCTTGCCGTGTCGGTCGAGGACGATCGCCTGACCTGGCCGGAGCGGGAGCTGGTCCGGCAGACCGGATACTATGGCAAACGGGAATCCGAGGTTGCGCCCCATGGCTGAAGAGCGGTGGACGGCGAGCATGGTCGAGGAGCGCATGGCGGAGGCCGCCCAGGTGATGCGAAGTCTACCGGAACAACGGGTTCAGGGTTACTACTCGACCTGGCCGGAGGTCGTGCGGGATTTCTGGGATGCGTTTGGCTGGAATGACGCGGTGCTTCGTCCGGCCCGGCCGTCGCCGGCGGCCATCAGCCGGATGGACGAGGCCATGACGTGGCTGCGCTGGCTCGATCCCGTCGACGCCAAGATCGTCTGGGAGCGCGCGGCGAATACCCGGTGGAAGCCGATCTGCTATCGGTTCGGCATGGCCCGCTCGACGGCGTGGCGGCACTGGGTGGCGGGCCTCGCGCTCATCGCAGCCCGGCTCAACGGCAAGCCGCGGCTCCACACGGGAAGCCATGTGCGCCGGTATGCGGAACGGGTTCGCGCCGACGCCGAGAGGAGGTACTGAGCGTCAATCCGACATGAAACACTTTTCTCCCGGACGAAACCGGCGGAAATCGCTATGGTCGGCGCTATCCTCGCGAGAGGCGCGCGCGGAGCGCTACGGGCACCAAGCCTCACGACATTTCCGCATGTTATGAAACGGCTGTGGTTGGACGCCACTACCGCCGTTTCATTACACGCGGCTCAAAGCAAGGGGTAAAGCTTTTCCCTGATCGGCCCTCGGAGAATCGTAACGCTTGTGGTGAAATCACCATTATGGCGATAATCGAGTCGTTCCTGCGCACGTTCAGGCGGCCTCGTCTTCCGGTATCTTGATCAGTGACTCGGCCGGAATGCCAAGGCCCTTGTGCAGCCGCCAGACCATATTGAGCGTCAACTGGCGCTTGCGATTGAGCACCTCGTAGACACGGTTCCGGTTGCCGATGTAGGGGACGAGGTCCTTTGGCTCCAGAGCCTGCTGCTCCATGTGGTACCTGATCGCTTCGATGGGATCGGGCAGGCCGATCGGATAGTGCTTGGCTTCCCAGGCCTCGACCAGGGTAACCAGCACGTCCAACCGATCACCTTCGGGCGTGCCCCGCTTCGCATTCATGAGCTCCTCGATCTCCTTGAGGACGCAGCGGTAGTCGCGCTTGGTCTTGATCGGTGTAATGTCCATTGCTTCTGCTCCTCAAACCGTCTGCGCGTCGATCTTGTCGTACTGGCGGTGCGTGCCGATGAACCGGATGTAGACCACGCGATACGGATAGTTGATCCACACGACGATTCGATACTTGTTGCCGGCGATGTTGAACACCGCTCGGCCGTCCTTGAGGATGCTCGCCGTACCAATGCCCCGTTTGACATCGGTTGGCGTCGCCCAGTGGGCTGCACGCACCTGCCGGTACCATGCCATGGTCGGTTCACGCGCGTCGACGTAGGCGGGATCGCTCTCCAGGAACGTTTTCAGCGTGCTGAGCGCGATGATCCTCACCAGGAGAACTTATCATAGTCCCAATTTGGGACCAAGCACTTTTGCGGTGAGGGCGTAAGTCATTGATATCGCGGGTCCTTCCTGGCGCCAATCGTATGCGGGCGGGCGTGGCGCGGAAGCTCGCCAGCGACAGACCAAAATTCTGAGTTACCACCCATGGCCGGTTACCGGCTCCCACGGGCGCGCGAAGCCAAGGCTTCCGCGCCTTTCGTGTTTCAGGGGGTGGTAACCGCCACCCGGTAACCCGCTAACCCGGTTACCACCCGACCAAGGTTACCACCATCGATGACCATGAACCTGCCCGACGCGGTCGAGCGCTGGCCGATCGACCGCCTGGAGCCCTATGCGCGCAACGCGCGGATGCATGGGGACGACCAGGTGGCGCGGATCGCCGCCAGCATGGTCGAGTTCGGCTGGACCGTCCCGGTGCTGATCGACGGGGACGGCGGTGTCATCGCCGGGCACGGGCGGTTGCTGGCGGCCCGCAGGCTCGGCCTCGATAGCGTGCCGGTGATCCGCCTGGAACATCTGACCCCGGCGCAGGTTCGCGCCTACCGCATCGCCGACAATCGGCTGACGGACCTCGGCGCCTGGGATGACGAGATTCTGGCAAGCGAACTCCATGCCCTCAACGGCGAGGGCTTCGACCTCACGCTGACCGGATTCGAGGACGCCGATCTCGATCGGCTGATGGCGCCGCTGGACCACGCCGAGCCGGACGAGACGAGCGAAGACGATGACGCTGGAGACGAAGCGCCCGAGCCGCCACGGGATCCCGTGACGCGCCCGGGCGACCTTTGGCTGTTCCTCGGGCGCCGCGTCCACGCCATGGAACTGCAGCCGGCCTTCGTCGATGTCGCGCTAAGGCGCTGGCAGGAGGCGACGGGGCGGATTGCGACCCTTGATGGCGACGGTCGCGCATTCGAAGAGGTCGCCCAGGAGCGCGACGCGTGAGGCAGTCCCGCCGCATGTCGTTTGTCGAGGCCATCGCCAATGTCGCTGTCGGCTACGGCGTCGCCGTGACGACGCAGCTACTGGTATTCCCAGTGTTCGGGCTGCAAGCGAGCCTCGCCGACAACCTGCTGATCGGAGCCGTCTTTACCGTCGTCTCGGTCGGACGGAGTTACTTGCTGCGACGCCTGTTCGAGGTGGTCCGGATGCGAGGCCTCCGAATGTGACACCGCCGCCCTTGGAAGGACGGCGGCATCAGTGTTTGGCGGGGGTCAATTGCTAGACCGGCCGAAATAGACGTGGAGCAGCCTCTGAAGGGTGTCATCGTCGGTTTCGCCCGGCAGGCGCACGACCTGGAGGCGTTCATAGGTGTCGTCTTCGACCGGAACGAGCCAGTCGCCGTCCGGCAGACGGGTACCAGTCGAGCGGAAGCGGAACGGCGGTAGGGTGGCGTCGGCGATGGCGCGATAGGTGGCGTCGCTGACCTTGATGGTTTTCATCGGCTTACCCTCGCCGCTCGTCGATGCGATCGACGGCGGTGACGTATGCGTCGCCCTGGTTCCAGGAGCCGTCGTCGATCCGCCATTCGGTATCGGTGCTGTTCGAGAGCTTCTCGAAGGCCAGGTCCTCGGCCTCTTCCGGGGTGCCGGCTTCGACCTCGATGATCGTGCTCTCGGTGACGTCGCGAGTGATGATCACGGCGTAGGTGGCCATCGTCGCCTCCGTCATTGCTCGATCCGGTAGACCCGGTTCCGCCCGTCGACTTTCTCGGAGACGACGATGAGCCCGAGTTTCTTGCGGAGTGCGCCGCTGATGGCGCCCCGCACGGTATGCGCCAGCCAGCCGGTGGCCTCGACCATCTGCTCCATGGTCGCGCCGCCCTCGCGCTTGAGCATGTCGATCAGGACCTGTTGCTTGGTTTGGCGTGGCTCGCGCGCCGGTTTCGGGGACGGCGAGGGCTCGGCGATACCGAGACCGGAAACCGCCCCGCCATCGGGCGTCAGCGCCTCGATGCCGGCCGCCCGAAGCACGTCATGAACCTCAAGGTCGCGCTCCTTCATCAGCGCGGCCAGCCGGTCGAGCGCCTTGGCCTTGTAGTTGAAGGATTTGGCGCTGACCGCTTCGCCCGTGATGTTGCCGATGGCGGTGGCGATCTGGGCGACGGTGAGCTTCCCGAGCGCGTCGGGCAGGGTTTGCGCGCCCTCGTCGGGATCGGCGTTGATTGCTTCGAGACCCTGGCGGGTGATGGCGAAGGGCGTTTGTCCGATGGGGTCGCCTTCCTTCGGCGCCGCCTCGGCGATCAGGCCCGCCTTGAGGAGCGCGTGGATCACCTTGGTGATGGCGCCGCCCTTGAGGTTGTCGGGTAGCGGATGGATGGAACCGTCGTCGCGGGCCGCGGCGGCGGAAAGCACGATGAGTTGGGTGTCGGTGAGTTTGGTCATGGGACCCTCTTTTGGTGAGCGAGGCGCGCCGATCGCGCCTCTTCCACCATCCCAAGCCCCGCCGGGAGCCCGGACGGGGCCGGAGAGGGCCGAAAGCCGTCTATTCGGCGAACTCGCCTTCCTGGAAGGCGGCGTCGGTAATGCGTTTCAGAAGTTCGGCGTAGTGGGTCAGCGTTCCGACGTGGCCCCGGTTGATCTCGTCGGGGCTCCAGTTGAAGTGCTCGTCGCTGAGCGCTTTCAGTCGATCGAGCTTCGTGTCGATCTCGGCCTTGCGGGCGATGAACTCGTCCAGGGGCTTCGTGTTGTCGCGGGGTTCGAGCATCGCGTTCTCCATGGTGTGTGGACACATGAAGGCGTTGAACCGCGTCCCGATCAACTGATTAATCGTATGATTTCATTGCTATTTTCGAGGCGTTTCGATCATGGGCGTATCCGTTCGCGAATACGCGCGCCGGCGCGGGGTCAGCCACGTCGCCGTGCTCAAGGCGATCAAGGCGGGGCGGATCTCCAGGGAGCCGGACGGAACCATCGAGCCCGAGACGGCCGATGCCCAATGGGACGCCGGAACCGACCCGGCGAAGCGCCGGCCCTCGAAACGAACCGCGGCTGAAGCACCCCCGGAGGATTCCGGCGCTGTGAGCGGCCCAGTGACAGTCGAACCCGTCGCTCAGACAGGCGGTGCCACCTTCACCCAGGCGCGCACCGCGCACGAGATCGCCAAGGCGCAACGCGCCCGCATTCAGGTGCAACGGCTGAAAGAGGAGGTGGTCGACAAGGCACGGGCGACGGCCGTGGTGTTCCGGCTGGCGCGTCAGGAGCGCGACGCCTGGGTCAACTGGCCCAGCCGCGTGGCGGCGTTGATGGCCTCCGAACTGGGTGTCGAGGCGCACGCCATGCAGAAAGTCCTGGAGACCCATGTCCGAGCCCATCTCTCCGAGCTCGCCGACGTCCGGCCCGAGTTCCGCTGATCCCTTCGCCTTCGAGGGCCTCGACGATCTGGTCGGCGCCTGGCGGGACGGGCTCGAGCCGGACCCGTTGTTGACCGTATCGGAGTGGGCCGACCGGCACCGCATGCTGGCGGCACGCGCCTCGGCCGAGCCGGGACGCTACCGCACGGCCCGCACGCCCTATATGCGGGAGATCATGGATGCGCTGTCGCCGGCCCATTCCTGCCGGCGAGTGGTGTTCATGAAGGCGGCCCAGGTCGGCGCCACCGAGGCCGGCAACAACTGGATCGGGTTCGCCATCCATCAGGCGCCGGGGCCGATGCTCGCGGTCCAGCCGACGGTCGAGCTCGCCAAGCGCAACTCGCGCCAGCGCATCGATCCTCTGATCGAGGAAAGCCCGGTGCTTCGCGCGCGCGTCAAACCGGCCCGCTCGCGGGACTCCGGCAACACCATGCTGTCGAAGGAGTTCGCCGGCGGCCTGCTGATCATGACTGGCGCGAACTCGGCCGTGGGCCTGCGCTCAACGCCGGCCCGTTACATCTTCCTCGACGAGGTCGACGCCTATCCGGCATCGGCCGACGACGAGGGCGATCCGGTGGCCCTGGCGGAAGCCCGATCGCTGACCTTCGCTCATCGGCGCAAGGTGTTTCTGGTTTCGACGCCGACGATCCGCGGACTTTCCCGCATCGAGCGGGAGTACGAGGCGAGCGATCAGCGGCGCTACTTCGTGTCCTGTCCCCATTGCGGGCAGATGCAGTGGCTCCAGTTCGAGCGTCTGCGCTGGGAGAAGGGCCGGCCGGAGACGGCGCGCTATCACTGTAAGGCTTGCGAGGAACCAATCGCCGAACACCACAAGACGGCGATGCTCGAAACCGGCGAGTGGCGGGCGACGGCCGAAGCCGACGATCCGGCGACCATTGGGTTTCATCTGTCGGCACTCTATTCGCCGGTCGGCTGGCTCTCCTGGGAGCGCATCGCGCGGGCCTGGGAAGCCGCCCAGGGCTCGGACGAGGCGATCAAGGCCTTCCGCAACACGGTCCTTGGCGAATCCTGGGTCGAAACCGGTGAGGCGCCCGACTGGCAGCGGCTCTACGACCGCCGCGAGACCTGGAAACCCGGTGTCGTGCCGCCGGGGGGTTTGTTTATCACCGCCGGTGCTGATGTGCAGAAGGACCGGGTCGAGATTGACGTTTGGGCTTGGGGCCGGGGGCTCGAAAGCTGGCTCGTCGACCATGTCGTCATCGAGGGCGGTCCCGAACACGCCGAGACCTGGAACGCGCTCGACCGATTGCTGACACGGACCTGGCCCCATGCCGGCGGCGCGGCATTGAGGCTAGCAAAACTCGCCATCGATAGCGGCTTCGACGCGCCGGCGGTCTACGCCTGGGCGCGCAGGGCCGGCGTCACGCAGGTGGCGCCGGTCAGGGGCGTGGAGGGGTTCAACCGATCGAGCCCGGTGTCGGGCCCGACCTTTGTCGACGCGACCGACGGCGGCAAGCGGCTGCGCCGGGGCGCGCGACTCTGGACTGTCGCCGTCTCGACCTTCAAGGCCGAGACTTACCGGTTTCTGAGGCTGGTCCGGCCGACCGACGAGGAACTCGCGAAGGGTGCGCGGTTTCCGGCGGGCACCGTGCATCTGCCGCACTGGATCGAGACCGAGTGGGTGAAGCAGTTCGTCGCCGAGCAGTTGGTGACGGTGCGCACCAAGCGCGGCTTCGCGCGGCTCGAATGGCAAAAACTCAGGGAACGGAACGAGGCGCTCGATTGCCGGGTCTATGCCCGCGCCGCCGCCTGGATCGCCGGTGCCGACCGTTGGTCGGACGCCAAGTGGCAGGACCTGGAGGAACAGCTGGGTGTGCCGTCTGAGGACGAGGCGACGGCCGGGGTCGTGAACCGGGTGTCCCCTGAGCCGAAAGGCAAGCGGCGCTCCGAGTGGTTCGGGCGCAAGGAGGGATGGCTCGAGTGAGTGATTGGACGGAAACCGAACTGTCGGCCCTGAAGCGCGCCTATGCCAGCGGCACGCTGCGGGTGAGCTACGACGGCAAGACCGTCGAGTACGGCTCGGCCGATGACCTTTTGGGCCGCATCCGCACCATCGAGCGCGCGATGAACGGTGCCGACAAGCCGATGCCCTTGGCCGGGCTCGCCGGGTTCAAGCGAGGAGATCGTTGATGCGTGCCAGCTGGTTTGACCGGGCCATCGCCTTGGTCTCGCCGCGGAGGGCAACGCGGCGTCTGCTGGCCCGCGAGGCGTTCGAAGGCCTCACGCGCGGCTACGAGGGCGCGGCACGGGGACGGCGGACCGACGGCTGGCGCTCGCCTGGAACCTCGGCCGACAGCGAGATCGCGACGGCCGGTGCGTTGCTGCGTGACCGGATGCGCGACCTCGTCCGCAACAACCCGCATGCCGCCAAGGCGGTGGCGGTGCTGGTCAACAACATCGTCGGTGCCGGCATCATGCCGCGCGCGGCATCGGGCGACGACCGGCTCGACCGAACGGTCAATGATCTCTGGGAGACCTGGGCGCGTGGCTGCGATGCTGATGGGCAACTCGATTTCTACGGCCTGCAGACGTTGGTCTGCCGGGAGATGGTCGAAGCCGGCGAGGTCCTGGTCCGGCGCCGACCGCGCCGCGCCGAGGACGGTTTGGCCGTTCCGGTGCAGTTTCAGGTCCTGGAGGCCGACTTCCTCGACGCCACGAAGAACGGCGAGATCGGTTCCGGCCATGCGGTCCAGGGGGTCGAGTTCGACGCCATCGGACGCCGGCGCGCCTACTGGTTGTTTGCCCGCCATCCGGGCGATGCCTTCGGCGCGCTGCAGGGCGGGTTCAAGAGCGCCGCCGTGCCGGCCGCCGAGATCGCCCATGTCTACGAGAAACAGCGCACCCAGGCGCGGGGCGTCCCCTGGGGTGCGCCGGTGATCCGCAGCTTGCGCGATCTCGACGACTACGAGATCGCCGAGATCGTGCGCAAGAAGACCGAGGCCTGCGTCACCGCAATCGTGTTCGGCGCCGACGAGGCGGAACAGGGGATCGCGCCGACGGTTGTGGACGCGGACGGCAACCGCGTCGAGCAGTTCGAGCCGGGGCTTATCGCCTACGCACGTGGCGGCAAGGAGATCCGTTTCAACCAGCCGGCGGCGACCGGCGGCTATGCCGACTACAAGCGGGCCAGCCTGCACACCGTCGCGGCGGGGTTCCGGGTGCCCTACGAGCTGCTCACCGGGGATCTCAGCCAAGTGAACTACTCGTCGATCCGGGCGGGGCTCGTCGAGTTCCGCCGCATGATCGACGCGGTGCAGTGGCAGCTGTTCGTGCCCCTTTTCTGTGACCGGGTCTGGAACTGGTTTACCGAGGCGGCGTGGGCAGCAGGGCATATCCCCGAGCCCATCGTCCGGGTCGAGTGGTCGCCGCCCAAGTTCGAGGCGGTCGATCCGCAGAAGGACGCCATGGCCGATCTTCTGGCCATTCGATCCGGCACCGAGACGCTTGCGGAAGCTATCGCCCGCAAGGGCCGCAATCCCGACGCGGTCCTGGCCGAGAT
>Ga0209789_10000030_pt1 | contig 34464 bp, 39 predicted proteins | sample WorMetGr2BELIZE2_FD_187418 | JGI IMG/M metagenome (GOLD analysis project Ga0209789, IMG submission 187418) | Marine gutless worms symbiont microbial communities from Max Planck institute for Marine Microbiology, Germany - Inanidrilus... ...
CAAATCCAGGCCGCCAATATCGCCGCCAAAAAACGGCACAGCGGCAACCGCAGATCAAATCCGACGAACTGAAGCCGAGTTTTCACACAGCCACGGGATATAGCAGCCCCCTCGGCCAACGCGAATAGACTCCCACCCTTACGGAATAACGCCCCGACGTCGCCTGGAATCAATGCGCCCCCCCGGGCTTCTGGTAGAATCGGTCCATAGCCGAAGTTTCCGGAACCGCCATGAACAGCCAGATCGTCCTGTCCGTGATCTTGGGCGGCGCCTTCCTGTTCTTCATCTGGGGGCGGTGGCGCCATGATGTCGTCGCCTTCCTGGCGCTGATGATCGCCGTCGTTCTCGGCGTCGTCGGCTTCGACCAGGCGTTCTCCGGTTTCGCCCACCCGGCGGTCATCACCGTCGCCGCCGTGCTCGTCATCAGCCGCACCCTGCAGCTTTCCGGTGCCCTCGACGTAGCCGCCCGCTATGTCACCGGCATTTCCGACAACCCGCTCGCCAATCTGGTCATGCTGACCCTGGTCGGCGCCGTGCTGTCGGCCTTCATGAACAATGTGGGCGCGCTCGCCCTGATGATGCCGCTGGCCATGCAGACGGCGCACTCGCCGGCCCGCGTGCTGATGCCGCTGTCGTTTGCCACCATCCTCGGCGGCATGATGACGGAGATCGGGACGCCGCCCAACATCATCATCGCAACGTTCCGGCGCGACATCAGCGGCGAGGGCTTCGCGCTTTTCGACTTCGCGCCGGTCGGCGTACCATTGGCCCTGATCGGGGTCGGTTTCCTCATCGTCTTCGGCTGGCGCCTCATTCCGGTGAGCCGGCGCGGCAGCAAGACACCGGCCGATCTCCTAAAAGGCGCCAGCTACATCACCGAGGCCCGGGTCGAGAAGGGCTCGCGATCCATCGGCAAGACGATCCGCCAGCTGGAACGTTTGGTCGACAACGAGGCTCTGGTCCTCGGTGTCATCCGCCACGGCTACCGGCAGCTGGGGCGCGTGCGCGACCTGACCCTGGAAGAAGGCGACGTGGCGATCCTGCGCATCGAGCGCTCGGCCTTTCACAAATTGCTGGAAGTCGCCGATTTGGCTCTCGTCGGTGACGCGGAGGTCGGGGCCGAAACGCTGCGTTCGGAGGACATCGCGCTGGTCGAGTTCGTGGTCATGCCCGGTGCGCGCATCGACCGCCGCACGCCGCACGACGTCCGCTTGACCGAACGCTTCGGCACCAACCTGCTGGCCATCGCCCGGGAAGGGGAACGCATCGAAAGGCCGCTCCGGCACACGCGGATCCGGGCCGGCGACCTTTTGTTGATGCAGGGCGAAAAGAGCTCGCTCAACGATACCATGACCATTCTGGGCTGCATCCCCTTGGCCGAGCGCGGCTTGCAGCCGATCCGGCGGCGCAAACGGCTGTTGCCGCTGGCCGTCCTGGGCGGCGCCATTGCCGCCACGTCGGCCGGCTTGCTGCCCATCCAGATCTCCTTTTCCGCGGCCGTAGTGGCGCTCGTTCTCTTCGAACGGATCACGCCGCGCGAGGTCTACGACAGCATCGACTGGTCGGTGATCGTGCTCCTCGGGTCACTGATCCCGCTGGGCATGGCGCTGGAAACCACGGGCACCACCGCCCTACTCGCTTCCTGGGTCGTCGACATCTCGGGCCACGTTCCGGTCTGGGCCGTGCTCGGGGCCGTCATGGTTCTGACCATGGCGCTCACCAACCTGATCAACAATGCGGCGACGGCTGTCATGATGGCGCCGATCGCCCACTCCATCGCCCTGCAGACGGGTGCCAGCACGGACCCGTTCCTGATGGCCACTGCGATCGCCGCCTCTTCCGCCTTCCTGACCCCGATCGGCCACCAGAACAACGTCCTGGTCATGGGCCCGGGGGGTTACCGGTTTGGCGATTATTGGCGGGTCGGCCTGCCGCTGCAGGCCCTCATCGTCGTCTTCGGCGTACCCCTGGTGATGGTCGTCTGGCCGGTCTGATCGGAACCCCGGCACACGCCGTCATCCGAAGGCATAGAACAGCAGATAGGTCACGATCAGCGCCGCCGTCCACAGCCCGATGTAGGAGAGGCCCGGCGCCAGAGCGCCTTTCAGCCAGGTGATCATGTAGGTGACCCAGAGCACAACCGCGGCGAGGCCGACGATCAGGTAGGCGACGGCGCCCAGATGGGGCCCGATCCCGATTTGGCCGGCAAAGGCTGCGATGGTGTCGGCGATGACAATGGCGACGATACCGATGAGCGTGATCAGCGTCGTCCTGCGGTTGGGGTGGCCGGCGTCGAGCCACCAATGGGCAGCGGCGCCAAGGTGATGATGGCCAGAATGGTGATGGAAAGCGAGGATCATCGGTCTTCACTCCCGTCCGGAACGAATATGTGCGTCGGGGCCGTCGAGTCGTGAGACGGCGGCATTATACAGGAAAAACGCCGCGCCGTCTGCCCGCCCAGCGTTGGTAGGCGGCCTGGTCGTCAACGTCGTCGAGGGGTTCAATGAATCCGATGCGTCGGTCTTTCAGATTGGCAAGCGCGTCGGCGAGCGCGTGTTCCGTCGACCAGCGCACGCCGGCGAAGGGCTGCGGGACGACAGGCCGTCGCCTGAGGCCGATCAGCCAGTAGCCGCCGTCCGGCGCCGGACCGAAGACGGCATCGTCGCGGCCGAGTTTATGAAAGGCGTCGGCGATGTGGGCGGGCCGGATGCCCGGAATGTCGGCGCCGACGATGACCACCGGGCCCGGGCTCAGGCGATCGAAGACCCGTTGCATGCGCGCCCCCAGATCACCCGCCCCCTGGCCGATGATCGCGACATTGGCCGGCGACCAAACCCGTTCGGCAACGGCCCGGTCCGGCGCTACGCAGAGCCAGGTCGACCAGCGCCGGTCACGGGCCAGGCGCCTGACAGTGCGAGCCAGGATCAGGCGGTAGAAGGCCGAGGCGGCGACCGCCCCGATGCCGGCGGCGAGGCGCGTCTTGACGCGGCCCAAGCGCGGCGCCTTGGCCATGATCACGAGATGGCGATCGGGTGTCATGGCCGCCCCCTCAGCGGTAGAGGCCGACCAGGCTCGCCGGCGGCACGCCCAGGAAATACAGCGACAGGCAGACGAGATTGCGGGCCGAGCGCAGGAAGTAGCCGTCGCGCCGGTAGCGCTCGGCCGAGGTCACGGCGATGGCCGGCAGCAATTCCAGGCGATGGCGGCTGATGCGGCGCACGAACTCGACATCCTCCATTAAGGGCAAGTCCTTGAACCCGCCCAGCGTGTCGTAGAACTCGCGCCCGATGAGCAGGCCCTGGTCGCCATAGGGCAGCGCGAAGGTGCGGCAGCGCCAGGCGACGACCTTCTCGAGCCGCCTCGCCTCGGGCGCCCCGTCATCGAGGGCAAAGGTGAAATAGCCGGCCCGGAAGCGGTTCGCCGGCTCGGCGGTGAAGCGGTTGACCACGGTCCGCCAGCCGGGGCCGGGGCGGGTATCGGCATGCAGGAACAGGAGCCAGTCACCGAGGCTCTCATCGGCCCCGGCGGCCAATTGTCCGCCGCGCCCGGGAGTGCTGGTGACGACTCGTGCGCCGAGGGCCCGGGCGGCATCGGCCGTTCCGTCGACGGAACCGCCATCGACGATCAGTATCTCCGTGTCGGGGTCGTCGGACGTCAGGGACTCCAAGGCCCGGGCCAGGCGGTCGCGGTCGTTGAGCGCGGGGATGACGATGCTGAGCATGCCCCTCAATAGCACAAGCATCACCCGAGAAAAGGCCGGAGCCTGAGAAAAAGCCGCCACCGGTCCCGAAACCGGGAGCGATGGCGGCAGGCGGGATGAATGGATTGCGACAGGCGTTCAGCGGCGGCTGAGGTGCGTGATCCACCCCTCGACCGTGCGCACCCAGCGGTAGGCGGCACTCGAGATCATTTCGTCGAGCCCCAGTTCGCGGCGGTGCGGTGCGCCGGAAACGGCCGGGGTCTGCGGGGTCGGGCTGAGCATCGAATAGGGGTTCATCGCACCCTCCTTTGATCAAGTATTTCTATTCAATTCCGGTTCGTATTGGGTTCTGATGATGAATTTAGGCAAGAGATTGGCCGGAGACAAATCATGTTTCCTTCGTTGATGATAAAGAAAATCTATCTTATATTCAGCCATGTCCAGAACCCTGCCGCCGCTCAACGGTTTGCGCGCCTTCGAGGCGGCAGCGCGCCACCTGAGCTTCACCCGGGCCGCCGACGAATTGAACGTGACACCGGCCGCCGTCGGCCAGCAGGTGCGCAACCTGGAGGACATCATCGGTGTGCCGTTGTTCCGGCGCCTGACCCGGGCTCTGATGCTAACGGACGAGGGCCAGCTGCTTTTGCCGCACCTGATCGACGGCTTCGACAAGATCGAGGCCGGCGTCAAACGCCTCAAGGCGGAAAGGGGCTCAGGCGAATTGACGGTGACGGCCGCACCCAGTTTCGCCGCCAAATGGCTGGTCCGCCGCCTGCCGCGCTTCCAGGCCCGGCACCCGGACATCCGCATCCGCATCGACCTGACGCTCAACATCGTCGACTTTGCCCGCGAGAACGTCGACATCGCCATCCGGTTCGGCCTCGGCGACTATCCGGGCATGCGCGTCGACCGGCTGATGACCGAGCACATCTCGCCGGTGTGCAGCCCGAAGCTGCTGGAAGGCGATGCGCCGATCAAGACCCCGCACGACCTCGCCGACCACCGCTTGATCCACGTCGATTGGGGCCTCACCGACATGAGCCAGCCCGACTGGGCCATGTGGTTGATGACGGCGGGCGCACCCGAAGTCGACGCCGGCCGGGGCCCCGTGTTCACGACGGAGGTGCTGGCCATCGAGGCGGCCGTCGAGGGCCACGGCGTCGCCTTGATCAACCGCGCCATCGTCTTGGAGGATGTCGCCGCCGGGCGCCTGGTCTGGCCCTTCGAACTGACACTGTCCACCGATTTCGGCTTTTTCGTCGTCTGCCCGGAACAGACCGCCGAGATGCGCAAGAACGCCGTTTTCCGGCAATGGCTATTGGAGGAGTCGCGGACCGACGCGCTGGCGGAGCGGTGATCGCGCGGTCGGCACCGTCTGAGTGCGGAACAGTACGTCAAAAGCAACGTCCAGCAGGGAACGAAATGGCTTGAAAACGTAGCGCGAAACGTCCCGGAAACCGTGTACAATCCGGCCATGGCTTTGGTCAGAACCGGCCTCATCGGTGTCTTACTCATTCTAATTGGCCTCACGGTCTGGGGATGGTGGGTCGTGATCAGCCATTTCACGCTCGGTGATTACCACAACGGCGGCACCGTCCTGGTAGCCCTCGTGGTCGCCGGTTGCATGACGGTTTGGCTGGTCGACGTCGCCCGCTCTCTCAAATTGAACCTAGCGGCCGCCCCGGAAAGCGGCCCTGCTCGTCGACACCGACGCAATCTGCCGGGCTGCCAGCATGACCGCCCAGGTCTTCTTCTTCGGCCGAATGGACGACAAACTCCGGCTCGAAGGCACGGATCTGCGTTTGCTCCTCGAGTCTTCGACGTTATGGGAAGCGGTGACCCGAGGCACCGACTTCGCCGCGGCCATCGAGGTTCGGCCATTCCTTGGTGACCCCTTTCGGACACACTTGAGGTCGCGACCGATCGCGGCCGAGGACACCGTCATCGGGCTTTCGATCGCCGATCCCCGCACCTCGGAACTGCACCGTATCGACAAGAACGGAGTTCCGAACCCCGCTTTTGAACGGCCGTCCACCGTTCGAGGAGCCTAGCCATGCCGCAGATCGCCGCCGTATTCCTGACAGCTTTCTGGGTTTCGATGGTGCTGTTCGGGATCCTGTCTTGGTATTGGGGGCTTGTGGGCTGGGCGTTGTCCGGGGCGGTTCTCGAGTACTGGTTCCGCAGACGACGCCCCGCGAAGCCAAAAGAGGTGTGACATGACGATACGCCACGGAACGCGATCGTTCATTGCCCTTGCCGCACTCGGAATCCTTGTCGTGCTTATACCGGGCACCAGCAATCGGGCGCAGGCCGAATGTTCGATCCAGGAGGTTCGGGGACCGATCCTCGACTGCGGAGACGCCAACACCATCGATGCGCGGGACCGCCCCCTTCCCGACCTCGGGCCGCGTTGTGATCCGCAGGCCGGCGAAGACTGCCGACCGTTCGCCGAGCGGCTCTTACGCGCGGATATGGGCGTTCTCGACGGTTTCTGGGAGCGCCGCGGCATCATCGACGGAACCGGGCCCGCCGGTGAGCAGCTCTGGGTCCACGACGGCAACATTGCCTTTCGCGAGGTCGACATGGCCGACCCGCCGCCAAAGCCAAAGGCACCGCGGTTCGACCCGTTCCGTCCCATGCAGTCGAAGGCGGTCGCTGACGGGTACGGTTATTGGTTGGGTCGACGGCTTCAAAACGGGAAGGGCGAGTTGATCGCCGAGGAACGGACAATCACCATCGTCAAGGCCGGCCGCGACGGAACCCTCTATTTCGTGACGACGCCCGAGGAACCACGGGCCATCCTGTCCGAGGTCAGGGACGTGGAAACAGGAACCCTCAGCCGGCAGGTCTGGGTTCGGCGGGAGGGCGCCAACGCGGAGATGAGCCTCACGGTTCACAAGAAGATCGGCGATAAGGCCTATCGCGCCGTCTATTGGGCCCGCGCGCCGGATGGCGGTGTTGTTACGCACGCATTCGACAACACGGGCCAACGCTCACCAAACGAACCGGTCTTCAATGTCCCTGAGCCCGACGCGCTTTTCGCAAAGGCGCTGGAACGCCGCGATGTCAGATATCGGGAGGAGTGACCGACGTGAGATCACAGATACTGACCAGCAACGAGACAGGCGTCGATGACCGCAACGGTCGAGCGAAACCACGGTTCCTTCCCCTGTTGTCGGCGATCGGTTTGATCCTCTCTCTTGCGGCCCCGGCAATTGCGGCGGACCTCTCACCCGGTCATCAGGCGGCAATTCAGCGGGTGGAACGCGAGTTGAGAACGGCACCCGACTCCGTGACCGCACATATCAAGCTCCAGAAATTGTGGCTGATGAACGATGCCCGCCCCCGCGAAGACGTGATCGCCGATTACGAGAAACGTTTATCCGCGAAGGGCGACGCGCGGGGTAACCGATATCTCGCCCTACGCCTGATGACGGGCGACGAGCGATTGCAGAACCTCCACAAACTGATCGCGAACCATCCGGACTCACCCTGGGGCCATTTCGGGATGGGGGAAGCCCGGGAGGCGGAAAAAGACTTCGATGGCGCGCGCGAACACTACCGTAAGGCTGTATCCAAGGCACCGAACATCCCACTTTTCTATATCAAGATCGCCAACGCGTTCGGCGAATCGGCTCAGCCCGAAGCCGCCCTCGAGACCCTGGACAGCGCGGCCGGTGCTGTCGCTGGTGACCTGGAAATCCTGACGGACCGAATCTGGTACCTGACCCAACTCGGAAAATACGATCAGGCAACCGCGCAGGGACGAGCCGTCCTGCAACAGGATCCCGATCATCTTGTGGCGATGCTCTATCTCGCCCAAGCGTACTACGCGATGCAACAGCACGAGGAAGCCATTGCCCTCCTGAAAAACTATCTCGTGGCCTGGCCTGAGAAACCCCTCGGGTGGCGAATAATGTGTCTGGCCACGGCACTCCGTTCGGCGGAGAGATACGACGGGCGGCCGTACGGCCAGGCGGCCATAGACGCCTGCCAAAAAGCGGCGGCGTTCGAGCCTCACCAAAGTTACGTCGCCTATATTCTGAGCCTGCTTTGGAACAGTGCATCGCCGGAGGCACCGGTTCATGTCGCCTATTTCTCGGCGAAAGCGCTCCAGCTGCAACAGAGCAAGGGAATCGCGAACCAGTTGGAAAGAAACCTGAGCGCCGCGTTGAACACCCTTTCCGACGGCAATAATTTCGTGGAGTACCGCCGCCCGGGGACGATGGTCACCGCCCGTGCGGGGCTCAGCGCCGCTGACCGACAAGGGTTGACCGGGCACGGTGATGATGCCGCCTGGACGGCGCTCAAGGAAGCGATGGCGACGGGCCCGACGCGGGCGGCACTCGATGATCTCGTTGCCAAGTTTCCCGGGTTTGCGCCGGCCTATTTCAATCGCGGCCTTTTGGCGTTCGATCAATGTTGCGACCCCGACTCGCTCGCCGATCTGACCCGGGCGGTCGAATTAGCACCCCGGTGGGGCCGCGCGCTGGGCGCACAGGCGGCGCAGCTCATGTCGCGCAAACTGTTTACCCGAGCCAAGACGGTTCTTGCGGCGGCCGAAGCCGCCGACCCCGGTGATGAAACCGTGCGCTACAACGCCAGGCTCCTCGACATGTACATGAGTGTCGTAGTCGACGAAACCGCACGCGAACTGAAAGGGCTGGCGGTCTACATCAAACGCACGGGCGATACTCGGGTCATCGACAGCCCCGCAGCCCGTTTTTTCAATCGCCTCGAGCTCGACCGGTCGTCGCAGCGGATCTACGAACTCTATGCCGACGTCCTCGCAGCCAGTCCGCACGCCGGTCACTGGACAACGGCGATCGAAACCTACCGAAAGGCGATCGAGCTCGGCGGTCCAGCGGACCGGATCGGTGCCAAGATCGAAGAGCTGCAAGGGAGGAAACCATGAGACACATTGCGGTCGGCATCCACTCTATGCGGCTTATGGCCGGCCCGTTGCTTTTCCTGGTGGTCTTGTCTTCGGCGCCGCCGGACGCGACGGCCCTGGACTGTGACAACCCCAAGGGCATCAACCAGATCCTCAAATGTATGGTGCCCCAGCCCGAGAGTTGCGAGCCGCGCAACTCTCCTGGAATGCAAGGTGCTTGGGACAAGGGTGAACCGTTCACCTCCGGAGAAAACAGCGAAAGCAATACCGAAACCAATGTGATAGGCAGCCCGCCCGGGAATTCACAATCGACAACTGAACAATCGGGTGGAGCGTTCACCTACAGCTTCAAAGGGGATAACGAGGGCGGCATCAACTCAAGGCTGGAAAAACTTTCCCGGGGCAAAGGCGGTCCTTTCGTCGGAAGCCCGTTGATATTCAGGGAAACCTATCGTGAAACGTCCACTTTACAGGCAACCACACGGGCGGGAGGGACGACCGAACGATCGACCGAGCGCATCGGAATAAAGACTGAAACCCGTCGGCCGGGAGAAGGGACCAAGATCGTCCCAACCGGCAAAACCGTGGAGGTAACTGGCCCCGACGGCGGGCTCACGCCGCTGGAGGGGGTGATCGCTGCCATCAGCGATGCCGGCGCTGCACTCGGCGTGACTATCAAGAGCGAAATGTTCGATTGCCTGCGCAATAACGGCGGAACGGAAACCGAGAGCATAACGAACACACTCGACGTCGATATTCTCGTCGCCATCGCGGGTTATACCGTAAAAGAAATAAAAAAAATCGCCAACGGTTGGCAAGCGACCGTGGAGGTAAAAGAAGGACAGGTAGAGGGATAGTCGTATTACCTCGGTCCTGTCTTGGATTTACGCTTAAAGCTATCGAGACCGCTTCCACGAGACGCCGAAGACTGAAAGCCATTGGTCAGCCGGCAAAGTGTAGATCCAGGCGGTTGCTTGGGAGCGGACCCCATTGACACCGTCAACGGCGGCCCGAACCGCATCAGACCGGTTCGTCGGAAACCGCCTTCATTTCGAAGGCCGCGAATTCGATATCCTCACCGAACTCCTCACCATGTTCCTCCATGGTGTCGTCCTCCTCGTCGAACTTCCAGACGATGCGGACGTTGTTCCCGCGCTCGGCGGTGGCATCGAGGAGTTCGAATATATGGAGGATAAAGCGGGCGGAACTGCTGTTGAAGTAGACCATATCGAACTCGAAGACCACGTCGGCCCCATTGAGGGACCCGAAATGGCTTTGCAGGTCCGCCATGAGGGGTTTGAAGAACTCGACGACGTCCTCGAGGTAGCTCATCCCGCCCATGCGGAAGACGTTCGAACCCGGGTCGAAATCAATGCTCGGTGCGTTTTCCGTTCCATCGATTCTAACGCTGTCCACGAAAACGCCTCCTCGTTGTTCGAGCGCAATCCCGGGTCAACAACCGGGCAGGGTCACTGTCGGCGCTTTTGAAACCGAAATCAAACCCTCCCTCGGCCCGGCCGGTGATCCGAGAAAACCTGTATGGCGTCATCGAGTGCATGAACCCGTTCCCCTAGGCGACCTTGAAACCGATGACGGCGATATCGTCGAGCCTAGGCGCCGCGCCCTGGTGGCGGATCACCGCATCGCGGATGGTGGCGCGTTGTTCGTCCATGGCCTTGCCTTGGATATCGCGGAGCAAGGTCTCGAATCGCCTCTTGCCGAAGCTTCTTTGGTTCTCCTCGGAAATCTGGTCGACGGCACCGTCCGTCGTCATGTAGAAGGTGCTGCCGTCGCCAATGTCGATGGTGATTTCCCTGAATTTCTGGTCCAGCGGGATCTCCCGGTAGCCGATCCCCTTCTTGTCCCCCTTGAAGCGGGACACGTCGTCGCCGGAGACGACGAAGATGTCGAACCGGGCGCCGACGAAGGTCAGGGTGCGGCCCTCAGGGGATACGAAACAGGCGCCGAGTTCCAATCCGTCGTCGGACTCCGCATGGTCGCCGTCCTGTCCCAGGGTCTGCTGGACGAGCTGGTGCATGCGCTGAACGAGACGGCCGACCTCGCCGACCGGGCATTCGACGAGCGCCCGGTCGAGCGCGCCCGTGGAGATCAAGGTCATGAAAGCGCCGGGCACCCCGTGGCCGGTGCAGTCGCCGAGCATGAGCAACACGCCGTCGCCCCACTCCCGGCACCAGTAGATGTCGCCGCCGACGACGTCGCGCGGGTCCCAGATGACGAAATGTTCGGCGAAGGCGCGCCGGAAGATGTCGTCGGGCGGCAAAACCGATCGCTGGATATGACCGGCGTATTTGATGCTCTGCGAGATCACGTGATAGGTCTTGGCGAGCTCCTCGAGGGTTTCGTTGGCCTCTCTGAGCGCTTTCCGGCTTTCCTCGATCTCGTCGATCTTCCGGCGGATGGACAGACGCATCTCGTTGAAGTTCTCCGACAAGACCCCCAGCTCGTCGTTACGTTCCACCGTCACTTCCTGATCGAGATCGCCGGCGGCGATGTCGATAGACGAGCGGGTCAGGGACAGGATCGGTCGGGTGATGACATTGGCGAGGAGAAAGGCCGAAACCAGCATCAGACCGGTGACGGCGGCGGCGAGGACAGCGACGATCTGCTGCAGCCGGGTGATCGAGGCGAAGGCTTCGTCGCGGTCGATCTGGGCGACCAGGGCGATGGTCGTTTTCCCCAACTTGATGGGAAGATAACTGCTGAGCACGGTCTTGCCACGATAGTCGGTGATGATCCTGTCGCCGGCCTCGCCGGCCAGGGCGGCGCGGGTGGCGACGGTATCGACGATACCTGTGGCGGGATTGGCGAAGGACTTGGCAACCGAGCGGTTGTCCGGATCCAAATAGGAGTCCGAACGCATCAGCTTGTCCGGACCGACCAGATAGGCCTCACCGGTTTCCCCCATGCCGGAGCGTTCCAGCATGATCTCGTTGATGGCGCCGATGGTCATCTTGAGAACGACGGCGCCGCTCGCCCCGTCACTGGCAATCGGTGCGATCAGGAAGGCGATGACCTGGTTGCCGGAGGGTTCATAAATTTGCAAATCGGTGGTCACGACTTCGACGAGGCCGCGTTCGAACGCCCGACCGAGCCGGCTCTCCTTGAGCGGCCCGGTGAGGACATTCTGGGCGAAGTCAGCTTCGCGCCGAGTGGAGTACACGATGTCGCCCATTTCGGTGACGAGCATCAGGTCGTAATAGCCGTATTCCTCGATGAACCGTCGGAACGATGTGCCGTATTCGATGCTCTCGAAAAAATCGAACTGCCCGCGGTCCACCTGGCCGTCACGGACCACGGACGAGAAGGCGTCGAGCGCGGTACCGATATGGGAGCTTTCCGCCAGCACGCGGATGTCGGCGCGGGTTTTCTCGAAGAGCCTCACGATTTGGGCTTTCTTGGCGTCGCCGACGGACACCAAATGACTGAACACTTCCCTGGTGATCGAATCGCGGGACGCAGCCAGGGAATACCAGCCGACGACAGCGAGCGGCACGAGGCTGACGACGACCAGGACGAGGATCAGTTTCGCTTTGATGTTCAACTCAGGGCTCCCCGCGGGCTCAGACGGTCATTTGCGCCCGTAGGCGTAGGGGCCCCACTCGTCGACGCTGATCGTATCGATTCCGAATACGACCTCGCCGTCCCTGGTAATCATCGGCAGGTCCGGTGTCGTGATGTTTTTCGGAACCTTCTCGCCGGCCAGGATCTTCAACAGGACGCGCACCCCGAGGCCGCCCAGAAGCGGGGTATAGGGCGCCGTCACCGCAATCTTGTCCTGCTTCATCGCTTCCAGCGCCTCGAACAGGTCGTCGTTGCTCAGCACGATCATGCGCTTGCCGCTGGCGCGGCTGTCCCAGCGCCCGGCCTCATCGATCGCCAGAACGGCGCCCATGCCCTGTTCGGCACCGGTGCAGAAGACGACGTCGATCTCCGGGTACTTGGCCAGCGCTTCGCGTACCTGTTTCAGGGAATCGGCGCGCGAGCTGCTGTTGTGATAACTCTCCAGGACCTTGAGACCCGGGAAATAGCTGATCACCTTGAGGAAGTGCCCGGTGCGCATGGAGTCCGCCGTGCTGCCGAGCGGTTTGCGGATCATCAGGATCGTTCCCTTGATCTCGCCGCTTTCCTTAAGCAGCCGGTGCAGCAGGTAAAGCCCGTGTTGCGTGCCGTTGGCCGGGAAATTACCGGTGATCTGGGCCCGGATGTTGCGCGACCCGACCATGCGGTCGACCGAGACACTGGGGATACCGGCGGCATGGGCACGGTCGACGGGCGGTCCGGTCGGCGCTTCCTGCATGGGCCAGACGAGAATCCCGTCGACCTTGCGGCCGGTCAGATCGTCGATCTGTTTCGCCTGTTTGTCGTTGTCGAACTCCGGGTCCAACACGGTCAGGCTGACGTTCGGATGACGGCCAGCCTGCCACTTGGCGGAATCGGCGTTGTTCAAAAGCCAGGGGTGCGTGAGCCCATGGATCGTATAGGCGATTGTATAGAGCTTGTCCGGATCGCCGACGGGCCCCTCGGGAAGTGGATGGACATTGCTGAACGGAAGCCGGAGTTTCTGGTTGCTGATGGGCCCGACGATATCCGTACCCATCCCCGCCTTGAATTCCACGCCGCGGCCGAAGGGACGCGGATATTTGTTCATGTAGATGGCGAAGGCCTCGTCGCGAAAGATGCGGGACACCTGTTGGTTGGCTTTGCTGACCGGGATGTTCTTCCAGAAGTTCAGGGCCGCCTGGCCCTTCAGGTCGAGAGACGCCACGTACTCGAGCAAGGCCTTGCCTTGGAGTGTCCGGACCAAACGCCAATCGATATCGGCGGCGGAGACAGCGGTAGAGGAATAGAGGACGACAGAAATCGCGAGAAGGGCTTGGCGTATCCGCATGGTTCTGGAACTCAACTCAACGTCACCTGCGGGTTAATAGTCATCGATTTCTTTCGCCCGTGCAACGCCGCAAGGGCCTTCTGCACCCTGCCGATGTTTACGCAGGTTACAATTGACGGTTCGCGGAGAAATTCCTGTATCCAATCTTATGAGCTGGCGCTTGAAGTGACCGGCGACCTCCGCCTACGAACTGATCCAATCCTGAATCCGATCCGTAAGAAACGTCAGACATCAGGTTCACGGAGACCCCATGTTTCGTCACCTTTCCCCAACCCGCCGGCTCGCCGCATCGGTCGTGCTTTCACTTTCCATCCTCGGTGTTCCGTCCGCCACTTTGGCCACTCAGACGCCGGAGGCAGAAATCGGACAATCGACGATCCTGACCGCGAAAAGGAACGTCGGGGCCCTCAACACCTGGCTCGGCGCCTTGGAGTTGACCGGCCTGGACGACACGCTTGAGCACGGCGGCCCGGTTACCGTCTTCGCGCCGTCCGACGACGCCTTCGCCAAGCTGCCATCGGGCATGCTCGAGGATTTGCTGCACCCCGACAACCGTGAAACACTCGTTGCTGTATTGAACTACCACGTGGTTCCGGGAAGACTGGTATCCGCTTCCGTCGCCGCGCGCGAGATCGACCTGGAAACTGCAGAGGGTATCAACCTTACTGTCGATGGCGCCGACGACCTCAAAGTGAACGACGCCAAAGTCCTGATCGCCGACATTGAAGCTGCGAACGCGATCATCCACGTAATCGACGACGTCGTTGTGCCCAACTAACAAATCGACATCCTCTTATTGATCTCGATGAGATTACGCTGGCCAGTTTCACACCGAGCTTGCTTTCGGCATAAATATAACTAACTATATAACTGGATATTTAATTATGACCGACGACTTCCTCGGATCGCTTGGCCATCTGGCCCTCGGCAGCCGCCTGAAACGCGCCGGCACGCTCCTGCAATCAGCGACGCAGACCTGGTTGCGCGCCCACGGTTGCAACGTGCCGGCTGGCCAATTGCCGTTGATGGTGGCACTCGATGAGGCGGGCACCGCATCCCTTGGGACTCTCGTCAACAGGCTCGGACTCGCCCAGCCCGGGGTAACCCGCATGGCAGACAGCCTGGAAAACGCCGGGTGGATAAGGACCGGGCCCGTAAAGGGAGACAAGCGCGTCCGCGTCCTCGAGTTGACGCCCAAGGGCCGGGATCTGGTTACTTCGGCGAAAAAAGACCTGTGGCCGGTCATACAGGATGCCGTCGGCGACCTCTGCGCCAACCTTGACGGACCGCTGACCCATCAATTGATTGGCCTGGAATCAAAACTGTCGGCTGGTGCCTTCGAAGACGCGCTGGCCCGCCGGTCGGGCAAAAGAAAGACGAGAGCATGACCGGCCTCGATCGGCCCGTTTGGGCGAGCTTATGTACCGCCCATCTCGGCTTGAGCGAAGGCGACGACCTGGCGCGGCGTTACCTGCCGGACGTCAATCTGTTCGCGGCGGCCCGCGATGACAGCCGGGCCGCCCTCGAGCGCTTGTCGGCACTGATCGGGCCCGGTCAGCAGGCCTATGTCCTGCAGGCACCGGCGATCGGACTGGCGCCGGCCCTGGTCGCCGTGAAGCGGGCGCTCGGTGTGCAAATGGTCGATAGCGGCGGCCAACTGGCTCAAGAATCGGACGAGGATATCGCCCGGTTAACCGAGGCCGACGGCGAGGATATGCTGGCCCTGGCGACCCTGACCGAACCCGGCCCTTTCCTCACCCGCACCCACGCCATGGGGCAATTCCTCGGCGTCCGGGTCGCCGGCCGGCTCGCGGCGATGGCCGGCGAGCGCATGCGCTTTCCCGGATACACGGAAGTCAGCGGCGTCTGCACCCACCCGGATTTCCGGGGCCGGGGCCTGGCGCGGCGCCTGTCAGCCGCCGTCATGGCGTCGATCCGCGAACGCGGAGACATCCCCTTCCTCCATGCCTGGAAGACCAACACGGCCGCCATTCGGCTTTATGAAAACCTGGGGTTCGAACATCGCTGCGACGTGCATGTGGTGGTCGTCGCAAACGCGGAAACTCCTTAACACCTCGCCGGTGTAGGGACCCGTTTGCATATACACGGTAATCCGAGTATTGTAATGTTCTTGTTTTGTTCTTTTATTAGCACTAAGATACCGCCTTATGGTCCATATCCTGCCCGATCAGCCCGTCAAAGGCCGCGGCGCCGCCTCCAATTCAAGCGGACGGTTCGAACCGCTGAAACGGATGCGCATCGACGACGGCTGGCAAACCCACGAGGTAGACCCGGAACCCAAGCGGCGCACCCGGGTGACGCCGGAAACGCCGCGCACCATCATCGCCCGCAACACCTCGCCGGATGTTCCCTTTGACCGCTCGATCAACCCGTACCGGGGCTGCGAGCACGGCTGCGTCTACTGTTTCGCCCGGCCGACCCACGCCTATTACGGCCTTTCGGCCGGTCTCGATTTCGAAACCGAATTGTTCTCGAAGCCGGAGGCGGCGGCCCTCCTCGAAAAAGAGATCGCCCATCCCAAATACCGCTGCCGGACTATGGCGCTCGGCACCAACACCGATCCCTACCAGCCTGTCGAGCGGCGCCACGAGATCACGCGCGGCGTTCTCAAGGTGCTGGCCGCCAGCAACCACCCGTTCACGATCGTCACGAAGTCGGACCTGGTGCTGCGCGATCTCGACATCATCGCCCCCATGGCCGAGAAGGGTCTCGCCGCCGTCGGCGTTTCCCTGACGACGCTGGACGGCCGTTTGGCGCGGACTCTGGAGCCGCGGGCGCCGGCGCCCGGGCGGCGCTTGAAGGCTGTCGCAGAATTGGCAGAAGCCAGGGTTCCCACCGTCGTTATGGCGGCCCCGGTGATTCCCGCCTTGAACGACATGGAGCTCGAGAATCTGCTGGAAACGGCTGCCGGTGCCGGTGCCTTCGCCGCCGGAATATCCTTATGCGCCTGCCGGGCGAGATCAAGGCGCTGTTTGAGGAATGGCTCGTCAACCACTATCCCGACCGCGCCGGGCGCGTCCTATCGCTCATCAGGCAGACCCGGGGCGGTACCCTTTACCGCTCCCAATGGGGCGAGCGCATGATCGGCAGCGGCGCCTATGCCGATCTCATCCAAAAGCGCTTCTCGCTGGCCTGCAAACGCTTTCAGCTGGTCGAGCAACGGACCGCCGAGCACGCCTTGCGCACCGACCTGTTCCGCCCGCCGATCCTGCCCGGCGATCAGCTGCGGCTTTTTTGATTCGCAATCGGAAATCCGTTTCCGCCGTCCCGGCCCGTGTTAGGCTCCCTCCATGGAGGCGGATGTCCATTCCAATCTAACTGGCATCGCCGCAGTGGCGCTGGCTGCGCTGGTCTGCGGGATCGCCATGGAACGCCTGCGTCAGCCGGCGCTCGTTGGGTACATCCTGGCTGGCGTCCTGCTCGGACCATCGGGGCTGGCGCTCGTCGAAAACCGCGAACAGATCGACGTCCTTGCCGAACTCGGCGTCCTGATGCTGCTCTTCATCGTCGGCATGGAACTCTCCTTACGCTCCTTCCGGCGCCTGTGGCGACTGGCGCTTTTCATGACGCTGTTTCAGATTGCCGCCTCCGTCGGCGTCATGCTGGTCCTGTCGGTAGTCTTCGGCTGGGCCGAGAAACTGGCCGTCCTGCTCGGCTTCGTCATGGCGCTGTCGTCGACGGCGGTCGCCATCAAGATCCTCGAGGACGTCGGCGAGTTGCGTACCCGGGCCGGCAAGATCGCCGTCGGCGTCCTCATCGCCCAGGACCTGGCCGTGGTGCCGATGATGCTCGGCATCGCAGCCATGGGCGGCGACACCTTCGACTGGTACGCGGTCCCCAAAATCCTGTTCTCCGTCGTCTTCCTGGTCGGCCTGATCCTGTTCCTTAGCAGCGGGCGCAAGTTGCGCCTGCCGATGATGACCATGGCCGCCGGCAACACGGACCTGAAGCCGCTGGCGGCGCTCGCCTTTTGTTTTTGCTGGGCGGCGCTGTCCGGCCTGTTGGGGCTGTCGGCCGCCTATGGCGCCTTCATCGCCGGGCTCATCATCGGCAACAGCACCGAGCGCCGGGCGCTCCTGGAGACGACCCAGCCGATCCAGAGCATCCTGATGATGGTGTTCTTCCTGTCCATCGGGCTGCTCATCGACTTCGACTACATGTGGCGCAATTTCGCCATGGTGATGACGTTCTTCTTCCTGGCCGCCATCTTCAAGACCGTCCTCAACGTGACGCTCCTCGGCCTCATGGGACAACCCTGGCAGCACGCATTCGTCGCCGGGATCCTGATCTCGCAGATCGGTGAGTTCTCCTTCTTGCTCTCGGTGGTCGGCGTCGAGGCCGGTGTCATCTCCAGCGAAGAAAGCCGCCTGGTGGTCGCCGTCACTGTCATGAGTCTGGCCTTGAGTCCGCTCTGGGTGTTCACGGCCAGGCGGCTCCGCCTATTGGCCCAGTACGGTGTCACCGAGGCCGGTGAGATGCTGCGCCTGGTCTACGGGCCGGAGGCGGAACTGGTCGCCGGGACCCTCGACGGGGCGATGACCGAAACCCAGCGTACCGTGCGCCGCTTCGCCTTGTGGCTCAGGCGCCACCGGCTCCGGCGCAAGCGGCTGCGCGATGCCCGCCAGCAGGCGAAGCCGGCAGCCGTTGCCGACGAACCGGTACCATCGACGGGCGTTGACGGTGACGCCGAAGTGACACCGGATCCCGCGCCGTCCGACATGCAGCCGGCACAGCCGGCCGACGGGGACGATACGAAAACGGCGGAATCCGAACCGCGGACGAAAAGCGAACCCGCGGCCCGGAAGGCAGCACCCCGTCGGCAGACCAAACCGCGCCGCCGTCAAGCCGTGAAGCCGAAATCGAAGCCCCCTGCGAAGGGAGCGGCGAAAAAGGCACCGACCCGGAAAGCCCCGGCCCGGAAAGCCCCGGGGCGCCGGCGCCGCACCATCGCCACCAAACGGCCGCCGAAGACACCCGGCGATGCCTGATTTCGAACTCGAACGGGCGGCGCTGGAACGCGGCCATCGGGTGATCTGCGGCATCGACGAAGCCGGCCGGGGCCCCTGGGCCGGCCCGGTGGTCGCCGCCGCCGCCGTTCTCGATGCGAATGGGTTGGCGCCTGAATTCCTCCGGCGCCTCGACGATTCCAAGAAACTGAAGGCCGAACACCGCGAGGACTTGTTCCGGGAATTCTCGGGACGGGTCTGCTACGGCATCGGCGAGGCGGGCGTCGAAGAGATCGACCGCATCAACATCCTGCAAGCGACATTCCTCGCCATGGGCCGCGCCATGGAGAACCTGGGCGTCAGCGTCGACCTGGCTCTGGTCGATGGCAACCGGGAACCGACGCTCCCCTGCCCGGTCGCCTGTGTCGTCAAGGGCGATGCCAAGAGTCTCTCCATCGCCGCCGCGTCGATCGCCGCCAAGGTCACCCGCGACCGCATCATGGGGGACCTTTCGGCGCGCTATCCGGGTTACGGCTGGGAGCGCAACGCCGGCTACGGGACGGCCGAACACAAGGCGGCGCTCGAACGTTTGGGGGTAACGCCCGAACATCGGAAATCCTACGCGCCGATCCACAAGATATTGCGGGACCGGAACCTGTAGAATCCATATATGGGGGCGAGGCTGGCCGCTAAGTCATTGATTCCAAATAGCTCTTGACGGCGAGTCCGACCTTGATCATGCTGCCCGCCATGGGCAGAGATCATAACGAGGGGGGACCGGCCGACGGATCCGGCGAACCCCCGATACGCACCGAATTCCGCAACAAGATTTTGCAGGGAGACTGTGTCGAGGCGCTGAAGACTGTACCCGACGGTACCGTCGACGTCGTCTTCGCCGACCCCCCCTACAATCTGCAACTGGGCGGCGATCTGCTGCGTCCCAACAATACGAAAGTCGACGGCGTCGACAACGACTGGGACCGCTTCGACGGTTTCAAGACCTATGACGAATTCACCCGCGCCTGGTTGGCCGAAGCCCGGCGCGCGCTGAAGCCCGATGGCACGCTTTGGGTGATCGGCAGCTACCATAACATCTTCCGGGTCGGTACCGTGTTGCAGGACCTCGGCTATTGGATTCTCAACGACGTCATCTGGCGCAAGTCCAACCCGATGCCGAACTTCCGCGGCCGGCGGTTCACCAACGCCCATGAGACCCTGATCTGGGCGGCGCGGGACAAGGATTCCAGATACCGGTTCAACTACGATTCCATGAAGGCATTGAACGATGATCTGCAGATGCGTTCGGACTGGTACCTGCCCTTGTGCACGGGTCCGGAACGCCTGAAGGAGAACGGCAAGAAGGCGCACCCGACGCAGAAACCGGAATCGCTGCTGCACCGCGTGATCATGGCGTCTTCCGAGGTTGGTGACCTGGTTCTCGATCCGTTTTTCGGAACCGGTACGACGGGCGCCGTCGCCAAGCGGCTGGGCCGCGATTTTCTCGGCATCGAACGCGACGGCGATTATGTGGCGCTGGCCCGCGAGCGGTTGGCCAAGGTGCGCAAAATCGCCGACGACCCGTTCCTCGATTCACCGGCGAAACGCGAGCAGCCGAGAGTCCCCTTCGGATGGCTGGTCGAGAAAGGCCTGCTCACGCCCGGCCAGACGCTGACCGACGCCCGGCGCCGCCACTCGGCTCGGGTGCGCGCCGACGGCACCCTGATCACAGCCGATTTTCGCGGTTCCATCCACCAGGTCGGCGCCTACGTGCAGAAAGCGCCGGCCTGCAACGGCTGGCAGTTCTGGTACGCGGAAGACCAGGGCGAGCTGGTCCCTATCGACCTCTACCGCCAGAAACTGCGCGCCGAAATGCATTGACTAAGGTCCCGGGTTTCCCAGGGAGGGGGCAAACCAGGGCCAGGGAGGCGGGGCTTCGGCCCCGCCTTCTCTTACTGGCTGGGAGGAATCTCCGCGCCGGACCGAACTTTCTCCCCCTTGCGCGTCTTGCATCACCGCCACATAATTGTATTCGCGCCGGTTCGGTGCGGCGCCAAGGGGAGGACGATCGATCATGGACTATTATGCGACGGCCCTGGAACGGGCAACGGAAGTTCTCGGTACCCAGGAAAAGGCAGAGGAGTGGCTCAACAAGATGAGCGCGACACTCGGCTGTTCGCCGAAGGCCTTGCTCAATGATGCGGACGGCTTGAACAGGGTTCTCAGCCATATCCGCGGCGTCGAACTGGCCTTGGACACCGACTGAGGAGCCGCTTTCAGGTGATCCGGTTGAGCCGTATGCGCCCGGGCTCCACGCCGCTTTCCCCAAGCACACTCGAAACGGCCGCTAACAAGGGCTCGCTCCCTGCCGCATAGACATCGGCCAACGCCGGATAGGCCAGTGTTTCCGGCATTTGGTCGAGTGCCTCTTGCCGATCGGGCGCATCGACCGGCACAAATCGGAAACCATCGAAAGCCTCGGCCCAGGAACGGCATAGGTTGGCCATGTAATGCCCCTCTCCGGAGGCGAACCAGTAGAGCACCATGGGACGATCTTCATCGATCGATTGCGCGTGTTCGATCAGGCTGCGCACCGGCGCGAACCCGGTCCCCTCGGCAAGGAACAGCAACAGCCGGCCGGCCGGTTCGCCGAGGACGAAGTTTCCGGTCGGACCGACGAGGTCGACCGTTGCCGGCGGAGCATCGCTGAAAAAGGCTTCGGTCAGGGAGCAGTCCGGGTGCCGGGGCAGATGGAATTCCAGGTTCATATCGTCACAGGGACAACTGGCCAGCGGCACACTTTTGCTGCCGCCTCCCGGCACCGACAGGGCGACCGACTGGCCGGCCAGGAAACGCAGTCGTTGCGAACGCGGCGTGCGGGCCCGGACAACGGCGATTTCGGGAACCGGGAATTCGACGCTCTTGATGCGGAGCGCGATCCTTTGTTCGGGAATCTCGACCGATCCCGATGCCTCCCAGGTTTCGATCTCGAGCGTCGCCGAAACCGCCTCGTGCGCACACATCAGGAAAAAACCCTCGGCCTTTTGCTCCTCGGGGACGATGAAATCGTGATGGCCGCACTTTTCGATGGAGCCGGCGGCCAACCGGGCGAGGCAACTGCCACAGGAACCGTTCGAACATCCGTAGGGAAGCGCCAAGCCGGCCTTGAGGCCCGCCTGGAGGATCGATTCCCGACCCTCGACGACAAAAGAATGGCCGCTCGGCCGCAAGGTGACGTGGCTCGTCACGGTCGCGTCTCCATCACGGGCCCATCACGAGCCCATCCCGAGATCGATCAGTTGGATTGGCCTTCCCCGCCTTCACCCTCGGTAAAGGTCACTTCGATCCGCCGCGCCAGCGGCGAAGGTTCCGGGATACGGGCCTTGAAGCCGGCCTCTTGGCCGGGTTCAAGCTGATTGCGGATGGCTGCGGCAATCGCCATTTGCACGGAATTGTTCTCGCCATCAAACAATTCGACCTTGATCATGGGCACAGTGCGAGGCCCTTCCGACACGTTGGCGACGATCCCGCGGATCGCCAGGACCTCGACCCCTTGTTCGGTTTCCCGCGCCGAGCGGACGTTCCGGATGTCGAGGCCTTCGCCCAACTCGGGTCCGCCAAGACTAATCATGTCATAGACACCGGCGACACTCGGCACCATCTCGACGATCATCGAGCGTCCGAAGATCAGGCCGGCGAATATGGCGATGATCAAGGCCACGCCGCCGCCGATGGCGATCAACTTCACTTTGCTGCGCGGTTCCGCTGCTGAGTCGTCACCCGATTCGGCCGCCGTGAACACCTCCGGGATCGGTTCCGGTTCGGGCAGGTCGTCCGGATCCATGATATCCACGGCATCGCCCATTTCCGCATCATCGGACGCATCCATGACCGATTGGAACGGTTCCGGCTCTTCGTCGTCGCCGAACATCTCGTCCAATTGCTCGGTCGTCAAACCGCCACCGGTGTCCTCTTCCGGCTCGGGTTCCGGTTCCGGCTCAGGCTCCGGTTCCGGCTCGGGTTCCGGCACCGGCTCGGGTTCCGGCACCGGCTCGGGCTCCGGTTCGGGAATCGGCTCCGGCTCCGGTTCCGGTTCCGGCGGTAGGGCTTCGGCCTCCGGTGGTTCGGGCGGCGGGTCTTCCGCTGGTTCCGGCGGTGGTGACGGTGCGTTGGTGACGTCCGAGATGTTGACGACCTCGACCCAGATCGGTTCCTCGCTGATCAAGGGCGGCGGCTGGATATAGGGCAGGCCGAAATAGCTGACGGCGACCACCGCGGCATGGAAAAGAATCGACGTCAGGAAGCCACTACGCATGGGTTTACCGCTGCGCCGTTCCGCCTGGCTTTTTCTTTAGCTTGTTCTCGGGCGCGCGGCGCGTAACCAATGCCACCTTACGGTAGCCGGCCGAGTTGATACGCCCCATGACGTCCATGACCCGGCCGTAGTTGATGGCCTGATCGCCGCGAACGAAAATGCGGGCTTGCGGATTGTTCTCGGTAATCGCGTTCAAGCGCGGCACCAGATTGTCGAGCGATACTTCCGTATTCTGAATGAAAATGATGCCGCCAGCATCGATACTGACCGCCAGCGGCTCGTCGTTGCCCTCGATGACGGAGGCCTTGGTCTTCGGCAGGTCGATCTCGACACCGACCGTGAGCAGCGGTGCCGTGACCATGAAAATGACCAGCAAAACGAGCATGACGTCGACGAACGGCGTCACGTTGATCTCGCTCATCGGCGGGCTGCGCCGTCTGGACCGGCGGTAAGCCCCGTTATTGAGAAAGGCCGCCATCTACCGAACCCCCTTCCCGGTCACGTACCGGTTTCCATCTCGCGGCTGAGAATCGCCGCGAACTCGCCGGCGAAACTGTCGAGCCGCCCGGCATAGCGGTCGAGATCCCGCGACAGTTTGTTGTAGGCGACGACGGCCGGGATCGCGGCGAGCAGGCCGAGGGCCGTTGCGAACAAGGCTTCGGCGATGCCGGGCGCGACCACGGCCAAGCTGGTGTTCTTGGAGATGGCGATCGATTGGAAACTGTTCATGATGCCCCAGACCGTGCCGAACAGCCCGATGAAGGGCGCGGTCGAACCGGTGGTCGCCAGGAATGTCATGTACCGTTCCGCCCGTTCCATTTCGCGGGCCACCGTGATCTGCATGACGCGGTCGATGCGCTCGGCGACGCTGACCTGGGCACCCCCTTCGTTGGTGCGCGTCGACGAGCGCCGCCATTCGCGCATGGCGGCAACGAACACGGCGGACATGGGATCGCGCGGTTGACTGGATATCCGGTCGTAGAGATCGTCGAGCGAGTTTCCCGACCAGAAGGCCTGCTCGAAGTCGTTCGACCGTCTGTTGAGCCGCCTGAGCCCGAAAGACTTGTCGAAGATGATCGCCCAACACCATATGGAGGCCAGGATCAAGATGACGATCACCGACTTGACCACCACGTCCGCCCTCAGGAAAAGCGAAATCATCCCGAAATCCATATCGCCGACCGATCCCGCCAGCGTCATTGCGTCAACCGCCTGATTTTCCATCCGTTGTCTCTCTCGCGTTTAAAGGGGCTACGGCACTCGATCCGCTTGTGTTTGGCTGAAGACCGCGCGCAGGTGTTTCGGCAGGCGCGCGGCGCCACCGGTCGAAAGATCGAAGCATCCAATCTTCAATTCCATTCGAACGAGGACGTCATCGCCGCGGCAGACGGCCTGCTCCAGATCGAGCGACGCACCGCCGACATGGAGAATTCGCGTCTCCACGTTCAAGACGTCATCAAGCCGCGCCGGCTTGATGTAGTCGGCGGCACACCGCCTGACGACGAGGGCGAGTCCCTCGTTGGCCATCAACTCCGAACTGCCGATGCCGAGTTCGCGCAGCATTTCCGTGCGGGCACGTTCCGCGTAGCGCAGGTAATTGGCGTAGTACACCAGCCCGGCCGCATCCGTGTCCTCGTAGTAGACACGAACGGACAGTTGGTGAACCGCCGGGCTCGACTGGCCTTCAGGCATCGTCTTCTCCTTCGTCGGCCAGCAGTTGCAACTGTTCGAAATTGGCCGGCCGGGAGAGACCGAGGTGCTTGAAGGCTTCCGCCGCCAGGACCCGGCCTCTCGGGGTGCGCATCAGAAACCCCTGCTGAATGAGGTAGGGCTCGATGACTTCTTCGATGGTATCGCGCTGTTCGGAGAGCGCAGCCGCCATGGTGTCGATTCCCACCGGTCCCCCGCCGTAGTTGTCGGCGATGCAGGAGAGGTAGCGCCGGTCCATGGCATCGAGCCCGCGTTCATCCACCTCGAGCCGATTGAGCGCCTGTTTGGCCGTCTTGGCGTCGACCGGCCCAGCGTTGTCGAGGTCGGCAAAATCACGAACCCGGCGCAACAGGCGTCCGGCCACCCTCGGCGTCCCGCGCGCCCGCTTGGCGATCTCCAGCGCGCCGTCGTCGCTCAAGGCAAATTCGAGCAGGCGCGCACCCCGGGCGACGATCTCGATCAATTCTTCCGGTGAATAAAAGACCATCCGCATGGGGATGCCGAACCGTTCGCGCAGGGGAGTCGTCAACAGGCCGGAGCGGGTCGTCGCGCCGACCAGGGTGAACGGCGGCAGTTCGATGCGCACGGATCTCGCCGCCGGTCCCTCGCCGATGATCAGGTCCAACTGCCGATCTTCCATGGCCGGGTAGAGAACCTCCTCGACGACCGGATTGAGACGGTGGATTTCGTCGATGAACAGCACATCGCGCGGCTGCAGGTTGGTCAGGATGGCGGCGAGATCGCCGGCCTTGGCGACGACCGGGCCCGAGGTCGCCCGGAAACCGACGCCGAGTTCGTGGGCGACGATCTGGGCGAGCGTGGTCTTGCCGAGGCCAGGGGGCCCGTGGAACAGGACGTGGTCCATGGCCTCGCCACGCTTTTTCGCGGCGGCGACGAACACGGAGAGGTTCTCGCAAACCTGCTTCTGGCCGACGAAATCGTCCAGCCGGCGCGGGCGCAGGCCCGGGTCCAAGGTCTCGCTCAGGCGTTCTTGCTCGCCGGCGTCGGGTTCGACCATGCGGTCCTGATCATTCATTGCCGGCACCCACCCATGTCATCGCAGATCGGCCGGCGCCAGTTCGCGCAGCCCGCCTCGGATCAGTGCCTCCACATCGGCGTCATCGCCGAGTTCACCGGCGACACGCGACACGGCGCCCAGGGCCTCGCTCGGGTTGTATCCCAGATTGACCAGGGCCGAGGTCGCATCCGAGAGGTTGGACGAACCACCGGCGATGCCCCCTGCCGCAGGCGCCGTCACCGCACCGGTTCCACCAATCGACGGGCCCAGGGCAATGGTACCGACCTTGTCCTTCAATTCGTTGAGGATCCGGGTCGCCAGCTTCGGCCCGACGCCGGGCGCTTTGGTGATCGCCGATTTGTCACCGGAGGCGATGGCCTGGAGGAGCTCGTCGGCACCCAAAACGCTGAGCAACGCCAAGGCGACCTTGGCACCGACGCCTTGAACGGTGGTCAGAATGCGAAACCAGTCCCGTTCGGCCATCTCGAAAAAACCGTAGAGATGGATGTGGTCCTCGCGGACATGGGTTTCGATCTCCAGGGCCACGGCATCACCGGCCGAGAGGCGCGACAGGGTCCGGCCCGAACAAAAGACCAGGTAACCGACGCCGCCGACGTCGATGACGGTCCAGTCTTCCCCGATCGAATCGACGATGCCGCGCAACTTGGCGATCATCGGCCGGCACCCGCGGTTTCGGCGATGGATACGGCGTCGCGATGATGGGCGTGGCAGATGGCCACCGCCAAGGCATCCGCCGCGTCCGGCGACGAGATGTCGCAACCCGGCAGCAGAGTGCGAACCATCATCTGGATCTGCTCTTTGGCCGCGTGTCCGGTGCCGACGACGGTCTTCTTGACCAAGTTCGGCGGATACTCATTGACCCGCAATCCGTGATTGGCCGGAACCACCAGGGCGATACCGCGGGCCTGTCCGAGCTTGAGCGTGGATACGGCATTCTTGTTGACGAAGGTTTCCTCGACCGCCGCCTCGTCGGGCCCGAATTCGGAAATGATCGCCGAAAGGCCGTCCTGGAGTTGCACCAATCTTTCGGCCAGCGACCGCGACGAATCGGTTTTGACGACGCCGTCGGCGACATGGGACAAACGGTTTCCATGGACCTCGATGATGCCCCACCCTGTGTTTCTAAGGCCGGGATCCAAACCGATCAACCGCATCTGCCCTTCCCGGCTTTCGATTAAGCGCTCAAGCGCAAAAGAACGTCTTCGGCGATATCGAAGTTGGCGGCCACCCGCTGGACGTCGTCGTTGTCGTCGAGGGCATCGAGTAACTTCAATAGCGTACCGGCCGTATCCTCATCGACGGCTACGGAATTCTGGGGTTTCCAGTCAAGCCGCGCCTCTTCCGGGGCGCCGAACCGCTCCTCCAAGGCATCGCGGACGCCCGAAAAATCGTCGGGATCACAGGTGATCTCATGTCCGTCGTCGCTGCTTTCCACATCCGAAGCGCCGGCCTCCAAGGCCGCCTCGAACACATCGTCACCGGCCGCGACATCGGCCGGGAAATTGATAATCCCGACGCGCTCGAACATGAACGACACGCTGCCGGTCTCGCCGAGGTTGCCGCCGTGTTTGGAAAAGGCGGCGCGAACCTCCGAGGCCGTGCGGTTGCGGTTGTCTGTCAGGCTCTCGACGATGACCGCGACGCCGCCGGGGCCGTAACCCTCGTAGCGGACCTCTTCGTAGATGACGTCGTCGCCCTGCTCGGCGCGCTTGATGGCCCGCTGGATATTGTCGTTGGGCATGTTCTGCGCCTTGGCCGCGGCGACGGCGAGACGCAGGCGCGGGTTGAAGTCCGGGTCGGTTCCGGCGCGCGCCGCAACGGACAGCTCCTTACCCAGTCTGGCGAATATCTTGGCCCGCTTGGCGTCCTGGCGCCCCTTGCGGTGCATGATGTTCTTGAATTTTGAATGGCCTGCCATTCCTCGTATGCCCCTATGATACAGAAAGTCCCCGGTGTGCCAGTTCAATCTTGCATGGCTGACGGAGGCGGATCCGCCCCCTTACTTGACAGGGCAATATGGCAACAATTGGGCTCGTTGGAAAGCGAGCTGTCGGAGGCGGCGGTCTTATCCGACGGTCGCAGTTTCGGGCAGGACGGGCGATAGCCGCCCGCCGAGGCGCACCGGCTCGGCGCGGATCGCCAGACCCGTCGCATCGTCGCTCTCGACGAACAGTCCGCATAGCGTTGCCTCGTCCTCGGCCGGTTCGAGCCGCCCTTGCGGTAGTTTCGTCGCGAATCGGGCGACCGCCGTTTCCTTCTTCATGCCGATCACGGAGTCGTAGTCGCCGGTCATACCGATATCCGTCTGGTATGCGGTACCGTCCCGTAGAACCTGGTGATCGGCGGTCGGGACGTGGGTGTGGGTGCCGACGACGGCGGTAACCCGGCCGTCGAGGTAATGTGCCATCGACAGCTTCTCGCTGGTCGCCTCGGCATGAAAATCGACCAGGATGGCGTCGACGCCGTCCGCCAGCCGTTGGCCGGTCAGTACCCGATCGATGGCCGCGAAGGGATCGTCCAGCGGATCCATGAACAACCGCCCCATGGCGTGAAGGACGAGGATCTTGCGATCGTGGCGGTCCCGGTACAATCCGACCCCCGAGCCGGGCGTGCCTTCGGGGTAGTTCATCGGCCTGAGCAGTTTTTCGTCGCCACCGATGTAGTTCATGATCTCGCGCTGGTCCCAGACGTGGTTGCCGGTGGTGATGACGTCGGCTCCCAACTGGTAGAAGGACAGGCAGATCTTGTCCGTAATACCGAATCCATGGGCCGCATTCTCTCCGTTGACGACGACGAAATCGAGGTCGAGGCTTTCGCGCAAGTCCGGCAGATGTTCGGCAACGGCCGTCCGCCCGGATTTCCCGACCACGTCGCCAACAAAAAGTATTCTCATCTTTGGTCTGCCTTATATCTGTATGGCGTCGCGTTCCGTAATCACCCAATCAAGCGGTTGGTCGTGCCGGTCCCGCGGCACCCGGTCGACCCGCTGCGCCGAATAGGCAGCGCCGACGGCGATGACCTCTCCCCTATCTCTGAGGACGGACAGGGTGCGGTCGTAGAACCCGGCGCCCCATCCGACCCGATATCCCGCGATATCGAAGGCCAATAGAGGCACGAGCAGGACCTCCGGTGTCACTTCCGGGGAACCGGCGGCGGGGTGGCGCGTCCGAAACGGTCCGTTTTCGAGTTCAACGTTCGGGCTCCATTGGCGAAAACCGAGGGGAACATCCGCCTCCGTGACAACGGGAAGGGCGCACTGCCCGCCGTTCGTCCGGTGGCGCTCCATGGCTACGGATACGGAAAGCTCGTCACCGATTTCCAAATACCCGGAAAGAACCGTCCCCTGCAGCCGCGGCCCGAGGGCCCGGTACAGGTGGTCGGCGAACAGGGACGCCGCGTCCGCACCCAATTCCGCTGCCGCCGTCTTCCGCTCGATCTTGGCGATTTCGCGCAGTTTCGCCTTTTCGGCATCCAGGGTATTGGTCATGAGCATTCGAGGGCAATCGAACTGAGACGGGTCTTGGCACCTTCAGGCGCGAACAGACGGGCGGTGCTGCGGAACCGTTGGCCATAAGTATCTTCCGCGGCCTGCAGTTGCAGGTGGGCGCCGTGTATCGGACCCACGAGTCCGACAGGGACAGCTCCCGGAAGGTCTTCATTGGCCCCGGGATAAATTAGCCTGACGAATCCCGAAGCGACCGCCCTTAGGGGAAATTAGGCTGGCTCGAGCTGTTCGGCAATCTTTTCGATACGCTCGGCCAAGGATTCGACCCGCGTGCTCAGGCTTTCCTCGGCCCGCAGCATCGCCGCCGCGCCCTCGTCAGCCGAGCGCGCCACGTCCAGTTCCGCATAGGCGTCCGACAGCTCGTCGGCGACCAGGAGCGACACCATGACCAGAAGGCGCGCGTCGCCGACTTGGCCGACGGCGGCAACCAGCTCCTGCACCCTGTTGTCGATGTAGTTGCCGAGGCGCGTCAGATGCGCTTCTTGCCCGTCGTCGCAGGCGATCTGGTATTTGCGGCCGTTGATTTCGACGTTGACTTGAGCCACCGCCTATTCTCCCACCAGCCCCTTGAGGCGATGCACCGCAGCGTCGAGGCGTTGTGAAACCTGGCGTTGGGTGTCCTTCAAATTGACGTTCTCGTCTTTCAACGAGCGGATCTCGTTTTGCAGCGAATTCAACTGCGGACCTTGCGTCGCGTCCTGCCCGTTTCCGCCACCATCACCTGGTGCCCTGTTCCGGATCGCCGTCTCAAGGCGTTCGATGGCCGTTTCCAGGCGGTTGTGCGCGCGGCTGACCCTGGACGGTTTTTGGATGATTGATTGGCTCGGCATTCCCGAAAAGCCTCGGTTTTCGCGTGAAGATTTTGTGACCGAAGAGTATGCACTGCAAGATTTCTTCGTCAACAAAGTTTTTAAAAAACATGCATAACACATTATTCAGAAACAAAAATTGTTCGCTTTTACATCATATTCAAAAAATATATTATTGGGTTGACGTGAAACGCAGATCGCACGATGTTTGCGCCTCCAGTCATTAGCGTGTATGGAACGCGCCGAGATTGTGAGGAGCGCTGACGGTAAGGCGGCGTTTCTTTTTTGACAGCGGATATATGGAGGTAGGAATGGCGATACGTGTTGCTATTAATGGATTTGGGCGGATTGGCCGGCTGGTTCTTCGCGGCATTATCGAAAGCGGACGCGACGACGTTCTCGTAGTTGGCATCAATGATCTCGGCTCGCCAGAGATGAACGCCCACTTGCTGCAGCACGATTCGGTCCACGGTAACCTCAACGCTGACGTCAGCGTCGACGGCGACACCATGACGGTCAACGGAAATGCCATCAAAGTCACCGCCGAGCGGGACCCGGCCAACCTGCCGTGGGGCGAATTGAACGTCGACGTGGCGATGGAATGCACCGGTTTCTTCGTGTCCCGCTCCGACGCCGGCAAGCACATCGATGCCGGCGCCAAGAAGGTGCTGATTTCCGCCCCGGGCAAGGAAGTCGACAAGACCATCGTCTATGGTGTCAACAGTGACAGCCTGACGGCGGACGACACCGTGGTGTCGAACGCGTCCTGCACCACCAACTGCCTCGCCCCGGTCGCCGACGTCTTGCACAAGGTGGTCGGTATCGAGAAAGGCTTCATGACGACCATTCACTCCTACACCGGCGACCAACGGCCGCTCGACACCCTGCACTCGGACGCTCGGCGCGCCCGTGCCGCCGCCCTTTCGATGATCCCGACCTCGACCGGTGCCGCCAAGGCGGTCGGTTTGGTCCTGCCGGAACTGTCGGGCAAGCTCGACGGCACCGCCGTCCGCGTCCCGACTCCGAACGTTTCGTTGATCGACCTGACCTTCACATCGAGCCGCGACACCACGGTCGACGAAGTCAACGGCGCGCTCAAGGAAGCGGCCGACGGCCGCTTGAACGGTGTGCTCGCCTTCAACGAACTGCCGTTGGTTTCGATCGACTTCAATCACAACGCGGCCAGTTCCTCGTTCGACGCCACCCAGACGCAGGTCATGGAAGGCAACTTCGTCCGCGTCCTTTCGTGGTACGATAACGAATGGGGCTTTGCCAATCGCATGTCGGACACCGCAGTCGCCATGATGAACGCCGGTTGATCCGAAGATCCTTCGAGGACGGCCGGACGGCAAGCCGTCCGGCCGTTTTCTTTTGTCCGGGACCAGGCCTCTTTTCCCGCCTTGTCGTCGACAGGGTGGCGGGTTGCCGGTGGCGGAAATGACACCAGAGCGGATCGCATTCATCGTGTTCGATCGCGACCATGCATTGGCCGTGGCCGGCGCATCGGCCGAGACGGGAACCCCTGTTTACCTGCTCAGTCCACCACACGGCGCGGCGACCCTCGGCGCCGATGTGTTCAAAGCGATCGTCGCGGAGGCTCGCGATGCGTTTCCGGAGGCCGACATATCCGCGGTGCTCGACTGCGGAGACGAACCCGGCACGGCGCTTGGCGCCGTGCGCCACGGCATTGAGGCGGTCAACCTCTCGGTTGAACCGGAAATCCATCAAAAGATCGTCGATATCGCATCGCAATTGGGTACGGAGGTCACCGAGCGGACCGCCGACGCGCTCGATTTGTCGCGCTCCACCGATCCCGGCGCCGACGTCCGGCGCAGGATATCGAATCGGAGGTAAAGGACTGATGGTTCGAGAACGCTGCCGATTGTATTTGATCACACCCCCTCGGATCGATCCGGACGGCTTCCGAAGCAAACTGGCCAAAGCCCTCGACGGCGGCGATATCGGCGCCCTGCAACTGCGCCTGAAAGAGGCGACCGACGATCAGATCCGAACCGCGATCGACAAACTCATGCCGGAAGCCGTCGCTCGCGGCGTGCCGTTCATTCTCAACGACCGGCCGGACCTGGCCCAGGAAATGGGCTGCGACGGTGTTCATGTCGGCCAGTCGGACGCCTCCTACGGCGCCGCCCGAGAGGCTATGGGGGATGACCGCATCGTCGGCGTTACCTGTCACGACTCGCGCCATCTCGCCATGGAGGCGGGGGAACGGGGTGCCGATTATGTGGCATTCGGCGCGTTCTTCCCGACGACGACCAAAGATGCGAAAGCCCGGGCGACGCCCGAAATCCTCGAATGGTGGAGCGAGTTGTTCCTGTTGCCCTCCGTGGCCATTGGCGGCATTACGGCCGGCAATTGTGGTTCCCTGGCCCAGGCTGGCGCCGATTTCGTAGCTGTCGTATCGGCCGTGTGGGATCACGAAAACGGCCCGGCGGCAGCCGTCGCCGAGTTCGAAAATGCGCTCGAAAACGCCGCCCGCCAATCCGTTGCTTCACCCGATGCAAACTGCTAGTTTCCGCGCGCAAAATCGTTCGAGTTATCCAACCCATCGAGTAAGCCTATGAAAATTGACGGAAACGCGATCCGGCCTGGAATGGTGATCGAACACCAAAACAGACTGTGGCGGGCGGTGAAGACCCAACACACCCAGCCCGGCAAGGGCGGCGCTTACCTTCAGGTCGAATTGAAGGATGTCCGCGACGGAACCAAACTGAACGAGCGCTTTCGGTCTTCGGAAAAGGTCGAACGGGCCCGGCTCGACCAAAAGGAATTCCAGTATCTCTACTCTGACGGCGGCATCTGCACCTTCATGGACAACGAAACCTACGAACAGATTTCGCTGAACGAAGACCAGATCGGCGAGGACCAGGTCGCCTACCTCCAGGATGGCATGACCGTGATCATCGAAAGCCACGAAGGGGACCCGATCGCCGTGCAGCTGCCCGATACCGTCGTCCTCGAGGTGACCGAAGCGGACGCCGTGGTCAAAGGGCAAACCGCTTCGTCGTCCTATAAACCCGCAGTTCTCGAGAACGGCGTCAAAATCCTCGTTCCGCCGCATATCGAGGCCGGAACCCGCATCGTCGTGAATACCGCCGAAGGTACGTACGTCGAACGGGCGAAAGACTGAGCCGGCCGCCGCTAATGGCCCAACGATCTGCCATTGTCAACGTGATGGTGAACGCCGCGACGAAAGCCGGACGCGGTTTGCGTCGCGCTTTCGGCGAGGTCGAAACCCTGCAGATTTCGAAGAAAGGACCTGCCGATTTCGTCAGCGAGGCCGACCGGCGGGCCGAGAAGACCATCTTCGACGAATTGCAGAAGGCGCGGCCACGCTACGGCTTTCTCATGGAAGAGGAAGGCGCGCTGGAAGGGCCCGATGATTCCAACCGGTGGATCATCGATCCTCTCGACGGGACCCTGAACTTCCTTCACGGCCTCCCGCATTTCTGCATTTCCATCGCGTTGGAACGGGACCGGGAGCTGTTCGCCGGCATCATCTACGAGCCGCTTACCGACCAGATGTTTTGGGCGGAGAAAGGCAGCGGCGCCTTTCTCAACAGCAAGAGAATTCGGGTGTCGGGGCGCCAGGACACCCACGAGGCCTTGTTCGCGACGGGCATTCCTTTCCTGGGCCGTGAAGGACATGAGGAATTCATCGGGCAATTGAAGTCCGTGATGGCCGTTTCCGCCGGTGTCAGACGGTGCGGTTCGGCGGCACTCGATTTGGCCTATCTCGCCGCCGGGCGGTATGACGGGTTCTGGGAACACGGCCTCAATCCCTGGGATATGGCGGCCGGGATCGTGATGATCCGCGAAGCCGGCGGGTTCGTTAGCGATTTTCAAGGTAAAGACCGGATGCTCGATACCGGAGAGATCGTCGCCGGGAACAGCCACATGTTCTATGTCCTGAAGAAACTGATCTCCAGCCCGTGATCACATCGTTCCTCGCCCATCGACAAGGCGGCCGCCAGGGGTGTTGTCCTGCGGGTTATCGAGGCAAAGCTGTTGTACTCGACGCGCCCCTTGGTTATGGTGATTCTGAACTTTTTTGCCCCGGCTCGGTCGGGGCCAAGTAACTTGATTTCGAAGTTTCTACGAGGGGAACGATCAATCATGCCCGACCACCCGAACGGATCTGCCCGCCCCTTGGGCGCAGGCTGGATCGGTTGGGCCTCGCGTGTTTCGGCGGCCCTCGCTACGGCCAGTCTTTTGGCTTACCAACCGGTGAGTGCACATTCCCAAACATCCGGCGGTCCTGTCAGCGTCGATCTCAGCGTTATCGAAGATGGAGGCGTTTCCGCCTTTCCCCTGGCACCAAACCAATGGGTGAGCGGAAAACTCCTGGTTCCGCCGCGCCGGAACCCCGTTTCAGTGCTACACGTTGCGCCGAAAGGCGGTTCGTCAACGATGCCGGCGAAACCGAAGAAACGCGTCGTCCAAGCCAAGCCCAAACCGATGCCTGTCAAAACCGCGCCTCCCCCGAAGGCCGAGGTCGCGGCCGCCCCGCCGAAGAAGATGGAACCGGCACCGCCGCCGCCGGCCGAAGCGCCGGAACCGGCACCGGTTGCTGCCGTCGAGGAAGCACCGCCGCCCGCCGA
>Ga0209789_10000034_pt1 | contig 32286 bp, 39 predicted proteins | sample WorMetGr2BELIZE2_FD_187418 | JGI IMG/M metagenome (GOLD analysis project Ga0209789, IMG submission 187418) | Marine gutless worms symbiont microbial communities from Max Planck institute for Marine Microbiology, Germany - Inanidrilus... ...
TGGCGCCCACGAGACCGGGGAGTGACGGCCATGTCTGTTCCGTTCCCGGCGTTCCCATTGCTTCCTTCCCGGACCCAATACACCCGGTTTCCGTTCCCGCTTCCCGGCTTCCCGGTCGGGAATTCCCGGTTTGAAAATGGGGCTAAAATCGCTCAACCCTTTGAAAACCATAGGAAAATCGAATTGGGCTCCGTTCCCGCTTCCCGGTTTGGCTTCCCGGGAAAAGTCGTTTTAAATCAAAGGTTTCCGGTTCCCGGCCTCCTATATACTACGTATATATGGGCGTGTTCCGGGAACACACGCCCATACGTAACGGGAATGCTTCCCGCCCGGGAACCGCTTGCCCGTATCCCCATCACCACACCATCACCCGTGCCCCGCATGGCGGCGCGCCTCGACGCCGTGTGCCTCAGGCACGTCTTTCCTCATCGAGCCTCAGGAGAAGGATCATGATACCAAACCACCGACTCAACGAAGTCAGCCAAGAGGTCATGGTAATCCTGGCGCTCGATCTCGGCACCAAGACCGGCTGGGCGGTGCGTGGCCATGATGGCCAGATCACTAGCGGAACCATCTCGTTAAAGAACGATCGTTGGCAAGGCGGCGGCGTGCGCTTCCTGCGCTTCAAGCAATGGCTGACCGAGATCAAGCAAATGGCCGGTGGACTGGACGCCGTGTTCGTCGAGGAAGTTCGCCGTCATGCTGGTGTCGATGCTGCTCACGCCTACGGCGGTTTCCTGGCGCATGTCACCGCCTGGTGCGAACACCACCAAATCCCCTACGAGGCCGTGCCCGTCGGCACCATCAAGCGCCATGCGACCGGCAAGGGCAACGCCAACAAGGACGCGGTGATCGCCGCCATGCGGGATCGTGGTTTTGATCCCGCCGATGACAACGAGGCCGACGCCTTGGCGCTGCTCTGCTGGGCGATGGAGCATCGCATGGGAGGGCTGTTATGAAGTGGCACCCGAAGGGTTACGGCGGCGAACGCCGGTCACCGGATCAGGTCAAGCGGGAAGGCTGGCGTGAGCAGGGCGTGCTGGCCGTCTCCGTCGAGGACGAGCGTCTGACCTGGCCCGAACGGGAATTGGTCAAACAACTCGGAGAAAAACTCTACGGCAAGCTCCGGGAGGAATCCCATGGGCGATAAGCGTTGGACGCCATCCCTGGTGGAAGAACGGCTAGTGGAAGCCGCCGACGTTTTGAAGCGGCTGCCCGAGGAACGGATCCAGGGGTATTTTTCCGTCTGGCCCGAGGTCGTTCGGAGTGTCTTTGACGCATTCGGCTGGCACGATCCGGTTCTGAAACGCCCCTGGCCGTCGCCGGCGTCCATCGACCGCATGGACGAGACGATGACCTGGCTCGGGTGGTTGGAGCCGGACGTGGCGAGGATCGTCTGGTTGCGGGCGTCCGGAAGCCGCTGGAAAACCATCTGCGCAAGGGTCGGTTTGCAGCGGACGGCGGTCCATCAGCGCTATCTTTTTGGCCATTGCGTGGTTGCCTGGAGGCTTAATGGCCGGCGGGTTCCGCGTAACCGTTCGCGGCGGCACGTGATTGCGATGGTCCAATCGGCGAAGGCGTGAGTAGTAGATAAAAAGGTGTTCGGCGAACACTTTTCGCGCGGACAGAAACGGCCGAAATGGCTATGATTTTCGCTATCCTCAGGAGAGGCGCGCCCGGGACGGGGCGGCGCTTCAAAGCGAGGAATTCCATCGAATTTGTGAGTGAAAAATGGTTCCTTCCCGGGCCAGAACGTATGCTGGCGGGCTCAGCCCGGCATTTTCCCAGTGACAACCTGAAAAAAGCCATTTCGTTTCGTTTCGAGCACGGCGGAAACCCGCCGTAGGCCGCGCCGGGCGTGGCTTGCTGCGTTTTCACCAAGGTTTCCCGAAACGAAATGCACCGCCGGACCGTTTCGTTTCAAAGCGAAATGCCACCCGACCCAACAACCTTTTCGAAGAGACGACTGTGAGCGCTCAAATCATCAACATCGGCGACAAGATCGAGATGGTCGCCACCGGCGATCTGTCCTGCCATCCGGACAATCCGCGCCGGGGAGACGTGGATGCGATCCGCACCAGCATCAGCGCCAACGGATTTTACGGGGCACTCGTGGTGCAGCGATCCTCGGGCTACATTCTGGCCGGCAATCATCGGTTCATGGCGGCGCAGGCGGAGGGGCTGGACAAGGTTCCGGTCATCTACGTGGATGCCAGCGACGAGGATGCCGAGGCCATCCTGGTCGGCGACAACCGACTGTCCGATCTGGCCGAGAACGATCCGGCGTTGCTCGCCGCCTTGTTGCAGGCGATCCAGTCCCGAGAGAAAGGATTGACCGGCACCGGATATTCCGATGACGACCTTGCCGAGCTGCTGGCGGCGGGGATGGACGGGGAGGAAGGTCTTGCGGGCGAGGACGAGGTTCCAGAAGCTCCCGTTACCCCTGTTTCCAAAATTGGAGATTTGTGGTTGTTGGGCGATCACCGTCTGCTTTGCGGCGACAGCACCAACGCGGTTGACGTCAAACGCCTGATGGACGGCGAGCGCGCCATCCTGTTCGCCACCGACCCACCGTATCTGGTCGACTACGACGGCACCAACCATCCGGGCTCGAAGAGCAAGCCGGTGGCCGACAGCAAGAACAAGGACTGGTCGGAAACCTACGGCGTTACCTGGGATGACTCGCGGCAAGGGCCTGAGCTCTATCAAGGATTCATCAAGGCGGCGATCGCCGAGGCCATTGAGCCCAATGCCGCCTGGTACTGCTGGCACGCCAGCCGTCGCCAGGCCATGGTCGAGGCTGTTTGGGCCGAGATGGGCGCCTTCGTGCATCAGCAGATCATTTGGTCCAAGGATCGACCGATCCTGACCCGATCGCACTATCTCTGGCAGCACGAACCCTGTCTATTCGGCTGGATCAAGGGCAAGAAGCCGCCTCGGGTGTCGGAGGATTATCTCGGCACCATCTGGCAGATTGCCTCGCTCGAGGGCGAGGACCGGCCCGACCATCCGACGCCGAAGCCGCTGGATTGCTTCGCCACGCCGATGCGCCAGCATGTCAAGAAAGGCGGCCTGTGTTACGAGCCGTTTAGCGGATCTGGTTCGCAGATCATCGCTGGCGAGAGTACCGGACGCCGGGTGTTCGCCATGGAGATCAGCCCGGCTTATGTGGATGTGGCGATCCTGCGCTGGCAGAAAGCAACCGGCAAGGAGGCAACGCTGGACGGTGACAGCCGGACGTTTAACGAGATCGAAGAGGGAAGGATCGCGGCATGAGGCAGTCGAGACGGATGTCGATGGCGGAATCATTGACCAACGTAGCGGTCGGCTACGGTATCGCCGTGGCGACCCAGATCGCGGTGTTCCCACTGTTCGGCCTCGAAGTGCGGCTATCGGACAATCTTGCCATCGGGGCGATCTTCACGGCCGTCTCTATTTTACGCAGCTATTCCCTACGCCGGCTGTTCGAAGCGATCCGGCTTCGCAAGATCTGGACGTGACACCGCCGCCCTTGGAAGGGGCGGCGGCATCGGGTTCCCGGTTGGCTCTAATTGTTGGGTCGGTCGAAATAGACGTGGATCATCCGCTGGATGGTGTCGTCGTCGGTCTCGCCCGGCAGTCGCTCGTCCTGGAGCCCTTCGTGGACGTCGTCCTCGACCGGAATGAGCCAATCACCGTCCGTCATGCGTTTCGCCGTCGAGCGGAACGGCAGGATGGCGGCTTTGGCGATGGCGCGATAGGTCGTTTCGCTGACCTTGATGGTTTTCATCGGGCTGCCTCCTCGCTGACGCGGTCGACAGCGGTGACGTAGGCATCGCCCTGGTTCCAGGAACCGTCGTCGATGCGCCATTCGGCATCGGTGCTGTTCGAGAGCTTTTCGATGGCCATGTCTTCGGCTTGCTCCGGCGTTTCCGCCTGGACCTCGATGACGGTGCTCTCGGTGATGTCGCGGGTGATGATCACGGTGTAGTTCGCCATGGTGACCTCCATCACTGCTCGATCCGGTAGACGCGGCCTTTTCCGTCGACCTTCTCCGAGGTGACGTTCAGGCCCAGCCTCTTTTTGAGCGCGCCGGCAATTACGCCCCGCGCCGTATGGCTTTGCCAGCCAGTGGCCTCGACGATCTGGGCGATGGTGGCGCCTTGCGTGCGGCGCAGCATGTCGATCACGAGGGCCTGTTTGGTGCCCTTGCGCTGTTTGCCGTTGGTCGATGACTTTTTGTTCGGGTCGGCTCCGACAGCCCGCAAACCCTCGTCCGTGGCGATCAACACATCGCCCTCGTGGCGGGCGAGGCCGCCCGAGACGAGAGCATCGGCGACTTTCTTGATGGCGCCGCCCCTGAGGCGATCCGGCCAGCGGATGGCGCGGTCTTCGTATCGGGCGGCGATTTTCAAGACTGAGTGCTGGGTGGCGGTGAGCTTGGTGGTCATGGTCTGTGCTCCTAGTGGTTCGGAGGCGCGGCCATCGCGCCTCTGCTACCACCCGGAGCCCCGCCGGGCGGACCCGGTCGGGGCGAGGCGGGAGAAGCGCCCGTCTTATTCCGCGTGTTCGCCCTCTTGGAAGGCGGAGTCGGTGATGCGCTTCAGCAGTTCGGCGTAGTGCTCCAGGGTGCCGACATGGCCCCAGTTGATCTCGTCCGGATTCCAGTTGAAGTGATCGCCGCTCAATTCCTGGAGACGGGTGAGCATGGTGTCGATCTGGCTCTTCTTGGCGATGAAGGCATCGAGCGCTGATCCGTTTGTCATGGTTTCCTCCGTTGGTTGGCGTCCGTCCATACACGCTCCACGGGCTTGGAACATCAAGTCTAATCGACTGTAATTACATGATAATTTGACGCCATGTCCGACAACACCCAGCCCATTACGGTGATCGCCAGCCTGCTCGACATTTCAGAGCGCCGGGTGCAGCAGCTGTCGCGGGCAGGGGTGATTCCGAAGGCGGCGCGGGGCCGTTACGAACTGATTGGTTCGGTTCGCGGCTACATCCGCCATCTGCGTGATCGGAACATCAAAGGCGAGAGCGGGACCGCTGATTACGGCACCGAGCGCGCCCGCCTGGTGAAGGCCAAGGCCGACCTGGCGGAGATGGAAGCCTCGCAAATGCGGGGTGATCTGCTTCCCGCGCCCGACGTGACGGCGGCCTGGATCGAGATCGTGGCGCTGATACGGGCGCGGCTGCTGGTGCTGCCCGACAAGATCGCACCGGTAGTTCATGAAACGACAAGCCTCAACCAAGCAAGGGACGTCCTCAAAAAGGCGGTCCACGAAATCCTCACGGAAATCGCCGCCACGGAGGTCGAGATCACGCCTCGCATTGGTGGGGCCGCCGGCGCTGGAAAATGTGGTGACGACAGCGCTAAAGGTCGCGGCCCCGCCGCCGGACCTGATGGTGAGCCAGTGGGCGGACCGGAACCGTAGGCTCAGTTCGGAGGCCAGCGCCGAGCCAGGAAAGTGGGTGACGGACCGCGCCGAGTACCAGCGCGGCATCATGGACGCCATCTCCGACGCATCAGTGGAAACCGTGGTGGTCAAGACGTCGGCCCAGGTCGGCAAGACCGAGTGCATCCTGAATACCGTCGGTTACCACATCGACCAGGACCCGTCGCCGATCATGGTGGTGATGCCGACCGAGCGGGACGCCGAGACCTGGTCCAAGGACCGCTTCGCCCCCATGGCGCGGGATACGCCGTGCCTTCGGGGCAAGTTGTCGGACCCGAAATCGCGGAACGGATCGAACAAGATCCTGCACAAGAAATTCGCGGGCGGGCACCTGACCATCGTCGGCGCCAACGCGCCTTCGGGTCTGGCCATGCGGCCGATCCGCATCCTGCTCTGCGACGAGGTGGACCGCTACCCGGCCAGCGCCGGCGCCGAGGGCGATCCGGTCAACCTGGCCAAGAAACGCACCGTCACCTTCTGGAACCGCAAGATGGTGATGGTCTCGACCCCCACCATCAAGGGGATAAGCCGGATCGACGCGGCCTGGGAGGAAAGCGACAAGCGCCGTTTCTGGGTTCCCTGCCCGGACTGTGGCGAACATCAGGTTCTCTGCTGGGAGCAGGTTCGCTGGGACAAGGACGAGGCCGGCAAGCATCTGCCCGAGACCGCCCATTATGTTTGCGAACACTGCGGCTCGCTCTGGAAGGACGCCACGCGGGGCGCGGCGGTTCGTTTGGGAGAATGGCGGGCGGAAAACCCGTTCGCCAGAATCGCCGGGTTTCATCTGAACGAGATCTACTCGCCCTGGGTCAAGCTGGAAGAGATGGTTCGCGCCTTCCTTTCGGCCAAGGAACACGGTGAGGAGGCCATGAAGACTTTCGTCAACACCTCGTTGGGGGAAGTCTTCGAAATCAGGGGCGAAGCGCCGGAATGGGAACGCATCTACAACCGCCGTGAGGAATACCCCATCGGTATTGTGCCAGAGGGCGGGCTGTTTTTGACCGCCGGGGCCGACGTGCAGCGCGATCGCATCGAGGTCGAGGTGGTGGCCTGGGGGCGGAACCGGGAAAGCTGGTCCGTCGATTACCGGGTTCTCCATGGCGATCCGGCCAAGGCCGGTGTCTGGAACAAGCTGGGTGCGATGCTCGATGAACGGTTCCCTCACGCGGGGACCGGGGCCGGCATGGTTATCGAGCGGATGGCCGTCGATTCCGGTTACGCCACCCAGGAAGTTTACGCCTGGTCGCGGACGGCCCCCTTGGGGCGGGTGATGCCGATCAAGGGCGTCGACAAGAGCCGGTTTCCGATCCAGGGGCCGAGCGACGTCGAGGTCCGGATCGGCAAGCGCAAACGCAAGCGCGGAGCCAAACTGTGGACGGTCTGCGGGCCGGTGTTCAAGGCCGAGCTTTACGGCGACCTGCGCAAGGATCCGCCGGAAGACGGAGAGGAATTCCCGCCCGGCTATTGTCATTTTCCCCGGTACGACCCGGAGTACTTCAAGCAGCTGACCGCCGAACAGGCCGTCACCCGGGTCAAGAAGAACGGTTTCGCCTTCATCGAATGGCAGAAGACGTGGGAGCGCAACGAGGCGCTCGACTGCCGCACCTACGCACGCGCGGCGGCCGAGTACGACCTGGTTCGCCTGACCGAGCGCGTGGCGCGGAACAAGGAACGCAAGCTGGAGGAAAGCGGGGTGGCGGAAACGGACGTGGAGCCCGAGACTTCCGAGCCATCGGAAGAACCCGTCACGGTTTCGCGCTGGCCGGAACCGGTCCTGTCCGATGATCCTTGGCTTTGATCGGGGCTTTGATTGGGGCTTTGAACGATGAGCGATCTGACCACATTGGAAACCCGGCTCACCGAGGCGGAAACCGCCCTGCATCTGCTCGCTACCGGTGGTCAGCGCCAGACCGTGGATATCGGCGCCGGGGGGCGTGTCACCTATACGGCCGCCAACGTGGCCGACCTGCGTCGCTATATCGCCGATCTCAAGAACCGGATCGCCAGCCTCAAGGGACTGCCACGCAGGGCTCCCATCTACATGGAATTTTAGATGCTTCATTATTTGCGCTCATTTATCTCGCGGCCAAAGGCCGAGGCGGGAGCCCATCATGGCGCCTCATTGAGCGACCGGGAAACAGCCTCCTGGCTGCCGTCGTTCGGCTCGGCCGACACGGACCTGCTGGACGATCTGCCGCTGCTGCGCGCCCGCAACCGCGATCTCGCCATCAACAACGGCATCGCCTCGGGCGCGATGCAGACCATCACTGACAACGTGGTCGGCACCGGGTTCCGGCTGTCGGCGAAGCCCGATTACAGGGCTCTGGGCCGCGACAAGGCCTGGGCCGACGAATGGAGCAACCGGGTCGAGGCCTTGTGGCGGACCTGGGCCGAGGGAACGGACTGCGACGCCACACGCACGCTGAACTTCGCTGGGCTCACCCAACTGGTGTTTCGCTCGGGGCTCCTGAACGGGGAGGCCCTGGCGCTGCCATTGTGGTTGCCCGGGAACGGACCGTTCGCCACCCGCATCCAAGTGATCGAGGCCGACCGGCTGTCGACACCACCGCACCGGAGCGATGGTAAGGGAATGCGCGCCGGCATCGAGATCGACGACTACGGCGCGCCGCTGGCCTATTGGATCAGGAAGAGCCATCCCGGCGATCATTTTGCCTGGATGGCCACCGCCGACGACTGGCAGCGGGTTCCCGCCTTCACGCCTTGGGGCCGGCATCGGGTCATTCACGTCCACGACAAGGAACGCACCGGTCAGAGCCGGGGCAAGCCCTTGTTCTCGGCGGTGATGAAGCAGTTCCGCATGTTGGACAAGTACCAGAGCAGCGAACTGCAGGCTGCCGTCATCAACGCCATGATCGCCGCCTTCATCGAAACGCCGATGGACCAGGACAGCATCGTCGAGATGGTCGGCGGCGACACCGATCAATATCTGCAGGACCGCAACGCCTATATCAAAAACCGCGTCCGTCTCAAGGGCGGGGCGGTAATGCCGCTCTATCCGGGGGACAAGTTGGCATCGTTCTCACCGTCGCGTCCGGCGGACGTGTTCGCGCCCTTTGTCGAGGCCATGTCCCGGCACGTGGCGGCGGCGCTGCACATGCCCTACGAGCTGCTGCTCAAGGATTTCAGCAAGACCAATTATTCGAGCGCCCGGGCGGCGCTTCTGGAAGCCTGGCGCTTCTTCAATGGCCGTCGGCAATGGCTGTCGGCGCACTGGACGCAGCCGGTTTATGAACTCTGGCTCGAAGAGGCGGTGGACGTCGGGCTGATCGATGCCCCGGATTTTCATGAACACCGCCGCGCCTATGCCCGGTCCCGCTGGATCGGAGCGGGACGCGGCTGGGTCGACCCGGTCAAGGAGGCCAAGGCGGCGCAGACCCGCATGGATATCGGGGTCTCGACCCTGGAGAACGAATGCGCCGAGCAGGGCCTCGATTGGGAAGTGGTTCTCGAACAGCGGGCGCGGGAACGCGAGCGCATGGCCGAACTCGGCCTCCTGGACGCGGCGAACGTCGTGGCTGGGCAGCCGTATGTCGAAGCGCCGGCCAATCTCGAGGAATCACAGCCATGAAATACCCCCGTCTCTGGTCGCGGCTCTACAACACGCCGTTGGCCATCGGGTTCGACAAGATCCGGGTCATCGAAGGGGTGTTCCGCAAGCACCTTGATGGACCCTTGGCCGCCTTAACCCAACCGTCATCTAAAGGCCGGGCATCCTATGCCCTTTCCGACGGTGGCGTCGCCGTCATTCCGGTGCAGGGCACCCTGGTCCAGCGATCCAGCGGTCTGGATGCCGAAAGCGGACTGACCAGTTATGCCCGCATCGGCGCCGAAATGCGCGATGCCCTGGCTAACCCCCAAGTCCGCGCCATCCTGCTGGAAATCGACAGTCCGGGCGGCGAGGTGGCGGGCCTGTTCGACCTCGCGGATGCCATTTATCAGGCCCGGGACGTCAAGCCGGTCTGGGCCATCGCCAACGAGAACGCCTATTCGGCGGCCTATGCCATCGCCAGCGCCGCCGAGCGCATCACCTTGCCGCGCTCCGCCGGCGTCGGCTCCATCGGCGTGGTCGCCATGCACATGGACCAGAGCGCCAAGGACGCCAAACAGGGCTACGTCTACACGCCGGTGTTCGCGGGAACGCGCAAGATCGACGGCAGCGAGCATTTTCCGCTGAGCGACGAGGCGAGGACATCCCTCCAGGCGGAGGTGGACCGGCTTTATGGCCTGTTCGTTTCGACGGTGGCGCGCAATCGAAACATCGACGCGGAAGCCATCCGCGCCACCGAGGCCGGATGGCTCAATCCTGGAGAGGCTGTCGCCGGTGGTTTTGCCGACGGCATCGCGACCTTCGCCGACACCTTGGCGGAACTGGAACGGCGGGCGGCCCCGCCGAGAGAAATCGTCAGTGTGCGGGCCGCCGTGCGCCGTGTTTCAACCACGAGGAAAAGACAGATGGATGATCTGGAAAATACGGTGGCGGAAGCCCCCGATGAGAACCATGACACGCCGGTCGCCGACGTGCGGCCCGTGAACGAAGACGCGCTGCGCGAGGAAGGCCGACAGCAAGGCAAAACGACGGAACGGGAACGCATCGCAGCCATTCTGGCCGCCCCCGAGGCCGAAGGACGCGCCGACCTGGCCCGCTCCCTGGCCACGGAAACCGATCTGGATGCAGAGGCCGCGATCCGGGTGCTGTCGTCCGCGCCTGAACAGGCGAAGGGCGCGGCGGCACTGAGCACGGCCATGGCGAATGTCCGGAACCCAATCGTCGGGGCTGACGACCCGGAAACCCAGGAGGACGCCGACATCAAGGCCATGACGGCCCGGGCGCTGTCTTCCCTTGGCCACAAACCTGAGAAAGGAGCCTGATCATGGCGCTACGAGACCCTAATTTCGGCAATGTCGATGCCTTTACCCAAGAGAACCTCTTGGCCGGCGATTTTCCCCGTCATACCGACACCGTGACCATCGCCGTCGGCGAGACCCTGACGGCGGGCGCCGTGCTGGGCGAGGTGACGGCTTCGGGCGAGTTTAAGCTTTCGGCGGCCGCCGCCGTCGATGGCTCCGAGACGCCCATCGCCGTCCTGCAGGCCGATATCGACGCCAGCGCCGCCGCCACCAAGGCGGCTGTCTGGTTTACCGGCTGCTTTAACGAGGACGCCGTCCAGTTCGGCACCGGGCACGACAAAACCACCGCCAAGCCGGGGCTCAGGTCCCGGAGCATTTTCCTTAAACCTGTTGTGGGAGCCTAAAACCATGCCGATCAACGCTTATGACACCGGCCGGTTGGAGCGCGTCATCGAAGGAATCGTCGCCTCCAACGCCGAGCCGGTCCAGTTCCTGGCCCGGACCTTCTTCTCCACCGTATCGCGGTCCGACACGGAGGAGATTTTCTTCGACGTTGTCGATGGCAAGCCGCGCATCACCCCCTTCGTCTCTCCCTTGGTGGAAGGCAAGGTGGTGGCCCAGCGCGGCTACGAGACCAAGAGCTTCAAGCCCGCCTACCTCAAGGAAAAGCGGGTAGTCCGTCCCCAACAGGGGCTCAAACGCCGCGCGGGCGAGCCGATCATGGGCGCCATGTCGCCCGAATCCCGCATTCAGGCCGCCGTCGCCGACAACCTGGCCGACATGCTCAAGATGCTGAACCGCCGTTTCGAGGTCATGGCGACGGAAGTGCTCAAAACCGGCAAGCAGGTGGTCTCCGGGGAAGGCTACGCCACCCAGGTGGTGGACTTCCAGCGCGACCCGGCCCACACGGTGGCGCTCGCCGGCGCCGCCCGCTGGGGGCAGGCCGGGGTCAGTCCCCTGGCCGACTTGCGCGCCTGGGCGATCACGGTGCGGACAAATTCTGGCTTGAGCCCGCGCACGGTGATCATGGAGGACAGCGCCTTCGAGGAGTTTCTCAAGGACCCCGAGGTCAAGGCCCTGTTCGATGTGCGGCGCGGCACCTCCATCGGGCTTTCGCTCGATCCCATCGTCGCCGACGAGAAGGCCGTTTATCGCGGCAACATCGGCAGCTTCGACATCTGGACCTACAACGACGTCTACGTGGATGACGACGGCGTCGACCAGACGCTGTTGCCGACCGGCACGGTGTTGCTGGTTGCCCGCGAAGGTCTGGAAGGGGTGCGTCACCACGGCGCCATCCTGGACGAGGCCGCCGGCATCCGCCCGGTGGAATATTTCGTGAAGTCCTGGTCCGAGAACGATCCGCCGGTGCGCTACATGCTGCTGCAGTCCTCGGCCCTGGTGGTGCCCTACCGGGCCAACGCCAGCTTCTGCGCAACCGTATTGTAAGGAGCGCGGTCATGAAACTAAAAGCCAACGTCATGGTCGTCGCCGGGAAGAAGACCCATTCGCCCGGCGAGACCTTCGAGATCAACGAAGACGAGGGCCTGAGGCTCGTCGAGCGCAAGCTGGCCACATTGGTCGAGGAGCAACCGGCCAAGAAAGGCGGCCAAAAAACAGGCACGTCCAGGCCTGAAGCGGACGCGCCGAGCCAGGACGAATGAGCTTTGTCACCCTGGCATCGGAAACGCTCGATGTCACGTTCGCCGAGTTCGGCATCGACGCCCTCTACACCCCGCAGGGTGGTATCGCCAAGGACATCCGGGTAATCGCCACACGTCCCGACGAGATTGTCGGTTTTGGCAATACCCGGGTTCACACGGAAACCGCTCTGTTCGAGGTTCGGGCGTCGGAGGTGGCTCAGCCCAATCCCGGCGATCTGCTTACCATCGATGGCACCGATTATGTCGTCCAGGGCGAGCCGGAACGGCGTGATCCCCACCGGCTGGTCTGGACGTTGGACACAAGACCAGCATGAAGCTCGCGGCCTCCATTACCGGTTCTATCCTGGCGGACATGGAAACCGAGGTGCGAACCCTTTCCAAGGCCGTGACGGCTGGTGTCAAGGATGCGGGCCGTGGGCTCAAGGGGGATTTGCGCAAGCAGGTGGTTGCCGCCGGTTTAGGGCCGAGACTGGCCCGGACCTGGCGAGAGAACACCTACCCGCGCGGCAAGTCATCCATGCGTGCCGCTACCCTGGTCTGGTCCAAGGCCCCACGGATCATTCGCATCTTCGATGAGGGTGCGGTGATTAGGAGCAAGTCCGGCCTTTGGCTGGCCATCCCGACGCCGGCGGCGCCCAAGCGCGGGGTCGGAGGTAAACGGATCAACCCGTCCAACTTCCCGGAGCACCGCTTCGGGCCGTTGCGGTTTGTCTACAGGGCGCGCGGTACGTCGCTGCTGGTCGTCGACAGTGTTCGCATCAACAAGTCCGGCCGGGTCGGCCGCCGTGCCAAGGGCGGCGCCTTTACAAAAACAGGCCGCATGAAACAGGGCATAGCCACGGTGGTCATGTTCATCATGGTGCCGCAGGTGCGCCTCAAGAAACGCCTGGACGTGAAGCGAGAGGCGAAGCGCTGGGAGAGGCGTCTCCCGAAACTGATCAACAAGCACATGAGAACGGATTAGACATTGGCGAACAGCAAACCCGAACGGGTTCTCGAGGCGATCAAGGCGCTGCTCATGACCGTGCCCAGCGCCAAGGTCGAGCGCAATTCGGCGGTGCCAGAGAAAATCTCCGCCGGCGGCCTGATCGTGGTGCGCGACGGCGACCCGGGCGAGCCCGACACGGCCTTGGGCGGGTTTGGCGGCGCCTACTACAGCCACGACGTGGAGATCGAACTCTACGTCGAGGAGGGCGACGCCAGTGCCCGCGATACCGCCTTCGATACCTTGGTGCAGGCGGTCGGGGTCACATTGGAAACCGATCCGACCCTCGGCGGCCTCGCCTTCGGCATGACCTACGGCCGCCCGGAGATCGACACCGAGGCCGTGGCCGGCGCGCCCGCCATCAAGACCGGCACGGTTGCCGTGACCGTCGAGTACGAAACCGACAGCCCCCTCGGTTGATTCCTTGGGCTAACCATTCACTTTATATAGGAGACACCCAATGTCGCGAGCCTATGGTTCGAGCGCAACGTTGCTGCTCAAACGGGAAGCCACCTATGGCGCCCCGCCGACCGGCGACTATGTGCGCATGCCCTTCAACAGTTGTGCCTTGGGCTCTGAACAGGGCCTGATCGACGACCCGGTGCTGGGCCAGGGGCGCGATCCCCTTGCCCCCCTGCAGGATGTGATCAACGACGAAGGGGACATTACGGTTCCCATGGATCCCCGCTATCTCGGTTTCTGGCTGACCGGGCTTCTTGGCGATCCTGCGACGACGGACAATCTCGACGGCACCTTCGATCACGTCTTCGCCTCGGGCTCGGATGTTCTGCCCAGCTATTCCATCGAGGTTGGCATGGGGCAGGTGCCGGCGTTTTTCATGCACGGGGGTGTGGTGTTCAATTCCATCGCGCTTGAGTTCCAGCGCTCCGGCGCGGCGGCGGCGACCATCAACGCCGTCGCCCAAGGAGAAAGTCGCTCGGCGACCACGCAAGGTGGCACGCCCAGCACCTTGGCATTTACGCGCATCAGCCAGTTCCAGGGCTCGATCACCAAGGCCGGACAGCCAGTCGGCAACCTGACCTCAGGCTCGCTCACCTATTCCAATAACCTGGAGAAGATCGAGACCATCCGCTCCGATCGGCTGATCGAGGGCGCGGATCCAACGGTGGCGGCACTCACCGGGCGCATCGACGTGCGCTTCGCCGATACCACCCTGATCGACGCCGCTGCCGGTGGCGCGCCGGTGGACCTGGAGTTCGGGTACACCGCCGGCGCGTCCAAGGTCCTGTTTGCCGCTTATGAGGTCTACCTGCCCAAGCCGAAGCTGGCCGTCGATGGCCCGGGCGGCGTGCAGGCCAGTTTCGATTTCCAAGGCGCCAAGAACGATGCCGCCGGACGGATGCTGACGGTGACCCTCATCAACGATCTGGACGGGACGGACTATTCATGAGGACCTGGGCATGATCTCCCTTAAACCCCAAACCGAACCCTATGACATCGAGCTTCCCTACGGCGTCATGGTCACCGTGCGCCCGCTGACCACGGCGGGCATGGCGGTGGCCCAAACGGCGGCACGGCGCCGGGTCGAAAGCCTGGAAAGTCAGGTCAGGGAACGCCGGGAAAGCGGCCTGCCCCTGGACGGCCTGCCGGATCTGGATGACGAGGCCGAGCGCGACGGGCTGTTTCAGGACCAGTTGTCCAAGGAACTCGCAATCCGGCATATCGTCTCCTGGTCCGGCATCGAGGACGACCCGGAGGTTACGCCCGAAAACGTCGCCGCCGTCATGTCTCTCTATCCGGTGGGTGAGCAGTTTCTGCAAAAACTGACCTTGCAGCAGGTATTGATCAACGCCTCAAAAAACGCATCAGGGCCCTCAGTCGATGGCATTTCAAGCCCGGCGGAGGGCCCGGATACTGCCAAGGGTGCCGGGAAGAAGGCGCGATCTGCGCGCAAGGCGGAATAGGCGCTTCAGGTGAGCGCTGCCCCTACCACGAACACGCTCTGCAAACGCCGGAAGAACACCAGGCCTGGGACGTGCTCATGGCCTCTCTCGGGCAACTTCGCCTGGCCCCATCGGGTCACGTGTTGGGCATCGAGATGAGCGCCGCCCTGCACATCGCCGAGGCCAGAGGCTTTGAAGCTGGCGTCGTCTCCGAGCTTTTGAGCGCGGCGGAAGCGGGAATGATCGAGGCGATGGCTGCGGCCACCGTCCAAGAAGACAATACGGACTGACCCATGCCCAAAACCCAGAACACCTACGCTATCCGCCTCACCGTCGATGGCGGCGGCAAGGTCAAGGCCGAGCTCATGGACGTGGGCCGGACCGGCGATAAGTCGCTCAGGAAAATCGAAACGGCCAGCGGCAAGGCGTCGCGTGGACTTTCCACCCTGGCCGGTCGCGCCAAGACGCTCAAGAGCGGCATCGGGATATTAAGTGGTGTGCTCGCCGGGTTCGCCCTGGCCGGGTTCGCCCGATCCCTCGTCATGCAGGCCGACGCCTATAAGGTCCTGCAGACCCGGATCAAGACCGCCACTAAGGCGACCGGCGATTACGAGGCGGTTTCCCGGGCGCTGATGGACTTGTCGAACGCCAACGGCGCTGCGCTGGAAAGCACCGTCGGGCTGTTCCAAAGCCTGGCGCGCTCGGCGCCGGAGCTTGGGGCCACGAATGCGCAAATCCTCGATCTCGTCGACGTGGTGCAAAAGCTGGGCGTCATCGGTGGGGCCAGCACGTCCGCTATGAAGGCGGGCTTACTGCAGTTTTCGCAAGGCCTGTCCGCCGGGGTGTTCCGGGCCGAGGAATTCAACAGTCTCCTGGAAAATATCCCCGAGGTGGCGGTCCGCATCGCCAACGGCATGGGCGTGACGGTCGGCCAGCTTCGCCAGATGGTGCTACAGGGTCGTGTGTTGTCAGGGGACGTGTTCGAGGCCCTGGTCAAGCAGGCCCCGGAGATCGCCCGGGAGTTCGCCGATATCCCGCTCTCCATCGACCGGGCTACGGTCCAGTTGGACAATGCGTTTTCGGAATTGCTGGGAACCCTGGACAGGGTCACCGGCACCAGTTCCATCGTCGCCGAGACCCTGAGTGGCGTCGCCTGGTCGATCCAGGCGGCATCGGACGGCATGAACATCCTCTACGACGTCCTGACCGACAAGAAGCCCATTGACCAGAACATCAACACCCTCAAATGGGGCATCGAGGGATTGAGCGACGCCATCGCCGATCTGGACAAGCAGATCGCCGAGAACGACGTCGGCTTCCTGGATAGTTTGTTCGGATCGGACGTCGAAGACCTGAAAGCTCGCCGCGCCGAGTTCGAGAAGATACGGAAGGAGCTGCAATCCGCCCTGGATAAGAAATCTCGGATGGGCAAGGCAGCACACAATGCTCCCACCGCCGGGATCGACCTCAAGGCCGCCGAGGCCCGCGCCAAATCCATCACCCGGATTGAGGCCAAGCTGCAGCAGCAGTTGTTCGCCTTGACCTACGAAGGCGCCGCCAAAATCCGGGCCGAGTACAAACGGCTGGCCAAGGACGTAATGGCGTTGTTGGCCCCGGACGGGAGTAACCAGGCCCAGGTGGATGCTCTGATAACCCAAGCGGCAGCCGTCCGTGACGCCAAGCTGGCGCGATTGGCGGCCAGGGAACTGGAAGCGGCCAACCGGATCACGGAAGCCAACCGGAAGATCATCGAAGGGCTGCGTGCCGAGCATGATGCTCTGGCCATGACCGACAAACAGCGATTCGTCTCTCAGGCTCTGCGGCGGCTATCGGCGGAAGCGACGGATGAGCAGCGCCGCCAAGTGCGGGAACTGGCCGGCACCCTGTTCGACGAGCAACAGGCCATCGAAGCCGGTAACAAGGCTGAGCAGGAAGCGGCCAAGCTCAAGGAGAAAGGCCGCGCCCTCACGGAAAGCCTGCGGACGGCCGAGGAAGCCTACAAGGCCGAGATCGTGGATCTGAACCGGCTACTGGACGAGAGAGCAATTTCTCAGGAGACTTTCGCCCGAGCCTCGGAAGAGGCCTATGACCGCATGCTGCGGGCCAGCCGGGAGTGGTCGGCTGGTGCCATTCGGGCGTTGCGCGATTACGCCGACGAGGCGTCCAACGCCGCCAAGCAATTCGAACAGGTCACGACCCGCTCGTTGAAGGCCGGCGAGGACGCGTTCGTCCAGTGGGCGACGACCGGTAAGGTCAGCGCTACCGACCTGTTCAATACCATTGCCGAGGAAGCGCTACGGGCCGCCTACCGCATGGCGGTGATCAAACCATTCAGCGGCTTTCTGGAGAACGTGTTCGGAGCCATCGGCAGCAGCCTGTTCGGCGGTGGCGGGACCATTCAAGACGCCGGCGGCGGGCCGGTCCAGATTGCCCATAACGGCGGTGTAATTGGGGTCGACCATCTCGGCGCACGTTCCGTCGACCCGGTGGTGTTCAACAATGCTCCACGCTTCCATTCCGGCGGTGTCGTCGGCAACGAAGTTCCCATCATCGCCAAGCGTGGCGAGACCGTGTTCACGCCCGGCCAAATGCGGGCGCTGGGCGCAAGAATGGGGCAAAAACCGGAGGTCAAGGTTGTCGTCAACGTGGATAACCGGGCACCGGGAACGGAAGCCAAGGTTCAAACGCGCCGGGACGATAACGGCAACCTCGGTCTGGACATCGTCGTCGAGAAGGTCGAGGGACGGCTTTCGCGCAACATCGGGCGCGGTGAAGGCCTGGCCCCGACCCTTGAACGCCGATATGGGCTCAACCCGGCGGCGGGGAGTTATTGATGGTTGCAAGAGGCGAGGACGGGCGTAGCCCGGACAGGGAATGACAATAAGTTGGCCGGTGACTTTGCCGCTGCCCACCATCGACGGCTACGGCGTCCATCCCGGCGAGGCGATTCTTCGCACAGAGATGGAGGCTGGTCCCGCCCGCCAGCGCCGCCGTTATACCCAGGTGCCGAGCCGGATATCCGTGCGTTGGACGTTCCGCAAGGAACAGTTCGCCCTGTTCGAGTCCTGGTATCGCTGGCATGCCAAGGAAGGCGGCGAGTGGTTTGAGATCGAGCTTTTGGGCGGTATCGGGATGTCAATCCACGAGGCCCGGTTCACTCGTCCCTTCGATGCCCGACCCCGGTCGGGAGTCTTGTGGGAGGTCATCAGTGAACTGGAAATCCGTGAGCGGCCAGTTTTGACCGAGGACGCGTTGGCCATCGCGCTCGACAGCGATCTGGCCGACTTGTTTGCCACCGTTGATCGGCTGCATGGGCTGGTGAACGTGACGTTGTTCGGCCCCTATTCCTGGTAGGAGGAACTTTATATGACAATGCAGACCGACCTGCAGGCGGCCGTCGATAAGGCCACGGCTGCGAGCGCCAAGCTGCACGACGTCGTTAATGGTGATGCCGTTTCCACCGTTGCAACCGAGTCCGGACCGGTCAAAACGTTGGCCAAGGCAGTCGCCGACATCGAAGCGGACATCGACGCGAGCCGCGTCGAACTCGACCAAAAGGTTGCGGACGCCTCGGCCAGCGCCGCCGCTGCGGAAACCGCGCGCACCGCATCGGAGATCGCCGAGGCAGCATCGAATACAGCCCGACTGGGTGCGGAAGCGGCTGAAACCGGAGCCGCCACCTCAGAGTCGAATACCGATACCGCGAAGATCGCCGCCGAAGTGGCCCGCGATGCGGCGAACGTAAGTGCCGGTCAGGCCGCCGCAAGCCAATCGGCGAGCGCCGTCTCGGAATCGGGCGCTGCCGCCAGTGCGGCCGCTGCTGCGACTTCCGAGACCAATGCCGGTGCGAGTGCCGGCGTCGCGACGACGAAAGCTACGGAAGCTTCCGCCAGCGCCGATGCCGCCGCCATTTCCGCGTCGGCGTCTGCCGCCAGCGCCTCGGAAGCGAGCGGAGCCGCCGCCTCGCTGAACCTGCCAACTGCCACGGGAGAAGCCGGGCGTTATCTTCGACAAAAGCAGGACGAGACGGGTCTCGAATATGCCGAGGTCGATCTCGCAAGCCGTGTCGCGAAAAGCGGCGATTCCATGTCCGGCGACCTGGCTCTGCCGAACCTAGTGGCGACCGGCACCGTCCGCTCGGGCGTCGCCGGCGATGATGGCCGGAACACCGGGTTTCAGATTGCCGACGGCACCGATATCGGCGAGCTCAACCGGGTCAGCCAATACTACGACGACCGCATCAATAACTGCGCCGGCTATCTCCCGGGCGGGAACTGCAACAGCGATCCGCTGTGGACGCCGCCCGACGGGGACTGGTGGACCTGGGGGCTCGGGTTCTCGCCCGGTAACCCCAGCGGCTACGACTTCGCGGGCGGCCAGACGATCGGATACCAGCCTGTCTCGGTCGGCTTCGTCTATGGCTCCTACAACCTCGCCGCCGACGAGATCGGTGGCGGGGAATATCGGCGAGACTACAACAACTGCAATTGCGGCGGTTTCAACTGCTACTCCAACTACAATTGCAACTGTAACTGCGCGTGCGATTGCGACTGTAATTGCGGCGATGCCTGAGGAGCGATCATGATTCAGCCATTTACGAGGCACTTCTTCGAGCTGTCGGTGCCGGTCCTTGTTCAGGTCATGAAGTCACCGCGCAAGGTGACGCTCAGGACGTTCCGGGAGGCGGAAGGTGTCACGGCCAAGGAAAGCGGTAGTCGGGTCCTCAAGGGAGCAGGCGTGGCCGCACGGCTCGCCGCTCAGTCGAAAGGCCGGGAGCGGGACTGGCGTGGACGTCTGATCGCCGGGCATCTGCTGCACGAGCGCTTCGATGGTCGCGCCTTCGAGTTTCTCGGTTCCGCCGTTCTCGACCTGGACGGCCCGCTCGGTCGCTCGGAATGGACCGATTACGGCAACTGGGTTTTCCCGTTGGATCGGGAGGGAACCCCGGGAACGCCGTTCAACCGATACATCGACAGCAAGGATTCGCGTGTTCGCACACCCCGTCTTCTCGCCCTCAAGGGGATCAACTGCGCGCTGCAGATCTACGCCCCCTTCGCCGCCGGCGATTTCGGTGTCTGCAGCTTCAGCCTGACGCTCAATCCCGACTATGGTTTTATCGGCAATCTCGACCCGGGTGCGGAGACGACCTACGAGGAGGTGCTAAAGGGGGCGGGGCAGGCGTTCCCGAAGCTCGGGTTTACAGGACCTGACAGCGTGCCGGCAAACGGCTCCGTCTCTCTTTCTCTCGCGGTCACCGACTGGGCCGGGAACCCTGTCAACGACGCGGCGCCGGAAGTGTTCCTGGAGAGCACGGGCGGCTATCTGCCGCTGCAACGGGCCGTTCCCGTTGCCGGCGCGGCCGAGGTCCGCGTCATGGCGCTCGGGCTCAAAGCCGGCGAGAGCATCCGCATCAAGGCCGGTTTCCGCCATGTCTCCGGCCTCGCCGAGCATACCCTCGCCGTCGTCTGATGCTGAATATCCATTTGGGCCATGCCTGCAACTTCCGTTGCGGCTATTGCCTGCAGGCGACCCATGCCGATGGAGCGAAGGGCCGCGACGCGGTTGATCCGTTCATCGAGCGTGTCGTTCCCTATGTCCAGGCGCGGGACATCAGGGAGGTCGCCTATTGGGGCGGCGAGCCGCTGCTCTACTGGCGGCGGATCGAGGCCATCCATGAAGCCTTTCTCGATGCCGGGATCACGTTCGACTTCGTCAAGTTCGTGACCAACGGGTCCCTGCTGACAGACGCGCATGTGGAACGCCTCAACGCCTGGGGCGCCTTTGTCGTCGTCAGCCGTCATGAGGGGGCGGGAGAGCCCAACTGGGAGCAGGTCGCGCGCCTGAAACGGTCCAGCGTCTCGTTCCTGTTCCACCATGGCTCGCTCGTCGCCTGGCCCTGGTTCGAAGAACTGAAGGCGCTTGAGGATCGCTTCTCTCGCCCATTCTGGCCCTACGTGCATTGGGTGCGGGCGACCGATGGGTGCGAGCCGATCTACTACCTGACCCACGACGACCTCGATCGCCATGTCCCGCATCTCTGGGATCTCGCCAGGGCGAGTTTGGATGGCCACCGACATGCCACGAGGGTATTCGCCGGTCACCTCAGGGACTGGCGGGCCACGTTGAATCCCGAGGAGGGCGCACCGCCGCTTTGCCACAACGACCGGCATCTCTCGGTCGATCTCGCCGGCAACCGCTACACCTGTCACCACAACGTTCGGCCCATCGCGCGCACGGGCGAGCTGTTCTCCGGCAGCGGGCCCAGGAACGAAAACGAAAAAAACGCGCTGTCCCTGTCCCGGCGATGGATCGACAGCGCCAATTGCCGCTCCTGCCCGATCCGGACCTGGTGCAGGGGCAATTGCCATCTTTCGAACACCCACGATGTCGACTGTCGGCTGTCGAAAGAAAAGCACCGGGTGCTGGCTTGGCTCGACGCCCAGGAAAACGGCGCCAACGCACGCAATCTAATCGAGGTTTCCTGACCCATGACCGATGAACTCGAATACCGGCTCGCCATGGCGGGCCGGAACGGATATCTGCGTCATCTGCTATATCGGCCACATGTCTCCGAGCTCGTCTGGGAATATAGTGGCGAGCCGGTGAGCCTTGCCGCTGTCGGAATGAACTACGCCCGAGAAGATCGGGATTGGTCGACGGCATTCGCGGTCAGCCCGGACAATCCCGCGTCCAAGTCACGCGAGGTGCGTGTGCTCAAGATCCAGATGGGGCTCAAGTGCAACTACGCCTGCGCCTATTGCAATCAGGCGAGCCAGCCCCACGAAATTCAGGGCAACCTCGATGATGTCGAGGCGTTTCTCGGGAACCTGCCGACCTGGTTCGACGGCGCTGACGGGAGGGGATTGCGGATCGAGTTCTGGGGTGGCGAGCCCTTCGTCTATTGGAAGGCGCTGAGATCACTCGGCGACGGTCTGCGGGCGGCATACCCGGTTGCCGAGTTTAACATTATCACCAACGGCTCGCTCATCGACGACGAGAAGATCGACTGGCTTGACCGCCTTGGGTTCCACGTCGGCATCAGTCATGACGGACCCGGCCAGGCGACCTCTCGCGGCCCAGACCCGCTTGATGATCCGGTCCGCTGCGCGGCCATCCGCAAGCTCTACGATCGGCTCTTTCCAAAGGGGCACATTGGGTTCAATTGCGTCCTGACGCGGGACTTCCGCTCTCTGGTTGCGGTGCGAGAGCATATTGGAGAGCGTCTCGGCATCGCGCCGGGCGACGTGCCGCTCTGCACCGAGGAGCTTCTCCTGCCCTACGATCTGGGTGGTCTCGGGTTGTCCCCTGGGAATGCCGACGAGCATGACGCAATACTGCAGGACGTCTGGTGGGAAGCCGTCACGGGCCGGTCCATGTCCGTCACCACGATCCGGCGCAAATGCGAAGAGTTCTTCCGCTCTCTTGCCGATCGCCGTCCCGCGTCAACCCTCGGCCAGAAGTGCGGCATGGACCGGCCGGAGAACATCGCCGTCGATCTGAAAGGCAACGTGATGACCTGCCAGAACACCAGTGCCGGCACCCGTCACCGGATCGGTCATGTCGGCGACTTCGAAAATATCCGCCTCGATACCGCGCATCATTGGTCAACGCGGGCCGAGTGTACGAACTGCCCGGTCCTACAGCTCTGCAAAGGGGCCTGCTTCTTCCTGGAGGACGATCTTTGGCGGCAGGCCTGCGACAACAGCTTCACCTGGAATCTCGCCATGTTCGCCGTGGCGCTCTACTGGTTGACCCGCCTGGTGCTGGTCGAGGTCGAGGGATCTGTGCTGCGACGTCCCGAACTTCCTCAGAAGATCCGAGTCATTCGCCAACCGGCCGAACGGGCGGCGGTCTGAACAGCCATGCCCGATCCTTCGCTTTCCGCCGCGATCCGCGAAGCCTACGCCGCCGCACCTTCCGACGTGGTGATCCTGCATACCCTCGAACTCCGTCACCCTGCCTTTGTGGACGACGCCGGTAATCCTACTGCCATCAGGGTGGTGCGGGATCATGCCGACCTGACAGCAAGGCTGGAGGCGGGTGCGCCGCTCGACGCCGGCGTCATGGTGACCTTCATCGCGCTCGCCTTCGATCTATCGCTGCCACCGGTGGACGCGGCGCCGGTGCCGGAGATCACGGTGACGCTGGACAATGTCTCCAGAGAGATCGTCCGCCACCTGGACGCGGCGGTGGCGACCCAGGACAAGATCGAGATCACCTACCGGCCATATCTCTCCACCGATCTGGAAGGGCCGCAGATGGACCCGCCGATTACCCTGGTGCTCACCGAGGTCGAGGCCAATGCGCTCCAGGTCACGGGCCGCGCTCGAATGCTCGACATCGGCAGCAAGGCGTTTCCGTCGGAGACCTATACGGCGAAGCGGTTTCCGGGGTTGGCGAGATGACACATTGGGCGGAAACCTATATCGGCATTCCCTGGTCCACCACCGGGGAAGGGCCGGCAAGAGGCGAGGACGGCGGTACGCCGGACCGGGAAACATGGAGTTTTCATTGTTGGGCTTTCGTGCGCCATATCCAGGAGAAGCACTTTGGGAGGATCCTGCCGGGCATCCCTAATCCGGAGGACATTCTCTCCATCGCCAGGAACTTCCGTGATCACCCGGAACGGCGGCGTTGGGATCTGGTGAAAGTCCCAGCCGAAGGCGACTGCGTGCTGATGCGCCAGGCTCGCTATCCCATCCATGTCGGCGTGTGGCTCGACGTGGATGCCAAGGGAAATGAGTGCGGTGTCCTCCATTGCGCCCAAGAGGCCGGGGTGGCGTTTCAATCCCTTACGTCACTGGCCCTCAACGGCTGGCGCGTCGAAGGCTTTTACAGGTTTACCAGATAATGCTGGCTTGCGTCGTCATGATGAATAACCCGTTCTGTCCGGAGCGGGGCCGGGAAGTGCTGCCCGTGGCGCGGGTTGTTTCCGTGCGGGGCTGGCTGGATGGTCAGGGCATTGCCGAGTTCGACCGGCCGACCATCTGTCTTCATAACGGTCAAGCGGTTCTACGGGCCGACTGGGATGCCACGGTCATCGGCGACGGCGGTGAGTTCGTCGGTCCGTTCACAGCCAATCCGACCGTGACCCAGGCCGGAAATCTCGGCATCGACGTCATATTCCCGCGTGGCCTCTATTACGCCAACGATGCGGGCGGGCTGGATGCCCGCACCATAACCTGGGACGTGCAGGCCCGAACCATCGACGATGACGGGGTTGCCACCGGCGCCTGGGTTACGCTGGCCAGTGAGACCCATACGGCGGCGACCAATACCGCGATTCGGCTCAGCTTCAAATACCCGGTCACGTCTGGACGTTACGAGGTCCAACTCATACGCACCGACGCCAAAGACACCTCTTCGCGTGCCGGACACGCACTGCGCTGGGGCGCTCTCCGGGCATATCTGGAGGGCACGCCGGACTTCGGTGACGTGACCCTGCTGGCAGTCAAGATGCGGGCCACCGACAACCTGTCGCAGCGCTCGTCGCGCATGATCAACTGCATCGTCACCCGCAGGCTGCCTGTCTGGGACCCGGTAACGGGATGGAGCGCGCCTGCGCCCACCCGCTCCATCGCCTGGGCCTTCGCTGACGCCTGCCGGGCCGAATACGGCGCCAAGCTGGCTGACACCCGGATCGATCTCAGTGCTCTGCACGCGCTGGACCAGGTCTGGACCGCCAGGGGAGACGAGTTCAACGGCATCTTCGACAGTTCCATGACCGTGTGGGAGGCCTTGATCCGGATCGCCCGGTGCGGCCGCGCCGTGCCGGTGCTGCAAGGGGGCGTCGTGCGGATATTCCGGGATGCTGCTCAAACCCTGCCCATCGCCATGTTTGGCCCGCGCAATATCGTCAAGGGCTCCTTCAGGATTCAATACATCATGCCCGGGGAGGAAACGGCCGACGCGGTGACCGTCGCCTTCTTCAACGCCCGCACCTGGAAGCCGGACGAGATCACGGTGGCGCTCCCCGGTAGTGCCGTGGAGCAACCAGCCAAGGTGACCTTGTTCGGCTGTACGGGCGAGGCCCAGGCGGGACGGGAAGGCCTCTACATGGCCGCCGATAATCGCTATCGCCGCAAGCTGGTCTCCTGGTCGACGGAATTGGAGGGGATGATTCCGACCTATGGCGACCTGGTCGCCGTCACTCACGACATGCCCCACTGGGGCCAGGGCGGCGAGGTGGTTGATTGGGACGAACAAGCGCAAGTGCTGACGCTCTCCGAGCCGCTGATTTGGGAGCCAAACGCCGGCCATTACATCGCCCTTCGCCGCCGCGACGGGTCTCTCGCCGGGCCGTTCCAGGTGGAAGCCGTGGCCGGGAATGACCGGCAGGTCCACCTCATGGAGGCCTTGGGCATCACGCCTTATACCGACACATCCGAGGAACGCACCCACTTCGCCTTCGGGGCGGGTGAGGCCTGGGGCGCCAAGGCCCGGGTCATCGCCGTCAAGCCACGCGGCGAGCACGTCGAAATCACCGCCGTCGCCGAGAACGACGCCGTTCACACTGCCGATCTCGCCGCCTGATCCAACCACCAATACCAAGGAATCAGAAAATGAATCGTCCTTCCATGGAGGACGGGCATGTCCGCGTGCCCGAAGAGGAGTTCGAGGAACTCCTGGAACTGGCCGCCCAGCGTGGAGCCAAAAAAGCCCTGGCCAATGTCGGCTTGGTCGACGAGCACGCCGCCAACGACATCCGCGATCTGCGTTCCCTGCTGGGTGCGTTTCGGGTGGCCAAACATACCGCCTGGTCGACCGTTGTCAGGTTGATCACCACCGGGTTGATCCTGGCCCTCATGGCGGGCGTCGCCATCAAGCTCAGGCTGTTTGGAGGAAACTGATGCCGAGTTTTTCCGACAGGTCGATTTCCAAGCTCGCCACCTGCGATGCGCGCCTGCAGCAGGTTTTTCATGAAGTGGTGAGGAACTTCGACTGCACCATCATCGAAGGCCACCGGAACAAGGAACGTCAGAACCGGATGGTGGATGAGGGCAAGAGCAAGGTCCGCTGGCCGAACGGCAAGCACAACACCGTGCCGTCCTCGGCCGTCGATGTGACGCCTTATCCCATCCAATGGGACGACCGTGAGCGACAGACGTTGTTCGCCGGTTACGTATTGGCGACCGCCAAGGCCATGGACATCACCCTGCGCTGGGGTGGTGACTGGGACCGAGACACCGAGGTCCGGGACAATTCCTTCGACGATCTCGTCCATTTCGAGATTGCGGAGTAGATCATGCTGGACAAGATATTCGGATCGATCGTCGGCGGCGGGGTGGTGTCGGCCGCCGAGGGCGTCGCCAACATCATCGACCAGTTCGTCGAGACCGACGACGAGAAGCGCGCGGCCGAGGTGATTAAGGCGAAGATGATGATGAAACCGAGCCTGGCTCAGATCGAACTCAACAAGATCGAGGCCGGGCACCGCTCCATTTTCGTCGCCGGCTGGCGACCGTTCATCGGCTGGGTCTGCGGGTTCGCGCTGCTCTGGCACTTCATCCTGTTTGACATGCTGACCTGGATCACGGTGAACTTCTTCCCTCAGGTCACGGAATTGCCGGAACTGTCCGGGACGGAGACCCTGGTGACCGTGCTGTTGTCGTTGCTTGGTCTGGGAGCCATGCGGACGGCGGAAAAGTTTGGGGGGAAAGCGAGGTAGGGATAAATTGCCGGATTGACGCTTCGGGCTATTGTGACCATTATAGCCCAAAAGGGGGAGAGCTTCCCATGAAGGCAATTCCAGCCCGTGAGGCCAAACTTCAGTTCGGCCGATTGATTGATACTGCTCGTGTGGAACCCGTGGTCGTGGAAAAACATGGCCGCCCGGTTGTGGTCGTTATGGCGGTTGAAGAATACGAAAAATTGACAGGGAAAGCTGTTTCTCCGTCGCAGGCGAAGAGTGAGGGGTAAATGGCGAAGCAGGCAAACAACAACGGCGCGAACCTTGGATTTGAGGCGGAACTGTTCAAGGCTGCAGACAAGCTGCGTGGCAACATGGAGCCGTCCGACTACAAGCACGTCGCACTCGGCCTGATCTTCCTCAAGCATATTTCCGACAGCTTTGAGGCCAAGCGCTCCGAGCTTCTGGCTGACTATCCCGAAGGCGCGGAAGACCCAGACGAATACGCCGCCGAGAACGTCTTCTGGGTGCCGAAGGAGGCTCGCTGGTTCCACCTACAGGCCAATGCCAAGCAAACCGGCATCGGCAAACTGATCGACGAGGCCATGCTGGCCATTGAGAAGGTGAACCCAAGCCTCAAAGGTGTTCTGCCCAAGGATTATGGCCGGCCTGCACTTAATGCCGTCATGCTGGGCGAACTGATCGATCTGATTTCGGGAATAGCCCTTGGGGCACAAAAGGGCGAGGCTCGCGATGTACTGGGGCGGGTCTATGAGTACTTTCTCGGCCAGTTCGCCGGATCGGAAGGCAAACGTGGCGGCGAATTCTATACACCCCGCTCCGTCGTCCGAACCATGGTCGAGATGCTGGAGCCCCATAAGGGCCGGGTTTATGACCCCTGTTGCGGTTCTGGCGGCATGTTCGTTCAGTCCGAGAAATTCGTGGAATCTCACGAAGGGCGTCTCGGCGATATCGCCATCTACGGACAGGAAAGCAATCACACAACATGGCGATTGTGCATGATGAACCTCGCCGTTCGCGGCATCGAGGGCGACATCAAATGGAATTCCGAGGGCAGTTTCCATAAGGACGAGCTGCCCGACCTGCGCTCCGATTTCGTTCTCGCCAATCCACCGTTCAACATCTCGGACTGGGGCGGAGAGCGGTTGCGCGAGGATGCACGGTGGAAGTACGGCATTCCGCCGGTCGGCAATGCCAACTTCGCTTGGCTTCAGCACATCGTCCATCACCTGAGTCCCACCGGCACGGCGGGCGTGGTGCTAGCCAACGGTTCCATGTCTTCCACCCAGTCGGGCGAAGGGGACATCCGCAAGGCGATGATCGAGGGCGACGTCGTTGATTGCATGATCGCCCTTCCCGGGCAACTGTTCTATTCAACCCAGATTCCCGTATGCCTGTGGTTCCTGGCCAAGAACAAGAAAAATGGCAAGTTCCGGGATCGTTCCGGTGAGATACTGTTCATCGACGCCCGTAAGCTTGGCCACATGGTGGACCGCACGCGCAAGGAGTTCGCGGACGAGGACATCGTCAGGATCGCCGAGACATACCATCGCTGGCGCGAAGGACGGGACTACGAAGATGCGGCTGGCTTCTGCAAGTCGGCTAATCTCGACGCGATTAAAGGGCATGGCTATGTGCTAACACCCGGACGTTATGTCGGAGCGAAAGCGGCGGAGGAGGACGATACACCATTCCCGGAACGATTTGCGGTACTCCAGGCTAGACTTGAGACGCAGTTCTCGAAGGCTGATGAATTGACAGAGGAAATCCGGGGCAAAATGGCGAGGATTTCATGACCAAGCCTCTTCGCCTGGGCGATCATTGTTTTAAGATCGGCAGTGGTGCCACACCTCGAGGCGGCAAGGACACTTACCTTCTGAATGGCCCTTATGCGCTGATCAGAAGCCAAAACGTCTATAATGATCGTTTCGTCCATGATGGCTTGGCTTTCATTTCTGATGACCAAGCTGCGCAGCTTCAGAACGTTGAAGTGCAGGAAGATGACGTTCTGCTGAACATCACGGGCGACAGTGTTGCTAGGGCGTGTCAGGTGGATCCCGACGTACTTCCCGCCCGCGTCAATCAACATGTCGCAATTATTCGTCCCGATCCGAAAAAAATAGATGCAATGTACCTCCGGTACTTCCTCGTAACACCGGAGATGCAATCACACATGCTTGCCTTGGCATCAGCAGGCGCTACAAGGAATGCCCTAACAAAAGGGATGATCGAGGGCTTTCATATTCCCTCTGTGCCAGTTCTCGAACAGCGCTCCATTGCTTCCGTTCTTGGTGCCCTCGACGACAAAATCGACCTGAACCGCCGCATGAACGAGACGCTGGAGGCGATGGCGCGGGCCTTGTTCAAGGACTGGTTCGTCGATTTCGGCCCCACCCGCGCCAAGGCCGAAGGCCGCGCGCCCTACCTCTCCCCCGACCTCTGGGACCTGTTCCCCGACTCCCTCGACGACGATGACAAGCCTGTTGGATGGGAACAGGGGACCCTCGCGGATGTCGCGGACTCTCCGAGGCGCGGCGTCAGTCCAGCCGACGTTGCCGAGGATACCCCCTACATCGGCCTGGAGCATATGCCGCGCCGTTCGATCGCACTCTCGGAATGGGAAGGCGCAGGAAAGGTTACGAGTAACAAGTCTGTCTTTAAGAAGGGTGAGTTCCTGTTCGGGAAATTGCGGCCCTATTTCCACAAGGTAGGTTTTGCCCCGTTGGATGGCATTTGCTCAACCGACATCGTTGTCGTGGCCCCACGAGCCCCGAAGTGGGGAGCTCTCACTCTCGCCTGCCTATCCTCGGATCAGTTTGTTGACTACACGCATCAGACCTCGACCGGCACGAAGATGCCGCGTACGAGCTGGAAGACGATGGGACAAAAAAAAATAGAATATGAACGGCCGCAATTCGATTTCGTTTATCTCCTTTGTTTTGCTTTTGCTTTTCGCCGTACCGTCCTGGGCCGGTCAATTGGTAATCATCGCTTCAACGTCTCCGGATCACCCGGCCGGCGGCATGATCGAGGATGGCACGAACGTGACGCTCGCGACCGGAATGGAATTGAGCCTGGTATCGGAAAGCGGCCAAGTGATCATGCTGAAAGGCCCCCATTCCGGTGCCGTCGCGGCCGCCGCCGGTGATGGCGACAAGAATTTGACGGCGGCGCTCGCCAAGCTGGTGGCGCCGCAGGGGGCGGCACCAGCAAGCTCGGCGTCATGCGGGGTTCGGCCAAGGCGGAACCGCCGGATGTCTGGCATATCGATGTGGGACGCTCCAGCACCCATTGTTTCCGCACCGGCACGCTTCCGGCATTGTGGCGGGCGAATACCAAGAAAAAGGGCTCGGTGTCTCTAAAGGAGCTACCGAAAGGCGGCAAGACCAAGGTTGCGTGGCCGAAAGGCGCGGCGGACCTGAAGTGGCCGTCCGAAGTATCGGTCCGCGATGGAATGTCGGTGATGGTCCGTCTCAAGGGCCAGCGGACGGCGGCCCGGGTCAAATTAAAGCAAATGCCGGAGCTCTCAACCGATGCGCACCGGATCGTCTGGATGGCGGAAAACGGGTGCGTCGGTCAAGCCAGGAAGTTGCTCGCCACCCTCAGATAAGGAGGGACGTCTGATGACGGTTGCGACCGCATTCTTGTCCTCGGGCCGGACGCTTGTGCGGTTTGCACTTGTGGCCGCCATAGCAGCGCCGTTGTTGATCTCCCCCAGTCCGGCAACAGCAGTCTCCGGTTCATCGAATGACGCTTCGTTTCTTTTCCCGGCATTTCGTGAAAAAGGCACTTCGGCCGAGGCGCGCAACGGGATCGACGGAATTCGCCTTGCCCAATCCGGCGGCGGCAAGAAAGGCAAAAAAGGAAAGAAGAAACGCAAGTCCGGGCAGGCCGGTGGCGAGGGTGGGGTGAGTGCGGCTCAGCAGGCACTTTTTTACCGCAAACGCGGCAAGCAGGCGCAGAAGGAAGGACGCCTCACGGATGCGGTTGCGGATATGCGTAAGGCCCTCGAAGCGTTGCGCAGCGCCCGTATCAACCCGAAGAAACGCCAATCGATCCTGAAGGACGCAGCCTTCGTCGAACACCAGATCGGCCACACCAAAAAGGCGATTCGGATCATGCAGGATGCGGCGGCGATCCGGCCCAATCCGGTGACCTACCGCGGCCTCGCCTATATGTACGCCTCCCAGGGCGACATCGAACGGGCCCGTGAGGCCAGCGAGAAGGCAAAACGCACCATCCAGCAGATCTTCATGACCAAGCGTCCACCGTCGGAGAAGCGACTGCAACTGGAGGCGGAAAGCCATCGCATGGACGCTTTCCTGATGGAGCTTCAGGGGCGTTGGGCTGACGCTGAGGTCTTTTTGCGCAAGGAACTCGATGCGCTTGCAGAGTCCGGCAAAATGGACACGGATCCGTCGCTTCGCGCTCGGCGCCACGGGGGTCTGGCGCGAAACTTGATCAGACAGGGGCGGTTGCGAGAGGCAGAAGTGACGGCGCGGACAGCGCTTAACGACGCTCTCGACAAAATCGGCACCGACAACTCTGTGACCGGCGACATCGCCCGCAAGCTGGCCGCGACATTGACCGCCCAGGGCCGCGCCGCGGATGCCGAACAGACGGTTCGTGATGCCATCGGAATATACCAGAACGCCGGTCTCAACGACCGCCAGTCGAAATTGCGCGGCGCCCGGCGCGATCTCGCTTCGATCCTCGCCTTCCAGGCTGAATGGACGGACGCCGCTGAGGAATTCGCGCGCATCGAGATGGTCATGAAACCGGAAGGGTTCACGCGCATGCTCGGCAAGACGCCGTCGCTGGCCATCGCATTGATCAAGACCGGCCGGACAGCGGAAATTCTGCCCCATCTGGAAGACGCCCATCGCCATGCCAGCCGGCAGTTCGGCGAAAAGCACCCGCGGGCTGCCCTGGCTCGTGTCACCCTGGCGACGGCCCTGGCTCGGGTCGGTAAACACGCCGATGCCCTTGTTCACTTCATCTCCGGCATCCCTCTGATGCTTTCCAAATCTCGACCGATCGACGACGAGAACGCCACCGAGACGGCACAGGAGCGATGGAAAGCCGTTTTTTTGGAAGCCTACATCGGCCTCCTCGCCGATATCCGGGGGACCGAACACGAAAAAACGGCAGGCATCGACGCTATGGAGGTCGCTTTTCAACTGGCCGACACCGCGCGCGGCCGGCGTGTGCAGAGCGCCATTGCCGCTTCAGGCGCCCGGGCCTTGGCGGTGAAACCGGAACTGGCCGATTTGGTTCGCCGCGAACAGGACTCGCGCAAACAAACGGCCGCTCTGAATGCGCTTCTGGCCGAGATCTTGAGTAAACCGCAGGACCAACAGGTTTCCGAAGTCGTTGCCGATCTGAATGTGCGTATCGATAAGCACCGCGACACGCGGGGCGATCTTATGGCGACCATCGAGCGCCGCTATCCCGATTACGCCGGTCTCATCAATCCGCAACCGGCGGCGATCGACGATGCGCGCAAGGCCTTGAAGCCCGACGAGGCGCTGGTCGCCTTCTTCGTCGGCGAGGAGCGCTCTTTCGTTTGGGCGGTACCGAAATCCGGAAGCGCTCATTTTGCGGCTATTGACGCCGGTGAGGAGGACATCGACGACACCGTGGCGTTGATCCGCGGTGCCCTGGAACCCAATGCCGCGACCCTGGGGGACATCCCGCCCTTCGATGTGGAGACGGCATTCGATGCCTATCAACAGCTCCTGCAGCCAGTCGCGGATGGCTGGAAATCGGCCGCCAA
>Ga0209789_10000038_pt1 | contig 31354 bp, 36 predicted proteins | sample WorMetGr2BELIZE2_FD_187418 | JGI IMG/M metagenome (GOLD analysis project Ga0209789, IMG submission 187418) | Marine gutless worms symbiont microbial communities from Max Planck institute for Marine Microbiology, Germany - Inanidrilus... ...
CGCCCAGCCCATGAAAACCTCCCTGGCTAAAAACACCAGGGCAGGGAATCAGACATCGGTTAAAAAGGATTCAACGTTCGTCAAATGTGCTCTAGCGTGACCAATAACCAAGGATGTATTTGCATCCCGGATACCATTTTCTGGTTCGGCCAGATGCCTCAGTGACTGGTCCCGGCCGACAGCGTGATCTTGTTGTAGACGTTGTACTTGCCGCTGGGCTTTTTCATGGGGATGCGCTTGACCTCTTCCAAAGTCGCGGCGTCGTAGATGACCAGCGCCCCGTCGTTCTCCCAGATGCTGACCAGCGCGTGCTTGCCGTCGCGGGTGAACTCCACGTGCGCCGCCGTCTTGCCCGGTTCGGGGCGCAGTGTCCTGACGATCTCGAGTGTGCGCTTATCGATGACGTGCATGGCGTCGCGGTGTTTGCCGAAGAAGACATCGACCCAGGCATAGGGCGTGTTCTCGTGGCTTCGCATGAAGAAACCGGGGCCCAAGGTCTTGATGCGCTTGACGGTTTGCCAGCTTTCCATGTCGATGACGCTGACCATGCCTTCCCTCAGATGCGGCGTCGCCATGACGTCGCGGCCGTCGTACTGGAAGGTGATGCCAGAGCCCAGATGCGGCATGCTGTCGAGCTCGAGATCGGCCACCTTCCTACGGGCATCCAAGTTGAACACCTGACCCTTCTTGGCGTTGCGCGCCGCGCCCATGACGTCGGTGTAGGCCTGGTCGAAAAAGAAGTCGTCCATGTAATCGCCGACCTCGATGCGCCGGATCCCGAACGGCTGCTCGGCGACGACGACGCCCTCGACCTGCCCTTCCCGGTAATTATGGACGAAGTTTCCGTAAATGGGCGGTGCGTCCGGGTCGTAGGAAAGCTCCCAGATCTCGGTCATGTCCTTGAGGGCGACGACGAAGCTGCTCCGCGGTCTCGCCGTATAGACGGCGCTGACCCTGGACGTCTTGCCCTTGCCGTCGGTCACCGGAATAACGCGGAAGGGGCTGAGATCTTCCGCGTGCAACACGACGAGGCTATGCGGCAGGAAGTTGCCGACCATGACCCATTTGCCGTCGGCCGATACGGCGATGTTGCGCGTATTGATGCCGGCGCGGATCTCGGCCACGGGCTTCAGGCTGTAAAGGTCGTACTTCGAAACCCAGCCGTCGCGCGAGCCGAAATAGACGAAGCGGCCGTCCGGCGAATACTTGGCACCGCCGTGCAGTGCGTAGCGTGACGGGAAGCGCCACAGGGGCTCGAACTTGTCGCCGTCCAAGATGGTGACATGGTGATCGCCGGTCTCGACGACGGTGAAGAGGTTCAAGGGGTCGGCGTCGTGCACGGGTTTGTCGGGCAAGGCCGAAACCGGATTGTGGATGACGTGCGTCGCCTTGGTCTCGGCCATGCCCCAGTCCGGGATCGCCGGGAGTTTGGTGTAGACGAAATCGACGACGGCGGCGATCTGCTTGTCGTCGAGCTGTTCCTTGAAGGCCGGCATCTGGGTCGCCGGGCGGCCGTCGGCGACGACACCCAGCGCCTTCTTCTTGCGAAGCCGCCTCAGGTTCTCAGGCAACAACGCCGGGCCGATGCTGCCCAGGCGATCATCGCCGTGACAGGCCGCACAATGCTGCTGGTAGACGATCTGCCCGTCCGGTTCGGTCGCTTCCGCGCGCAATGGCAGGGCGGCGGCAGCGATCATCGCGGCGGCCGTCAGAACTTTAGGCAACGGCATGTCTTTGGCTCCTGTAGGGCGTCGTCTCGACCCGGGGACCGCCGTCGGTGATGCCGATCTCTTCGTCGGTCAGGTAACAGGCTGGGTCTTCCTGCCAGGGATCTTCGGTCACCTGCCAGGCGCGGACGCGCGTATTGCCGTTGCAGATGTCGAAGTGGCGGCATTCGCCGCACCGTCCCTTGACGGTGCGCGGGTGCGGCTTGAGACCGGCCATGATCGGGTCCGAGGTGTCCATCCAGATCTCGGAAAAAGGACGGGTCTTCACGTTGCCGAGGCCGTAGTTCCACCACATGGTGTCCGGATGCACCTCGCCGAGATTGTCGATGTTGGCGACATTGACGCCGGAGGCGTTGCCGCCCCATTGCACCAGCTTGGCGCGGATGTGCTCTTCCTTCTCGGGGAAGCGGCGGCGCACCCAGTGCAACAGATAGACGCCGTCGGCATCATTGTTGCCGGTGACGTATTCCTTGGGACGGCCGTCGAGGGTCTCCTGGAGCGAGCGCTCGAAGAGGAGGTCCATCGCATTGCGCGTCACTTCCCGCTCGGCATCGTCGACACGGTTGGTATTGCCGCGTCCCGCATAGTTCAGGTGCGACAGGTAGAACTTGTCGATGTCTTCATCGTCGAGGAGGTCGAGAAGTTTCGGCAGCTCATCGGCATTGTCCATGGTCATGGTGAAGCGCAGGCCCACCTTCATGCCGCGGCTCCGGCACATGCGCGCGCCCTCAAGAGACTTGTCGAAGGCACCCTCCTGGCGACGAAAGAGGTCGTGGGTCTTGCCGATGCCATCCAAGCTGATGCCGACGTAATCATAGCCGATGGCACCGATGTCATCGATGTTGTCTTCCGTGATCAGCGTGCCGTTGGTCGACAGGCCGACGTAGAAGCCCATGTCCTTGGCGCGCTGGGAAATCTCGAAAATATCGGGCCTGAGCAGCGGCTCGCCGCCCGAAAGAATGAGCACCGGCACCCGGAACGCTTTGAGGTCGTCCATGACGGAGAACACTTGATCGGTCGAGAGTTCGCCGGGGAAGTCGGTGTCCGCGGACAGCGAGTAGCAATGCTTGCAGTTGAGGTTGCAGCGCCGGATCAAGTTCCAGATAACGACAGGCCCGGGCGGGTTGCGCCGGGGGCCGGCCGGCGTCGGCTCGATGAGTTCGCGCATGAATTGGCTGACCCTGAACATTTCTCGCTCCCGTCTAACCGACCAGCCTGAGGCCGGTCTTCTTGAGGATCTTGGTACTATAGAGGATTTGATGGGCCCTGGCCCGTTTACCCAACACGTCCGCAACGCGGGCTGCCTTGTCTTCGACCTCGCTGCGCTCGCGCCCGTGGACCATGGCGAACAGATTATAGGGCCAGTCCGGCAGATGGCGCGGACGCAGGTAACAATGAGAGACGAAATCGAGGGAACCGATCTCGCGACCCGCTTCGACAGCGTTTTCGTCGGCCACATCCCAGACGGTCATGCCGTTGGCTTTGTAGCCGAGCCGGTAGTGGTTGGGCACGGCACCGATGCGGCGGATGACGCCCGTTTCCAGCATGCGCCTCACTCGTGCCATGACGTCTTCCGGCTCCAGGCCGAGGCGTTCGGCGATCACGTGATAGGGCCGGATATCGAAGGGCAAGCCCTCCTGGGTCGCGGCGACGATCCGGCGATCGGTCTCGTCAAGGACGTCGGGGCGCAGGCTTCCGTCAGGCATCGAACCTCAACCCTATAAAAAATTCTGCCTCGCGCGGCATGTTGAGAACGGTAATGCCCGTCTCGGCCTCGATCTCGGCGATCACGTCCGCGATGCGTTCCGGCGTCTCGGTGGCCAAAACGAACCACATGTTAAGCGCGTGGTCGCGGGCGTAGTTGTGGGCCACCTCGTCGTGGGCATTGACCAGTTCGGTCACTTCCTCGTAGCGGTCCGCCGGCACCGCCATGGCCGCCAGCGTCAGGCCGCCGCCCATGCGCTCAGCATGAAAGAGCGGACCGAACCGGCTCAATACACCATCCTCCCGAAGGGAGCGCATGCGGTTGATGAGTTCGGCTTCTGACAGGTCGAGGCGATCGGCGAGTTCGGCGAACGGTCGTTCCGACACGGGAAAGCCGCCCTGCGTTTCGTTAATGATAAGCCGGTCTATGTCGTCCATCAGGCGGCTCCCGGAACCGCGGCGGTACCAGCGGCCCGGTGGGCCGGTACGTAGTGCGCGCCGCATTGCTTGTAGCGGTTGCGGCTGAACAGGATCGCATTGTCATACTGGGCCATGCCGAGGTCACCGCAGATCTGGTCGATCTGCGACAACACCGTTTCGCGGTCCTTGCCGTGGATCATGTTGTAGAGGTTGTAGGGCCATTCGCGATGACGCAAACGCTCGTAGCAGAGTGTCACGAAGGGCAATTGCGCCAGCTTTGGGCCGACCTCCGCGACCTGATCGTCGGGCACGTTCCAGGCGACCATGGCATTGGCCCGGTAACCCAGTTCGCGGTGCCGGACGATGACCCCGAAACGCTTGATGACGCCGCTGTCGATCATCGCCCGCAGTCGGTCGATAACCTCCGCCTCGGTCAGCCCAATGCTCTGGCCGACTGCAAGGTAAGGCCGATCGACCAAGGGCAGGCCGTCGGCGATTTCACGGAGCAGTTCTTGGTCGGATGCGTCGATCCTCATTTCAGGTCGAACCCCAAGTCGATATGGAACGGCGTCAGCAGGCGCAGGTCCATGACCTCGAGGCCGGTTGCCTCGGATATGGCATCGAGAACACCGGTTAGCGCCGACTCATCCGGCGCCGTTACCACGAACCATAGATTAACGTCGTGTTCGCGCTCGTAGTTATGGTTGACCTCGGGAAAGGCGGTGACGATTTCCGCCACCTCGGCGAGCCGGGCATCCGGCACCCGAATGGCGGCCAGGGTACTGGCACCGACCGTTCCCGGCCGCACCGCGGCACCGACCCGGCCGATGGAGCCCGAAGCCTTCAACTCTTCGAGCCTTTCGATGACATCCTGCTCGTCGAGCCCGAGCGCCTGTCCAATCACGGCAAAAGGCCTGGGCTCCAGCGGAAAATCCCGCTGAAAATCGTTGAGCAGACGGTGCTCCAAGGAACCTGGCGTCACGGTCAGAGTCCTATTCTGTTGGCCCGGGCCGTCAGAAAGATACCGCTCGGTTTGTCGGCCGGCAATTCCGCGAGGCGCTCGAAGGTCCGGGTGTCGTAGACATCGACCCGATTGGCATCGCGCACGGATACCCAAACCTGTTCGCCGCGCGGTGTGAACTCCAAATGCAGGATCGCCTTGCCCGGCTTGAACTCGTGGACGATTTTCATGGACGGAACATCGATGACCTGAACCGTGTCGTTCTTCGGGTGGGCAAAATTGACCCAGACCTGGCGACCGTCGGGCCGTGCCACGGCGAATACGGGTTGGCCATGAACGGGGATTCGCCCCACTTCCTGCCAACTTTTGGGATCGACAACCAGCAACTCATGACGGCCGATGGCCGGCAGGAAGATCTTATCACCGGCCCGTGCCCAGCCTTCCAGGTGCGGCATCTTGTAGACCGGCAGTTTCTTCTCGCCGCGACCGTATCCCGACAGAATGCGCCGCGGCCCCTTGTCGACCTGCCACAAATCTAAAAGCGTCATTCCGTCTTCGCCGAACAGGCCGGCGATATAGTAGCGGCCGTCGTCGGTGACGAGTGCGTCATAGGGCAATTCGCCGACGTCGGTGAATTTTGTGATGGCCGGCTTGGTGCGATCCGTGAAATCGGCGATCCAGGTCTCGCCGGCATCGTAGAGGCTGAACACGAACCGTTGCCCCGGCGCATCGACAAGGCCAATGACTTTGGAAAGTTCGCCGTCCTCACCGTTGGCCGGAATATCGGCGACCAGTTCGAGGGTATCGCTGTCGAACACCTTGACGCCGCCCGGCTTGTAGTTGGACACGGCAACCAGGGAACCGTCCTGGGAAATCGCACCGCCGATGCTATTGCCCGACTGGATAACCCGATTGACGATCTTGCCAGTCAGCATGTCGATCTTGGTCAGGCCGCCGTCACGGCCGAACACGTAGGCGAAGCGTTGGTCGCGGGAATAGACCACCGAGGCATGGCTGAGATCGCCCAGACCGTCGACGGTCATCAGGGACGTGCGGGTCGACGTCTCGATGATCTGAACCTTACCGACGGCGCGTTCGATGATAACACCGAGATCGCCGGTCCCTCTAAGCCGCGGCCCGTCGGCGTCAGCAGCCTTTGAGGCGATAAACCCGAAGACGATGATGGCCGTGACCAGGAAGGCCTTGTGCCACCAGTTCATTGCAAGGTTCATTCGGGCAACCCTTCCTTCAGTTGCTTGACGATCCAAACCACCTCCTGGCGCGTCAGCAGCGGCTGCCAGGGCGGCATCGGTGTGCCTTCGAATCCGTGCAGGATGGAATCGGCCAATACCTCGTCATCCTTACCTTTGAGGACTTCGGGAAGCAACGGAGGGCCGAGGCCGCCCTTCATGGTCAACCCGTGGCAGGAGCCACAGTCCTGCTTAACCAAGTTCAAGAGATCGGTACGCCGTTCCTGGCTCAAGCCATCGGCAAGAGCGTTTCCGGTCATCAAGAGAAGCGTGGCCATCAGGGCCAGGCTACGCATGGCGGAGTCCTTCTCCCCGCACAATGCGATCGACGCGGCCGTCACCGCTGCCGAGAACCTCGGCCAATTCGACGACCCGGCCGATGATAAACAGCACGGGGCCATCAAAATCAGCATCGGCGACATCGCCGGCGACTTCACCAAGTGTCGAAATAACGTGTGCTTGGTCGTCCCGTGTCCCGTTGCAGACGGCCGCCGCCGGGGTATTCGGCGCCAAACCGTTGGCAATGAGCTTGACCGCGATCTGCGGTATATGGGCCTTGCTCATATAAAGGACGAGTGTGGTCGCGGGATCGGCCATCCCTTTCCAATCGAGATCGAGCTCGCTTTCGGCACAGCAGTGCCCGGTGACGAAACGGACACTGTTGGCCACGCCCCGGTGGGTCAGCGGTACACCGATGGAAGACGCGCAACCGGTCGCCGATGTGACACCGGGAACGACTTCGAACCCAATATCGTGATCGAGGAGATAGGCGGCCTCCTCGCTTCCCCGGCCGAACATGAACGGGTCGCCGCCCTTCAAGCGCACAACCTGGCGGCCGTCACCGGCAAGGCGAACAAGCAATTCATTGATCTCGTCCTGGGGTACCGGATGGAGCTGCGGCTGTTTGCCGACATTTATCTTGGCAACACCCGTCGGAATCATGTCGAGGATTTCGTCCGAAACCAATCGGTCGTACACGACGACGTCGGCGTCCTCAATGGCTCTGAGGGCCTTGAGCGTCAATAGGTCCGGATCACCCGGTCCCGCCCCGACGAGCCAGACTGTACCTGATTCACGCATGGTCTTGAGCCTTCACCCGAGTATGCCTTCGACGGTCGATCTTCCATTATCACGGCGGGATGACGAAAGAATTGATCTCGGTTAAGTATTTTGACCGAAAGCCCGTTCCGAAGACCGCTTGGACGGTGATCGCCACCACTCCAGTCCCATACGGACGATCGGACCACTGGCGTAATCGGGCGCGACGCACCCTGTCCGCCCACTACCATGGCCCACCAGATTTGATGGTCGATAAGGCCCTTGGTCCTTCGCATCCGCGTGTTTCGAAGGTCGTACCGATATCGGGGGTATTCTTCTGAAAGTTAACTTTGGTCAAGGCATTGGTCCGGAAAGGCAGGTACTCCGGTAGGCATCGTCAGTGGATTATCTCGTTTTAAAGTCAGTGGAGAGACTGAGATGTATAGACTATCCGTGAAGGCTTCCGCTTTCGCGTTGGCGGTGGGCGCCGCTTTTCTGTTTGGCGCCTCTCCGGCAACCGTAGCGGCTCAGGAGCCGACACTTTCCGAAGAAGACTTCGAGGAAAGCAAGAAGCTCTACTTCCAGCGTTGTGCCGGCTGTCACGGCGTGCTTCGCAAAGGCGCGACAGGCAAAACCCTGGAGCCGAAGAGCACGCGCAAACTGGGCCAAAAGCGTCTGGAAAGAATCATCGCCCTCGGCACCGAAGGCGGCATGAACAACTTCGACGACTTGTTCACGAAAGAGCAAATTGCGAAGCTCTCGACCTACATCCAAATGGAAGTTCCGCCGCCCGCCGAAATGACCTTGGCGGAAATGAAGAAGCGCTGGAAAACCGTCGTCAAGCCGGCCGACTATCCGAGCAAGCCGGCGCACAACCGCAACTGGGAAAACTTCTTCCTGGTCATCCTGCGTGACGCCGGTATGGTCGGCATCATCGACGGCGACACCAAGGAAGTCGTTGCCAAGGTCGACACCGGCTACGCGGTTCACGTCATGAAGGAATCGTCCGACGGTCGTTTTTGGTACACCATGGGCCGTGACGGCCGCATGACCAAGATCGACCTGTGGATGAGCCCGCCGCAGGTGGTCGCCGAAACGCAGATCGCCTCCGACGCCCGTGACGTCGCTGTCTCCCACTTTGGTCAGTGGAAGGACAAATACGTTATCGGTGGTGGCTACTGGCCGCCGCACTTCGTCGTTCTCGACGCCGTCACCATGGAGCCGCTGAAAGTCGTCCCCACCCGCGGCATCAACGTCGATGGCGAATACGTCAACGAATCCCGCGTCGCCGCTGTTTACAATACGCCGAACGCGCCGACCTGGATCGTCGCGGTCAAGGAACTCGGCCAACTGTGGCAGGTCGACTACTCCGACCTCGACAACCTGCGCATCGAGCAGATCAACAGCCACAAGTTCCTGCACGACGGCTTCTTCGACCCGACACAGCGTTTCTTCCAGATCGCTGCCAACGCGTCGAACCGCATGGAAATCATGGACTCCGTCGAACGTAAGTTCGTCGCTTCCATTGAGACCGGCAAGAAGCCGCACCCGGGACCAGGCGCCAACTGGGTCGACCCGAATTGCGGTCCGGTTGCCGGCACCGTGCACCTTGGTGAAGGCATGATCACGACCTGGGGTAACGATCCGAAGGGCAACCCCGATAAGGCGTGGAAGATCTGCTACAAGACGGAAACGGACGGCCCCGGCCTCTTTATCCGCACCCACCCGAACTCGCCTTACGTCTTCGCGGACCAGACCAAACATCCGGATCCCGAAGTCCAGCAGGCCATCAAGGTCCTGGATAAGAAGACCAGCAAGATCGTCAAGACCATCCAGGTCACCGATCAGGAGTTTGGCCTCGCGGTCCACTCCGAGTTCAACAAAGACGGCTCCGAAGTTTGGGTTTCCGTCTGGGTCCGTGGCGGCAAGAAGAACTGGGCGAAGGGTGAGATCGTCGTATACGACTCGAATACCCTCGAAGAGAAGGCCCGCATCAAGGGTCTCGAAACGCCGACCGGCAAGTTCAACGTCTACAACCGGGTCCATCACGTGACCTGATGAAGGCAAAAAGAGAGGCGGGTGGCTTTCACCCGCCTCTTCTTTTTTTGTCTATTTCTCGGAGCGTTGCTCCAATCAATGAACTATTTTTAATAGGCCCATACCTCTCCACTACCGCGAGTCCTTCGCGACAGTGCTGCAGTGCAAATTCAGAAAAACCTGGGGGCACGTTATGTCCAATACGAAAGTTATGAACCGCTGGGCGGTGGTAATCGGGGCCGTTCTGATCCAGTTGAGCCTCGGGACCATCTACGCCTGGTCCGTCTTCACGCCGGTGCTCAAGGCCGCCGACTGGACCAAGCTGGAAACCCAAATCGTCTTCTCCGTCGGCCTGTTGACCTTCGCGCTGGTGATGGTCTGGGCCGGCAAGGCGCTGGCCAAATACGGGCCCAGGCGCATGGCCGTGCTGAGCGGCCTGACCCTCGGCGCCGGTTACGTGCTGGCCGGCCTGCTCGGCGCCACCAACTTCTGGGTGGTGGTCATCCGCGTCGGCCTCATCGGTGGTGCCGGCATCGGCTATGTGGTGCCGATCGCGGTGGGCATGCGCTGGTTCCCGGACAAGAAGGGCATGATCACCGGGCTCGCCGTCGCCGGTTTCGGTTTCGGCGCCATGGGCTGGGTCAAGGTCGCCGGAACCTGGGGGCACCTGTTGGAGACCGCCGGCCTCGACGGGACCTTCATAATCTATGGCGTCGCCTTCGCGGTCATGATCCTGACCGGCAGCCTGTGGATGAAGATGCCGCCGAAGGATTGGAAACCGGAGGGCTTCAAGGTCGCGGCCAACGACCCCGGCGCCGGCGGCGAGGACTTCCAGGTCGCCGAGATGCTGCGGACGCCGCAGTTCTACCTGATCGTGCTGACCTTCGCCGTCAGTGCGGCGGCCGGCCTGATGGCGATCGGACTGATGAAGCTCTATCCCATGGAGGCGTTGCAGGCCAACGGCTACTCGGCCCTCGAGGCGAGTGCCATCGCCGGTACCGCCATGGCCGTCTTCTTCTCGCTGGCCAACGGCATCGGCCGCATCGCCTGGGGCACCATGAGCGACAAGCTCGGGCGCAAACGTTCGATCGTCATCATGACGGCGACCCAGGCCGTGTTCCTGTTCGGCTTCACGGCCATGGCCGGCAACGAATACCTGCTGTACCTGGGCGCGGCGATGATCGGCTTCAACTTCGGCGGCAACTTCGCCCTGTTCCCGACGGTGACCGCCGATGTCTTCGGCAACAACCGGGTCGGCACCAATTATCCCTTAGTCTTCCTCGCCTACGGCATCGGCGGGCTCGCCGGACCGTCGCTGGGCGGACTGCTCGGAGACCTCGGCAACTTCCCGCTGGCCTTCGCCATCGTTGCCACGGCCTGCCTGGTCGGGGCCTTAGCCATGGCCCTGGTCCTCACGCCGGACCACAAGGAGGCCATGCGCCCGGCCAGCGTCCACGGCTTCATGCACCAAATGCATCTCGACCATCTGGAAGAGGTCGTCGAACACGCGCTTCATCCGGATCACTTCAAGCGGGTCGATCCACCCGCAGAAAGACGCGACGCCGCGTGAGCTGAGATCGATTACAAATGATAAGCGGGGGACGGATGACCGTTCCCCGCTTTACTCGATTTGTCGCGATAACCGACGAAAACCACTGGTGATCTAGCACGTTCGTGCCAATAACAAAGGGACGATGACTGAACGCGCTGACGCCGAAATCGAAAAGACCTTCCACGAGGCTGAACAAGTCGGCTTGAAGTTGGCGATTAAAGGCCGCTTCGTCGCCATCGCGGCCGTCGAGGTATGGCTGCTGGTGTCGCGCTCGTCGGAATGGGCGCCGGCGTTTCTGGCCGCCGGCGCCGTGTTTGCCGGGCTCGGCGTCCTGCACTACCTAATCATCGGATCCCGTCATGACAGGCCATGGGTGAAGTATATCTTCATCACTGTCGATATCGCGCTGTTGAGTGCCGCCGTCGCCTATGCACCGCTGACCGACGCCCTCGACCTGCCCAAGGTGATGGTCTTCCGGTTCGACCTGTTTCCCTATTACTTCCTGATCATCGCCGTCGCCGCCTTCAGCTTCTCCCCGGGCATGGTGCTATGGGCCGGTGTCGCCGGTGCGGCGTCGTGGATGGCTGTCTTTTTTTGGGTCGTCGCGCCGATGGAACGCGTGCTCGAATGGGGTGATATCCCTGCGGGCGCCACGGGAGAGCAATACCCCAGCGTCGTCTTTGATGCCGACTTCATCGCCACCGGCAGCCGCGTCCAGGAAAGCGTTGTCTTCCTCACCGTCGCCGTCTTGCTGGCGATCGTCATGCGCCGGGCCCGGCAGACGGTGCGCCAACAGCTCGAGGCCGACGCCGAGCGGCGATCGATTTCAGAGATCTTCGGGCGTTACGTTCCGCGTGCCGTCGCCGATCGGGTGATCTCCGACAAAGGGGCGTTGGCGCCTGTCGAACGCGAGGCGACGGTCATGTTTATTGATGTTGCTGGTTTCACGGAATTGACGGAACGATTCGGACCGACCCGGATCGTCGATGTGCTGAATGCGTTTTTCGATGCCGCGACCCGGATCATCGGCGATCACAACGGCATCGTCACCCAGTTCCAGGGGGATGCCGTTCTAGCGACCTTCAACGTGCCCATCGCCGATCAGAATCACGCCGGACGCACGATCGAGTGTGCACGGAAGATCCTGCAAACGGCGGACACCGAGACCTTCGGCGGCACCGAGCTTTCCTTGCGGATCGGCATCAATACCGGATCGGTCATCGCCGGTAACGTCGGCGGCGGCGGACGACAGAACTACACGGTGCATGGTGATGCCGTGAACCTGGCGGCGCGTCTCGAATCCATGAACAAGGAACTGGGGACCCGCCTGCTGATTTCCGAAAGCACGGCCTTGGCCGCCGGTCGTGACGACCTGACCGAGGTGGCGCGCGTCCAGGTGCGGGGATTGAGCGGCGAACGACCGGTCTTCACGGTATTGGCGCCGCATGCGTTAGCGGCCGGGGATTAATCGATCGATTCGAACTGGTCGGTGACCGCGTTATAACAACTCAGGGCGCCGGCCCGGACGTCGACGTGCCAGCCGTGCAGGGCAAGCCGATGCTCGGACACCCGATCGCGGATAAAATCGAAGGTCATCAGGTTCTCGAGTGATACGAGGATGGCGGCCATCTCGCAGGCCCGCGCCTGCTCGGCTTCACCGGCATCCGGCATGCTGGCGACGACGCGGCGGTGCGCCGGTTCGGCGGCAGCCATCCAGGACGGAATGAAGACGTTGCCATCGGCACCGGCTTCGCCCGGTTGGAACAGGGATCCGATGCCGCCGCAGTAGGCATGGCCGAGGACCAGGATGTGCTCGACGTTCAAATGTTGGACCGCGTATTCCAGGGCGGCGCTGACGCTGTAATGGGCGGCCGTCTCGTCAAAAGGCGGGACCAGATTGGCAACGTTGCGGATAACGAAGATCTCGCCCGGTCCGGCACTCAACACGGTGGCGGGATCGACCCGCGAATCCGCACAGGCGACGACGGCGACTTTTGGACTTTGGCCCTTGTCGAACAGCTCTTCCCAAGCCGCGGCCTTTTCCTGGAACTCACTGGCCCGGAAGGTCTTGAATCCGTTGATCAGCTTTTCCATGGAATCCAATCTAATAACTCCCTTTCTGGCGTCTGCATGTGGACTGCCGACAACTATATATCGCTTTACCGAAGGAAAAAGGCCATGCCGAGATACAAGACTCGTACCAAGCGTCGAAGCCGGGCGCAGCGATGGCTTGGGGGGACTGGGTCCATCGGTTAAAGTGCATATCCGGCCAGTGCCGGGAACCAAAGGGGCGGAAGCCGGGAACCTGTCCGAACAGGAATAAACCTTCACGACATGCACTTTTTCGCGGAATACCAAGGCCGGCTCGAAGCCATCTTCGAAAAGCGGATCTTGTTGATCGTCGGCGCCACGCGGTGGGGAACGGCCTGGGTGCAACAGTGCCTCGACGCCCATCCCAATGCCTGCGCGAAGGGGGAAGGGCATTTCACCGACATCCTGTTCCCGAAGATTGCCAAGGCCGTCGATGAATATAACGCCGAGTCCGAAAAGATCGGGAACCGCTTACAACTTGCCGGCCTTGCCGGCAATGCCGCCGGCTGTACGGTTGACGACGTCGACCATTTGCTGCGCACGGCCGTCGCCCTGATGCTCAATCGTTGGATCGGTGATACGGAAGTCACCTGCATCGTCGAGAAGACCCCGGAACACGTCCTCGGCCTTGAAATCCTGAACCGGATCTTGCCAGAAGCCGGAATCGTTCACGTCGTCAGAGACGGGCGAGACGAGGCGGTTTCGGCATGGGAGTTCAATTTGGGGATAAGCCGCGGCGAGTTTCCCCGTCAGAATCCGACGTTCTCGGGATTTGCCAAAGAATTTGGCGCCGCCTGGAGTCGCAGTGTCGGAGCTGCGAAGACGTTCGGCCGCCGGCACCGGCACCGTTACCTCGAGATCCGCGGTGAAGATCTGGTCGATAATCCCGACGTTCCCGTCGCGTCGTTGTTCGACTTTGCCGGTCTTGGACACGACGAAGATGTCCGTCGCTACTGCATGGATTTGGCCTGGGATGACTCGCCGCTCGATATCGAACCCGGCATCTGGCAGACCAGTTTTGACGACGACGCCCACACGGCTTTTCTCAGGGACGGTGGAGAACTGTTAAAGCTCCTTGGATACCATCAGTGAGCCGCCGCTGGTGCCGAATCCGTCAGGCGTGTTTCAGTTTATTTCACTGTAATGTACTCACCCGGAAGGCGAACTAATCTTGGTTGTGACGTCTTGAGGTGAGCCATGTACCTACTCTTTGGCGACAAAGTCATCTGCATCCATCACGGAGGGGGACCGTCCGGTGACGGCACCTATTGGATCGACGATCTCGGGACTTGGCATCCAGCCGATGTGACACCGGCGCCCGACCAGCCTCAAACTCTGTTTGATTGTGCTTCCGCCGAATCCGAGGAAGATCGGCGTTTTCTTTTCGATCATCTCGGCATGGTGCGTGTCGTCGTCGATTCCGCACCGAGGAGCCTCGAGGTGTCGCTAAATCTGAGGAGCGTGGAGGCAGGCTCTCTTCACGCCATACTCGATTATCTGGATGCTATGCGTACTGGAGCGAAGGTCCTGCTCAAATTCATGGTGGATGAGTGGGATGTCGAAACCTTCGCCAACGAACACGCAGCCCTTTGTCGTATGGAAGAACTGGTTGCCGTCCGGAACGGCGGGGCGAGCGGTTCGCTGACCATTTAGACCGGAGCCGCGTACACCGCTGCTCGAGCTAGACGCGAAGACGTCAGCGGCCGATCGCATCGAGTGCCGCTTGCAGGAAATAGGCGGCGGCCATCTTGTCGACGACTTGCGCGCGGCGCTTCCGGGTCATGTCAGCCTCGTTCACGAGAAACCGCTCAATCGCTGCCGTACTCAAGCGCTCGTCCCAGAAGGCGATGGCAATGTCGGCCCTTTCAAGCAAATTCGCGGCGAATTGCCGGGTTGATTGGCAGCGCGGCCCCTCGGTGCCGTCCATGCCGACCGGAAGGCCGAGGATCAGACCGCCCGCCTGCCGGTCCTCGATGAGGGCGAACAGGGCTTCGGCATCCTTGGTGAATTTGGTACGTCGGATCGTCTGCAAGGGACTGGCGACGATCAGCGCGGGATCGGAAACGGCGACACCGATCGTCTTGCTGCCGAGATCAAGTCCCAAAAGGCACTCGTTCCGTTCCAAATGGTTTTTGATGTCATGTATCGCAACCTCGGGCATGCGGTCTTTTAACCCCCGGTGTCCTGTCTGAAAAGGGTTGGAGGGATGATGCGTGCTCCAGTATGATGTATAACTATCTGATATTGCATGGCTTTGGTGTTGTGTTGCTATGGCTCTAGGACCCCGCTTTTTCCGGGCAGTCGCCGTCGCTTGGGTGCTTGCGTTGGGTCTTTTGCTCCCACTCGGAAATGGCGCGGTGGGACAAAGTTCAAACGGAGCCAACAAAGGGGAGACGGCTCCCAAGACCTTTCTTGGCACCAAGATCAAACCGAAACCCGGGATCTATGTGGTTACCAAGGACGTCAACGTGCGTGCAAAGCCGGAGACCAAAAGCAAACGGGTCGGGCGGTTCCGCAAGGGTGAACGGATTACGACGGTCGGCAAAGCGACAGGCGCTTGGGTGGCGGTACAAAAAGACGGAAAGGATTACGGTTTCGTTTACGAACCGATCCTGTTGGAGATCATCGACGGCACCTTGGGGAAACCGCAATCCGGTTCGTTGAAGGAAAAAGGACGGCCGGACTGCGGTTATTCGATTCAATACGAAGGCAAAAGCGAGGCGGAAGGGCAACTCTTCAAAGTCGCCGATTACGCGGTTGATTGGGACTGCAAGTGGAAAGGCAAAGTCCTGCAATTCGTGACGCCTATGTTCATGACAGAAGGGGCGTCGACGATCGCTAAAAAACAGGTCCATCAGATCACGGTCGACATTATCAGTTTCGAGGCGAGTATGGAGGAGGTCGTGTCGACGACGGTGCTCTACGAGCGGACGAAATCCCGCGTCGTTTTCGATGGTGTGTCAGAAGATCGCTTCGCACGGAAGGCCAAGTTCGATGAGTTCAAGGCCGACAAATTGACGGACGCGCTCGATGCTGCGGTTTGGCTGACCTATCGCGCATGGAATGACGCTGTCTGGAACGAACTTGCCAAGGTCGCGAACTGACATCTTTCGACTGTAAACGCTTTGCCGACCGCGCTTGCGGAGGTCCCGGAGCGGTGTTAATTTCCGCGCCCGTACGCCGCCGCTCGCTGGCGGCGCCGTTTCTTTGATCTCCACTGAATGGATGGCCCAATGTCTCTGGACAAGGACGCGGTTCGAAACATCGCTTTTCTCGCCCGCATCCGGGTGCCCGAGGAGTCTCTGGAACCGCTTGTCGGCGAACTCGACAATATCATCGGCTGGGTCGAGCAATTGGCCGAAGTCGATACGGATGGTGTCGCACCGATGACCAGCGTCGCCGCCATGGTCATGCCGAAACGCGAGGACGTCGTTAACGACGGCGATTGCCGCGATCAGGTTCTCGCCAATGCGCCTGAACCCGAAGGTGCGTTTTATACGGTTCCGAAGGTGGTGGAGTAACATGACCGACCTGAGCGCTCTCACCATTGCCGAAGCCGGGGAGATGCTTTCCTCCGGAGAAACAAGCGCGGTGGAACTGGCCGATGCCTGCATTGCGGCCATCGCCGAAAACGCGGCTCTCAACGCATTCATCACGGAGACTGCGGAGATCGCGCGCGAACGGGCCCACCAATCGGACCAGCGCCGCGCGGCCGGAGATGTTCGCGGGTCCATGGATGGCATTCCGGTCGCGGTCAAGGACCTGTTTTGCACCGAAGGCGTGTTGACGACAGCCGGCTCGCATATTCTCGACGGGTTCGTCCCACCCTACGAATCGACGGTCACCGCCAATCTGCGCGATGCCGGCGCCGTCATGGTCGGCAAAGCCAACCTCGACGAATTTGCCATGGGGTCGTCGAACGTGACCTCGCACTACGGACCGGTGCTCAGTCCCTGGCGGCTGGAAGACGGCAAGGACCGGGTGCCCGGCGGGTCGTCGGGGGGCTCGGCGGCGGCCGTTTCCGCCGACCTTTGCCTCGGCGCTACGGGAACCGATACCGGCGGCTCGATCCGCCAGCCGGCATCGTTTTGCGGTATCGTTGGCATGAAGCCGACCTACGGCCGCTGTTCGCGATGGGGTATCGTCGCCTTCGCCTCGAGCCTGGACCAAGCCGGTCCGCTGACCAAGTCGGTGCGCGATGCCGCTATCATGCTGCAGGCGATGGCTGGCCACGATCCCAAGGATACGACGTCAGCGCCGCTTGACCTGCCGGATTTTGCAGCCGCACTGACCGGCGACATTCGCGGCCTTAAAATCGGTATTCCGGCCGAGTATGTGATGGACGGTATGCCGGGTGAGATCGAGGAGTTGTGGCAGAAGGGCGCGGAGATGATGCGCGATGCCGGCGCCGAGATCATCGAGATTTCATTGCCGCATACGAAATATGCTCTGCCCACCTACTACATCGTCGCGCCGGCCGAAGCCTCGTCGAACTTGGCGCGATACGACGGTGTCCGCTACGGCTTGCGCGTCGACGGCGAAAGCCTGGACGAGATGTACGAGAACACCCGGGCTGAAGGGTTCGGCGACGAAGTCCGCCGCCGCGTCCTGATCGGTACCTACGTGCTCTCGGCAGGCTATTACGATGCTTACTACGTCAAAGCCCAGAAGGTGCGCACGCGCATCGCCGGTGATTTCGAGCAGGCCTTCGAGACCGTCGATGCCATCCTGACGCCGACGGCCCCGTCGGCCGCCTTCGCGATCGGCGAAAAGATGGACGATCCGATCGCCATGTACCTAAACGACGTGTTTACGGTGCCTTCGTCGCTGGCTGGACTGCCCGGCATATCGGTTCCCGCCGGGCTGAGCAACGAAGGGCTCCCGCTCGGACTTCAGGTCATCGGCCGGCCCTTCGACGAAGAGACCATGTTCCGCGTTGCCGGGGTGCTTGAAAGCCAAGCTGGTTTCGAAGCCAAGCCGGGCGGGGGAGGCGGAAAATGACCTACCTCATCCAGGGCGATACAGGCGATTGGGAAGTCGTCATCGGGCTCGAGGTTCACGCGCAAGTGGTGTCCGGCGCCAAGCTTTTTTCCAGCGCGGCGACGGCATTCGGTGCCGAGCCCAACACACAGGTCTCGCTGGTCGATGCGGCGATGCCGGGCATGCTGCCGGTGATCAACGGGTTTTGTGTCGAACAAGCGGTGAAGACGGGCCTGGGTCTCAAGGCCAAGATCAACCTGCATTCGGTTTTCGAGCGTAAGAACTATTTCTATGCCGACCTGCCGCAGGGTTACCAGATTTCGCAATACGAATATCCGGTCGTCGGCGAAGGAACGGTGACCCTCGATCTCGAAGACGGTTCGACCCATGAGGTTGGGATCGAACGACTGCACATGGAGCAGGACGCCGGCAAGTCCATGCATGATCAGGATCCCCGGCGGTCCTTCATCGACCTCAACCGGTCCGGCGTCTGTCTCATGGAGATCGTCTCCAAACCCGATATCCGCTCACCCGAGGAGGCCGGTATTTTCCTTCGGAAGCTGCGCTCGATCCTGCGTTATCTCGGCACCTGCGACGGCAACATGGAGCAAGGCTCGATGCGCGCTGACGTCAACGTCTCCGTCCGCAAACCCGGCGAGGACCTGCGCACGCGGGCCGAAATCAAGAACGTCAACTCGGTGCGTTTCATCATGCAGGCGATTGAACACGAGGCTGAGCGCCAGGTCGAGGTTTGGGAGTCGGGGGGCGAGGTCGTCCAGGAAACGCGCCTGTTCGATGCCCACAGGGGCGAGACCCGTTCCATGCGGGCCAAGGAGTTCGCTCACGATTACCGGTATTTCCCGGACCCGGACCTGCTGCCGCTGGATATCAACCAGGCTTACGTCGACACCATCGAGGAGAAGCTTCCGGAACTGCCTGACGATAAGAAACAACGCTTCATGGACGAACTGGGGCTTTCTGCCTACGACGCCGGCGTCCTCGTTGCCGAGAAGGAAACGGCTGACTATTTCGAGGCCGTTGCCGAAGGCCGCGATTCGAAACTGGCCGCCAACTGGGTCATATCGAACCTGTTCGGCCACTTGAACGCCGCCGGCAAATCGATCTCCGAAAGCCCGGTCTCCGCCCAGTCCCTCGGTCAGTTGCTCGACCTCCTCAAGGCCGACACCATCTCCGGGCGCATCGCCAAGAACGTCTTCGAGATCATGTTCGAGACCGGCGGTGATCCGGAGACCATCGTCGAGGAAAAGGGCCTTAAGCAGATCACCGACACCGGCGCCATCGAAGCCATCGTCGACCAGGTCATCGCCGACAATCCGGACCAGGCCCAGCAGGTTCGGGACGGCAACGACAAGACCATCGGCTGGTTCGTCGGCCAGGTCATGAAGGCTTCTCAGGGCAAGGCCAATCCGCAGGCGGTCAATAAACTGCTCAGCGACAAACTCAAGACCTGAATCTCAGGTCCGGGCGTCACCAAGAGTGATCGGTCGCCATCGTCGGGTATGATAGCATGTGCGCGCCCGAACCCAGGGCCGAGACTCGAAGATGCTGCAGATCACGCCGGAAGACGAAAAGAAGCCGGACACCGACGAGGCCACTGACGATGCCATCTATTGCGCCGGGTGCGGCCATCTGATCACGCGCGGGCGCTGGCGCACCGCCGTCGATGGTCACGAGCATGTCTTCTTCAATCCGGCCGGCCGGGTTTTCCGTATATTGTTGTTCTCCGAGGCTCCCGGTATCGCTTGCGAGGGTGAGCCGACCGACGAGTTCACTTGGTTCAAAGGCTACGAGTGGGTCTATGCGCTGTGCAGGGGGTGCGGTGCCCATATGGGGTGGCGGTTTACGGGCGTCGACCGGCCGCCATTGTTTTTCGGACTAATCAAGGGGGGGCTCACCGACCAGCCATTGGGATGACGTCCCGGGGCGCTGGGTTCATATAAAAAACCGCCCCGTTTCCGGGGCGGTTGTCGCACAGGTTACCTTTAGAGGGGGCTTAGTTCGAAACAACGAGCCGCAGTTTCGGCTTTTTGGCGTAATGCCCGACGGTGCGGCGCAGTTTGTCGACGCCGACGGGCTTCGAGAGGTAATCGTCGCATCCGCTTTCCAGGCAGCGTTCGCGCGCGCCATGATCCGCATATGCGGTCACCGCGACGATAGGGATCGTTCTCGTGTCGGAGCGGGCTTTGAGTTCGCGGGCAATGTCGAGGCCGGAACGGTGTTTCAGGCGGACGTCCATGAGGATCAAGTCCGGTTGATAATTGCGCGCCATCGTCTCAACATCGTCGTCGCCGCGCGAAAGCAGCGTCCGGTATCCGGATACCTCGAGCAAATCGTTGAAGAACTTCATGCTCATGGCGTTGTCTTCGACGATCATCACGGTTCTCGACATCATTTTCGCCCCGTTGTCCTGTCGCGCTAGTGAAGTTGTCTGTATAGATGCCATTAATACCGTGCTCGGTTGTCGTCGTTATGAACGGCGTCTTTTGAACATGTTAACAAATGTGAAACAATTCGCCCGCCGGTTGGGTGTCTGGGGCAAGCCCGATGAATGACGAAACGCCAGTGATCCATGGCGGTGACCTGAAAGCGGCATCGGAGAGGTTCGGGGTACCGTCCGCCGGTTGGCTGGATCTGTCGACGGGAATTAGTCCCGACGCGTATCCGTTGCCGCCGCTGCCGCTCGATGCCTGGACGCGGCTTCCCGACGCGGAACGGGAAGACCGACTGATCGAAGCGGCACGCGGTTATTACGGTGCCGATAAAGCGTCGATCGTTGCCGCGCCTGGGTCACAAGCTTTGATCGGCGCCCTTGCCGAAACGCGACCGCCATCGCGCGTAGCGATACTGGCCCCGACCTACGCGGAACACACCCATCGGTGGAGGGCCGCCGGCCACGATGTGGTGGAAGTTGCCGCCGACGACATTCCCTTCGGTATCGACGTTTGTATCGCCGTCAATCCGAACAACCCCGACGGCCGGCTTCTGGCCCGCGGCACCCTGATGGCCCTTTATCAGCGCCTGGCCGGCCGTGGTGGCTGGCTGGTCATTGATGAAGCCTTTGCCGATTTGAAACCCGACGCCAGTGTCGCCGACTGGTGCGGTGAGCCGGGCATCGTCGTGCTTCGGTCCTTCGGGAAATTCTTCGGGTTGGCCGGCGTGAGACTAGGGTTTGCCCTTACCGAAGAAGTGATTGCAAGGGATTTGCGCCGGCGCTTCGGGCCCTGGGCCGTTTCCGGGCCAGCATTAACGGTCGGTCATCGGGCCCTGTCGGATACCTCTTGGATCGGGGCGCACCGCCACCAACTGCGCCAGCAGGCGGATGCCCTCGATGTCTTGTTGGCCGGGGTCGGCCTCAAACGGATCGGCGGGACAGCGTTGTTCCGCCTCGTCGCCCATCCGAAAGCCGATAGCTTGTACGATGGGCTCGCTAGGGAAGGGGTCCTGACAAGAAGTTTCACGGAAATCCCGGGGACCCTCCGTATCGGGCTTCCCGGTGACCGAAAAAAGTTTGAGCGGTTCGAAGCGGCACTCACCAAAGTGATGGCGAGCCTTTAAGGTAAACGGGTTTTCGCCGACGACGCCCCGACTCGCCGGATCAACCACATTTCATCAGATTCTTTTTGCAGCCCCTTTGGCACGCCTTGTCCGACTTTCCGCAGGCGCGGTTACAGGCCTTGTACGTACCCATACAGTCTTTTTTACGCCCCCCTTGGGAGGGGTTGGCGACGTTGGCACACCTCAATTTACAGGTGTCCTTCGCGGAAGCCGTGTTCCCCTCGTGACGGATGCAGTTGGCCATGCACTGCATGACCGTATTTCCTGCCGCAACCTCGAGCGGTCTATCGGCGGCGGCGGATGGCGCCTCAATGATCGGAAGCAAAAACAGAAACGCTAAAATAAGAAGCAGTACAAACGATCGCAGAGGGCTTGAATACGGCATGTGGTCTCCTTTCTGGATAGCCGATTGTACGAATTTGCCGAGTGTATCACGGCCGCTCGGACCTTGCGGGTGCCCGGCACCCGGTAATGATCATTTACAAACTCTTTCGGAACGGCTCGAACCCGTCGCGGGTCTGGGCCGATGTTTCGTCTGACGTGGTTACGGCAAGTCTAATCCGAACGACCGTCCCCTTTCCCTTTTCGGAACTGACCTCGAAATCACCGCCGATCTCTCGAACCAGTCGGTCGACAATGGTCAAGCCAAGACCGGTGCCGGTATCGCCATGAGGCGAGTCCTGTGATCCTTGCTCGTAGGGTTCCAGGGCCTTGACCATCTCTTGTGCCGACATCCCGACGCCGTCGTCCTGGACGACCAGGATGACGGCGCCCGACTCCGGGTCCACGTGGGCTTGGATTTCGACGGTACCGCCTTCCGGTGTGAACTTGATGGCGTTGGATACCAAATTGACCAGAATCTGATTGAGCCGCGTGGCGTTGGTATCGAGCAGGGGAAAGTCATCGGCCACGTTGGCCTTCAGATCGATGCCGCGTTCGTCGGCCATGTCGACAAACAGGTCGACGATGCCATTTATGATCTTGCCGGCATCGACAGGCCCGGTCGGTATGGACGTGGAAGATCCGCGATCCATACTCTCCGATGATAGTGCTTCGATGATATCCAGCATCATTCGCGATGCCTGGTGAATACGCGTCGCATAATCCCGGTATTTCTCGTTGTCGATGGGGCCGAACTGTTCGTTCATCGTCAGTTCGGCGAAGCCAGCGATGGCGGTCAGGGGCGAGCGCAGTTCATGGGCCATTTCGGCCATGCGCATACGCTGGTCGGAAACGAGGGCCTTTTCACGTTCCAATGCATATTCGAGGGCAGCTTCCGCGGCACGAAGGGCCTCCCGCGAATTATTGATATCGTTGGTTTCGTCTCCCACGTTTTCAACCTATCCGTTTATTGATTGAGTGCCGATTGTCCAACTTTGTACTGACGTAGGCAAGGGCGTGTGAACGGTTAATAAAGGAGACGTGCCCAAAAACGCCATTGTTTGCACCGTGACGGCAGCCGATGATGGGGAAAGACAAGGGGGCTGCTGAAACGCTGGCGGCCAGACAGGAGAGATAAATACGATGATCGACCTATACACCTGGGCGACGCCGAACGGCCGCAAGGTTTCCGTGATGCTTGAGGAAGTGGGCTTGCCCTACACTGTTCATGAAGTCCATATCGGAAAAGGCGAGCAGCACGAGCCCGGCTTCCTGGAAATCAATCCGAACAACAAGATCCCGGCGATCGTCGATCCCGAGGGGCCTGATGGGAAACCCCTGACGCTTTTTGAGTCCGGTGCCATCCTCATCTATCTGGCCGAGAAAACGGCAAGTCCGCTGCTGCCGACGGACGCGGTCAAGAGACTCAAGACCTTGCAGTGGTTGATGTTCCAGATGGGCGGTGTCGGACCGATGATCGGCCAGGCACACCATTTCCTGTTTCAGCCGAAGGAAGTCGTGCCCTACGGACAGAAACGCTACCATGATGAGACAGTGCGGCTCTATAGCGTCATGGACGATCACTTCGAGGAGAACCGCTATTTCATTGGCGACGACTACACCATTGCGGATATCGCTACCTTCCCATGGATTTCGCGGTTCGAACGTCATCAAATCGATCTTAATGATCTCGAACACGTCAAGCGCTGGTATGATGAAATCGCCGTGAGAGAGCCTGTGCAAAAAGGAATGGCTGTGCCGTTCCTCAATTAGCGGACAAGGGGCCGGAGTGTGCCGATGGGCCTGCTCGACAAAACGACTGTGAAGAAGGTCCGGACGGCCTTGACCGATGCCGGCTTGGAAGACACGGTGGTCGAACTGGCGGATACGGCCAGGAGTGCCGAAGACGCCGCGGCTTCGGTCGGTTGCGAATTGGGCGCCATCGTCAAGTCCCTGGTCTTTCAGATCGACCAGCGAATGGTCATGGCGCTGGTCGCCGGGGATCACCGCTGCGTGCCCGAGAACCTGGGCCGGGTTCTCGACCTGGACGGCCCGGTGCGGCGCCCGCAGGCCTCAGAGGTCAAGGGGGTGACCGGTTTCACCATCGGCGGCATCCCGCCCATCGGTCTGGTGCATCCGTTGCCGGTCGCCATCGACCGGTCTCTGAAGCGCTTCGATGCGGTTTATGCCGCCGCCGGACACCCCCATTGCGTCTTCAAGACCTCGGTTGACGATCTCAAAAGACTGACCGGCGGCATCGTTTCGTGGAATATCTCCCAACCGGAGGAGGGGGCCTCGGCGGCACCGCCGCTGCCGTCATCGAAGACGTTTACCGAAAACCGAGAATCCCGCAAGACGGGGTAACGCTTGATCGCGGACCCCGGGGACGATATATCGTCAAGGCGCTGCGGCGCGGACGGACAGGTGGCCGAGCGGCTGAAGGCGCTCCCCTGCTAAGGGAGTATACGTTAACGCGTATCGTGGGTTCGAATCCCACCCTGTCCGCCATTTCTTTGATTCAGCACATCCTCTCCCGCTTTGGCGGACGACCCTGAACCGCAGGGTTCCTGCGGTTCTGGGGCTGATAGCCGTGAACCTCACCCGCTCATGAATTCGCCTTTTCCGGCGGGTTTCCTTCTCTCTCCGCCCATATTCTCTGAAGGCTGTGCACTTTGGGCCGGGATGCCCGTTTTGTGCGCCTAAAAAATCACATGGTAAATCAGTCGATTACGCTAGAGAGTCGTGGGAACCGTTTTGAATGCTTGCTGCCCTTCCGAAATCCACAGGACTCAAAATTCAGCGATAGTTTGGCCAGCAGATAGTAAACTTCGTCCGGTACTCACCATCGTCACTATGCCAATCAATCGGGGCCTCTTCGATCCCGAAATACACCCTCAGCTTCTTCGATAGCTCGAGTTTCTGATGCTTGACCCGGTCTTTTGCGTCTGGATCATTCCACGAAATGGCACCATTGCAGCGGGCGAACGACTGAAGAAGGGTCCACTGGAGCTTCGGCTTGCCGCTCTTACGGCTTTTCATGTCCAGGTGCTCTGGTTCCACGCGGCGCGTGATACCTTTGCACCGGATATTGGCAACTTCTTTCGCGGTGAATTCGATAGAGATATCCTCCCATCGGGTTTCGGGAGGAGTAGGGAACTGGTTGAGCTGTCCGCCTTCTTCTTCTGGCATCACCACCGCGTGGAAATCAGCAAGCAGTGATTTCGCAGCCTCCGTCGCCACCAAATTTCCCTCGCCGTCACTCTCGAACAGATCAACCAACGCCGTGAGCCGTGCCTGTTGCCTGCCGAGCAAGTCCGCCACCGCCAGGTCTGAGAATTGTGTCGTCGGGATCACCAGGATGAACGCCGTCGCGGTGGTGGTGCAAAGGCGAGTGGCTACGTCGCGAAGTGACGCGGGATCGGTCTGAATGCTCAGAAAGAGTGGGAATCGCTTTCCGGCAAGTGGGTGATAATCGCCAATTCGGTAGGTCTGCTGAAAACCCGTGACCTCGTCGAAGGCTGGATCGATGCCGAACGCCGCTGCGATGGCGGCGCAAAGCTTGCGCGTGTCGATTTCGTATACCGCAATGTCCCGCTTAGTCAGAACCAGCCGGTCGCATCGCTTGGGATGGTCTCCACACACGGCGACGATCTTGCCGTTGCCGTGATCGACGATGCTGCGCGAGCACCCGATACCACCCGGGCTGGGGCATGGATAGGCCTCGGCGCGACGATTGGTGACCCGCAGCAGTTTCCGGCCCACTTCGTAATCGCCGCCGAGCCTATTCCTCCGTTCCTCCGCGACCGCTGCCAGCCCGGGCAGCGTCTCAAGCGCTGGCCAGAATTGCCTCAGGGGCTTCCTCACTGGCCTCCTCCATCCGCTCGACGACGAAACCACGCGCCATCATCCATTTCTCGACCAGCACGCTGTCATCGTCCCGGGTGTAGGTGGCGATGTTGGACGGGCGAATCTTCACGGTTCGGGGGTTCTTCGCATTTTCGAACTTCACCGAGAACGACGCCTGGATGAGCCTCGCTGTCTCAGGAATGCTCTGATTGCGTCCCGCCAAAGACGCGAGGTAGTTCTTGGACTTGCGGATCTCTATGTCGCCGTAAGGGCCGCCCCAAAAAAATTGAAGCTCCGTCAGTTTGACCTCCTCCATGCCTTCGATATCGGCACAGGCCAGGCACTCGGGATCACCGGACTTCAACGGATCGAGGGTGAATTTCTCGTCGTCGGGGAAATACTCGGCATCGCCAAACAGGTGCCTGCCGAACGCGCCAAGGTAAAGTTCCCTCTCGCCCTTGGTGCCCGCGTGAACGGACAACTCGTTGACGAGCCGGTCGTAGACGAGGACGTCGTGGATTTCGGGACGATAGAAAACCGTCTCGGATTGCCCTTCCTTCAGACTGCCTTCCCGCTTGAACGGCACGCCGTGGCGGACCAGGAAGCTGACCTTGTCGCCGTAATCGAAGTAGAGGACCTTGCTGCCTGTGCCTCTCTTGTGATCGTCGAACCACAGGTCGAGTTCCGTCTGCAAGGCTGTCAGCGTCTGTTCACTGGGAGGCGTGAACGTCTTGGGCCCAGGCTCCTCGCTCTTGAAGTGGGTGAACGACTTAGGCTTCATCACCAGAACCTCGGCGTGCATGCCCTCAAGGAGTTCCGGCGCCTTCAGCCAGATCTGAGCGGCGATATCCGCCGGCGTCGTGTCTTGGTCGTGGTCGAGTTCAATTCCCTCGGCACTGGCGGCTTTGATCAGATTGTCCATCTCCTCCGGGGTCGCCATTTCGTGCACGAAGTACAGAGCATCAATCATCCGGGTGGGCATCTGGTCATCGGGCTTCATCAGGATGTCGGCCAAGGCGGCGTAATCGATGTCCTCATCCTCCGGCCAAGCTAACCCCCTACCGTCCAGGTAGCTCTTGTATGGGGCGAGAAACTGGAGCAATCGGGTCGGGTTGATCGCCTTCAGGGCGTCGGGCTGTGCAAATCGGCGTGGGTTCAGTGTTGCCATCTAAGTCTCCTCAATAATCAAACCTCCATGATGATCCTTCCCTGGTTCAGCGTCCGATTGACTGTTGATCGGCGAGGTCATTGACGACAACCCATCAGTCTAATCGGCAAGGCGAACATAATCGATCTCCCGCGGCTTTGGGAGTCAAAATGTTCTTGTTTTATTCTTCCGACAGTCTTCGGCTTTGCTCGGTAGATATCAGGTTAGAAGCCGAACGTGGCTCACCCCGAAACCGGATGAGATCCCGCGATGTCGAACGCCATCCACCCCGACCGTATGACCGCCGCGGAACGCCTCGACGAAATCGCGGCCATTCTTGGCGCCGGCATCCAGCGCATTATGGAAAAACGCAACAAAAACAACGGACTGGGAGACGTTTGTCTGGACTTCTCCGCCAAGCAGAGCGTGCATGGCAATGAAACTGATGACCACGGAGAAAGCCCATGACAATCAACGTGACGACCCAAGTTGCAGCCCTCCCGGACAAGTCCACCGACGAGTTGAAATCGATGTGGGGGGATCTGTTTGGCACCAAGCCGCCGCCCTACAACAAGTCCTTTCTGGTCAAGCGGCTCGCCTACCGAATCCAGGAACTGGCTTTCGGAGGTTTGAGCGAATCGACGGAGAATCGGCTGGAGGCCATGTCCCGCGATCCGGCCTATGCCGATCCCAAGAGAACCCGGCGCCGTATTACCAACCGCCCGGTTGCCGGCACCCGGCTGATCCGCGAATGGCAAGGCGTCGAGCATCACGTGACCGTCCTTGAAGACGGCTTTGAATACCAGGGGTGCCGATACAAGAGCCTTTCGGTCATCGCACGGACCATCACCGGCACGCGGTGGTCGGGTCCCGTTTTCTTTGGCCTCAAGAAACCGGGGAGCAAATAATGAACGACAAACCCGCACGCAAAGTTCGCTGCGCGATCTATACCCGCAAGTCCAGCGAGGAAGGGTTGGAGATGGAGTTCAACTCGCTGGACGCTCAGCGCGAGTCCTGCGAGGCCTACATCGCCAGCCAACGCCAGGAAGGCTGGCTCCTCGTTCCCGACTATTACGACGACGGCGGCATCTCCGGGGGCACCCTGGAACGCCCCGGATTGCAACGCCTGCTCCGAGATGTCGAAGACGGCTGCATCGACGTGGTGGTGGTCTACAAGGTCGATCGCCTGTCCCGGTCGCTGGCTGATTTCGCCCGCATCATCGATACCTTCGAGAAGCATGACGTGTCCTTCGTTTCGATCACCCAGCAGTTCAACACCACCAGTTCCATGGGCAGGCTGACATTGAACATCCTCCTCAGCTTCGCCCAGTTCGAGCGCGAGGTGATTGGGGAGCGTATTCGCGACAAGTTCGCCGCGAGCCGCCGCAAGGGTATGTGGATGGGGGGATCGCCTCCGCTCGGCTATGATGTCGAGAACCGCAAGCTGGTCGTCAATCAAACGGAGGCAGCCCTCGTCCGCCATATCTTCGAGCGCTTCGTCCGCCTGGGTTCAGCGACAACGCTAGCTGCGGAACTCAAGGCCGACGGTTATCGCACAAAGACCTGGACGACCCAGAAGGGGCGGATCCGCGAGGGTCGTCCCATCGACAAGGGATTCCTCTACAAACTGTTCCGCAACCGGGTCTACCTTGGCGAAGCTGTCCACAAAGGGGAAAGCTTCCCCGGTGAGCACGACGCCATCATCGACCAAGCCCTACGGGACAAGGTCCACGCCATCCTGGCCGAGAACCCGAAAACTCGCTCCAACCGGACCCGGGCGACGACGCCCATGCCGCTCAAGGGGCTGATTCGCTGCGGCCACTGCGATGCGGCGATGACGCCCAGCCATACCCGGCGCAAGGGCAGGCTCTATCGATATTACCTCTGCCTGTCGGCCACGAAGAACGGCCACCGCACCTGTCCGGTGCGCAGCATCGCCGCCGGCGAAGCCGAGGGCGCGGTCGTCGCCAACCTACGCGCGCTGGTGCGCTCGCCTGAACTGGTGGTTCGGGCATGGCGCGCGGTCAACAAGGACGGCGCCGAAATTCCCGAACGCGAGGTCCGAGAAGCCCTGGGCCGTCTCGACGAAGTCTGGGATGAACTGTTTCCGGTCGAACAAGCCCGCCTACTCAACTTGATGGTGGACAACGTGGTGCTGATGCCGGACGGCCTCGACATCCGGTTTCGGGGCGATGGCCTCGATACGGTAATCGAGGATCTGCGCGCGATCGACGCGGACGGGGACCGGAGGGCTGCATGAAACCTGTACTCGACCGTGACGGCCGTACCATTAGGGTCCGTGTGCCCATGACCTTTCAGCGCCGTGGCGGCAGGAAGGTCATCATCGCGCCAAACGGCATGGACGACTGGGCGCCGCCCCAGCCCAAACAGGACGACACGTTAATCAAGGCCCTCGCCAGGGCCCAACGCTGGCGGTGCAAGATCGAAACCGGAAAGATCTCGTCGATCCGACGGCTGGCGGAGGTAGAGAAGATCAGCAGTTCCTATCTCGCCCGCATCCTGCGCCTGACCCTGCTGGCGCCGGATATTATCGAATCTATCCTCGATGGCCGCCAGCCGAAGGGATTGGCCTTGGCTGACTTGATGGAACCATTTCCGATGGAGTGGGAAGGGCAGCGGGAACGGTTCGGGTTCGTCAAGTAGCTCTCGCTATCTCGGTTATTCCAAGGGCTTTCAATCAACGCCGGTGAATTTTCACCGGGTCTGAAACCGCTAATCGTAATTTTTTTCGAACTTTTTTCACCGCCGCAACCCGGCGGTTTTCTTTTGTTTGCGCCGGATTCCGTTCCCGCCCCAGGGCGGTCGATCCGGCCCTCCGGTGAGTTTTCGCGAGTCGCGAGTGACCGGGCCTTGAGCCCGCCACTCAGACCAAGGCGAAAACCATGGAGTCTCAAAACCGCTATGACGGCATCGACGCTTATGCCGTGACCAAAGTCCGTTTCCAAGCCCGCCAACTGACCCGCACCCGGGTCTTCCATACCACCGACATCGAGGACCTCGAACAGGACCTGATGCTCGATCTGCTCCGCAGGTTGCCATCATTCGATCCGTCCAAGGCGAGCCGCAACACTTTCATCGCCCGCATTGTCGAAAACCATGCCGCGACCCTGATCAAGGCCGCCATGGCCGAAAAACGCGGAGCCGCGATCGAACATAAGAGCCTGTACGACCCGGTCAGCCAGGATGTCGACGAACCGATCACTTTGGTGGAGATTCTCTCCGCCAATGACGGCCTGTGGGATGTTTCCAGCCTCAGGTGGGACGAAGCGATCAATCTGCGCCGCGACCTCTCTCATGCCGTGGGTGCCCTCCCACCGCATCTTGTCTCCCTGTGCCGTCGGCTGGCGACCAGCACGGTGACCGAGGTCGCCCGCGACACCGGCATGTCCCGACCTTCCGTTTATGACGGCATCGCCAAAATCCGAGCGGCCCTGATTAAGGCCGGTCTTCGCGCCTGGCGCTGATCCTTCCGACGATTCCGCGAGCGGCTCGGTAAGTATCGGATAGAGACCGAACACAAGCCGGGTCCTCGCGTGAATACAAGACCTTCGGGGAAATAGCGCGACGGCCTTGCTCCTTGGGCCGCGCCAGGCCCGGTGACCGCCCGTCAGCATACGACACGGAGTAATATTCATGAGTCCGAGTTCCATTCACCGATTTCCGGCCCCCTTGCCGATCACCGAGATCGCCTTCTGTTCCTGGCTTAGCCAAGCGGAGCCCGGCGATGTTTTGGAATATTACCGGGGGTTTCTCGGCGTCGACCTGACACCATTCGGCAATTCCATGGGTTTCAAACCCCGGGCGGAACTCGCGCGCACCAGCGCCCGCGCCTACGACCTGGCGGAACGTGGCTTCGTCCACCTCGTCCAGCGCCGTGTTGGCCCCGACACCTTTGCCTATCTCGCCATCGCCCGCCCGCGTACCGACCGCACGCCAGTGCCCTTTGAAACCCTGATGTCCGAGGAGGCCGCCTAATGTCTCCTGCCGCCAATCATCCGACCCTGGAGCAACTTCGGCGTCTTTCTATTGGCGAGATCGTCGTCCTGCCCGCCGATCAATTGGCGCTGTTGCAAGAGGAGGCCGATGAAGCCCTGCGATCCGCGAAGGCGATCAAGGAATGGCTCGAAGGCGCGATCGCGCAGCGTTATGCCGAACGAGCCCAGGTGCAGCGCCAAGCCGCCGGCAAGGACACCGGCACGGTCCGTTTCGACGATGGGCCGGTGTCCGTGGTCGCCGATCTGCCGAAGAAGGTGGTCTGGGATCAGGCCAAGCTCACCGAACTGGTCGAACGCATAAAGGCTGAAGGCGACGACCCGGCCGAATATGTCGACACCGCCATCAAGGTCCCCGAGCGGAAGTTTACCGCCTGGCCGAGCCACATCCGGGCGGCCTTCGAGGACGCCCGCACGGTTCGGGTCGGCAAGCCCTCCTTCCATCTTTCCCTGAACGATGAGGTGATCAAATGAAAACCAAGCTGGAGCGCCTGCGTGAGGACAATAGTTTCCTCGCCGACATTCCCGAAACCATCCGCATCCCGCCGCTGGGGCGGCGCCAGGACGAGGTGACCAAGCCCATCGAGACGGCGTCGATCGACGACATCGCCTTTGCCCAACTGGCGTTGCA
>Ga0209789_10000039_pt1 | contig 31072 bp, 29 predicted proteins | sample WorMetGr2BELIZE2_FD_187418 | JGI IMG/M metagenome (GOLD analysis project Ga0209789, IMG submission 187418) | Marine gutless worms symbiont microbial communities from Max Planck institute for Marine Microbiology, Germany - Inanidrilus... ...
ATCATGTTCTATCCGGGCCAGGCCTCCATCGAATGGGTTTTGAACGGCAAGGACCACGGCGGCGGACGGGCCATTCGCCGCGCCGGCGACCGCTGCCAGGAATGCCACAAGGGTGAAATGGCCGACATGGGCGCCAGGATCGTCGGCGGCGACAAGGCCGAAGCGACGCCGATCCCCGGTAAGCGCGGTCACATCGAAGTCGCCGTGCAGGCCGCTCACGACGGCGAGAACATCACCTTCCGCCTGCAATGGCCGGACGCCGGCCATACCCCGGTGCCCTTCGTCGACGGCGGCAAGATGGACCCGGACAACCAGATCAAGGTGACCGCCATGTTCGACGACGGCAAGGTCGAGATGGGCGAACAGGCCGGCTGCTGGCTGACCTGCCACCACGATTCGCGCTACATGCCCGACGCGCCCGCACAAGACGCGCTTTCGGCGAGCGATGCGGCGAAGATCATCGATGTTACGGACGGCGTCACCAAATACACGAAAGGCAGCCGCACCAAGCTCGAGCACAAGGGAAGAGGCGGCAAGAAACGCGGTGCCTGGGACAAGCTCATCGAAAAGGCCAAACTGGATGCCCAACACGCCGAAGGCGCGTTCATGGACGTTCTCAGGTTCAAGTCCAAAGACAACAAAATGGAAAACGGCTTCATTCTCGCCGATCGTCAGTTAAAGGACGCCGAGAAGGCGACCGGCAGCGGTCGGCTCGAAGGCGGTGTCTGGACGGTGACCATGACCCGCCCCCTGGCGGCGACGCAACCGGGCGGCGTGTCCTTCGAACCGGGCAAGACCTATACGGTCAACTTCGCCATCCACGACGACTACACGTCGGCGCGCTTCCATCACGTTTCGTTGGAGTATAGGTTGGCTTTGGACAATCCGGAGGCTGAGGTCAATGTGGTCAAGAAGTAACGCGAAATCGATCGCCGCAGTTGCCGTCGCTCTCTTTCTTTCTGGGCCGACGGCGGGCGCGCTGGCCGGAGGCGAGGTCGAGTTCACGGAGGAACGCAAGAAGATCTGCGCCAAGGCGGATACGCGCTACAAGAAGATGTACCCCGACGCCAAGGACGACGGCGCCGTCGTCGTGAAGGCCTACAAGTACACGTTCTGCCCGCCGAACCTCGAGGTCAAGGTCGGTACCACCGTGCGCTGGGTGATCGTCGACAAGCGCACCAGCCACAGTGTATGGCTGAAGGAAGCGGGCGTAGAGGAATCCGAGCGCTTTTTCCCGGAGGAGTCTTGGGATTTCACCTTTCAGGCGCCCGGCGATTATCCTTACCTCTGCGGGCCTCATTGGAAAGAAGAGGGTATGGTCGGCTACGTCAAGGTTACCGAATAACCGGCCGATAACCCCGTTCATGCGTCAATTTCGTTCCAATTGGAGGCGGTGCCGTCAGTACATGACTGCGGGCTGACTGTCCGACGCGCCGTTGACGTAGCCTTTCAAAACCGCGGTGTCGGCAATCACGATCCGGTTCTGCTCCGTCTTCACGCCAACCTTCCTCAGTTTCGCGAGAATCCGGGAAAGGCTCTCCGGTTGGATTCCGAGGCGCCGCGAAATCAACGTCTTGTCGTAGGGGAGCGCCACTACGGCCGGTCCCGAGTCAACGGGGCACCGTTTGAGCAGAAAGTCGACGACGCGGCCAGTCGCTGACGAGGTCTTCAGTTGTTCGACCTCCTTGACCAGGTGGTGCATCCGTTTCGACATGGAGGCCAGCATGTTCATGGCGATTTCCGGCATCTTGGCGACGTGGTTGCGGAACGGACCGCTCAAAACCGGAAGCAAGCGGGCGTCCTCGGCGACCTGGGCACTGGCCGGGTAGGTGTGGCCGAGAAACGCGGCGGCTTCAGCCAAACATTCACCTTCCGTGAAGACACCGATCACGGCCTCGTCGCCTTCCGCCGTCTCGCGATAGACCTTCACCCAGCCGCTGAACACGATATAGAACGTCTCGGCCGGTTCGCCCCGCAGGAACAGGACTTTGCCCTTCGGAAAGTCTTTCGGGTGAGCGTTGGCAAGAAGCTCTTGCGCCACCTTGTCTGGAAGTTGGTTGAACAAGGGAATTCCCTTGATCACTGCCCACTCCACGCCATTCATGCTTCGGAAGTTCTCCATTTTCATCCCGTCGTTCGCCAACCCATTTGCGGCCGTAGTGTGCCGTTCAATTCTCGCAAAGACGTTGACTTAGATCAAAATTATCCCTGATTATTACCCGCCGATCAATCGGTGAAGTCGTGCGTCCTTCGATTTGAAGTGCTCAGCGAACCAATTGTGGAGCCGGGAACGAAATGCGTCGTCCAGGCCCCCATAGCTTCCGTTTTCGAAGTCCATCAGGATCGAACTGATATCGTCGAGAAGCCGTTCGTGGTCGTCCTTGTGGTCGTCGTATTGATCATACTTTTTGTTGCGCATGATCTGTTCTTCAAGCGCGAAATGGGCTGAAATCCAGGCGTAGATCTCTCCCAGTTCGGCCAGCGTGCCTTCTTTTGAGCCACCCTCCTCAGCCGCTATGAGTAGGCGGTTGAGGCGGTTGATGATCTCCTGGTGTTCGTGGTCGATGGAAGCGATTCCGGTTTCATATTCGGGACGCCACTCGATCGTCGTTGTTGTTTTTTCTGCGTTCATGACCAGACCTAATTGATAACGAAACCTTTTTGCGGCGAGTACTTGATGGCGACCACGCGGCCTTTGGTGAACTGGATATCCTCGACCATTTCAGTGGTGAATCCATGTTCACCCTTGTCCCGCAGCTTCATGTGCAATTTGCGTGTTCCCACAGGAACCGAAAAAGAATGGTAGAACACCGACGGTCCATCGGAGGACAGGCCCGCCGGTTTCTTGCTCTCGCCATAGATCTTCTCGCCCTCCAGTTCCAGCTCCACATAGACGGGCCAACGTTCACGGGGACAATCCTGCGCCTTGCGCATGTTGGGCGGCAGTTTTGCCAACTCTTTGGCAGAACGCTTTCGACACTCGACCTTGCGCTGGCCGGCCGGGCTGAGACTAAGCTTGATCATTGCCGTATCCGGGGCCGTAAACTCGTACGGCACGAACGATGACAGGTAGCCGATGAGGACGGCGAACCACGAAAACATAAACGCCTGCATAGCAAATCCGACCGGGGTCTTGTTGGGACCGTGCGATTTGCTGATGGCACCGGTTCCGCGTTTGCGTTGGCGTTCCTCCTCGAAGCGGGCCTCTTCGGCCGCCTGCGCCTCACGCTGGCGTTTGATGTCCTCGGGAATCTTGCCGAGTTCCTTGAAGACCAGATTGTAAAAGACAAACAGGACCAGCGGGCCGAAGACCAGGATCGGCGCGATGATTGCGTAGACAGCGCTGCTATCCTGCATGGGCCGACTCCGTTGCTGGCGAGTTGTCGCCGGGAGTTGGCACCGGCGGTCCCGCGACGCGCTCGCAGAACTCATCGAGTTCTGGTTTCAGGATGTGGTCATCGGTCGGGCCGGCCCAGCAAATGTGTAATCGCTGGCGGGGAACCCGCTTTCGGAGATACGGGTCGCGCAGGCCGTCGAGCCGCTCCTCGGTCCACTGGATGCCGAGCCTGTGATGGCAGTCGCAATCGGCGCAACCGGTCAGAAAGACCCCGTCGACCCGATTGCCGGAAAGCGCATAGTCGATGAATGACGGCGGCAGCATACCGATACAAGGCATCGCCACGCCTTCTCTGCCACCTTCGGCAAAGCCCTCGACCGGAAACCCCTTTTCGCAGCCGACGACGAGAACGGACGGCTTGCCGGTGGCTTCCGCGGTGTCGCGAGCCCGGCGAATCGCGGCCGTAATTTTGGCTTCGAAGTCGCTAAGAGGGCTTTGCGGCAGGTCAATTCCGGTCCTCAGGTTGTCACCCGTGCGGAACGGCGTCGACACTGGACAGGCCCCGACGCAGATGCCGCAGCTCGTACAGGTGTCTGGATTGACGACGGCTTCCAGCTCGAAGGGCCGGCCATCGGTGCGCGGTTGCATATTGACGGCGCTGTACGGGCAATCCTCGGCGCACCGCGTGCACCCGTTACACTTATCCAGGTGCACTTCGGCCGCCTTGGGCCTTTTCATCGGCGGCAGCCAGGGCATTGCGCAAATGAACAGGGAAAACCCGACGGAGAGGGCCCACATCGTACCGCCGCCCCATTTGTCGAAAAACGGATAGAGCGGCATATAGAACCAGTCGAGGTTGAGCGTGCCGGGCACCAAACCAAGATCGGCCGGCGGATGGCTGACCGCCGGATGGACGAAGGACAGAACCGTCAGCATGGCCAGCGACCCGAGCGCCAGGCCACGCGGCGGGTTGGTCTTGGCCCGGTTGATCTTCAGGATGTGGACCCACATGGCGAACAGCAGGAACAGGGGACCGAAAATGTGGATGAACACCAAAAGGCTGAAGAACCGGTCGTCCAGACTGCCCCGGGTCAGAAAGTTGTTGGCCACTGGCTCACCAAAAATGCCCAGCCAGTCGAGCCATTCCATGGAGCCGATGGCGACATATTGGGCGAGCTGATCCCAGACCAGCCAGTAACCGCTGATCCCCGACAAGAAAAGCAGCCAGATCACTGGCACGCCTGTGAACCAGGAAAACCAGCGCGGGCCCCGATAGCGGTCCTGTGCGAATTCGCGGAGCAGATGCAACGCCATGGTAACGACCATGGCATCCGACGAATAGCGGTGCAGGCTCCGCATGACGCCGCCCAGATACCACTGTTCGTTGGTCATGTATTCGACGGACGGGTAGGCACCGGTGACGCTGGTGTCGAAAAGGATGAATACGTAGATTCCGGTGACGGCCGCGACCCAGAAAAAGAAAAACGACAGGGTGCCCAATTGCCGAAGCGGATTCCAGGGTGGCCCGTAGGGTTTGTCGAACAGGGCTTCAAGCCAACTGAAGCCGCGCCTGAGCGGGTATTGCAGAACGTTCAACATGGGCTTTAGCCGACCTTCTCGGTCAAAGTTATTTTGTTCATTAGGCTGCGCTCTTTTCATTTTCACGGCGCCTTCGTCGCGCCGCCAGGAGTTCCCTCGCGAGGATTGTGAAACCAATCGTGATGATCACGGCGCCGACGGCAATCTGCAAGAAAAGCGAGTAGTCGAATTGGTATCGATCGGCCGAAGGATCGTAAATCGTACAGAACAAACGCACCTTCTTGACCAAATCGTCGAGCGAGCGGAACGGTGCCGTGGTGCCGAACACCAACGCTTTCAGCGGTTCGATCAACAGGGGTTTGTCGAATAACTCACCGTAGATCTGGGAATCGATGACTCCTTCGCCATTGATGATTGTCATCTGGTCGAGATGGTCGAACCCCTTTGGCGACGGGAAATAAGTGAAGCCGACAGCCTCAACCAGTTTCTGAACCGTGTCCTCGTCGCCGCTCAGGAAATGCCAACCGGCAAACCCCTCGACACCCTGCTGCCTCGCATAGGCGCGCATTCGCGAGGGTGTATCGTTTTTCCAGTCGAAGCCGATGGTGAGCGCCGTGAAACTACCATCGCCCAGGGCATCAAACGCGGTTTCATAGGTATCGGCGAGCATGGCCGTAACGACGCCGCAGCTCTCGGCGCAACTTGTATAGATCAGATTGATGATTAACGGCTTGCCTAAGAACTGGGACAGTCTGACCGTGCGCCCACCGGCGTCACGAAAACTGAGATCGCCGACCTTCTGGCCGATAACAGACTGGCTGCGTTCAAGCGCGGCTTGCTCTTGGCCCGTGCGTGACAACGGTTGCTGGGCCGCATGCTCCTCGCGCAGCTTCTGGGAGGCCGTTTTCGCCGTGGCGTCACCGACAATCAACAACAGCATGACGGACGTCAAAACCGACGCCAGTAAACATCTCAGATTCATCAAGTTCATAGTCCGGTGACGGCTCCCACAAGAGCGCCGAGAACCAACAAGCCCGACTGCACAAGCGATGCGAAGACGGTCTTCATCGCCATCGGTGGCGTCGGGTTAGCAACGTAACGCATACCGTGGAAAAGGAAATAACTTCCGGCAAGCGCGCTTACCATGATGGGCATGCCGATGCGGATTTTGAAGACAGTGTAGGGAAGGGAACTCAATTCCCTCATCGCAGACCTCGGGTCTCAATCAATTCAACGAAAGAAGACCAATGGCGACGGGGGCCGTCGAAACGGCCCCCGTCGGTCCACGGTGACTTAGCTGAGGGGCCAGACGCCCGACAGGTATTTCCAGTTCACGAAGTAGTAGAGGACGAATGCGACCAGGAAGACCATGGCAAGGACGAAGGTCCCCGGTACAGCCAGCGTGCCGGCGCTGCCGTAACTGGCAACGGCTGCCGGTTCCGGCGCCGGCTCGGGTGCCGGCTCGTTGACCTTCGGCTTACCCCAAAGGATGGTGCCGACCATGTTGAGGATGAAGATCAAGCCGCCAAGGCCGCCCATCAGGGCTGCCATGCCGTTCAATCCCATCATCAAGTGGGCGGCGCCGGGGAAGTCGTAGGTCATGACCGCATCGGCGAAGTTGATGTCCCAATGGCGGCGCGGTACACCGAGGGTACCCGCTCCCATCATGAACGTCGCGGCCAGGCCCATGCCGATCCCGAAGAGATACGGCTGCCACTTGGCCATGCCGGCGCCCCAAAGCTCCTTCTGCCACAACACCGGCACCACCCAGTAGGCGAGTGCCATGAAAGCCAGCGTCGTGCCGGTGACGACCGTGCCGTGGAAATGGCCCGGCACGTAGATGGTGTTGTGGATGATCAGATTGAGCTGCTCGGCACCCATCATGACGCCCGAGATCCCGCCGAGGAATCCGAACATGATGACCGAAAGGGCAAAGCCGGAGAAGCTCGGGTTGCCCCAAGGGCACTTGCGCAGCCACTCGAAGAGGCCCTTGTTGAAGCCCTTCTTGCGTTGCGCCGCTTCAACGGCACCCGGAACCGTGAGCCCGTGGATCATGGAACCCAAAACCGCCAGGTAGAGCGCGTAGGAGGTATTGAACACCTTGAATTCGGAGCTCAGACCGGGCTCGACCAGGAGGTGGTGGGCGCTGGCGATCTGAAGGAACAGGATGTACAGCAGGAACGCGGTACGGCTGACCTTTTCGGACAGAGGCTTGGCGCCGAACAGGATCGCCGCCAAGGCATACCAACACGCGATATGCGCGGCCACGTTGATCTGCTGCGAGGAGTGCCCCATGGCCCACCAGACGACCTTGTACATCACCGTATCGATGTGACCGACGTAACCGACGGACCACAACAGGGTCGGGATCAAGATGATCGCGCCCGCCGCGATGGTGAAGACAGCAATGATCGCGGCAACGATGGCACCGAAGGTGACCAGCGGTACCGACCCTTCGTAGGTCTTTTCCTCCTTGGCGATGACCAGCGTTCCGAAGAAGACGAAACACGCGATCAAGGCGCCGACGGCGAACAGGATGATCCCGAGATAGAAGTCGGGTGCCGCCTGCATGGGCACGTAGGAGGTGAACATCACCGATGAATCGCCGCGCAGGACCGCGATGTTGGTCATGACCGCGCCGATCATCATCAACCAGTAGGCGATCCACGCCATCTTCGGCGTTGCCAAGCGGCATCCGAGAAGGATCGCCGAGGCGAAGTAGAGGATCGCGACCTCGAAGAAGATGATCCAGACGAGCAGCACGTCCAAGCCGTGCGCCGTCAGGGCGAGATAGAACCAGTCGGCCGGAAGCAGGTGCACGGCCGGCCATCGGGTCAATGCGACGCCGATGCCGAAGATACCGCCGATGAGCAGGAAAACGACGGCGGTGACCGCGTTCCATTTGATCAACTTGTCGGCGGGTAGGTGGATCTTGAACCCGGTGGTGGGGCAAGTCCGAAACTCATTATTAATAGCCATGATTTCGCCCCTTACTTGTCCACCACGTGGATCTTGCCGACCATCGTGTGGTGGCCGATCCCGCAGAATTCGTTACAGACGATCGCGTACTCGCCGGCCCGGTTCGGTTTGATGGTGATGACCATATCGTAGTCCGGGTGTACCTGGATGTTGATGTTCTCCGGCAACAACGACCAACCGTGCTGCCAGTCGACCGACGACAGGTGCAAGCGATACGATTTGTCTTTTTCCAGTTCGAGAACCGGGTACCACTCCCACAGGCGGGCCAACATGTAGATGTCGGAGCCAGCAGGCGGATGGACAACCGGAACGCCGGTGTCACCCTCTTCTCTTACCGTATATTTATCTACCATCGCCTCGGTGCGTTCAGCGAAAACGTCCGGCTTGATGCGATAAGCCTCGTTGTTCAAGTTCTGTTCGCCGACGATGTGCCAATAAGGCATCATGAAAAACATAATGAGCGCCCAGACAAGGGCGATCGCGATCCATAAAACCTCAGAGCGCTCGATTGGTTCTTTCCACCAAATCCGCTCTTCGGGAGGGAAAATTGCCATCCTAGCCCCCTATCAGTTTGCTATGGGAATGGAGACGACCTCCATGATCCCCCAGATCAGGTACGAGGCGGTAGGAACCGTGATCCCGATAAACAACAAGAGGAATGGGTTATCCAATAACTGTTGCATAAAGGGTATGGGTTCACTCTCTCCGCCACCTCCCGACGTATTTTCCGGCGCCGGTGCGCCGGTTTCGGTTTCACTCATAAGAAATGGCCCCTTATCTCTCTGCGCAGTTAAGAAAGCGGCAGTCAAAAGACCATGCTTGCCCCATTCACGCCTTGATCTTTGTTAAGTTCTGAAGGACCACCACAGGCGGCGAGCCGGGTCCGGGTTGGCGACAGTGAAGCCGCATTTCACCCCAAGAGAGCAGTTGCAAGAGCTTGATCTCGGTTAAGGCATACCCACAAAAGGTTTGGGATTATAACGCCAATTCCGGGCCGCCGTTGATGCCGCGAGCGGCCAATGCCCTGATAACGGCATAAGAAATGGATGGAATATGGGGGCACCAATACGTCGTTCCACGACCGCTGATATTGAATTGATTCGCGGCGTGGGGCTGTTTTCGGGATCGACGTCGGAAGTCGTAGACGAAGTTATATCCGAATCGTCGGTCGAGCGGTTCAAGAACCGCGATTTCATTTGCCGTGCGGGTGACTCCGCTGAAGTCGTGTTCCTGGTTCTACAGGGAAAGTCCAGGTCGTACGTGGGACTCCGGCGCGCCACGCCGTTCTCATGGTCATGCAACGCGGTGATGCATTCGGGCTGCGCGGTGTCCTCGAGGTCGGCGAATACACGGAGACTGTCGTCGCCGTCGGTGAATGTCAGATACTGACGATTCCCGCCGCTACCTTTGCCCATGCGATGGAGCATAACGCGGCCGTTGCCAGCAACGTGATCCGCTTGCTGGCCAAACGCCTCCAGGAGGTATCAGACCATTTCGAGAGCATTCTCCTGATGCCGACAATGCCGCGACTTGCCTGTTACCTTCTTCGCTTGGCGCCATCGGACAATAACGGAATGGAGGTCATCCTACCCTACAAGAAGGCATTGATCGCCAACTACCTGGGCATGGAACCGGAAAGCCTGTCGCGGGCGCTGAAGAAATTGCAGCCCTACGGTGTCACCTGCCACGGCCGCAAAATCCGGATCCGCGATGCCACCGTTCTGCGCAATCTCTGCGAGATCAACGACGAATAGCGTCCCGCCTCTTTTTTTGAACGTTTTCAACGGTTCACGCACCAATCGGTGCTTGCGAATGTCAAGAAGTCGGGCACTCTTTGTGGTTCGGGGGCATAGTCGGGGTGCCAACCCGTAATTTGGCCTGAAACAAAGGATCATGCCCGAGCACAGCATCGTTTTTCTTGATCGCGATACCATCGCTCCACAAGTCACCGTCAGGCGACCGGAATTTCCCCATACATGGACCGAATATGACCGCACGTCCGCCGATCAGGCGGTCGAACGGCTGGCCGGCGCCACCATTTGCATCAACAACAAGGTGCCGCTCAGCGGCGAAACGCTTGCGAAACTGCCGCACTTGAAGCTCATCTCTATGGCGGCGACCGGTACCGATTGCGTCGACAAAGCGTACTGCCAAGAAGCCGGCATCGTGGTATCGAACATACGCGGTTACGCCGTGCATACCGTGCCCGAGCATACGTTCGCCCTGATCCTGGCGTTTGCCCGCCAAATCATACCCTTCCGCCAAGACGTCATCGACGGTGAATGGATCAAGGCCGATCAGTTCTGCTTCTTCAACCAGCCGATCTGGGAATTGCACGGAAAGCGCCTTGGCATCATTGGTGAGGGTAGCCTTGGGCAAAGTGTCGCAGCATTGGCCCGCGCCTTCGGCATGGAGCCGGTGTTCGCCGCCCACAAAGGCGTCAGCGGGTTGGGACCGCTTTATACGCCTTGGGAGGAAGTGCTGGAAACAGCCGACGTCCTATCGCTGCATTGTCCATTGATCGACCAGACTCGCGGCCTCCTGGCCTGGCCCGAATTCCAGCGGATGAAGAAGATGCCGTTGATCGTCAACACCGCGCGCGGTGGATTGATCGTCGAGGAAGACCTGGTTCGCGCCCTCGACGAAGGCCTGATTCGGGGAGCCGCCATTGACGTCACCTTCCCCGAACCACCGCCCGCCGATCATCCTCTCATGAAAGTCGCGGCCCGCCCCAACGTTATCTTCACGCCGCACATCGCCTGGGCCAGCGACGAGGCGCAGCAGGTCTTGGCCGATCAGATGATCGACAACATCGAGAATTTCGAACGCGGTGAACCCAGCAACGTCGTTGAAGGTGCGTTCTAGGGTAATTGGCGGATCCGCCGGCATCGCGCGGCAGCGTTACGAGCTCGCCAACTAGACATCTCTTCGAGCATCCGGAAACGGTGAGCGCCGGTCGCTGGCTATGGGCCGGCGACGCCGGTGTTCAGCGCGTTCCGGACATATTTCCAGAAACTTTGTGTTGTTTTTATTGACAATATATACATTATCCGATACGTTTACTTATTCTTAAACCGATCCATCACTCCCCCATCAGCGGTCGGAGGGCGCCATGCTGAAACTCTCGATCATCACGCTTTTTCTCGGTCAAACGCGCAACCGGTTCCTGCAATATGGCGCCCCCGTGGGAACCGAGGAGGTCCTCGGTTTCGCCGGCGAGACGGAGGGTTGTGACGGCGTCGAACTGCGCTACCCGGCCGATTTTTCGGACGTCCGTATCCTGCGCGAGGCGTTGCAACGCAACGCCCTTTCCGTATCCGCCATCAATTTCGGATCGGTTCGCAACGACCGCTGGTTGCGCGGCGCATGGACGTCCGAGAATGCTGCCGACCGGCGCGAGGCGGTTGACGACTTCAAACGTGCCATCGACCTGTCGGCCGAGCTCGGCGCCTACCGGGTGACCAATTGTCCGCTCAACGACGGTTTCGATTATCCGTTCGAGATGGATTACGTGCGTGCCCTCGACTACGCGGCCCAGTGTTACGCGGAGGTCGCCGCCCACAACCCGGAGGTCAAGGTCTGTATCGAATACAAGATCAGCGAGCCGCGCGTCCGTTCGCTCCTCGGCAACGCCGGCGAGACCCTCGCCTTCTGCCAGATGGTCGGAGCCGACAATCTGGGCGTCACCATGGATACGGGGCACGCCATGTTCGCCAACGAGAACTCGGCCGCCTCGGCAGCCATGCTGGCCCGCGCCGGCAAGCTGTTCTATGTGCACCTCAACGATAACGACGGCCGCGCCGATTGGGACCTGACACCCGGATCCGTCCACACCTGGGAGTTCATCGAGCTATTCTACTTTCTCAAAAAGCTGGGCTACGACGATTGGTTCACGTTCGACATCGTGCCCAAAGAACACGACGCGCGGGCCGTCTTCACCCACGCTGCGAAGATCACCAACAAACTAAAAGACGTCGCCGATCGAATCGACGATCCGAAAATGGACGAGCTGCTGATAGCGCGCAATCCAACGGTCGTCCAGTCCTATCTCCACGACCTCGTCTAGGAGGACCCGTCATGACCTTTGTCGACCCACGCCTTGGCAGCCGATCGGCGGTCGATTCCCGCCTGATGGCCAACGCCATCCGCTTCCTGTCCATGGATGCCCTCGAAAGAATTAACGACGGCCATCCCGGCACGCCGTTGGGTTGCGCCGAGATCACCACGGCGCTGTTCACGCGGCATCTCAAATTCAACCCAAAAGACCCTCACTGGCCCGACCGCGACCGTTTCGTGCAGTCCAACGGTCATGGATCCATGCTGATCTATTCGCTGCTCTACCTATCCGGCTTCGAGCAGATGTCGATCGATCAGATCAAGAACTTCCGCCAACTGGGCTCGCGTTGTCCCGGGCACCCGGAATATGACCTCGACGCCGGTGTTGAGACGACAACCGGTCCACTCGGCCAAGGGGTCGCCAATGCGGTTGGTATGGCCGTCGCGGAGGAGTTTTTGCGCCACCGGTTCGGACCCGACCTGGTCGACCACCGCACCTACGCTCTGTTCGGCGACGGCTGCATGATGGAAGGTGTGGCCCAGGAGGTAATTTCCCTGGCCGGCCATCTGCAATTGGGCAATCTCACGTTCATCTGGGATGACAACAAGATCACCGACGACGGTGATGTCGCCCAGGCAACGAGCGATGACAATCTGGCCCGTTTCCGGCTTTCCGGCTGGCATGTGGTCGAGGCCGACGGTCAGGACGTGGATTCCGTGGATGCCGCGCTGTCCCTGGCCAAAGACGACCCGCGTCCGTCCCTGGTCGCCTGCCGAACCGAGATCGGCTTCGGCGTACCGCGCATCCAATCGCAGCGTGCTGCTCATGGCGGAAAGGTCTCCAAGGAGGACACGGACGCGGCCCGCGCCTTCCTCGGCTGGACTCACGAACCCTTCGTGGTGCCCGACGACGTACTCAAGGCATGGCGTACGGCCGGGCTCCGCAACGTCGACGCCTATGACGCCTGGCATCAACGGTTCGGCTCGCTGCCCGCCGGCGAAAAGGCCGAGTTCGAGCGGGTCCTCAACCGTGATCTCCCGGGCGGCTGGCTCGAGGCATTACACGATTTCAAGAAAGCCATGGCCGACGAAAGACCGTCGCAGCCCACGATCAAGACCTCCGGCGCCGTCGTTGGCGTGCTCGCCGACGCCATCCCGGAATTGATCGGCGGCGCCCCGGACCTGGAAGCGGCGACCAAGCACAAGAACCACATGCGTCCCTTCACCAAGAACGATCGCGGTGGCACCTATATCCATTACGGTGTGCGCGAACACGCCATGGGCTCGATGATGAACGGTATGGTCCTGCATGGCGGCGTCGTTCCCTATGGCGCAACCTTCCTGACCTTCTCCGATTACGAACGCCACTCCCTGCGCATGGCCGCGATGATGAGCCTGCCGGTGCTGTTCGTGTTCAGTCACGATTCCATCGGCATCGGGCGCAATGGCCCGACCCATCAACCCGTCGAACAGGTCCCGTCACTGCGCGCCATCCCCAACATGCTGGTCTTCCGCGCCGCCGATGCCGTCGAGACGGCCGAGTGCTGGGAATTGGCGTTAAGCCAGAAAGAACGGCCCTCTGCCCTCATCCATTGTCGCCAAGCGGTGCCGACGCTCCGAGAAGACGGCGGCGCCGAGAACCGGTCGGCCAAGGGTGCCTACGTGCTCGCCGAGGCCGAAGGCGGCGAGCGACGGGTCACTCTATTTGCCACGGGTTCCGAGGTGCAGGTCGCGTTGGCCGCCCGCGAAACCTTGCAGGCCGAAGGTGTCCCGACAACGGTCGTATCAATGCCGTGCTGGGAGTTGTTCGATGAACAGGATTCGGAATACCGGGAAGCTGTCATCGGCCGCGGCACTGTCCGCGTCGCCGTCGAGGCGGCCACGAGTCTCGGTTGGGAACGCTTCGTCGGCGAGGACGGCGCCTTCGTCGGCATGTCGAGCTTCGGCGCCTCCGGGGCCGAGAGCGATCTTGCCGAACACTTTGGAATCACACCGGCTCATATCGTCGAGGAGGTAAATAAAAGGCTATAGACGGGTCCGACGAAGCTCGCCGGTTGTCAGGTCATCCGCCGAAGGCGTGCACTGGGCAACCGGCGACGTCGACCGCTACCGCCAACAGCCCGCCGGCATGCGGCTGGGCGTCAAGCGCCGGCTCCTCCAAGCCCTCTGTCGCTGACGTAATATAGAGCGTCTTCAAGTCAGCGCTGCCAAACGCCGGCATGGTCGGTTGCGACACCGGGAGCGCGATCTCGCGATCGACGCGGCCGTCGGGCAAAATGCGGATCAGTTTCGCGCCTCTGAACAATACCGTCCAATATCCGCCTTCGACGTCGACTGCGGCACCATCGACACCGCCGATTTTCTGGCGATCGAAAGGGAAGAAGTCGTGCCGCGCGCCGCGTTCGCCGCGGACTAGGTCGAAGGCATAGGCGGAAACCATGTTGGCATGGGTGTCCGTATGGTACATGACCCGATCATCCGGACTCCAGGCGAGACCGTTCGGGATCTCGATGCCGTCGGCGATTTCCGTCACGGTCAAATCCGTATCGACCTTGTAAAAACGACCCGACGGGCGGGTACCATCCACCTTGTTCATGGTGCCGAACCACAAACGCCCCTCGGCGTCGCACTTGCCGTCGTTGGGGCGGTTGTCGGCGATATCGTCCTCGATGGCAACAAGGCGGCTGAGGGTCTCGGTACCCGTGTCGAAACTGTAGAGCCCGTCCTCCAGAGCGACGACGAGGCCGCCGCTCTTGCGCAGTGCCACATTGCCGGGATGGCTCGGCATCGGCCAACTATCCGTCAACCGCGTCGCCGGATCGGTGCGGTGTAGTGCTTTCCCGGGAATGTCGACCCAATAGACGACACCTTCCTCGGCCGACCAAACCGGCCCCTCACCAAGGCCGGCACGAATGCCCGACACTTCTTCCATCGCGTTACCACTCCCTATTGCTCGTCATGATCGGAACAGGGTCTAACACACCCCTGGTGGATGAGAAACCGACCCTCTTTGGGCGATGCCAACTAGCCGGCCTTTTCTTGACTTTTGTTATGTCGGTTTCGTGTGCAGGCCTTATCCTAGTTGGTTCTTAGGCCGGTCTCTTGGCTGAGGCAAGTGGGTCGTAATCCCGATGACGACGCTCGACGAAACCCGAATATCGCGACGCCAATCGGCGGCGAAGCTGGCGCTCATCGCCATGTTGTTCTCCGTGCTGGCGCCGCTCACCCAAGCCTTTGCCGCCGAACTTCTACCGTCGCAGGTCGTCGACCCATTCCGCGTTATCTGTACGGCACAGGGTCTTAGCGTCCTCCCCGATTCCGGCCCGGACAACCCTGATGCTCCCGAGCTGCCCGAGACCTGCGCCTTTTGTCTAGTCTCGTCTAGCGCAGCCGATTCGGTCACCTCGCCTACCCTCCACATTCCGGCACCTTTCTATTCCCGTTCCCTGGCGTCGGCGACGAAACCGATGCTGGGTCGATCGGACGGCGTCGAACGGGCCCGGGCACCCCCCAACTCCTTCCCCACTTAGGCGAAACACTCGCTGATCCGTTATCACCGGTCCTCTGTTCATTTCGGAGCGACCGGACCGAAACAATGTCAAGCGCGCTCCGAATTCCTTCGAACAAGGAATAGGGGCGCCGAGGAAGGAAAAAACGATGGACCATTCTGCCGATCGCGCAAATACCCGCGCAACCGTGCTCCATGCCCCCTTGTTTCCCGTTCTCGACGGGCTGGTCGAACCGCCTCAAATCTGGTCCGACCGACCGGACGAGAAGATCAAGCCGGGGCGGTTTCTCTTTCACCGTGAGGACCCTGCGGACCGGGTCTATTTTGTTCGCTCCGGCTTGGTCGAAATCCTCTCACCCTTGGATGGCACCGAGCAGGTTTCCGTCGATTTCCGAAACGGCGGATCGCTGATCGGCGAACCGACCGGTACCGCTGTCCGTCGCCATCGTTTCAGCGCCCGGGCCGCCATGCCGACGGTCTACCGCAGCATGGCGATGGAGACATACCACGATCGTCTGGCGTCGAATCCCGATCAACTGGTCGCCGCATTGCGAGAAGCGACGGACACCGTCAACCGAATCGCCGCCGCCGCCGCGGAGATGACCTTGAGTCCGGCGACCCGTCGGCTTGCCACTTACCTCCTGTCACTGGCCGCGCATGCGCCCGGGACCGAACCGGTACGGTTACCCGTCTCCAAGTCGTTGCTGGCCAGGCATCTCGGCATCACCGCACCAGCCCTGTCACGCTGTCTGAAGCGTTTGCGGGGCCTGGGCGTCGCCGTTCGCGGCAACACCGTTCTTATCGGCGATCCCATTGGGTTGCAGACCTACTGTGAGGCGCTATGAGTGCCGTTCCCGAACCGTTGATACCGCACTCCTCGGACATCGAATGGGTGCGGTCCGTTTCCCCCTTTCGTCGGGCCGGCGGAGCCGATTTGGATAGGCTTTTCGCCGAAGCCCGCGTGTTTGAACTCGGCAAGCGCCAAACCGTGTTTGTCGCCGGCCACCCGGCGCGTTTACTGTTCTTGTTGCTGCGCGGCCAGATAAAGGTGTTCACCGCCTCATCGCGTGGTCGCGAGAGCACGCTCCGGGTTCTTCAGGGCGGGCCACACCTGGTATTCCCAGCCGTTCCCGGGCAGAGGATATACACGGTCAGTTGCGAAACCGTACGACCCTCGCGCCTTCTCGCCTTTCCCCTCGAGCGTATCGGCGAAAGCCTGATGAATTCGCCACACTTGGCCGAAGACCTGATCGCCGAGCTGGCCGGCATCCACGACGAAGTCGGACGTCACTTGGCCGACCTCAAGGGCCGCACCTCGCTCCAGCGTCTGGCCGGGTTCCTATCCAGTTTGACCAGCGTTACCAAAGGCGCGGCGGTCGTTCATCTACCGGTCTCGAAAATGGTCCTGGCCTCGATGATCGGCGTGGTTCCCGAAAAACTGTCCCGGGACTTCGCCAAGTTGGCGGAATTCGGCGTCATAACAAAACGCTCGACTGTGTCGATCCGCGACGTCCGTAAGTTGAGGGAGATCTATACCGGCTGAGCCGCGGTTTTTTTGGGCGATCATTTGGCCCAGCGGAGCTTTGCCTGCAGTAACGAAAGGATCCGATAATGAAAAAGCAAAGAGTAGCTCTCGCGAGTTTGGTTCTGGCATTGGCGGTCACCATCGTCGGCGCGCCGATCGCGGTATTGGCCGATAGCCACGGCAAACCGGGCCTGTTCGTCAACTTGACGACAGACGACACCTGGGCCGCGACGAAAGCGGTGATGTTCGCCCACAAGAAGGCGTTGAAGGCCGGCCACAAACCGGTCGCCATCTGGCTCAATGTGCGGGGCATCTATCTCGCCGACAGAAACCGCGCTTCGCATTCGCACGGGCTGATGACCCAGTCCGTGCACGACATGCTCCAGGCCTTCGTCAAAGACGGCGGGCGGGTGATCGCCTGTCAGGCCTGTGCAAAAGCAGCAGGGCTGACCGAAGACGATTTCATTGACGGCGTTGAGATGGGGAATCCGGACCTGGTTTTCGGACTCCTTTTCGATCCGAAGATCAAGTCGCTGTCTTGGTAAAAGCACAGAAGCTATTGGAATCACGACACGATCGGGGACCGGTCCGTGTCCCCGATCGTTCGCTTGCGCCGGGCAAACGACGTTTCTATAGTCGCCTCTCATGAATGACATTCCGACGGACGAAAGACCTTATACACACCGCCATCTTCTCGGCATCGAAGGTCTTTCCCCACCAGAGGTTTCCTACCTCCTCGACAAGTCGGAAGAATACGTCGAACAGAACCGCCAGGCCGACAAGAAGAAGAGCCTTCTGCGCGGACGCACCATCATCAATCTCTTTTTCGAGGACTCGACCCGGACCCGCACGTCCTTTGAACTGGCCGGCAAGCGCCTTGGCGGCGACGTCATCAACATGTCCGTGTCGACGAGCTCCATCAAGAAGGGCGAAACGCTGATCGACACGGCGATGACCCTGAACGCCATGCACCCGGACGTACTCGTCGTGCGCCATCCGGCCTCCGGTGCCGTGCAGTTGCTGGCAGAAAAGGTCAACTGCGCCGTCATCAACGCCGGTGACGGCAGTCATGAACACCCGACACAAGCCCTGCTCGACGCCTTGACGATCCGCCGCAGGCGCGGCGACCTCTCCGGTCTCACAGTCGCCATCTGCGGCGATATCCTGCATTCCCGGGTGGCGCGCTCCAATATCCATCTGCTTAACATCATGGGCGCGCGGGTCCGTCTGATCGCTCCCCATACCTTGATCCCGTCGGAAGCGGAACGCCTCGGAGTCGAAGTGTTCTACGACATGGAACAGGGCCTCAAGGACGTCGACATCGTGATGATGCTGCGCCTGCAGCGCGAGCGCATGCATGGCAACTTCTTCCCGTCGATCCGGGAGTATTTCTCCTTCTTCGGGCTCGATTACGACAAGCTCGGAAATGCCAAGGAAGACGCGTTGATCATGCATCCCGGCCCCATGAACCGAGGAGTCGAGATCGACGCCGAGGTGGCCGATGATTTCGGCCGCAGTGTCATTAGAGAACAGGTCGAGATGGGGGTCGCCGTGCGCATGGCCTGCCTCGAGGTGCTGATGGACAACCTCGACCTGGGCCAGGAACCGGCGGAGTTGAGGAACCTGTGAGCGTGACCCAGTCCGATCACCCGCGGCGTACCGCCTACGTCAATGCCCGCCTGATCGACCCGGCGACCGGCTTGGATGCCAAGGGTGGGCTGCTGACCGATGGCGAGACGATCGCCGAATGTGCCGCCGGGCTGTTCGATGACGGTGTGCCGGAGGATGCGGCGTTGGTCGACTGCCACGGTCGCTGCCTGGCACCCGGCCTCGTCGACATGCGCGCGCATCTGGGCGAACCCGGGTTCGAGCACAAGGAGACCTTGGCCAGCGCCGGGCGCGCCGCCGTTGCCGGCGGGGTCACCACCGTCGTCTGCCTGCCCAATACCGATCCGGCGATCGACGACATGTCGGTCGTCGAATTCGTGGCGCGCCGCGCACGCAAGCTGGGCCTCGCTAAAGTCTATCCCTATGCCGCCGTGACCAAGGGCCTGAAGGGCGAGAAGATTTCCGAGTTCGGTATGCTCGCCGAAAGCGGCGCCGTCGCCTTCACCGACGGCTTCCGGCCGATCGCCGATTCGCAATTGATGCGCCGCGCCTTGAGCTACGCCAAGACTTTCGGCCTCCTGATCGCCCAGCACCCGGAGGATCCGTCGCTTGCCGCCGGCGGAGCCATGACCGCCGGTGAAACGGCGACACGCTTGGGCCTTACCGGGATTCCGCCCGAGGCCGAAGTCATCATGGTCGAGCGCGACATCCGTCTCGTCGAGCTAACCGGCGGCAACTTGCACATCATGCACCTGTCGACGGCAGCGGCCATTGAAGCGGTCCGGCGGGCCAAAGATCGCGGCTTGCCGATCACCTGCGACACGGCGCCGCCCTACTTCGCGTTGAACGAATTCGCTGTCGGCGACTACCGGACCTTCGCCAAATTGTCGCCGCCGTTGCGCGCCGAAAGCGACCGCCAAGCCGTAGTCGTGGGTTTGAAGGACGGCACAATCGATGCCATCGCTTCCGACCACCGCCCTCAGGATGAGGAGTTGAAACGCCGCCCCTTCGCCGAAGCCGCCTTCGGTGGCACCGGACTCGATACGCTCTTGCCGGTGACGCTGGAACTGGTCCACAACGGGCACCTGGACATCCCGGCGGCACTCGCCCTTGTCACCCACAAACCCGCCGGCTTGCTTGGCCTTCCCGCCGGAAAACTGGAAGCCGGGGCTCCGGCCGACCTGGTCATCTTCGATCCCGACATGGCCTGGCAAGTGACCGACGCCGAACTCAACTCGAAATCCAAGAACTCGCCCTTCGACAATCGGCCCGTCCAGGGACGCACCATGACGACGATCATCGACGGCCGGGTCGTCTTTGAGCGACCGCGATGACTGCTATCGAGGGCTTTTTTTCAGGCCTCGGCCCGCTGCACGCGGCGGCTGCGTTCATCGGTTATCTGATCGGGTCGATCCCGTTCGGCCTTGTCCTAACGCGCGCCGCCGGTATGGGCGACATCCGTCAGATCGGTTCCGGCAACATAGGCGCCACCAACGTCCTGCGCACCGGCAACAAAGTCCTGGCGCTGCTCACGTTGATCGGCGATTCCGGCAAGGGCGCGGCCGCTGTCTGGGCGGTCGGTGCCGTCTGGGGCCCGGAGGCCGGACTGGTTGCCGGCTTCTTCGCCGTGGTCGGTCACAACTTCCCTGTCTGGCTCAAGTTCAAAGGCGGCAAAGGTGTGGCGACGACGTTGGGCGTTCTGCTGGTCGGTGCCTGGCCGGTCGGCGTCGCGGCCTGCGCCACCTGGCTACTGATCGCTGGTACGTTCCGCTATTCGTCCCTAGCCGCCCTGGCAGCGCTGGCGGCAGCACCGCTCATCGCCTGGTGGATGAAACTCCCGGCCATGGCCGTCATCGCCGGCGGACTCACCGTTCTGGCCTTCGTCCGACATCACGAGAACATCGCGCGGCTGATAAAAGGCGAGGAAAGCAAGATCGGCCAAAAGAACCGGCCGCCGGAATCCGAAACGCCACCATCTTGACTGAACGCACCCTACCGAGCGCTTGACAGGCTGGTTCCTTACGCCCGATAATACACTTTATGAGTGATCGAAATATATATTCACTATCGCATAAAGAGTCTATCGCCCGATTTCAGCTGGCGCGGTCGAAAGGCATCGGCCCCATGCTGTTCCACCGCCTTCTGCAGCGTTTCGGTTCGGCAGAGAGCGCTCTCGAGGCTATTCCCAACTTGGCCCGGAAGACCGGCCACCGCCGCTTTTCCCTATGCACAGCGCAAAAGGCCGAGGACGAATGGGCCCGATGGGAGGCTGTCGGCGCGACCTTGATTGGCATCGGCGACGCCCGATATCCGCGTGCGCTCGCCCATATCCCGGACCCACCGCCCTTCTTCGGCGCCGTCGGCTGCCTTGAACTCCTGGCAAAGACCGGCATTGCAATCGTCGGCGCTCGCAACGCATCCGCCAACGGATGCCTTGTCGCCGAGACTCTGTCCCGTGACCTGGGCGCACACCACCTCGTCGTCGTTTCCGGCTTGGCGCGCGGTATCGATACCGCCGCCCACCGCGGTGCCATTAAGACCGGCACCGTCGCCGTCCTCGGCGGGGGAATCGACGTGGTTTATCCGCGGCAGAACCGTGAGCTTTATGAGACGATTGCAGCGAACGGTCTCCTGGTCTCGGAAATGCCGCCGGGCACCCAACCGATGTCGCGCCACTTTCCTCGTCGCAATCGCATCATCTCGGGCCTGGCCGCCGGCGTCGTCGTCGTTGAAGCGGCGCCACGGTCCGGCTCACTGATCACGGCGAGGCTGGCCCTCGATCAGGGCCGCGAAGTCTTTGCCGTTCCCGGTTCGGCCCTCGATCCGCGCAGCCGCGGCACCAACGAACTCATCCGCCAGGGCGCGGTGCTGACCGAGTCCGCCGAAGACGTATTGCGAGAACTCCCATCCACGCTCAGCCTCAAATCCATTACGCCGACAATGCCACCGCCCTCGAACCGGGCGCGCCCAATCGCTCCGCCTGCCGTTTCGACATCGGCCACCGACGCCGCCGCCAAGGCCCTACCAAATTTCGTCGAGTCCGAGGGACTCGACCGCGAACTGCAATCGATACTGGGACCGGTCCCGACGTCGGTCGATGACATCGTTCAAATATAGTTCATCGAAAAAAATTGGCAAACAATGTTCCATGGTTGACGAAACGGAAATCAGTTGCCACATCTCCCAACCCGCGCCAACTGTTGACGCCACCCAGCAGGGCCATTTTGGTACATGGGCAGCGGGCCGAACAATGGGTTGAGAAACGCCGAACATCAATCATGACCAATGTCGTCGTCGTCGAATCGCCTGCCAAGGCGAAAACCATCAACAAGTATCTGGGACGGGATTTCAAAGTCCTGGCCAGCTACGGGCATATCCGTGACCTTCCGGCCAAGGACGGATCCGTGCGCCCCGGCGACGACTTCGCCATGGACTGGGAGATCGACACTAAATCGCAAAAACACCTTCGCGAAATCGCCGAAGCGGTAAAGGGTGCCTCCAACCTGTTCCTCGCCACCGACCCGGACCGGGAGGGCGAGGCCATCTCCTGGCACGTGCGCGAGACACTCAACCAGCGTAAAGCGCTTGGCGACGTCGATGTCAAACGCGTCGTCTTCAACGAGATCACCAAAGACGCCATCCTCGAGGCCTTCGAGCACCCCCGCGACCTCGACAACGAGTTGGTCGAAGCCTATTTGGCGCGCCGCGCCTTGGATTATCTGGTCGGGTTCACCCTGTCGCCGGTTCTTTGGCGCAAACTGCCGGGCAGCCGGTCGGCCGGGCGCGTCCAGTCGGTGGCGTTGCGGCTCGTCTGCGAGCGCGAGACGGCCATCGAGAATTTCAATCCCCGGGAATACTGGTCGATCAAGGCGCTGATGAAGACGACCGCCGGCGCCCCGCTGGAGACCGCCCTCACCCACCTCGGCGGTGAAAAGCTCGACAAGATGGCCATCGGCAACGAGGCGGCAGCCCAGGATGCTGTCGCCAAGATCGAGGCCCGAGAATTTGCCGTTAAGTCGATCGAGCGCAAAAAAACGCGCCGCCACCCAGCCCCGCCCTTCACCACGTCGACCCTTCAGCAGGAGGCGTCCCGTAAACTGCGGATGAGCGCGCGCCAGACCATGCAGGTCGCGCAACGGCTCTACGAAGGCATCAACATCGGCGGCGAGACGGTCGGACTCATCACTTACATGCGGACGGATGGCGTGCAGATGGCCAATGAGGCGATCACCTCGGCCCGCGCCTTTATCGAGCAGGATTTCGGCGGCGACTACCTGCCATCCTCGCCCCGGGTCTATAAGTCGAAGGCAAAGAACGCCCAGGAGGCGCACGAGGCGATCCGCCCGACCGACCTGTTCCGGCGGCCCGACGACGTCAAATCCTATCTCGACGCCGAACAGCTTAAGCTCTACACGCTGATCTGGAAACGCACGTTGGCCAGCCAGATGGAATCGGCGGTTCTCGACCAGGTGGCAGTCGACATCGTGTCCGACGATGCCCAGGTGACCCTTCGCGCCACGGGTTCGGTCATCGCCTTCGACGGTTTCATTAAACTCTATCGGGAAGGTACGGATGACGGTGATAAAGAGGACAAGGGAGACGGTGACGACCGTATCTTGCCCAAGGTCACCGAGGGCGAAAGGCTCGGTCTCGAAACGGTGACACCTGAACAACATTTCACCCAGCCGCCCCCGCGTTACAGCGAGGCCAGTCTGGTCAAGGCGCTCGAAGAATTGGGGATCGGCCGTCCGTCGACCTACGCCAGCATCCTGTCGGTACTCCAGGATCGCAACTACGTTCGCCTGGACAAGCGCCGGTTCTACCCGGAAGATCGGGGCCGCGTGGTCACGGCCTTCCTCGAGAGCTTCTTCTCGCGCTACGTCGCCTATGACTTCACCGCCGACCTCGAAGAGAAGCTGGACGACATTTCCGGTGGGCGCATCGATTGGAAGACCGTGCTCCGGGAATTCTGGTCAGCCTTCGACGAAGCCGTCGACGGGACCCGCGATCTTAGGGTATCGGAGGTTCTCGACAAACTTGACGAACTGTTGGGACCACACTTCTTCCGGCGCGGGGAGGACGGCAAGGACCCACGCAAATGCCCGTCCTGCGACGATGGTCGTTTGAACCTCAAACTCGGGAAATTCGGTGCCTTTATCGGGTGTTCGAATTATCCGGATTGCCGCTTCACCAAACCACTGGCTGTATCCAACGGTGACGACGCCGAAGAGGTGGTAGCCAGCGGACCGGTCGAACTGGGTATGGACCCGGACAGCGGCAAGATGGTGACGCTCCGCAAAGGCCCCTACGGGCCCTACGTGCAAATGGGCGAGGAAGAAGGGAGCGGCAAAAAGAAGGTCAAACCGAAGCGCTCCTCCATCCCCAAGACCATGCCCGTGACGTCGATCGATCTGGAAAAAGCTTTGGGGCTGCTATCCCTGCCCCGCGACGTCGGTCCCGATCCGGAAACCGGCGACATGATCACGGCCGCCATTGGTCGGTTCGGCCCGTACATCAAACGGGGCGGCACGTATGTGTCGTTGAAGGGCGAGGACGATGTCCTGACCATCGGTCTTAACCGGGCCGCCCACTTGATGGCTAATGCGCCGAAGAAGGACCCTCCGGAGACCCTCGGCAACCACCCGAAAGACAAGAAGCCGATCACACTACGCAAGGGCCGCTGGGGATACTACGTACAGCACGGGCGTACCATGGCCACCCTGCCCAAGGGCACGGAAAAGGACTCCGTGACACTCGAACTGGCGGTCGAACTGATCGCCGCCAAGAAGGCGAAAAAAAGCCCCAAGAAACCGTCCAAGAAAAAGACCTCCGCGGACGCAGCCGACGGCTGATATTGGTCCGGCGGTTTGATATTGAGATAACCCGGTGGCCGGATCTTCCAGAAAACCCGCCCCCTTCCCGAGCCGTGAACAGATACTCGATTTCGTTCGCGACACGCCAGGCAATGTCGGCAAACGAGAGATCGCCCGTGCCTTCCGTCTCGACGCCGCCCAGAAACGGGAACTCAAAACCGTGCTCAAGCAGCTCGAAGCGGACGGCCTGCTCGGCAAACGGCGCGGACGGCGGTACGCGCCGCCGGAGCACCTGCCCAATGTCGCCGTCATCGAAGTCACCGGGCTCGACGCGGACGGCGACCCCATGGCGCGACCGCTGAACTGGGAAAGCGACAACGAGCCGCCGGCAATCTACGTCGCCGCCGGGCGAGATGCCGCCCCGGGCCGCGGCGATCGGCTGCTGGTGCGGTTGACCCGCCTCGGCGACGGCACCTACGAAGCGCGTACCATCCGCCGCCTGTCGTCGACGCCGGTCAGGGTCATCGGTATCTTCGATGTCGTCGACGGCGAGCCCCGCATTCGGCCGACGAGCCGAAGACAGAAGGGCGACCTTATCGTCCGTACGGGAGAGACGGGGGGCGCCGAGGCCGGTGATCTCGTGCGCGCCGAAGTGATGCCGGGCCATCGCCTGGGATTGCGTCAGGCCCGCGTCGTCGAACGGCTCGATGCCATGGACGAAGAGGGATCGATCAGTCTTATCGCCATTCACGACCACGATATTCCGACGGAGTTCCCTCCCGAGGCGATCGACCTGGCCGCCGCTGCCGGTCCCGCCGAGCTCGGCAAACGCGAAGACCTCAGATCTATTCCCTTGGTCACCATCGATGGCGCCGACGCCCGGGACTTCGATGATGCGGTTTGGGCCGAACCGGATGACGATCCGGCCAACACCGGTGGTTGGCACCTACTGGTCGCCATCGCTGACGTCGCCTGGTACGTGCGCCCCGGCGATGCTCTCGACCGGGAAGCGAAAAGACGCGGAAACTCGGTCTATTTCCCGGACCGTGTCGAGCCGATGCTGCCCGAAGCGCTTTCCAATGGATGGTGTTCGCTGGTTCCCGGCGAGGACCGGCCCTGTCTGGCCGCCCACCTATGGATCAACGCGGACGGCCGCCTGATCCGCCACCACTTCCTCCGCGGGCTGATGCGCTCGGCGGCGCGATTGACATACGAGGACGTGCAGGCCGCGCGTGACGGTGAACCGGCCGACAATCCAGTACTCGACACGGTGATCGACCCGCTTTACGGCGCCTACGAGTGCCTCGAAAAGGCCCGTCGCGCGCGGCACGCTCTCGATCTCGAGGTGCCGGAAAAACGCATCGTCCTCGGGGATGATGGAGAGGTCGCGTCGATCGGCGAACGGGAACGCTTGGACAGCCACAAGCTGATCGAAGAGTTCATGATCACGGCCAATATCGCTGCCGCTGAAACTCTCGAGAAACTGCGCCAGCCTTGCATGTACCGTATTCACGACCAACCCTCCCTAGAGAAAATCCAGGCCCTATCCGATTTCCTCGAATCGCTCGGCATCCGCTTCGCCAAGGGCCAGGTCGTCAAACCGGAACGGTTCAATACGATTCTCCACAAGGTCGCCGCCACGCCACAGGCCCACGTCGTTAACCAGATCGTCCTGCGCACCCAATCACAGGCCGAGTACGCACCAGAGAACATCGGACATTTCGGCCTGGCGCTCGCCAAATACAGTCACTTCACCTCTCCGATTCGCCGCTACGCGGACCTCTTGGTGCATCGGGCGCTGATCGAAGGCGCGCGGTTGGGTGGCGGCGGCCTCGGCGATGGAGACGTCGACTTTGAAGCCGTCGGCGAACACATTTCGATGACAGAGCGCCGCGCCGCTGCGGCCGAACGCGATGCCGTCGACCGTTACATGGCCCGCCACCTGGCGACGAAAGTGGGAGCGGTCTTCGAAGGACGGATCAGCGGTGTCACCCGCTTCGGGTTATTCGTGACACTCGATGAATCCGGCGCCGACGGCCTTGTCCCGGTCAGCAGCTTGCCAGAGGATTATTACCGTTTGGACGAATCGCGCCATTGCCTGGTTGGGCGCTACTCGGGTCAGGAATACCACCTGGGAGAAGCCGTAACCGTCCGCCTTCAGGAAGCCAGCCCGATCACCGGCGGCCTGATTTTTGCGGTCATGGGGGGGCTCAGTTCGGCTCACGGTTCGACGAATCGAAAACCAGGTGGGCGCGGCTACCTGGGCCGAAGAGGCCGCAAGCCGGTCCGTGGTCGGAAACGAAAATAGCGGATTTCACGGCCTGATACGGCCCAAACCAAGCGGATTTCAATCAAAGGATGACGCCGGTCGAAAAATAGCGGAAAATCGGTCCCGTGATGAAGACCGCTATCCGTCTACGGGTATTCCCTGCATTCGTACTCCTGTTCGCTCTTGGTGCGTGCGGATCACCCTATGTTCCGCCGCCGCCGGCCGTCGATGCCAGTGACAAGACCGAGATCATCGAAGTGCTGAATGCCGGGTTCGGGGGCGTTACCGAAAAGTATATCGACGCAGTATCCGCGGAAAAGGTGGCGATGGAAGGCATGCGTGGCCTTGGCTCCATCGACCCCAACCTCGGCATCACCAAAAACGGTCCCACCATCCAACTTACCAACGGCGACGCGGATGTGGTCGCGTTCGAGGCGCCGGGTGCCGATGATATCGAAGGGTGGGCCAACGCGACCGCCGATGTGGTTGTCGCGGCACAACGCGTATCAGCGGACCTGCGCCGGGCCGATTCGGAAAAGATCTACGAGGCCGTTTTCGACGGTGCACTGTCCAACTTGGACGTTTTTTCGAGATATGCCGGTGCCGAGGAAGCGCGGCGGAACCGTGCCAAGCGAGACGGTTTCGGTGGGATCGGCATCCGGTTCCGTGTTCTGAACCGGACGGCGACGGTCACCAACGTCATGGCAGACACACCGGCGGCGACCGCCGGCTTGGTAAAGGGTGACGTCATAACCCACGTTGACGGTGTTTCCCTGTCCGGTATGGCGGTCACCGCAATCACCAAGAAACTGCGTGGACCGACCCATACGGACGTCAAATTGACGGTTCGTCGCGGCAAGGCCGGGCGCAAACTGGCTTTCACCATTACCCGCGCCCATATCGTGCCGGAAACGGTCATCGAGACACGGGCGAACGGCATCGCCACTTACAAACTGACCGGATTCAACCAAGACACTGCGCGATCTTTGGCGGAGAAGCTCAAAAAAGCGAAGGACGATACCGAGAGCCCGGTTAAAGGTATCGTGCTTGACCTTCGCGGCAATCCGGGCGGGTTGCTGAAGCAGTCAGTCAAGGTCGCCGATCTCCTTCTCACCCAGGGCCACATCGTGTCGACCAAGGGTCGCCACCCGGACAGCCTTCATGACTACGAGGCCGGCGGCAGTGACTTGGCCAACGGGCTTCCGGTTCTCGTCATTATCGACGGGAAGTCGGCCTCGGCCGCTGAGATCGTAGCTGCGGCCCTGCAAGATCGCGAACGGGCCGTGGTCATCGGCACATCCTCCTACGGAAAAGGTACGGTTCAAACCGTCATCCGCCTGCCCAACGACGGAGAGATCACCTTGACGTGGTCCCGATTAATGACGCCGTCAGGATACGCTTTGCACGGTCTCGGCGTTCTTCCTGTCGTCTGCACGAGCAACGAACGGAGCGAGATCGATGATATCGTGGATGGCGCCTTGTCTCGCAGCCTGCAGGCGCGATCGCGGTTTCAATCGTGGCGGACACCCGGGGTTCAGGCGCGTGATCGGCGCAATGAGTTGAGGCGCTCCTGCCCGTCGCAACGGCGAAATACCGACCTCGAATTGAATGTGGCCAAGCGTATCATCGGTACACCGGCAACTTACGATGAGGCACTCGCCATATCTGCCGCTTATTCGGAAGCCCGACAGCAATGACCGGCGCTTCGAGCGTCGGCTTGCCCGCTTGACACGGGCCCATTGCGTAGTATTGTGCGCCGCCTGACGCAAACGACGATCTGATCGAACGGGAATCAAACGATGGCCAAGCCGACAACAGCGCTCATTAAACTCGTGAGCACCGCCGACACCGGCTACTACTATGTGACGAAGAAGAACACTCGGACATCGACCGAGAAGCTGGAGTTCCGTAAATACGATCCAGTGGTTCGCAAACACGTCGTGTTCAAGGAAGCGAAAATCAAATAGGAGTTTCCTGAACTCAAAACCACAACGGCCGGGGTTTTCCCCGGCCGTTGTGGTTTTGGGACTACCGCTTCGTCAACTCAGGAACTTCGCAACCGTATCCAGGAACGTCGGCACGGAAATGGGCTTCGCCAAATACCCCTCGCAGCCGCCCTCGCGGATTTTCTCCTCGTCACCTTTCATGGCAAATGCCGTAACCGCAACGACCGGGATCGATTTCAAATCGTCGTCCGCCTTGATCATTTTGGTGACTTCCAGCCCCGAGATCTCGGGCAGCTGAATATCCATTAAGATCAGATCCGGTTTGTGTTCGCGGGCCAGGTTCATGACCTCGCGACCATCCATAGTCTGAATGGTGTCGTACCCGTGTGCCTGAAGAAGGTCATTGAACAACTTCATGTTCAAGTCATTGTCTTCGACAATCAGGATGGTTTTACCCATTTTTCGTCCTTGTAAAGCTCATACGGTCCGGTTGCGAGCAAACTCGGATCAGCTCATTCTCGCCGTTTTCGGGCTTTCCCCCTCGGAATCGCTTTCGGCGATGATGTAACATTCACGAACACAAGTCAAACGGCACGATCCCGAAAAATACTTGTCTCCCAAAGGCATCGCTGGGGCTGCAAGCCGGCGTCAGTCGTTGTTTTTGTTGAGATAACCCGTAAATTTACGACAGGTGTCGACCGCGGCCAATGAAATCGCTGCGCGAACAGCTGGCAATCCTGATCTACTCCCCCCCGAACCTCTTCGACCATGTCACTTAACTGCTCGACATCATGGATGACTAGCTTGTCCTTTAGCCGTTCGACGATCCCTCGCCGCGCTAAATCGTTCATGACCCTGGCCACGGTTTCGCGCGTCGTGCTGACACGGCTGGCAATATCCCCATGCACGGGTATAGGTGAAATGACCGCATGGTTTTCGTCGGCCATATTGTTGCGTGCCTGACGGAGCAGATCGGCGTGAACACGGTTGTTGGCGGCAAGGGTACTCAGGTCCATGATGCGGTCCGTCGATGCGCGGACCATGGCGGCGAGATCCTCCATGAGCTGCATGGCAACTTTCACGTGTTCCTGCAACAACGACAGAAAGCGGTCCTGCGAAAGGGACGCAACGAGACAAGAGCCCAATGCCATGACACTGGCCGACCGCGGCTGACTGTCGATTGTCGCCAATTCGCCGAAATGGCCGCCGGCATGGATATCGTCGAAAGTGATTTCGCGCCCCGACAAGGAATAGTTGACGACCCGAACCGTACCCTCAACAACGAAGAAAATATCCGTCGCTTCGCTCTGTCGGTCGATGATCTGCTCTTGCGACGCATAGTTGCGCCAGCTGCATTGCTGCTCCACAGCGCGCAACTCGTCGGCGTCGAGTCCCGACAATAGCTCGATATTCGACAAACTGCCGGTTTCAGAGTTTGACAATGTCTTCCCTCTTATCCGAGATCACCTGCCCCGGTTTGGCGGCCATGTTAGACGTATTTTATTCAAACGCGAGCACCGGTTCATGTGCCATCCCCTTGAAACTTGCCAGTAATCGGTCCCGCGTCTAAGTTTCTGACGCTCGTGCCTGAGTTGACGGACTGCCATGCCGACGACGACCACAAACCGCCCTGAAGCGAAGCCCGGATTGTCCTTGCCGCCAATTGCTGTCGTCATCCCCTGTTATCGTGAGACGGGCCATGTTCTCGACGTTCTTGCGGATATCGGCCCTGAGGTCATGGCCATATTTGTGGTCGACGACGCCTGCCCGGATGGAACTAGCGACCTCGTCGAGGACGCCAATACCGACCCTCGCGTCCGCGTCGTCCGCAACGCGCTCAACTCAGGCGTCGGCGGCGCGACGATTGCCGGGTATCGAGCGGCTCTGACAACGGATGCTGAGATTATCGTCAAGATCGATGGCGATGGGCAGATGGACCCCAAGCTAATCCCCGTTATTTCGGCGCCAATCGCCGAAGGCCGCGCGGACTATGCGAAAGGCAATCGGTTCCATCGTATCCAGGCGGTCCGAGATATGCCCGGCACACGCATCGTAGGGAACTTCGCCCTCTCGTTCCTGTCAAAACTCTCCAGCGGCTACTGGAACGTCTTCGATCCGACCAACGGGTTCACGGCAATCCACCGAAAGGCGGCAAATGACCTACCGCTCGACATGTTATCCAAGGGCTTTTTTTTCGAATCCGACATTTTGTTCCAACTCGGATTGATACGCGCCGTTGTCGAAGACGTTCCCATGGCGGCCCGATACGGCCAGGAAACCAGCGGCATCTATATTCCAAGGGTGGTGCCCGAATTTCTTTTCAAACACGCCCTCAACACCTGTAAGCGTATCGTCTTCAACTATTTCGTGCGCGATGCCAGCATCGCGACGGTGATAACGTAAAGAATCTTTCGCACTTTTAGAATTGACGGCTTCTTCTAGACTTTGAGAAGGAGCGATTTGATGACAGACGACAAGGAAGAAGAGAAGAT
>Ga0209789_10000041_pt1 | contig 31025 bp, 26 predicted proteins | sample WorMetGr2BELIZE2_FD_187418 | JGI IMG/M metagenome (GOLD analysis project Ga0209789, IMG submission 187418) | Marine gutless worms symbiont microbial communities from Max Planck institute for Marine Microbiology, Germany - Inanidrilus... ...
AAAAAATGGCTATACTCGAGTACCCGACAAGATACTCGACATAGTTTCTTATACTTGGGCAGTGAAAACATCGATTCGCACAGCCCTATGCGTGCCGTGGATATGATCAACGAGATAGCGAGGCCCGAGCATAGATATAATATTAAATATTCTCGGGCCCGAGGGAGTGACGTGGTCCCTCGAAATTTTCGGTCAAACGTCCAAATATGTGGGCGGAGCTGAAGAACGTGACGGTGGTGGGGTGGTAGGCGTCCATGGGCGTGGTCTATAGATAGAGGTATGATGCAGTCGTGGAAGAAAATGGCGTCAGATTTGATGACATTCGAAAGTGTTGAAGATTTGAATGCCGCGATTGACAACGCTCAAACTGAGCAAAAGGTTGTGTTCGTCAGACAAACGTCTACGAAGAATTTTGGATGCGACGGTGTGTATTGTTGCAGTTTGGGATGCACAATGAATAGATAGATTAGCACCAAATCGTGCGCAATTGAAGCGCACGCGTGCTTGACAAGATTAGTGATATAAAAACTCAACTCAACTCAACTCAACTCAACAAGCCACCCGTAGGTGGCTCACAAGGGGAAAGAAGCTCAAGAGCTTAATAAAATCCCCGATTCTGAAGATAACAGTCGAGATGTTTTTTAAATGTGTATAATGTATTGCAGTGTAATATTGCCTCCGGTAAATGATTCCATTCATCTATTATTCTGATGCTAAAAAAGTTTTTCCTAATTTCTAAATGAGCCTGGGGCTTATATAACTTAAATTGATGACCTCTAAGTCCATTATTTGATATAGTGAAAAAAAATCAGTAGGTTCAACATCATCAAGACCCTTGAAAATCTTAAACTTGAACTTGAACTTGATGTTGATGGGAGAGAAGCGACGGCTTATTGTCCCATATCTGTTGTTTTCCGCCAGAACTTGTCGAGTCTTGATTTGAAACTGTTGACAGAGTCTGCATCGATAATGTCCTGTGGTAGGTTGTTCCAATGGTCCACCACTCTTTGGCTGAAGAAGTTCCTTCTTGTTTCTCCTCTGCTTCTGGCTTTGTAAATTCTTCTGTTGTTCCCTCTCAGTTCATAACTTGGGTCGGAACAACGCTAAGATGTGTACTGTGACCAGATTAAATTAGCATGGCGTCATGATGTCCGTTACTTTCCACCAGTCAGATAACGAGTTCGCTTTAGGTTCGCGTTATGCTGGTTCGCGGTTCGCTAAATACCCATTCTTATTGCTATTCGATTGCCCTGCATGAGTCTATATTTGAAACATGTAGACACTGAGAAGAATCGCCACTCGCTATGTATAGGCTTCACGTTTCCTTGGTTTTTTTATTTATTTCATTTTATTCCTTTTTAAGTTATCGTCCAGTTTCTTTCATTATATGTACTAACTGCTGTCTATCTGTGCACCTGCTGTATGAATAAATAAATAAGTAAAATTTACAAATGACAGACAAACACATGTTGTATACAAATTGAGTGTGTACAGTAATGTACATGAGTATGCTGTGTAATGTGTTTGACAGACTTTCAGAATCGCTGCACTTTCATCAAGCATGACATTTCATGGTGTCCTATTGTTAGCAGTGATGTTGCTGTGCCATACATGACCATCGGTCGTATGGTCATGGAGTGTCGCTATGGTCCCGAACGCCACGCTGGTCAGAAGCAACAGAAAAAGGCAACTAAAGTACTCAGTCTTCCTTTAATTGTATTCTTACCAGTTTACATTTGCCATGTAATATTGATGTAAGTATCTTACGTGGTTGTGGTAGTGTTATGGTTACACTGATAGTGTATGCAGCCATTCTGCACATCACAGGTGAAAATTGCTGACGTGGCTGGCATTGCAGTTTAAGAAGATTGTTTCTCAACTATGTTATTGATGAGGTAGTACAATATCTTGTAGCATATACACACTCTTGATTTCCCAGTTTTGTCTTGTTTTTGACACCCGTCGTCCACCAACATCAACGGCATGCGGCCTTCAAAACTCGTCATGCACTTGCGTGTGGATAACGCTCGTAAAACTGCTTGCTTGCATGGTATACTGTCTTTGCCAGCAATAAATGTGAACATAATGTTGCAGGCCACCTTCCAGGAAAGTAATTTGTAACTTGCGACATCTTTCCTGTAAGGGCCACATAACTTCATGGATGTGAAGTCTACACTTAATGTCCATTCAGTGTTCATCGAACTCGTACTTTATATAACTAACATGTCAGTTTCAGGTGACCTGTTCCTTCAGTTACTGGTTACACTTATTACTTATAAAGCTTCCGTAGTGTGCACACACTTAATCACTGAGACGCAATCAGAAGCGTGACTTAAGTGACGGCAAAATGCTACTTGTCCATGTGACGGTGGAAGTAATGAGTCTTGAGCTGCGATTTGAAACCAGGAAGAGTGTTACACTGTCGCAACTCATGTGGTAAACCGTTTCAGATGTCGTAATCATGCTCAGTATTTTTCGGTTATACACCTCTGCGCAAGTGTTGGTCAGTTTTGTTTTTACCGCACGAAGCAGCTATGCTAGCACGGTCTGGGGGATCGTACTTCTGTCCCTCTGTCTGTCTGTCTGTAACACGCGTGCTTTGTCACGAAACGAAAGAACATACTGCCAATATTTTGATAGCACACAAAAGGGTAATCACTGTAGTTTTCAGACACCAACAGAGGTTGGTGGGCGATGTCTCCTTCCACCTTGAGCTTAGTGACCCACCCACCCCTTAGAAAAACGCCGACTCTGCTACAAAGTTTCTTTGCCTGAAAAGTTCTAGCGGCAGATTTGTAGTAGAACCATTTCCCTATCTAATGGTGTACAGATGTTGGCAGTAAACGTAACCCTTCAACCTAATTTTTAGCCCCAAAGTGACCCACACCATCAACAAAGGCTGATTACGACGCATTTGTGCCTCAGCCGTAAGAGCTCGCAAAAATGTGCAATTATAACCTACAGGCAGTTGATTATGAGCTTTCCAACTAGCTAAAGATGAATTGCATACGTTACCCCTAACCCCCCCCCCCCCCCCCCCCCACAGGGTGGCTCAGAAACGCTAACTCGCTGTATCACGAGTAAAACTGGCATTCTGTTGATGAAACTCTGCTATAAAGTTTATTTGCATTAAAACTGTAATATAGAGTGCTTGTATTGCCCCTGTTGCTCCCATAGGGTGGCCCAAAAATGCAATTTTGTGATTTTGCGAATAACGCTGGACGTGAATCGAAAACCAATCAAGCTTTGTGTGGGCTCTCTGCCATAGCTGAGCTACTTGTTTAGTGTCAGTGCTGTGTTTGATTTGCAGCACGGTGATCACAGTTATAAGCGTGGCTACCGACAGGTTCAAGTCAGCCGCAAGATGGGGTGTTCGGCGAAGATCTACGTTTACGAGCATGTGCGGTTTAGTCAGTACACTGTGAGTAATATTCCGCAGCAGCTGTACTGGATTTTTTTGTAGTTATAGTTTTACACATAATTTGTGTAACAGTACTTTGTGGGTTGAGGCTCTCCTTACCTCTCCTGATTTGTTGACAGATGCTGTTTATACGGAAATACTGAGGATATGTACCAGTCATCAGTTTTTGGTGCTCGCCTGATTTTACAGGATAGTGAGCAAAGTTTGCGTTTTACTGGAAAGTCAGGGAAAAGTCAGGGAATTTCATGTAGTATGGAAAGTGGTCACCCTGTACCTGGGACATCCATATACAGTGGAGCAGTGGAGCTCCCACCGTCTTCAACAAAGCTCGTGTCAAAAAACAGTGACTGTGAAAGTGTGAACTTTGTTGCGTCCTGACTCTGATGTACATAGGTAAATATCGTAGTAAAATTGATATAGTTCGGGCTTTTTTTTGGCCAATGAAATATTTTCAAAAAACCTTTGGTTTTGAAGTATTTCACTGAAAGATTTTATCGTTACATCACTAGGTGACAGGATGTAGGTTTGTAACATAATTAAACATAAATATGATCATAAGCTAGTACGGGAAATGATTTATAGCAGCAACAGTCTAACAACAGGAAGTTGTAAATTGTCAAAACAAAGAAATCATTCTGATCTTAGAAATTACTCAGTTTCCAAGAGAATTGTTAATATCTGGAACAGTTTGCCTAACACGTGAGTTAATGTTCATACTGTTCATGTATTTAAGACTACACTAGATAAATTTTGAAAACTCCATGATCTTAAATACGATTACACTGTCGACCTTACCGGAACTGGAAATCGATCTGAGTATGACACCTGAGATGATTATACATTATACAGTTTGTTACGAGTGATGTTGACATAGAAGCTCATTGAGCCTGCGTCTGTCTATACCATTGACTTGACTTTACTTGATATGTTTCCCTAGGTTCATTTGTGGGTGTGGTCATAATTGTTATGTGCATACAGGTGACTTCTGACGCCAGTTTGTTTGCACGCAACCGTCAGTCCAAGTTGCTCAAGGCAGCGTTAAGTAGTGATGCGTCAGCAGTGCAGAAGGAACGCTATTTTGTGGTCCGTATTCCGTTGCCTACAGATCACAACCACCATTACATGGGTCCAGTAAGTTTCCATTGTATTCTGTATATTGTGTGTTACTGTATACGAATACTGTTATCAACACGGCTTTCTGATTTCTTTGCTATTGCGTGTGATAATCGTTTTGCAAATGTTTTGTCACGACTGCTGTTTTACGTGTTTTTTGCAGTTAGTCAGGTTCTGCCACATTGTTAGGCGCTGGTTCCATGGCTGCAGTAAAGTTATTGTGCAATAATTTCAGGTTTCATTTAAACATGGAACCAGCATAACATTATTGCACACCACATTTGACAAGTTTAGGGTTGGTCGTGAACATTCATCGCAGATTGGTTGACGCGTGTCATGCTGTCTGCTCACTCCGCAGCAGTGATGTGACATTCAGCGCATCACATCACGCCAGTACACAGTGTCTATTAATGTGTTCAGCTCTCAGCCAGCAGCAACAGGCAACTGGCTCTGTTCACAGTCTATATGGCTCTGCCCTCGTCGTCATTTGCTTAAAAAACTAAATGTAGTTTAGGCACAGAAACAGTGTATACATGGCTAATATGAAATTAATTTACAGTGGTCGATAGACGTTGGCATAAAATGTTTTCATTGCAGCCATCGAACCAGCACCTTTTGTGGGGCTTATGTCTATGCTGCTGTTCGTTAATGAGTCGTATGTGCACTGTATTTTCAGTTGCGAGAGACATGTCTTCCCCTGCACGACAGTGTCAGGGGTAGAATTTCAGAATTATTTGCGGCTGGTATTCGCCGTATAAGCGAATTTCAGACCATGCTCGCAGATTTCGTCACCGATATGTTTGCTGGGAAGGCACTTCCTGCACGTTCTGACGCTCGCTTCTGGCCATCCAATCGCACTGTTCTGGGAGTCGTCTCCAGGCTATCTGCAAGATCCAGGTACTGCTTCAGTAAGCTGTTTGATGTAAGGCCAACAGTACTGTGTAATGCTACATCACCTTATGCTTGATGATCAACAAAGGCTACAATGTAACAGCAAATACAATGTCTAACTGGAGATTTATTACCAATGCTGCTGAATGTGTTTCCTGCTGTTAATGAACTGTTAGGACATACAGCTTGGGAACCTGCATGCCTTGGCTGTGCTTTTTGCACACAATTGTAGAAGTTTGTCCACTCTGCGATCGGTTTAAAGTCTAAACTGCACTTGTGCGACACTGCGACATGTAGATACGTGTCGCAAATCTCCCAATGTTGTACACAACATCACCACAATGTCGTGATGTTGTATTCAACATTGCAACGTCATGGACAACATTGCGATGCATCGACGTGTCGCAGTGTCGTGATGTTGTACACGACGTGTCACAGTGTAGCACAAGTGGACTTTGGACTTAACTGCACTTTTGTGTCCCATATGAGTGAAGCCAATTTGATACGAAAATTTAACGGGCTGACTGTTCTTGCTGTTATATTACATGGACGTCAGGTACTGGTTCACCCACATGTGCCTGGATACAAGGCTTATGGGCTGTAGGTCGTCATTTTCACTTCTGTTCGTTTCTTGTGCAGGTTACAGAGCTCTGATGATGAGAATGTTCTTGCGATGGTCTCACAGTGGCAGGCAGATGAACAATTTGATGACCTCTTGCAAGTGAATCTCCGGTTAGCAATGTTTTTGGGTGTTTTCTTTCATGTGTTATGTCTGCGATAACTGAACTTCTTGTCTTTCACTACTAAGTATACTAGGAAAAGGTGTATGCTGTTGGTTCAAAAGTTTGAGCATATGCATATAACATTTTATCTTTCGTAAAAATACTGATGTATGACTCAAAAAATAAAATACGCGTACGATACGCGTATTATATTATGTTGTTTTTGACAAGTTCAACACTCACTAGTAATGTTATATTTTTATTTGGATGAATTAAATAAGAGTTTGTTCTTGTATAGTATCTTACAATCATAATGCACAAAGTATAATAATGCTAGATTTTGCATGAGCACATGTAATTAAGGTATAAGGATGTTCCAATATTATATTTCAGTAACGAACTTTGTTGCATTTTTACGTGCTACAGCACATAGTGCTAAGCGCGTCAGAGCTACGGCAATTCCGTCCGTCCGTCTGTCTGTCCGTCTATCTGTGACGTGCTGGTACCCTATCCAGACGAATGAACGTAGGATCACGCGGTCTTCACTGTGAGGTAGCAAAAACACTCTAGTTTTCTGACAACAACAATGGTTGGGGGGCGACGTCCCCTTCCACCCCAAATTTGTCCTCAAAGTGACCCACTCCCCTCTGAAAAGCGCCGACTTCGACCAATATCTGCTTATAACGTCTCAACCGTAAGAGCTAGCGAAAAATGTTTAATTAGCGCGAATAGGAAGTCGACCACGGGCTTTCCAACGAGCCATAGAGGAAGTCCGTACGTTACCCCTAACTCCCCCAAAGGGTGGCTCAAAAAGCGAATTTGTCATTTAAAGACAAATTGCCTTATATTTCCGTAATAGATGAAGCCAGCGACTTCAAATTTGGCTTGCAGGTGGGGTTTGCCAATGCCCATCATAAAATTACACCCAGAGGGAAAAGTGGGCGTGGCCTTGGGCTAATGGAGCTCTCCAAAATTTGGGGTTCCCCTTTGATATTTCTGCAACAGCTGAAGCTAGCGACTTCAAATTTTGCATACAGTTGTGGTTTGCCAAGTGCCATCATAAAATCACACCCACAAGAAAAAGTGTTCGTGGACCTGGGCTAGGGGAGCTCCCAAAAATTTTTCAGCTGTAAGAGTTAAACAGTGCTGTAGCGCGTACTTTGATCATTAGCTCAGCTTTCTTGTTTATTTCAGTTGTCATACTCTGCTAGTACTGTTGATCGTCATTGGTTTTGTGTCTTTTACTGACCATGTCGTTGTTGTAATAGTGGATCAGATGATGCTGAGGATGACATTGGCGATGTGGTGTTCATTCACCAGTCAACATGGCAGCGTCGTATGCTGGAACTGTATGGTGGTGACATTTGCTTGATTGACGCAACTTATCGCACAACATCCTATGGGCTTCCTCTGCTTTGTCTGTGTGTGGCGACGAATGTTGGCTACTACAATGTGGCAACTATGCTTCTCATTGACGAAAGTACTGCTGCTATTTCTTCTGCCCTTAGTAAGGTGGCCGAATGGAACCCCTCGTGGAAACCTCGTTATGTCATGTCTGACTTCTGTGAGGCGCAGATTGCAGCACTGGAAGCTACTTTTCCCGGTGAGTTTTGCCATCTTGGCAGCGTAATTCCCGTTTGCAGAAACTGAAACATCTGCTAACGGAAAATTTATGAATCCATTCACCGAAACGAAAATGCAACTGAAAAAAATCCATTACAACCAAATCAGAACTGAAATGAAATAATTAGAAACGGAAACAAAACAAGCTCATCAGCAAATCCCAGATGTGTACTGTACATACTCGCGTATAAGCTGGCAATTTTTGGGTGAATTATGACGTTACAGCTTTGCGGGTCTTCTTATTTGCGGGTCATGCCACTCCGCCAGTCAGAATCAACATTCAGCATCACGCTATCTCTCAGCGACGGCGCAAGGTGTGTTGCCACACACGGCATGGACCCTTAGTAGGCCACTAGGCATACGTGGATGCATGGGGAGTGTGTGGTGAAGGGGTTCCTAAGGACCACCCACAGACTGCTGTAGTCATTGTTGTGAACTCATTTACCCTGACACATTATGAAGGCATCGATCAAGAGTAATCATTCGTTGCTGATTTTTTTTCACCGGCTTATATGCGAGTCAATAACTTTTGCTAAATTTTTAGCCCCGGGAATAGGGGCGGCTTATACGTGGGAAAGCTTATATGCGAGTATATAAGGTATCTCCACACGCTGCTACCTGCTGTCAAAAGTACAATTTCCAAAGTTCACCATGCCTTACCTCAAGAGAACCTGCTAGGTTCTTTGCAGAATTATAATCTGCCGCCATGCCAAATTTCAGCACACAGTGAGAATCAATGCGTGAAGTACTTGCTGCAGAAGTTTCCATTAGCGGCAAAATAAATATCCGTGAATGGAAAATTTTGAGTCCGTTCAAGGAAACGAAAACTGCAGTAACACTGAAACTGTACAGTAAATGTAGAACTGATACTGTAGTAGAAAATGAAAAATATCTCAAAATCCAAATGACACTGAATCTTGTGCATTTCTTTTTGCTGCATTGCCTTTGTTCTGTGAGCAATCTGTCATTGCTGTTAACATCATTTACCTCATTTCGTTACCTCTTTTGCTTATTATGGTTTGTGCCAATTTACTTATTTTCGCTTAATGAATTAGCACAGGAAGTAGTGCCACTGTTTGCTTCTATGTTAGTGAACACCGTACAACTATGTGCCACAACTATGGATGTGCAGAGACGAAAGTTTTGTTGTGCAAGTTTCACTGCATGCAAGCTTGGAACAGACGTCTGTCCCAGCATGAAAACAAGGCAGAGATAATGTCAATGTGAGTGTGATTGCATTATTGTCAGCTGCCACTGTTGTGAAATGTTGTCGCAGTTGCCTTCAAAACACCTTAGCAGAGCAGTTTTCTGTCAACAAGTACTTTTTTTCAGTTGTGTCATAGTGACTCGCTATTTTGGTAAAACCTCTTGTTCTTACCTGCCCCAGAGAAATTATTTGCGGATTTCAATTTTCAAACTGAAAAAACTTGCACATGACAGGTTGCCGTCAATAGTATCTGTGTGTTGCCTGTCAGCATCGTCTCATTACCACGTTGTAAGTTACTGTTAATACTTTGCTACTCTGTCGGAACTGTTGATTCATGTGCTGAGATTTCATTTCATTTTGTTGTTTGTTATCATTTGTTGACCGTTGATGATGAGATTGGTGTGCAATGTGCACTTGCTGTGTAGGTTGAAGGCGGTACTGAACGCCAGAACTGTGGAACAGTACGTAGACAGGTTAGACCAACTCAAAACGTCTGATGAGTGGATTCAGGACCTGACGCTGCAGAACTGGCTCGAAAAGAAGTGGATTCCACAGCACAAAGTAGCACCTTTATGCTGCTTGTTAACTTGTCTATCCAGAATGTTTGGGACAAATGCCGTAAAACGTTCTCTTCAATATGTCTATTTTTTTGTAATCTGCTTTTTTTGTTATGACGTTTTATGTTGTTGAACTTTATTACACAAAATTACTTATATGGCAGTCACTGCTGCTTTTCCTTTGTTGACTGCACTGATAGCATTACAGCTGTGGAATTTTCTTACCAGTAGTACATTTACAGCCTGTTATTGTCTGTGGCCGGTTGAAACTTGGGGTACTGGATGTGTTAGTCTTTTAACTACCGCATTAGGGATACATTCTTGTGCAATAGCTCGTTATTACGTACTTGTTTGTTTGCTGTCAGTGTACTTTACATATGTGCCTGCTGTTGGTCAGCAGATTGGGTACTGTTTATATTATTGTTACTTTGACAGCTGGCTGCATACTGTGCATTGTTATAATTGTGTTTCTTTGCAGCGTTGGGTCAGGGCATTTCATGACGACATCGTACATGCCCGGATCACGACCACTAATGGCCTCGAGCGTCAACACGAGGAACTAAAGTACAATTATCTGAGCAATGCCAGCAATGGATCACTGACTGATCTGGTCACCACAGTCGTGAAGAAGTTTGTGCCTCAGTCTCAAACTAAGTATGCTGGTTTCCTAGCTCAAACCTGTACTTGCTGTGTATACCTGTACGATGATGTCAATAATGGTGTGCCAGGCTCCCAACAGTGTTTGGCCAAGGAATTGTTACGTAAAATGTTGTTAAACAGATGAAAAGCCACGGCTGTGCACTGTACACCGCTACTACTACAGGATGGGCCAAAAAATCTTTGCCTATTATGGAGAGTTTAAAACTCCTTCATATGATGACGTCGAAAAACAATCTATGTACTAAACTGTTTATCTTTTTATCAACAGCAAGGTTTGCACTTTGAATAAGGTCTCATTTAAATATTCTTCGCATATTAAACCATAGTACATTAAAATAACAACCGAATTTAGCTACGACTGGGCCATTTTAAAAGATTATTGCCCCTGCATATTGTGACAGATAAAACAGATCTATAGATCAAAATGATCAGCACTTCATTTGTAGTAAGGATTGTATTGTGAATTTTTACATATTTGAATATTCTTTGCAGAATTATAATGCTACCATACCAATAGCAATTTAGTATTCAAACGACTTACCTGTGCTTCCACGTACTGGAGATTATCAAGGCAAACACGTTGTTGCTGCCGAATACTTCAGATCTCAATTCATGTTACATCTCAGTGTGTATGGCTCTGCAACAGAATATTCTATTATTAATTGAATTGGCCAGAAAGATTGCAAATACTTACAGGTACATTTTGATTGGTGTAAAAACGTTTATTCTGTGTGTAAAATACTTCTTGCAGCTAACATGCGGTGTAACATTCACACATACTGTGAGCTGACTGCCTGTGTTAGCGCCTGTTCAGCGTGCATAAGTTACAAGCGATTGCCTGTACTTCGTACGATGTGTGTGTATTTGTGCCTTTGTGCTCAGGTATGAAAGACTGAACGTAGAGTGTCTGGACAGTATTCGGAAGTATGGACCAGATGTCCCAGCATTTCTGCGAAGCCGACCGCGTACATTCGTCATGCATTGTCTTAAGCGGATCCCACCAGCAACAACTGTCATTGACAGCAGGCACATAGTTCAGAACAGTGACAGCACATTTACTGTCCACAGCGTGGACAGCGACAATACGTACATCGTCCGCATTTATTCCACCATGCCAGTTGCAGCACCAGCGTGCAGCTGCTTTGATTGGGATAGATATCATCTGCCTTGTAAACATATGCTGGCTGTGTTTGCCACATATCCACAGTATGGATGGGATGCCTTGCCCGAGGAATATCGTTCATTTCCTCACTTTCACCTGGATCCGGTGGTTTGTGGGCAAGGTGACATTCCGGTGGAACACTGCGACGTGGTGAGCAGTGTTGCTGCTGAACATGTTGGCAATGCGCAGGCAAGTGTCATGTCTGGTAGTGATATGTCCGCTGATGGACCTGCACGTGACGTTTCTACAGCTGATCACTGTGTGGACGCAACAAGTACTGCGCCTTCTGCTGCTCATGCGAGCAGACATACGGATGTTCCGTTGAAACTGCAGACACGTGCACGACAGTTGTTCAACATGCTGGCATCAGCAACGTATACTGTTTCGGATGAGAGTTTACTGCAGGATGCAATCGATGTGGCTAAACAGTTACACAGCCGATTTCGTGCTGTTGCTACTGTCCAGAAAAAGTCTCGATTTAACTCAAGGCGTCGTTTTGGGAAGATGAATACTCGCGCAACAGGTCTCAAGAGAAGACTGCATGTCCAGAGAAGAAAGCGGACGCTGAAGCGGATACGCCATCTGTTTCGCGGTGTGTGCAACCTGCTGTGTCAGTTTTCAGTTCATGCACATTGTTGGCTTGTGTCACTTACCGATAGCATACGTTTTCTTTCGATCGTCATAAACATCCATGTGTTGAATGTTGATTTGTATCCACTAGGTTGGTTGCAGCAGTACTGCAATGTGCAATTGGTGACAGCTTAGACGAAAATCAGTGTGTAAACAACAGTACCACAGTGTTTGTTACAAAACTAATTCACTACTTCACGGCCGTGACATTTTCCGTGAAAGTAGCCATGAAAATGCACAATTTTGTGAAATGGAAGAAAGTTCTTGATTTTTAGTTGCATTTGTGACAGTTTTCATACTCTGTCTATATTTTTCTATTGCAATATTCGAGTTCTGAGGCAGGAAACACGTCTTTTTCATTTCACTAATGATACGGATGCTGAACAATCAGTACCGTAACCCAATCGATGTATGAAAGACAATGCACACAATTTAATACTACAGGGCACTTGCCATTTCACTCGGCACTTCTTTAGATAGCATTAATACAACACCCTGTACAATACGACATTACGTATGATTTTACCATTATTACCTTCTAACACACAGTACTGCACATGTTGAATTACAGTTTTGTTTTTACACATAGCATTAACTGTGACAGTGATGAATAGTGTATCTGCTGTGATGTATTGTATATAGTACTTAAAGGCTAACTATCTGCCATGTCTTCAGATAAGTGTGAACACATAATGTTGTGCTATTGTGTCAATCATTTCAGGACGTGGTCAAATGTGTCCAACAGCATCCGCAGCGTCATGCAGTGGAGAGACTGCCAGTCACAGGCCAGCTGAGGCAGAATTGGCTGTGTCTTTGTCACAAGAGCAACGTGCACACATTCTGCATTTTATGGTGGAATATGTTTTGTTTTTTCCTCATTTTGTTCATTAACTTTATTGCGTGCGACACTGTGAATCTGCTGTCATCTACATAAGAGTATGATTAATGTTAGTAGTTGTCTAGAATACATGATGGGCCAAAAGCAGATGTTCTGTGCAAGTGTGCAACTCAAGTAGGTGATGACATAGACAGGTGATCCATATATCAAAGTGTTCGAGCGATTAAACAGTTTTGTCGCGTTTGTGTGTCTTTGTTAATGCCAGCATACAAGTGATCACGCTCCCATGATGAACGTTGGCAACACATGTTTCATCATCAGCACTGTGCAGCTTTTGGGCGCATCATTGTCGTTGCGGTGCACTGTGCTCACACACTTGCTGGACCATTTCAACACCGGTAATAGTATGCTTGCTCTCTGTGATTATGAATCAACTTTAATAGCCATGAATACGGGCCTGTAAAATTTCTTATAAACTCATTCTGCGACCTCGCAAGACATGTTTGCATACACAAGGTGAGTCAAATGAATAATATCCAGGGCAGTGGGTGAAAACGTTTAGATTGCCCTGTAAGGGTAATTGTAGAGAAATTTGGTATCGAAATGTGACAGAAGTACTGTTTCATACAAAAGTGTAAAGCCAATTTTTTAGTGAAACACGCAGCACATTTCTTCCGAAAATATTTCACTTCATGACGAAAAGTACTGCAGCCTTTGTAAGTGCTGTTATCAATCATACACACAGTCACTGCTTCTGTGTGTGACTGTTTTTTGAACAAGTTGTTAAACTGGCGTCATATTTGGTTAGTGTTGCTGATTAGTCGAACAGCCAACCACAAGAAATATGCCTAAAAACTCGCCTCATTCTGAAAAGATGACAAATGACCATGTATGATTGACCTTGAACTTTGACCGTGAAGGTCAAATGCCGCGATGGCAAACGGGTTTGTCTGACACCTTGCACCATGCTGATACTTTCTTCTAGCATGATTGCCAAATGGTAGAAAAATGCAATCCAAAGTTTATTTCAGCGTTTTTGCCGGTCGACTAGATAACACAATTCCTCATACAGCTCTTCGGATTCTTCTTATTAAAGCACCGATATAATTCACATATCATTACTCGTTTTTCATGGCTAAGCGATCACTTCAGAAGCCAACTGATGCTGTAAATTGTTCACGTTGAATCACTGCACTTGATGTTTCTGGCAGATTGTTTCACCTGCTGCTTTGCAATGGCCATTACTGGATCAGTGATAGAACTACGATCATACGTCCACAAGAACAAAGGTTTGTTTGCAGATTTGCACAGAACTGGCGAGCTTCAACCGTTCTAACATTGCTAATGACAGAGTGCTGTATTTTACAGATAATGCATACACAGCCAATCATTTGCTTACCCTGGAAACACAGCCCTGTTGAGTTGACCTGCACGGTTGGTTAAATACCAAGAGTTTATGAAGATGAATCAATTCCACCAACAGTCACCTATCCGAAAACTAACTGGGCCCAGGTTAAAGTAACAATGTTGATGAAAAGCAGTGTGCATTGTTTGCGAAAGACCTTACTTAAATGATGTAATTGTGTCGATCTTTTTTTTACTACTTGAGTCCTGTGCTGTTGGTTTCAGTACAGACTGTTGTTACTGTTACAGAGTTCATGCAAGGCTACAGAGTTGGCATTCAGCAGGATGCGCACGAATTTCTACTGCAGTGCATCAGTCAAGTAGCCTGCGATGCAAGGTTGGTATAACTTTAAAATTTTTTGCTATGGAATGTGCAAAGCGCATCGTTCTCCAGCCATGCTTCAATGCATACTGTTGTACAGATATCGACGTTTGTGAAACATTACTTAAAAGTTTTTGCTGTAGCTTTGAATGCAGCTATTCATGTGTTTGGTACTGTTGTTACAGTACTCATCATGATTTCTCTGGACACGGCAATGCTCTGCGCGATAACATGAGCATGTTTGATTTCTCTTTGTTTGCTTACTTGCTGGCTTGCGTGTATTTATGTGCTCACTTCAGTAATTGTAATTTGTGCATGGTATCCGAATGTCGCTGTTGGAACACTGCTAGCTGTCAATTATCCATCATCCTATCCTTCCGATGTTCATTCCTACTTCTGTCAAACAATCTGCTTACAACTACTTTCAACCTGCACCTGAACACGGACCTTGCTTGTGTATGATGTGCATTGTATGGATAGCTGGTGATTTTCAATGCGTACAGTATTGCAGATGTAAGCATTGACATTTGCAGAGTGTTTTCGCCTTTGAATGATGTGCATGAGATGCTTACATGGATGCAAACACATACAGGTTTCCAGGCTATGTTTCGAGTTCTTTTTGTTGAGGTTTCATGTTGGCTTTCCACAGTTGTCTAACTATGTTACATTAAGGGCCCATTTCGCCAAAGTTACGTGAATTCGGCCGTCAAATGACCGAGCGTCAACTTGGCTACAAGTGAAACTATAGTTTCCGTTTCGCCAACATACGTCACATTAAGTCAAATCTGGGTCAGCTGATGGAGGATAGTTCGTTCTCATTGGCTGATTTACGTTTCGCAAGATTTGTGATAACTTGTTTCCATGACAACACTGATCATTTGTAAACATGTCGTTCAATCTGCCAGTACAGTGGTATCAGAAAAACCATTTCAGGTACAGTTTCCATTGAAGTAGAGGCCTATTAGACCATTATATAAAACAAAGAATGGTGACGTGGTTACTGCGAGGCGGAGTGAAGGCTGATTGCGGAGGATTTTAATACTGGCCATTGTTGAATTCTAGCAGACTGGGCGTTTACGGCCTGTCAAATTTACATCCAGTTGACGGTCAGATAAATGTTGAAGAAACGCAAATGACCAAATTTTCATCAAATCGGCCTGTTAATTTCACGTCAACCGCCAGTCAAACTTTGGTGAAACGGGCCCTAAGCGTCGTTTAGTATGAACACATACTTCAGTACCACGTTTGTGTACTGTTATTATTGTTAGTACTAACTACGTTTACCATGTGGCTAGTGAACTGTAACTGTTACCGAGTTCGCAGACTCTGTTCAAAAAATGCATTTCTGCTGACTAAATTCTCGATGTGTGCACATCGCGGACTTCACTGTCTGAAATTTCACTGAATAAAATTTTATTCGCTTTTGCGAAAATTTGTACACTCTGTGCCCTCCGCACAGTACTTTGGCAATCGGTTGATTGAGTTTGTTAACAGTTATCACTGATGTGCTACATTTATTGACTTATTGCACTCGGTTGATCCAGTTTGTCGACGATCATCGCTGATTTTCTACGATTACTGACTTATTATATTCCTATTGGAATACAGCTGTGGCGTCATTTGTTCGCCATTGTGACTGTTTTCTGCAGTGTTCATCCAAGTTGCAAAATAAAATGCTTTGTAATGCCATTTTTGTCTACTCGTAACATCATATCTCGATTGTTATCTCATCTCATATTCGTTGTTGCCAGTGATTGTTAGCAAAATATTATGTTATTAAGTACATTTATACATTATCAGCCGAAGCATTGCAGATGTGTCACAAGCTTATTTTACAAGTTCGTTTCATGGTACAGTGTTATGACTTCTAACTGTACACACTTGGTTTGTCACTTGCTGGTGTATGTATCGATCGCTGCAAATCATGTCGTATACGCCAGTTCCGGCTTCCTTACGCCTCATGACATGAGTTCAGTTATGTGGACATGTGTCAGTTACACCATGTTGATAATAAGTGAGCAGTTGTTGGCAACGTTGAGCAGTGCTTAATTGTCAATAGTGGTAGTTCAACCATAAAATTGACGCTTCACTATTTGTACAATTCTATGAAAACAGGGAAATATAGTGGCCTGCATGTCATGCTTTACAGTTTGCAGTGTAGACTGATTAATGCTGATTATGTAGTCGTCGATGACACGGAATTATGTCGGTCTGTGTGAATGGATTAACGTAGAAGGAGAGGTGGCTAAGACCATCCACCACTGGCGGAGGCAGAACTACGTCAACTGGTGTTTACTTCGCGTGCCAGAAATTATGATAATTGCAGTAACGGACATGCCATTCTTAATTTCAAAAGCTGCTGGAATATCGTTCTTTGCATTACCACTGTTTATGACGTTTGACGATGACAGTTAATTACAGGTACTTGTTGTGATTGTTATTGTAGTTGTTTGCACTAACTGTTTCACTTGCCGTTACATTGATGAGGAGTACACTGTGCTGCCTCTCACAGTACCGCAGGTACGTTTATCAGCAGCATATCGTATTCATTTTGTGTCCGTTGCCATCTAGTGTGCGTTTTTAGTAATACTGATTCCATGATATCTACTTGTGACCTGTGTCAACTTGTGTTATTCTGCAACTGTTGCAGACATCAGCAACTGTTTCGGTGTCTTGTCTAATGTCAACATCAAGGGCACCTGAAGCCATAACGGCAAATTGTGAGAACCCTGGGTAAGGTACTATACGAATCATTGCGCAGACCCGCGTAATACGTTACTACGGAAACTAGTTAATGCATTTTTATTAAGCAATGCAGCTATGCTAACGCGGTACGGGGGATTGTAATTCTGTCCGTCATTCCGTCCTCACACGCCTGCTTTGTGGTGAAACGACAGAACATACTGCCGATATTGTGATACCACATGAAACGGTAATCACTGTAGTTTTCTGATACCAGAACGGGTTGGTGGGCGATGTCCCCTTCCAAGTGAAATGTGTGCTTAAAGTGACCCACCCATCTTTGATAAACGCCGACTTTGACAAATATCTGCTTGTAACATCTGAACCATACGACCTCGGAAAAATGTGCAATTAACGTTAACAGTAAGTCAGCCACGTGCTGCCTACTGTATTCGTATGTTGTATGTTATTTCATAGGAGCTAATGAGTTAGACACAGGTCATGTAAATATATTGCCATGTGGTATGTTACATGTATGTTATGTTAGTTATGTTTTTATATGACAAAAACAGACAAATATAAGGAGACGTGAAGTTTGTTACTTTACTTAATACAACACCACAGTGTGAACCATCAAAATCTGTCACTGTCCTTTGCATTTGCAGAACGTGCTAGTTTTTCAATACTGTATCAATGGAAAATGAGAATTTTGCAAGTTAAAATGGCAGCAAGACTGCTGCTGCATAGTCAGTATCAGTATCACTGTCACTGTGACTCGATAGTTCACAAACGTCTTGCTGTGTTATACGTGAATATTAGCAACGATCACATTTTAGAACAATATTCCTGACTTGCCTTAGCAGTTGTAAAACAATTGCGACTGAATGATTATGATTTTTTTTGCCACTGGTTGGAAAGAAAAAGTTTTTTGTCTGCAAAAACTATTCTTAAAAACAAATTTTAGAACAACATTCCTGACTTGCCTTAGCAGTTGTAAAACAATTTCGACTGTATGATTATGATTTTTTGCCACTGGTTGGCAAAAAAAAGTTTTTTGTCTGCAAAAACTATTTTTGCATGGCCGGGACTTTTCTTTCCACAGAAGAAAAATATTTTTCCAACACAGTGGCAAGAACTTGCTAACTGTGTGGTGTGCAAACTTCCAGCGGAAAAGTTGTAGCAGTACCAATGCCCTGTCTTCTTGTATGACATGTCCACACGTTATTGTACTGGTATAATATGCATTCATGTGTAACTTTTTGTTCGTAGATGCTGCAGTAATTTGGCAATGTCGACACTTTCTTGGAAGACATGTCCATCAGTGTTACTGTTGCAGTTGAAAAGGTTTATACTGATACTGTGTGTATGTGTACATCGTACTTTGCCCGTGTGACCTTTTCGTAAGTAACTACAGTAACCTAGGGCCCAATTTTCAAAACATCCTAAGATGAAGCTGACATCTTCATAAATCTGTATTAAAGTTATTGTAAATTCATCATAAGTTCTGGACTTAGGAACTCATAAGATCAGCCTAACATCGTAACAAGTTAATTTTCGAAACAAATCTTAGCTCATTGTAACTTCCTCGTAATGTTATCGTAAATAAAAATATCAGCTAATCACTAGAGCCGATAACGATAAAAAGATACGACGAACTCACGAACATAAACCTGATTGAATGAACTTTCGTTAATTTTATTCGTTATTTATTTGATATCTGTCGTTATTGACGTCACGTTCACGTAATAATAAACAAACACGTACTGCACATGATGTAAGTAAGTAAAGAGATAGAACGATTCACGACTTCACGTCACGTTCGAGTATTCTCATCTTGTGATGAGTTTCTTGTTATTACTTATTTTGTAGGCCTACAAATCTTATAAATGTAGGCCTATCTGATAAATAATATGTGAACATAAGTCTACGAATTACACATAGGCCTATTTCTTATTTTATACATTAACTAAGAAATTACTTCACAGTCTGTCATGTGAATGTGATGTCTGATGTAAATTAATGTAGTTATTGTCTTCCCAAGAAGCCATTCTCCACGGAGAAGTTCACGACTGACAGTGGCGTAACTACAGACCCCACAATGCGGGGGCCGGCGGCCACAGGGGGCCATGCGCAACAACGAAATATTTAGAACAAATAACGAAAAATTAACGAAAGTTTACTCAATGAGGTTTACTGTTCTTAAATTCGTTGTATCTCTGTCCTAAGTTCGTGCTAACTTTATTGTAAATCGGTCCTAGGAGAGCAAAGTTGCTATTGGAACGTGATTGTAAATTTCTGAGGAATTTGCTATGAATTTATGATAAGATTATGTTAGGAGTTTTTGAAAATCAGCATAATCGTAACTTTATCATAAGCTGTTCATAACTCACATCATATCCTAAATTCATCTTAAGATCATTCTAGGATGTTTTGAAAATCGGGCCCATGGTGAGCTATGTGTGTGTGTGCGTGTGCACGTGCATTAGAGCAGATCCACTCTGTTTCCTGATCAGAAATAATGGAATTGACTAAACCACAGATTACTTGTGGTCTTAAGTTTTTATGTGTTAGCTGCATCTTCCTTACATTTACTGTTTGCACTTCAGGTGCATGCTGGTTGTAATTGATTAATTGTTAGTGATCAGAAACAGTTCACTTGATTACCTGGTCAGATTCTTGTGTGAAATGACCTGTTGTGTTTATCCTGATGTTGTGCAATTGCAAACTAACTTTGTTCATCAAATATATGCGCATGTTGCAGGTGGAGAACAGCAGCACGCTCAAAGGTGATGACTGCAGTTCTGGCTGATGATGTTTTAGAAATTGTGGACATGTCTGCAAGGAAAGTAAGTGTTGACATCTACTGCAGTGCATTTGATCACTGTTTAATGTCCAGGCACTGGACTTCTTTGACATGTGTGAAACATTTCTGGACGTCTATCTTAACGGAACAACAGTTACTGCCAGTCATACGTTTGTAAAGTGCGGCTGCAGTGCTTGCAATGCATAGCGCTGATGTGCAAATTGCAAACCGCTATGCATTGCGGATGTGCTGTCCTGTCAGCGATAGTGGAGCTTCTGAGTACATTGGATGTAGAGATTGTTACAGACATGATGGAATGACGACACGTTTTGTCATGTACATAAAGACATCATAAAGCTTTTCGGCATGTCCTGTAAATGAATACATACAACTTGCTGTGATATGTACAGGTCAGATTTTCGTTGACAGCAGTTATGCTGCATACTGGTACTTTGGTGCACAGAGGTCACTATATGGCTGTCATCAAGTGTGACGGAGGTGGATGGTGGCTTTGTGACGACAAGCAGGTTCGCTCGGTTCTGTTGGAACCATTCTCATACTGTGCTTTGCATTGACTAATAACTGAAATTTGTCAGCTCTGCATTACAGCGGAGTCCATTTACTGTAAGCAGATTATAACAAGTTTGCATTGCATCTGTTGTCAAACTGATGTGCATGACTGCCTCAGTATCAAATGTTGTGAAAATAATTTTCATGACAGTGCTTTGTGCATGTATTCTTGTCATTGTGTAGGTGTTGCAGGTTTCCCAGAGGCCATCGACTGTCGACAGTGGCGATGTATACATGTGCATGTATACTCGCGAAGATCAATTGCCCGCATCACAAACAGGTCAGCGCTATAGGGTACACAGGGTAATTTTAATTATATATCACAACATGCATGATACTGTAACTATGTCGTCACAACGTTAATGCTGCTGTGATGTCTCGTGCAATACAAGCCAGTGATTGCAAATTTCACAGATCATACTGTTGGAAGACATTAACTGCTAATTTCAGAATACCATACATTGTAGTTTATCGGACATCACAAGGTGTTCATACAAGTTATTTACATGTTATGTTACGCTTGACTCTGTTCTATACCTGTATGTTGCATTTTCATATTACTTACAGTGATGATGCCTTTGATACTATAATCTTCATCGGCTGTCACTGCACTTACAGCTGACGATGGAAAAAAAACATTACAGACATTGCTTATTATGCATGTGTTAATGCCTGAACACAGAACAGTAATTCACTCTGACAGAACATGCATCATTTAGTTATAGCTGTTACGATTTTGTGTTACCGTCTGTCTGTCTGACGTTGCACAGTTTTTCTTCTGCTGTATGCAGCATCGAGAACAGACAATCCTGTGTCATTCAGTACTCAGGAGGTCCGTGCAGCAGAGGTAGAGGAAGACGACACTGCTGACAATGTCCTGACTGACGTGACGACAGAGTTTGGTTGGTTATCAGATATGTCATTGCTGTGTGATGATTATCTTGTTGGTTTAACATGTACAGTTGCAGTGACAAAAACGCAACCATTCAGTAGACGAGTAAATGTGCACTACAACAGGCAATACTGCAATTAATGATGCAAAATTTATAACTAGGCCTAATGACAGATATGCCATCTGTGATAATGCTACTACTGAGTTACAATGTACTACTACGTTTCTCTCAATATATTTCAACAAGTTTCCAGAAACGCTTTTAATTGATGGTGTAATTTGATGTCACGTAAGCCGAACATTGTAACATTGAGTCATCATTTGTACACTGCAGCTGCATTTGGAGATCCATGTGCACATTAGTTAGTTTTAATTTTTCCTGTACTTTTAAACTGTAATTTTCCGTTTCTTTTTGTACAATTTTCAATTACGCTTTTAGCGTTAGTAGCAATGCATGGAATATGCATCATGCAAAATCTCGAGATGAGTTTCTTGTGTCTTCATGTCACGTTTTTTGATGCACTATAGTATTCTTTTTTGGTATTTGTTTGTTTCTTTAAATTAAGTTTTTGGTACTATTGTGAACCTGTTTGTGATCTGTGTGACTATATGCAGTGCCAGAATGTAAAAGAACGAGTGAAGAGGTAGTCGTCGACTCGCAGAGGCCGGCTGTACGACGTACACTCCGGAAAGTGGCACCAAAGGTGATTATGCGGGCCCCTTTGGTATTCTTAAACTTGACTGATGTAATCATTTTGTAATGTACATTGTACACTTTGACTGATGAAAACTTCCACGGTGTTGTTACTACCTCCATTTCCAGAGTAACTGAATTAGTTCCATCGCTCAGTTACTGTCATGTGTAACTAAGTGAGAATAGTAAACTGGGTGTGTTTCAGAAACGGTTCTCTGCCAGCTGGGAATGTCAGACGCCCCTTCCTCATAAGCGGGTACGAGAATCACCTGTCAGTGACAGCGACAGTGACGACATGAACAGTTACTCTGAAGAAGTCGGGAAACAGTACGTACCGGAGACATTATTTACATACACCTATACATAAATGCATACACCCACGCATACATGCATGCATGCATACAATGGCTCAAGCTCTGATGATACTGCTGAATATTCCAAAGAAGTGCCAGCAAAGTGTATTACAGTTGCTTCTAACATAACAACACTATGCTGCAGTTATGACATTACAGAACACGTGCCGACATGACTGCAGCGCTACTTTTTGTGCAAACCATGGCCACCAGTGTTATAATCGTTAATGGAAATAGAAATAGGAATAAAAATTTTTTAATTTCGTTCACAGAAATAGGAATGCGAAGTAGAAATTATTTTGAGAATGGAAATTGAATAGAAATAGGAAATGTTTTACGAGAACAAAATTAGGAATAGAAATAGAAATTAATTTTCGAACGAAAATTATCAAACAAATTCACGTAGTGTGAGTTGACTGACATTATAATGAACTGTCGAACTGACATTAGCATACTTTCTTCAATCAATCAATCAATCTTGAATTTCGTGATCAGAAAGTTTTAATGTTAAATTACAACATCTGAGCTATCGTGTTTGTCTGGAGATTATAAGAACTGTTCTGTGCTGCAGTGCACGACAGATGTGCAGTCATAAGCACTTAGATGAGCAGTTCTTATAGTTCTCTGTATTTATTTCATACTGCATGTATGTTGTATTACTGTGAGCACAGTGGGGTAAATCTGATGGGATTGAAGCTTAATCCTTAGCACCTATCTTCCTTTAGTGCTTTGAAACTGTTGGTTGGGTCACTTGACCCGTAAAAACCCGTACCCAATATGTAATGTGTTTGATGGGACATTAAACCCTGCTGAACTCAACTCATGAAATTGAAGTTATTTTTGAAATGGAATTAGATTTAGAATTAAAATTATTGTCAGAAAACTGAATTAGAATTGAAATAGAAATTATTTTTGAAATGGAAATATAATTTTAATAAAAATTACTGTCAGAGAACTGAATTAGAATTGAATTATAAATTATTTCTTGAACCGAAATAACACTGATGGCCACCCTTGCAGGTTTGAGCAAGTTTCTTCCACATGGACATTTACAGTTAGACGTGTGCTGCAATGTTCTACGTGATGACACACACCAATTTTGTTATGTTTTCGTCTATAACAAATATGGGTTAATTCGTTAGCATTCGTAAATGTGTTGTTCAATAACCGGATGTATTTTCCAGCCACTCAGTATCTGTGGACCTTTTTCGTTCATAACTGTACGAACTGTTGGTTGATTTTACAAATTCTGTCACCTTTGCATCTAGAACAGAATTTGTACTAAAATTATTGTCATGTTTTCCACCACACGTTACCTATATAGCCACACTTACGTGGTGAAAAGTTAAAAAAAAATCATAAGTGGTGAAATTGGGATATATTCAACACATAAACAACAAAGTACTCGTAATTTTATGTTATTGGTTCCAGTCATGAGACATTCGTGTCCATGGTCATCTTGTGCCATAGCTGTGTTAAAAATCCGCAGGTGTACACTTCAGACCGAAGGCAGATAAAGTGTATTCAATGCAAATTGGTGCATGTGCAGACGTAGCACAGAGTCCGCTTCAACTGTTGACTGGCATCCAGTGTGTGACAGTCCATCTGCTGCTGGCGTGGATTTCGATTCAGATCAAACGGACACTTCACGTCAGTCATTTCGTAATGTAAGGAATTTACCGTCAATTGTGCACTCAGTTGTTGCTGTAATCTGTTTACGACGTTTGTTACGTCTTGCAGAATGACAAAGTACGTTACGTAGTGAAAGGTTTTCGCTAAAATTGATAACTGACGTCGTTTGCACCCGTCTGCCTGCATACTTGCATGAACTTCTTCAAGTTTACACTCCACCAAGGAACCTCTGATCATCTGGGCAAGGACTTCTTTCAGTTCCAAGAACTTTTGCGGATTTAGCTGCGCGTGATTTTACACATTCTGCTAAATATATTTGGAACAGCTTGTCTGTTGTTATTCGCGATGTCGAAACTGTTAGCTGTTTTACACGCAACCTAAAGACATTTTTATTCACTGCTGCTTTTACTGACTAGCGTAACTGTCTCGCCGTGCCAACGAATAGGCTTTTGCCTACACATGTGCGCGTTATAAGTTCTTAATTGTGATTGTGATTGTGATTGTGTTTGTATACAATTTGTTGATTAGTACAACTGACATGCAAAATTCAGCGTCAACAGCTAACAGTAGCAAGTAAAGTTATAATCTGGGAGTAAAATGTTACTTGTTACTGTTAGGCTATTCGTGCTGACATTGAACAATTGCGACTGGCATGCCAGTGGTTGGCGGAAAACAAGTCGTTGTTGTCCGACCACGTCGACATTCCTGTCCTTGCCACAGCACCAGACGACAGAGTGGCGGAGTGGATAACACGTGCAGAGAAGGATGACGTGGCATATGAGCGACTGCGCGATGCCACTCTGCTTAACTTCCAGAGTGAGGCAGACATTATGTTGTTTCTCACCTCGTCCGTGCGTGCAAATGTCGCGTTGTGCGGCCAGCAGTACATAGAAAATAACGCACACAGTTTTGATCATTGTTTAGATTAGGGTCCAACTATGACAGTAACATGTGTTCAGTGTTGGGTACTATTTGAAATCATGACTTGAAATAAATTTTTTGAATTTTGATTTTGATTGTAAATCATTTTCTAATAAGTGATTTTGATTTTGATTTGAAATCAATTTTTCCATGATTGTGATGATTTTAATTGCTAAGGAAAATCAAAATCATTGTACAACACAGTTGCCATTTTAACAGCAGTACAGACCAGTGATGTTAGGTAACGAAGTAAAAGTAACGCGTTACTTTACTTAAGTAACTTTTGCAGTACTTTTAAGGGTAACGAAGTACTTACAAAAAAAAGTAATTTTACTGTAACGAAGTAATACTTTCAACTACTTTTTACTCTTTACTTCGTTAGTTTTTGTTTACTTTTTGTAGTCGTTGCGTTACATTTGATTGCTTGACAAACGTCTGACCGTAATTCCGTATGGTATCCAAAGAGGAAATGTGACATTGATAAAATAGAACGGGTGCAGAAAAGAGCCACGAAATTAATTCCAGTGTTGTCTAAAAAGCCATACAGTGAACGTCTCAAGTTTCTAAATTTACCTACACTCCAATATAGACGACACAGAGGAGACATGATAGAATTATATAAGATGGTTAAAGGCATATATGACCCAGCATGTATTCCTCATTTTGAGTTTGTGGAGTTGTCAGATGATCTAATTAGAACTAGAGGTAATAGATATAAACTTATACAACACCATTGTTCATATGATTTACGAAAATATAGCTATACTAACCGGGTGATTTCTGTATGGAATAGTTTGTCTGATCATGTGGTGTCTTCTAACACTGTCAGTACTTTTAAACACCGTCTTGACAGATATTGGTGCGATCAGGATGTATTATACAACTACAAGGCGGATCTCCATAGTATCGGAAGCCGTAGTTTATTAGTATAGTTATCTATAGATTCTTGTTACACATTTCTACTCATCGGATAGAGAGGCCTGTAAAGGCCTGCGTCCATATTATCGATGTGATGAAATGATATGATGTAAGCAGAATATTGCGATGGTTTTATGAACACCCCGAACCCAGTACTTCGTACACCACTGGTACAGACTGTCTTCATGAGATACAATACGTCACTAACATCATCCGCAGCAGTTGAACGGCTGTTTAGCTGCGCTGGGCTCATTGCTACGTTTTGGCGAAATAGGCTAAGTGACAGTACATTTGAGAAACTGCTTATGTGTTGAAAGCAAACCACTATGAGCCACAGTGATAACAACAACACTGTTTCTTAACAGTACATAAATGCTGGACAAATGATTTCGATTTTGCAACTTATTTTACTAATGATTTTGATTTAAAATCATTTGGGAAAATATGATTTTGATTTTGAAGTTAAATCATTTTTGGAAAGATGATTTTGATTTTAAATTTTTTTAGAAATGATTTTACCCAACACTGCATGTGTTATCAGTTTAACTTGCATTCGTTTTTTAGCAGGAAGTGGAACGCTTTTGATAATGTCATTAACAATCCTATCAGAAAGACATTCCCATCAGATGTTGCATTGCAGTGTTAAACTGTTGTTGTCATACGTTGTTCTGCGTGTCGACTGTGACACGGTGAAGCACATTATTGCTGTAAACCAAGACGTTATGGTGTGTGTGGCGGTCAATATGCAGTCTAATATAGTCGAGACACATAGCACCCGTTTATGCGCTGTGCATTTTGAGTCTGCTTCTTAATTGTGAATGTTTACATGCCCTGTGAAGAATTCCTTATCGGAGGAATTTTGTGAGCAATTGGCATGTATTGAGGGTATCATTAGCCAATACCAGGATTGTCATATCGTACTTTGTGGCGATTTCAACGTCGATTTTTGTAGAGTTTGGCCCCACACCGACATGCTTAATGAGTTCTGCATTAAACTCGATTTATGTGCCTCTACTAGACACGCTAAAAACGATATCGACTACACGTATAACTTTGCAATGAAGCGTTTCAATTCATTGGATCACTTCATTATGTCCAGTGTGTTGTTTGACTCGGCCGTAGATGACGTACGTGTCCAGCATGACGTAGAAAATCTCTCTGATCATGATCCTATTATTATTCGTTTTAGTCTTTCTAGTAATATATTTACTGCAACTAACAAAATTTGTCAAGAGAAGGTGGCTTGGCATAAGTGCACTGATGCTGATTTTATAGCTTACTGTAATACCTTGAGCACCTTACTCAAAGACGTTCATCTCCCAGTTGATGCTATTCAGTGTCGTAACCGTTTATGTGTTAATAATGAACACGTTACATGTATTCATAAATATGCTAAGGATCTTACTGAAGCACGTCTCATGGCCGCTGAGTCTGCTCTACCGAAAACTACCTTCAGTCAGTCTAAACGGAAGCCTGGGTGGAATGAATTTCTTAGGCCGGCTCATGAGAAGTCGCTATTTTGGCATAATATTTGGAGTACTGCTGGACGTCCTAAGACTGGGATATTGGCGGATATTATGCGTCGGACTGGCAGTGTCTGATGAATTTGCAGTTAAATTTGATGTAATGTTTAATGCTAGTAAGTCTAAGTGCATGTTTGTTCGCCCATGTAAGTCCTACTAGTATGCCACTGTAGGAACACCCAATGTGTCTATCGGTGGCAATAATGTTGAATTTGTTGATAAGTGGCCTCATCTTGGTCACATGATTAGTTTAAATTTGAGTGATGACGTCGATATTAGCTGTCTTAAACAGTCTCTCATTGGTCAGATAAATACTGCTTTATGTCGTTTTGGACGCTTAGATCCTGTTGTTAAAAATAAACTCTTTCAAGCTTACTGCTGTAGTCACTATGGATCTGAATTATGGGATTTCAGCTGCAATACACTTTCAGACCATTGTTAGGCCTGGAGGAGAGCCCTGCGATCTGAGAACTGCCAAATACATTTCGTAGTGAATATCTGTCCAGCATTTCTTGTACCGATACGACATATGATGTGTTATGCCGGCGTTTTCTGAATTTTATCGCTATATGTTATTCCAGTGATTCCGAGCTTATTCGCTTTGTCATTAAGCATGCTGTGTTTTGTGCGCGTGCAAATCGCCTATTGGTCGCAATTATGCACTGTGTTATAACAGATATGGGTTCAAGATCGAAGATGAACTTCAGTCTGGTTTTAAATCATCCTGCTGCAATAGTGACACTTTAATGCAAATGTCGCTTACTGATTATTGTCATGTTAGTTTTGCGTTGGAACTGATTATGGTGAGAGCTGGCATTCTGTACACTCCTAACCGTGAATGGAGTCGAGTGCAGATCGAGTGCATACTGACTGCTATTGGCACACGTTAGCTACGTAATTTCGATCAGTATTGTTTTTCTATTTATTTTTTTTATTTTCAATTTTGTATACCCTGTGTACGAATTGCATTGTAAAAAAATAAATAAATAATGATCGGAGCAGGGGTGACCCCCTATACCATCTACCAGATAACGTGAATTCTACGACCATTGCCCTTGTCTACATGTATATTAACCTGCAGCACGAGTATGATTTTCCTACATTGACTCGTTTCGGACAATTCTGAGTTTATTGCCAAGGGTGCGGATACATTGTGATTAACAGTCTTCTCCAGAAATAAATGAAGCATTAAAAAATTGACTAATTATAACGTCAGTTGTGACATCATGATTACAGTGAAGCTTGCAAAACCAGTGGTGCCGATGTATGAAGTGTTGTTCGTTATTCACTGTTTCATGTAAACGGTACGTGGTATAGCTACGTTTCATGGAGCTGTAGTGAAAGTTTGCACTGATAAGCGGCTTCATAATGAAAAAATTTCTGCACTGTGAAATCTGTTTGGCACTCTGGAACAGGCGTTGTTGATGAATTTCGTTAGGCAGTCGAAATTTTCGCCAAACGGACAGTTTGTATAGGCCTACTGACTTAGTCCGATTTTCGCTAGAATCGAAATCATTTAGAGCCGACAAATATGTGGTGCTTTACAGATTGTCATTGTTTGATCTGTATTATTCTTCAGTAAAAAATCTGCGTTGACATGGTGTGTATTACGGACATTCACACGTTGCCTCATAGGCTTACTGTATGACTATTCTTGCTTACTGTAATGGCACGTTATAATTACAGCTGTCGATTTAACGCGTTAATTAACGCGTGAACGCGTTAAAGAATTAATCACGATTAAGAAAATTAACGCCATTAAAAATTTTCTAATTACGTCACTGCCACTTACTTTCGACAGTATTTTATTTAAATAACATTCACTTGTCTCTTGTTTCTTCGTGTTTCTTACGTGCAATACATACAAAGTTACAAAGTACTAAGTTAGTTCTACCACAAATCACAATACAAACTACAAAGTCGGCACCAACAAAACGTGCGTTAATAACGCCTTAATTATGTGTTAAAAAATTAACGTGATTAAAAAAATTAATCGATCGACAGCAATAGTTATAATACATATTGATAACAAGAAGGTTAGCAAAGCAAAGAAAAGTCCAACGTTGCTTCGGTACACAATGAGTTGTCATCATGATCTGAACTGTGTATTATCAAGTAGCGATGCAAACCGAAAGAATAACTGTACGTCGCTAACTGCGCTCTTAACGTAAATCATTAAAACAACTGATAAATGATATTACTTTATAATGTTTAGGAGAATGAATACAACTATATTGTTTTAGCCTTGAATAATTTCCTTACATAGGTTATTACAATGTCAAAATATGGTCAAAAATTGACCATCGTTTGAAATTGACATGCCTGTGAATAAATAATGCAGCAAGATATTGCTTTGCAACAGGTTACAGAATTTGTTTGGACATCCGCCTCATGCTTTCAGGTATTTGCTATTGAGAAGCATTGCTTCTAAATATCTACACATCACTTTAAGCTACCCCCTTAAAGCGTAAAAAATTCAAGTTCAATTTTCTCAAAGAAAATAAGACATGATTGTATTTTCCAGTAATAAAACACAAGTCGTAAATCCGTATTCTTAATCATTGGAAGGTGTAAAACAGTTAATATTAAGCCTTGAAACTACAACGTGTCTCAAAAAAAATGCCAACCTATTTTATGGTCTGTGTCTGTCAAATATCAACCGATTTCAATATAAATAGGTACACATTTACTGGGATAAACGCGGAACAAAAGTATGTAAAAAGTGCCCACTTCACCTAAAATATGCACTAGCTTTGAAATTAAAGACCAGCTACCTGTACATCAGTTTTTATCTCACTTAGGTGTACGTCACATTTCTCAATATCGCGGCACATCAATAACATAGCTACTTAATTCATAATTCACATGAATTACGAATGAAAACTTTATCTTATCACCGTAACACAGTTTAGTGAAAATTTTATAACTCAAAGTACAAGTAGCTCAGCTATGGCAGAGAGACCGCGCGAAGCTTAATGCGTTTTCGATGAACGTCCAGCGTTATTCGCAAAATCATGCACAACATTGCATTTTTGGGTTACCCTATGGGGGCATCAGGGGCAACATAAGCGCTTTATATGAAAGATTTAACGCAAAGACACTTTGTAGCAGAGTTTCATCGAGAGAATGTCAGTTTTACTCATAAAACAGCTAATTAGCGTTTCTGAGGCACTCTTTAGGGGGCGGGGCTCTTAGGGGTAACGTATGCGATTTATCTTTAGCTGGTTGGAAAGCTAGTAGTCGACTTCCTGTACTTTATAATTGCACATTGTTCGCTAGCTCCGACCCATACCATAACACACTGGCTGAACGTCGTTCGCCAATTAGCTGAGTTGACCCCTGTGACGCCGCCATTCCTTTTTCATTGACATGGCTGTGCTACTAGAGTGCAGACTAGGGCGTTTGACCGACCGAATTTGGGCGTTTGACGCCAACTAGCTGGTCGTTTGACGCCAATTAGGTGAGCGTTTGACTCCAATTAACGCCG
>Ga0209789_10000056_pt1 | contig 26811 bp, 22 predicted proteins | sample WorMetGr2BELIZE2_FD_187418 | JGI IMG/M metagenome (GOLD analysis project Ga0209789, IMG submission 187418) | Marine gutless worms symbiont microbial communities from Max Planck institute for Marine Microbiology, Germany - Inanidrilus... ...
CGCCCAGCCCATGAAAACCTCCCTGGCTAAAAACACCAGGGCAGGGAATCAGACATCGGTTAAAAAGGATTCAACGTTCGTCAAATGTGCTCTAGGAGAGGGAGGGAAGGAGCCGTCCCATGCGCAACATCACCTACGACACCATCACCGACGCCGTCATCGCGTCCATCGACGGCACGGACGACCCGCGCCTCAAGGAGATCCTCGGCGCCTTCATCCAGAAGACCCACGAATGGGTCAAGGAGGTCGACCTCAGCCACGAGGAATGGGAGGCGGCCATGAACTTCCTGTTGCGCGCCGGTGGCATCTCGGACGAAAAGCGCAACGAGTTCGTTCTCTTGTCCGATCTGATCGGCGTCTCGTCGCTGGTCGACATGATCGCCAGCAACGCCGAGCCCGGCGCCTCGGAGCGCAGCGTATTGGGCCCCTTCTATGTGGCCGACGCGCCGTTCCTGGAGATCGGCGGCGATCTGGTCGGCGACAATGAGGGCGACCGGGTCGTCTTCCAGGGCACCGTGCGCTCGACCGGCGGCGCGCCCATCGCCGGCGCCGTGCTCGACGTCTGGCAGAACGCGGCGAACGGTCTCTATTCGAACGTCGACCCGGGCCAGGACGACAACAACCTGCGCTGCCGCATGCGGACGGACGACAGCGGGTTCTATTGTTTCTCCTCGATCCGGCCGATCGCCTACGAGGTGCCCGACGACGGCCCCGGCGGCGAGTTCATGCGGGCCACCGGGCGCCATTGCTGGCGGCCGGCGCACCTGCACGTGCGCGTCGGCGCCGAGGGCCATAGCGAACTGGTGACCGAGGTCTTCAACACGCTCGACAAGTACATCGACGAGGACGCCACCTTCGGGGTGCGCGAAAGCTTGGCCATCCCCTTCGACCGCGAACCGAGCGAAGCGGAACTGGCGCGCCACGCGAACCTGGAGCGCCCCTTCAAGATGGTCGACTTCGACTTCACGCTGAGGCCCGTCGGATGACCCGTCGATCCACCAGAGGAGTTCCGTGATGGTGCCCATCGAATGGCAAGACAGTTTCCGTGTCGGCGAACCGGTCATCGATGAGCAGCACCGGGGTTTGGTCGACCTGATCAACGCCCTCGATGACGATGCGGAGGTCGGGTTCGTTCTCGACCAGTTGACCCTCTATGTGGCCGAGCATTTCCGGTTCGAAGAAGACCTCATGGCGCAAAAGGGATCCGCCGGCCTGGATGCGCACAAGCACCAGCACCGGGAGTTCGAGGAATGGCTCACCGCCTCCAAGCAGGCCTACCGCACCGGCGGCACCGGCGGCATCACGCTGCGCGACAACATCCGGACCTACCTGAACGGCTGGCTGATCGGGCACATCAAGGGCACCGACCAGGTCACCTTCGGCGAGCCTTCGGAAACGTGAGCACGGCGGTGTCGAACGGGTCCGGGCGTCCGGCCACTTAGGCGTCGTGGACGACCCTCTCCGGAGGAAAGTTGACGACCGCATTCGTCCCGCTTCCCAGTTCACTATAGAGGTTGAACCTGCCACCAAAATTCTCGACGAGCGACCGCGTGATGGGTAACCCCAAGCCGGTGCCTTCCTCGGAGTGGTTGGCCGCCGTTCTCGACTGACCGAACGGCGCCATCACGAATTCGATGTCCTTGGGTGGAATGCCAACGCCCGAATCGACGATGGCGATACGGTGCCCCCCTTCCTCTTCAAGAGTAATGTCGATCTCGACCAAACCGCCTCCTTCCGTGAACTTTATGGAATTGGACAGGAGGTTCAGGAGTATCTGGCGAACCGCCGTCCGGTCTGCTTGGAGTTTCGGCAGGGAGGGGTTGATTCGCGTCACGAGCTGAATTTGTTTACGGGTCGCCTGGTCCTCGACGGATTTCACGGCTTCGAAACAAAGGTTGGAAAGGTCGATCACCTCGTCTTCGAAATCCGTTTTTCCGGCCTCGATCTTCGAAAGGTCGAGGATACTGTTGATCAGCCTCAGCAAGTGCCGACCGCTCGATTCGATATCCTCGACATACTCCTCGTAACGCGGCGAGCCGAGTTTCCCGTACATTTGCGAGCGGATGGCGCCTGAAAACCCGATGATCGCGTTGAGCGGGGTCCGCAATTCGTGGCTCATGTTGGCCAAAAAGGCCGACTTCATGCGGTTGGCATTGTCGGCCTCGTCCTTGGCCTTGCGGGCATCGGCTTGGGCATCGACGAGAGCATCGATCTTGTTTGCCAATTCGTCGACCATGACGTTGACGGAACCGGCAATTTGATCGAATTCATCATGGGCATCGCTGGAAATTCGCGTCCGGTAGTTCCCGTTGGCGATTTCTTGCGTACTTTCGACCAAACGGGTGATCCGCCGCGACAAAACGGCGTGCAGAACCAATGCGGCGAAGGCGGCGGTAAAAACGGCGACGAATATAAAGACCAGGAACCAGACCTGCCGGCGATCGCCTTCGGCGATTTGGTCGCGCTGCAAAAACAGGATCTGGTATTCGACCGCAATCTGCAATCTGTTCAAGGTCGAGACGGCAGAGTTCCGCGCGCTGTCCGCAGTCTCGAAAATCTCCCGGAGATTGGCGCCCGTCACCAGAAGCGAAATCTCGTCGTCGAAAAGGACCGTCGCCCCTTTCAGCTGGCTCAGGGACGACTGGAGTGCGGCGAGCTCGTCCTCGACCGGGAGGAACGGATTTTCCATAATCTCCGCACGCATCAGGTTGACGAGCCTCAGAGCACGATTGAGGGGGGAAACAATGTCTTCAAGGGTGACATCCGGCTGCTCGCTATATTCCTGGAACAACGTCTCCACTTCATCGAGCACGGTCAGGATGGCGTCGATCCTGGGCAAATGACCAGATGCTCCACGGTCCCGGGTCAATGCAGTCCGAATGCGCGACAATCGGTTGTCGAGATTGGAACGCGCTCTTTCCCACTCGGCCGTTTGCGACGGGGCCTCGGCTTTTCGCGCGATTACGGTCTCGACATCATCCCGGATTCCATCCGCAAGGTCGCCCAATATCCGGGCATGCCGACGGAGATGGTCATCAAACAATCCGAATACATTTCTCAGTTCCGCGGGATGGACGAATTCGGCACTGGTGAACTGCCGAAGCCGCGAGTCCGCCCGCGTGACCAAAAAGTAGAGCTCATCCAACCGTCGGCGGGTCGGCTCCAGCGTCGCCGACATTCTCTTCAACGACGAGATCGTTTCGCCGAAACTGAAATAGGCGACGCCGGCAACGGTCACGGTTACTGCGAACAGCGCTGCAAAACCGACCGCGATGAGAATGGAAAATCGCATCGACCGGCGCCAAGAACGGCGTTATTTCCAGATCAACGTCAACCGTTCGCCGATCTCGCCACTTTCATAAAGGGGTTGTTCGAGTTTGGGATTGACCGGTTTACCGGCGATCTCGTGTCGCGAGACACCGAACGCATAGTTCTGATTGAGATCGAATTGTACGTCGTCCGAATGCCCGGTTACGAGCTTGCGGGCAAATTCGATGGTCCAATAACCGTTTTCCCATCGCCCCTTGGCCCTGATATCACCGCGGCTGCCTTCGGGTTGGCGGTTCTTGTAACGCGGCATTTCCTGTTCGACGAACTTCTCGTAGGTTTGTGACGAATAGGCGGACCGCCCGTTATCGCTCAATCGGGTCAGATAAAAGGGGTTGCCGTCGCGGTTGACCACCATCTGGGATTTCTTCAGCGTACTGATGCCGTAGAGGTGGTGTTTGTCATCCGCGAATCCGACCGGATCGGTGCGGTTGGCCTTCCAATACCAGATGTCCGCCTTGTACGGCTCATCACCTGAAATCGTCAAGTCGACGGGGCGGGCCTCCATGCTAAATTTGAAAACGAAACTGTCTTCCCGACTCGGCCCCGAACGATAGGACTGCAATGTCTCGTTCCACACCAGATACTTGTGCCGACGGCTCTCCGTCGGGTCGGGATAATGGACCAGGAAATACACGGTATTGCCGTCGTGGACAGACCGTAACTCGATATCGATTTTGGCAATCCGGTCCCGGGTCACCGTCACCGGCGCGTTTTTCCAACTCTCGTCAATTTGACCGTCGATTTGCGGGAGCGTATCGACGCGCTTCGACGTAACGTCCTGGTCGGCAAGGGCGAGACCGGGGACCAGGCACAGAAGGATCGGCAGTGAGATTAATTTCTTCATGTTCAGACCGTTTGATTAAGTCTCCGGAGGTTTCGTAAGAACCAAGCCGCGCGCCTCGCAGACGGTCTCGAGGGCCGCGATGAACGGCACGATGACATTGTCGTTGAGCGATTCGGCGTCTTTCTGGCGTTCCATTTCGTCCGCCAGGTAACGCATCAGCTGTTCGGGAGCTCTTGGCCCGGCACCGCCTTTTGACTTTTTTCGGGACATGTCTGGGTCAGTTTGCGCGTTAGGCGTGCCCGGCCTCGTCGGAAAGCATGCGCGGGTCGATGCCGATCTTCTGCATGGCCTTTTCCCACTTGCCGTCGAGGTCCGTTCCAAAGACGAGGTCGCTGTCCGCCGATACGCTGAGCCAGCCGTTGCTCAGGATCTCCGAATCCAATTGGCCCGGCCCCCAGCCCGCATAACCCAAGGCCAGCAGGCAGCGGCTCGGACCCTCGCCGTCGGCGATGGCCTTGAGGATGTCGATGGTCGCGGTGAGCGCCACGTCCTGGTCGACCTCCATGGTCGCATCCTGGAAGTAGTCGTGAGTGTGTAATACGAAACCTCGAGCCGACTCGACGGGGCCGCCGAACAGAACCTTGATCTGTTGGTCTGGATGCGGCGGATCGATCTCCAGTTGTTCGAGAAGGTCCGGAAAGGTCAGCGATTCGAGAGAGCGGTTGACGACAAGGCCCATGGCACCGTCAGCATTATGGGCACACATGTAGATCACCGTCTTGGTGAACCGCGGGTCCGGCATGCCAGGCATGGCGACGAGCAGCTGTCCGGCTAGATATTCGGATTTTTCTGTCATCGTACTTCTTATTTAAGGAGCCGCGGTTATGGCAACAACGGATATATGGATATTATTACACAGCTTGCAGACCCGCGGAAGTTTAACCCGGTTTCCATAGGTTTCAAGACGTTTCACATGATCTCAACTGTGCGTGAGGCGCGGAATCCGGCGTGAAATTACCGTATTTGCGGTCTATATTCCGGGGCGAGACGGTCAGCGGAACCCCGATAGGTCCCCCGGGGGGACCCCAAGGGAGATTTAGCCGGCTCCGCGACCGACGACTTGGCAGGTTCAAAGCCTTTAAACAACCATGACTACGTTTCGTCCGCTCCTGACCGTATTCGTTGCCACGCTCCTCTTGATGGCAACCGCAACAGGTGACGCCCATGCGGCGGCGGAACCGGCGGCATCGAATTGGGACGGCATCGAACAGACCTCGGTGCGCCTCGTCGCCGCGTCGGAAACGCTTGGCGAGGACGGCAAGCTGCACCTCGGCCTGCAGTTCAAGATGAAACCGGGCTGGAAGATCTACTGGCGTTCACCCGGCGACGCCGGCTTCCCGCCAAGCGCCGACTGGGACGGCTCACGCAACCTGATGAGCGCCGACATCGTGTGGCCGGCGCCGGGGCGGTTTTCCGTGCTCGGTTTCGAAACGCTGGGCTACAAGGAAGAGGTGGTGTTGCCGATCCACGCGCGCACCATCGCACCGGGCCAGGCCGCCGACCTCAAGGCGGCCGTCAAGTTCCTGACCTGCGACGACATCTGCATCCCCTACGAGGCGAAATTGGCGATGACCGTGCCGGCGGGTCCTGAAAAACCCAGTTCCTTCGCCCATGCCATCGCCCGCTACCAGTCCCAGGTGCCGGGTTCGGGCGACGAGAGCGGCGTCTTCGTCGAACGGGTGGCGGCGCCGGCGGCAACGCCGGGAACCCTGATCCGGGTCACCGCGACGGCGAGCGAAGCGTTCAGCGACCCGGACGTCTATTTCGAGGGCGAGCGCGAACTGGCCTTCGCCAAGCCGGCGGTCAGCCTCAGTCCGGACGGCAAAAAAGCCGTGTTCGACGTCACCGTCAGCGGTCTCGAACATATCGGTGACGGCACGCAGAAGACGCTGGCCGGCAAAGACCTGATGGTGACCCTGGTCGATGGCAACCGCAGTTCGGAGACACGCCTCGTGGTCGAGGCCGGAACGGCTGCGGCGGCGCCTCCCCCCTCGGATGCGGAAACCGGATCGCTCGCCATCATTCTCGCCCTGGCGCTGGTGGGCGGCCTCATCCTCAACCTGATGCCCTGCGTGCTGCCGGTGCTGTCGATCAAGCTCCTGGGCGTCGTCGGCCACGGCGGCGGCGAGGCGCGGTTGGTGCGCATGAGCTTCCTGGCTTCGTCGGCCGGTATCCTGGCCGCCTTTTTGGTACTGGCCGAGGCGCTGGCGGCGCTGAAGGCGGGCGGGGCGCTGGTTGGCTGGGGCATCCAGTTCCAGCAGCCCTGGTTCCTCATCGCCATGACCCTGATCGTCGTTGTCTTCGCCTGCAACCTGTGGGGTTGGTTCGAGGTACGCCTACCGATCGCCGTTTCCGATCTCGGTGAACACGCAACCCATGTTCACGGGCTCGGCGGACATTTCCTGCAGGGCGTCTTCGCGACCCTGTTGGCGACGCCCTGTTCGGCCCCGTTCCTGGGCACTGCGGTCGGCTTTGCCCTGTCGCGCGGAACCTTCGAGATCTTCGCCGTCTTCACGGCGCTCGCCGTCGGCCTCGCCCTGCCCTATCTCGCCGTCGCGCTCTACCCGGCCCTGGCGATACGGCTGCCGAGACCGGGTCAGTGGATGGTCCGCCTGCGCCAGGTCCTCGGCTTCGCGTTGGCTGCGACGGCGCTGTGGCTTTTGTCGGTGCTGGCCGTGCCCTTGGGTGTCACTGGAGCCGGGTTGATCGGCGCCTTGATGGTGGCCGTCACTGGGGTCCTCTATTGGGCCCATCGCGGCGACCGGCAGCCGGGTCGCGCCGCCGCCGCTGCGGTCCTGTCGCTGGCCATCGTTTCCTTCCTGGTCCCCGCCCTTCCCGCGCCCTTGGGCGCTGTCACCGCCGACAATTCGGCACCCGCCGAGGGCCGGCTCGACGGTGTCTGGCAACCCTTCGACGAAGCCGCCATCGGGCGCATGGTCGCCGCCGGACAGACGGTGCTGGTCGACGTGACGGCCGACTGGTGCATCACCTGTCAGGTCAACAAGAAGGTGGTGCTCGCCCGCGACCCCGTGTTGAGCGCGCTGAACACCGGCGAGGCGGTCGCCATGCAGGCCGACTGGACCCTGCCCAGCGACGCCATCGCGCGCTATCTGGCCGGATTCGGACGTTACGGCATCCCGTTCAACGCCGTCTATGGACCCGAGGCGCCCGAGGGAATCCCGCTGCCCGAACTGCTGACGACGGAGGTCGTCATGAACGCCATCGGCAAGGCTTCCGGCGACTAGCAATTGTTCGCGAAAAAGCCGTATACCGGGGTGGACACGCCACCGGGAATGACTATCTTTCATTGAGAATTTCAACTTTGGGCCGCACCGCCGGCCCGCGCCATCAAACGATCTCATCGAAAAGGGGGGACCCACCATGACCATTCAAGCTGGAGACACCATTCCGTCCATCGACCTCGCCACCATGGGTGCCGAAGGCCCGGAAGGCATTTCGAGCGACGACATTTTCAAGGGCAAGACCGTCGCCATGTTCGGCGTGCCGGGCGCCTTCACACCGACCTGTTCGGCCCGCCACCTGCCCGGCTTCGTCGACAACGCCGAGGCGCTCAAGGCCAAAGGCGTCGACACCATCGTCTGCATCGCCGTCAACGACCCCTTCGTCATGGGTGCCTGGGGCAAGGAACACAGCGCCGGCGACAAGGTCATGATGGTGGCCGACGGCAGCGCCGTCTTCGCCAAGGCCACCGGCCTCGAACTCGACCTCACGGAGCGCGGTTTCGGCATGCGCTGCCAGCGCTTCGCACTCGTCGCCGAGGACGGCGTCGTCAAATCTGTCGCCATTGACCCGGCCGGCGAGTTCGGTGCCACCAGCGCCGAGACAATGCTGGGTCAGCTCTGACGTAAAGAGCCAACCGGAATTGAAGAGGGCCGCCCGCGAGGCGGGCCTTTTTTCGTTCGAATGGCCGGCAACGCGTGAGCGGGTTACTTGGCCAGCGTAGCGGCCCGGCTTCGCCACCGGCTCGTCGCATCGGATCGGGTTTTCCGACACTGGCGGTTCGCCAACTCCCGGGAGACCGTTCGTTCCGAAGAGCAGACAGCAACGGTCTTCGAGTGGTACCGCCGCATTCGCCCCGAGGTCGTCATTTCATCTCCCGGAGGATGACGACTGCTTTTCGATCGGATTTCTGACACTTCCCCGATCACTGCGGGCTTACTTTGAACGCGGGAATTAGCCCTTGCCGCGCCACGGGATCGTCTTCTCGATCACCCACCGCATAATGAGATCAAACATCAGGCCGAGTACGCCCATGATAAGGATCGTCACCCAAATGAGCTCGTAGTCGGAGACGGTCCGGGCGATGTTCTCGATGAACCCGACGCCGGTCGTACCGGCCAGGATTTCAGCCGCTACCAAGGTCCCCCAGCAGACGCCGATGGCAATGCGGACCCCGGTGAGGATTTCCGGCAGCGCATTGGGAAGAATGACGTTCCACATGATCTGCTGGTCCGAGGCCCCCAGCGAATGTGAGGCGCGGATCTTCGACAGCTGGGTTCCGGAGGCGCCGGTGCGCGCCGAGATGACCATTATGGCGAAGGCGACCATGAACAGGAGAAAGATCTTTCCGTCGTCGGTAATGCCGAAGATCGTGAGGATGAGCGGTGCCCAGGCCAACGGCGGGACGGGTCGGTAGAGTTCGATCAGCGGATCGAAAAACGACTTGAAGAACCTCGATACGCCCATGAACAAGCCCAAAGGCACGCCGAGGAAGATCCCGAGCCCGAGGGCGACGAGAACCCGGAACACCGAATCCCACAAATGGCCGTCGAGCACGGGAATGGCGCCCAGGTCCACCTTGCCGCGGGCGAAGTCGAGCAGCTTGTCCTTGAAGTTGGGTGTAATCGTTCCGTCCGGGCCGTGCTGGGCGTAGTCCCCCGGCCAGATATCGGCAATCCAATCCGGCACCAGGAAATCCGCGAGGTCGGCCACCGGCAGCCACTTCCACCATAAAAGCGGAATCCCCTTGTAGCCGCCGCCTTCGATGTCGGGGTTCGACAGCTTGAGAAACGTTGCGATGACATCCGTTGGCTTGGGAAGCCATCGCGCCGATCCCTGTTCGGAACACTGGGTCCGCGATTTCACGACGCCTTGCCCAGGAAACAGGACCGACTGTATCACCTTCAAGTCGCCCCGGGCGTAGTCCCTGGCCGCATCCAACCCGACAATGGCCGAATTTACGCCGTCCAGGGAATTGGCCGGGAAGATGGTACCGTCATCCAGACGTCTGAAAATGCGCTCCACCGATTTGACGTAGCCGGCGCGCCTTGCCTTGGTTCGCTCATCGAGGCCGCCGTTATCATTGATGGCCTTGAGCTCGGCGATGCGGGACTTCACGTCGGCGATGATCGCGGCGTTCGCCGGCGGGTGGTTCCTGATCTTGCGAAACAGCGTCGCCACCTCACCTGCCTTGGTCGCGACGTTGTCGAACAGCACGCCCCGCGGAGTCACGGGCAATATGGGGATCTCGATGTGGGTCGTGCCCCATTTCGGCTGCGCCAGGGCCTCGGCCGTGGGGTTCAGGCCGTCCGACCCCGCCCGCAATTCGGAGCTGAGCACGTTCAATTTGAACACGAGCTGATCGAGCATGCCCGTGGCCTCGCGACTGAGGTTTCTCGGGTCCGAGGAAATGGGATGAGCCTGCGCACTTCGCCGATCAGATTGCCGAGCTCGGTTCGCTCCGGAGGCGAAAATGCACCCGACGGCAGTTCCGCCTGCAAGGCGTCGAGTTGGGCCGTGTTGCGCGCCACAAGCAGCGTCGATTTGTAGTAACGCGAGCCGATGGGCAGCGCCGCCTTGATCGGAGAGACCACCGCTTCGAGTTTGGCGACTTGGCACATCTCATTGGCGGCATTCGGGAAATAGGCCCGGCCGATGCCCCAGGAGAAATAGAACCAGACCAGCATCAGGGTCGCCACGCCGCAGACGGCCCAGTACCAGCCGCCGCGGGTCCGAACCGGGTCGCCGAAAACCTCGTCCTTGGCTCTCAAGGTACTTTGCTTTCTGCCGACGGAAATGGACCAGATCAACATCGCCACCAAAATGAGAATGATGACGGCGGCGATCGAGGCGCGATTGTCGGAGAGCCACTCAAACACGGCCCATGATCTCCTCTTCCATGTTCCAGATCATGGTCAGGATCTCTTCGCGGACCTCGTTGAAATGTCCATCCTTCTTGATATCGCGGAGTGATTCCGTGAGTCCGCGTTCGGCGAAGGGGAGGTTGTACTCCTTGTGGACGCGGCCCGGTCGCGGCGCCATGACGAACAGGCGCTCGCCCAGGAGCAGGGCCTCTTCAACTGAGTGCGTGATGATGATGATCGTCTTGCCGGTTTCTTTCCACAGTTCGAGAACCAAGGACTGCATCTTCTCGCGCGTCAACGCATCAAGGGCGCCGAGCGGCTCATCCATCAAAATCACTTCCGGGTCGTTGACAAGACAGCGGGCCAGCGCGACGCGCTGTTGCATGCCGCCCGACAACTGATAGGTCGGGGTATCGCCGAACCCTTGCAAGCCGACGATTTCGAGCCACTTTTCGACAAGCTCCCGGCTCTCGACCGGGTCCGTATTCTTCATCCTCAGCCCGAAGTCGACGTTTTTCGAGACCGGCAACCATTCGAACAGGGCGCCTTGCTGGAAAACCATGCCGCGCTCGAGACCCGGGCCGTCGATCACCTTGCCACCCAGCGACACCGCCCCCGATGTGGGGTTCAGGAATCCGGCGATCATGTTCAGGAGCGTCGTCTTACCGCAGCCCGACGGCCCGAGGACAGACAACAACTCGCCCTTCTTCAGGGTGAAATTGATATCTTTCAGCGCTTCCACCACCCCGCCGGTCTGCGGAATGGTGAAGGTCATGTTCAGGTCTTCACATACGAGGTCAGCCATGGCGTTGCGGGATCTTCAATGTGCAGTGACCTTGCGGTGTCCTTGGACATGGAAACCACACAGGGCCTCGATCATTCAAGCGCGGCGGCACGAAGTCAATCGTCGACCCGCTTCAGGCGGGGCTAGGGGCCTTGCCTGAAATCTCGGCGGCCCAACGGGTGAACGAGGAGACCGCAATCAGCGGTATCCCCGACACCCCATGGGTTCCAGTTAGTTCAGGAACGAGCCGTCGATGGTCTTGGCGATTTTCGAGCCATCGGAATCACCGGAGAAGACCAACCCGAGCGACGCGGCGGCGGAAGCCGCGATGCCGCCCTTGTTGAAGTACTGCTCAAGCTGCACCTTGGCGGTCGGAAACATGAAATCCGCCATCTGCTTTTTGGTCGTCGGGACGTTCATGCCGGCATCCTTAGCGACCTTGGCGATCTGCGAGTCCGTCGCCTTCCAGGCGCGGTTAGCCTCTTCGGTCACCTCGAGGAACGTCCGCACCAGTTCCGGGTTCTCGGTCGCAAATTTTTCCGTCACGGAAATCACGTCGAAGGAACCGATTCCGGCGTCGACCTTCTGTTTTTTGGTCATGATGGGCGTGCCCACTTCGCCGGCCGCCTTGGCCGACGCACCGCCGAAGATACAGGCCATATCGACCAATCCGTCGGCCAGGGATTGCGCCCCGTCCGCCGGCGCCTGATCGACGATCTTCATGGTCGAGACGTCGACCTTCAGAGATGCCATGTAGCGACGGAAAGCATAGTCAGCCATTGTGTTCAACGGCACGGCCACGGTCTTGCCTTCCAGTTCGGAGGCATTCGAGGAGTCGATGCCGAGGCCGTTTTTGACGAAGCAGTCGTTGGCTTCGTAGACGACGGCAATGCCGATCATCTTAAGCGGCGCGCCTTGCTGGATGGCCGTAACGAACGGCGCCAGACCTTGTGAATAGGAAATGTCGATGTCGCCTGACAGCATGGCTTCCGTCATCGCCACGCCGGTCTTGAAGTCGGTCCAATTGACCGGCACACCCATCGCCTTATCGTAGGCTTTGTCGACCTTGGCGATTTGGTTCGGGGTCGCCCATTCTAGGAAAAACGCAGCGTTCACCTTATCTGCGGCATGGGCGGCGGTCGAGGCCAACAAGATTGCGGTGCTGGCTGATACCAGCATCGCCATTCTTATCGTCTTTCTCATTTTAATCTCCCTGTGTTCGATACATCACTTCGTCATTCTGAGACGGTAGTCCCACTCCCAGACGTTCTTGTTAAGATGCGATTCGAACGTCATCATTCAAGGCATTACCGTCAAGTGAACTGAACAACTGACCCAACGAAGCTTGACAATTGGATCACTGGTTTCGCAGGCAGGTTTTTGCGGGTCTGCGTGAATGTTGGCGCCAATTCCCAGCGACGCGGGTGACAGCTCGACCGGCGAAAACTCGCTGGCCGAGCTCAAGCAGAACGACGAAGCCGCGTCCTAGACCCGCGTGAATACGCTTGGTGGCTGGGAGGACGACGCGGACCTTTCGAATAAGATAGGCGCCGTTTCGCGGTAACAGCGGTCCGTTGGCGCAATCTGAAGGGATGCACCGATCGCCGTCACGTTCAGCGGAAATCTGCCCGCATCTTCTCCTCAACAATCTCCCGCATGCGGAACTTCTGCAGTTTGCCGGTGACCGTGGTCGGGAAGTCGTCGACGATCCAGACGTATCGGGGCACCTTGAAATGCGCCAGGTTGGCGGCGCAGTGGGCGTGCACCGTCCCTTCATTTAGCGCCTCGCCCTCGTGCGGCTGCACCCAGGCCATGATCTCCTCACCGAGGCGTTCATCCGTGATGCCGAAGACGGCGGCCTGGGCGATCTTCGGATGCGCGAAGAGGCAGGCCTCGATCTCGGCCGGGTAGACGTTCTCGCCGCCGCGGATGATCATCTCCTTGAGGCGCCCGGTGATGCGCAGGTAGCCGTCGGCGTCCATGGTCCCGAGGTCGCCCGAATGGAGCCAGCCTTGGGCGTCGATGGCCTCGTCGGTGGCTTGTGCGTCCCCGTAATAACCGGTCATCACATGGTAGCCGCGAAAACAGACCTCGCCGATGGCGCCGACGGGCAGGGTTTCGCCGTCTTGCCCGACGATCTTGACCTCCTGGTGCGCCATGTTGCACCCGACCGTTTGCGTGCGCCGCTCGATGGAATCGTCGGGTTCGGTCAGGTGGGTCAGCGGCGACGCCTCGGTCTGGCCGTAGCCGATCAGGATCTCGGAACAAAACATGTCCTCGATGACGCGTTTCATCAAGGGTTCCGGACAGGGGGCGCCGGCCATGATGCCGGTGCGCAGGCTCGAGAGTTCATAGTCGGCGAAGCGCGGGTGTTCGAGTTCGGCGATGAACATGGTTGGCACGCCGTGAAGGGCCGTACAGCGCTCTTCGGCCACCGCTTCCAGGGTCGCTTCGGCGTCGAAGTGTTCGGCGGCGATGACGACCGAGGCGCCGACCGACAGGCACAGGAGATTGGCCAGCACCATGCCGAAGCAGTGGTAGAAGGGCACCGGCACGCAGAGCCGGTCGTCCGGCGTGAAGCGCAAGCGCCGGGCGGCGAAGGTGGCGTTGTTGAGGATGTTGTGGTGGCTCAGCATCACCGCCTTGGGGAAGCCGGTCGTGCCCGACGTGAACTGGATGTTGATGACGTCGTCGCGGTCCAGCGCCGCCGTGCGGCGGTCGAGTTCCTGTCTGTCGACGCACCCGCCGGCGTCGATGACCTCCCGCCACAGGGTGAAGCCGGGATGGGGCCGGATGGTTCCCATGGGATCGGCTGGGTCGTAGACAATGACGCGGCGCAAGAGCGGCAGCGCCGGGTCATTGAGTTCGGGGTCGCCTTCCATCATCGACGGCAGGATCCCGGTCATCATGGCGGCGTAGTCGCTGGTCCGGAAGGCCGGGATCAGGAACAGGCCCTGGACCTCGGCGCGTTCCAGCGCATAGGCGAGTTCGCGCGGCCGATAGGCCGGGTTGATGGTGACCAGGACGGCGCCGATGCGCGCCGTCGCCATCTGGATCATGAGCCATTCGATGTTGTCGGTCGACCACACACCGATGCGGTCACCACGCCCGTATCCCAGGTCGTTTACGGCTTCGGCCAGCTCCCCATAGGTCAAACGTCGGTCCTGCGGGCGGCTGATGACGGCGAGGCGATCAGAATTGACATCGACGACGGCGGCGAAATGTTCGGAGATGGTGGCGCCGAGGAGCGGTTCGGCGCCGCCGGCATGATAATAGCTGAGTGACCGTGTCTCGGCGTTCATGCCTGGTGTTCGACGGCCTCCCAATAGGCATCGACCCGTCCCTGGATCTCCGCCAGCAGCGCCTCGTTGCGTTCCGGCTCGAACAGATGGCGGAAGCGGCCCTGGGGTCTCAGGTACTCCTCGACGGGCAGCCGCGGATGCGGTTTACGGGTATGGACGACCTTGCCGTCCACGAATTCCTTCAAGGGCCAGACACCGGTGCGCACGGCGAGCTGGCCGATCTCGGCGGTTTGCTGCGGGTCGTAGGCCCAGCCCGTGGGGCACGGCGATAGGGTGATGATCAGGCGCGGCCCAGTCAGCGCCTTGGCCTTTTCCACCTTGCGGGCGAGATCGAGGGGGTCGGAGCCGATGACGGTGGCCACATAGGCCGGCTCGTGGGCCGCCCAGATGGCGAACAGGTCTTTCTTATCGCCTCCGTAACCGGCCGCGCCGGTCGCCGTCGCCGTCCGCGCCCCATGCGGCGTCGCGGCGGAGGTCTGCTGACCGGTGTTGCCGTAGCCTTCGTTGTCGTAGCAGATATAGAGGAAGTCGAGGCCGCGCTCGATGGCCCCGGAGGTGGGCGACAGGCCCATGCCGTAGGCGGCCCCGTCGCCGGTCAGGGTGACGACCTGCAGGTCTTCCGACGACTCGATGCGGCCTTTGGCCTTCAGGATATCCAAGGCGTCGCGGATACCCTGGGCGCCGGCCGGGGCCGAGGCCATGGCCGTATAGAGCCAGGAGCCCGGAAACGGCGTGAACGGATAGACCGACAGCAGGGTCATGCAGCCGGCGGCGTTGACGAAGACCGTGTTCTCGCCGAGGAGATCGTAGATCTCGTGCACGGCCTGCATGCCGCCGCAGCCGGCGCACATGGCGGTGCCGGCACCGAGCAAGTGGTAGGACGGCAGGTCGCGCATGCGTTTGAAGGCGCTCTCGCTCATGACGCCGCCTCCTCTGACTTGGGCTCGGGTTCGGGCTCGGATTCCTTCGGCCACTCGACGGCGGCCAGGGTCTGCAGCTTGCGGACCTCGGCCAATTCATCGGCGTCGAACAGGAGCCTGGGCGGCGGCGCCTCGCCCGTATCGGCGGCCTTTTGGGTGACAGCGGCCATTTCGGCGAAGTCGTCGGCGTCGATGTCGCGCCCACCGAGACCGCCGATGAAACTAACCAGGACCGGTGCGCCGTCGAGCCCATAGAGGGCGGAGGCGACCTCGGCGAAGAGGATGCCGCCCTTGCCCATGGACAGGTTCTGGTCGACGACGGCAACGCCCTTGACGCCTTTCAGCGCCGCACGCAGGGCCGCTTCCGGGAACGGCCTTAGCAGCCGCGGCCGCACCAGGCCGACCTTGTGGCCGGCGGCGCGCAGCCGGCCGACGGCCGCCTTCGCCTTGGTGGCGAAGGACCCGATCATCAGGAAGGCCACATCGGCATCATCCATGCGGTAACGCTCGACTGCCTCATAGCGGCGCCCGAAGGTCGCTTCAAAAACACCGGCGGTTTGGTCAAAGACATCGAGCGCCGCTTCGGCAGCCAGGTGGATCTGGTAACGGAAGTAGGAATAGGGCCCGCCGCCCAATACGGCGACGGCCTCGCTGACCGGATGGCCGGCCCGGAAGGCCAGCGTGCCGGCGTCGAAGGGTGGCAGGAAACGGGCCGCCGCCTCGGTATCGGGAAGGTCGACCGGCTCGTGGGTGAAGGACAGGTAGAAGCCGTCCAGGTTGACGATCACCGGCAGGCGCACGGCGGCGTCCTCGGCCAGGCGATAGGCGATGAGGATCGCGTCGACGATCTCCTGGCAGGTGGCGCAGTGGATCTGCAGGAAGCCCGAGTCGCGAGCCGCCAGCACGTCGTTGTGGTCGGGTTCCAGGGTCACCGGGGTGGCGACACCGCGCGAAACGTTGACCAGGACGAAGGGTGCCCGCCAGCCGGAGACGGTGAACAGCATCTCGATGGCGTAGAGCAGGCCCTGGCTCGAGGTCGTCGTGAAGGTGCGGACCCCGGTGGCGGCGGCCGATCCGGCCGCGGTGACCATGGAATGCTCGGATTCGAGGGTCACCATGCGGGCCGCCATCTCGCCCCGGTCGATCCACTCACCCAGGGTCTCGATGATCTCCGTCTGCGGGGTGATCGGAAACACCGGCATGTACTCGGCACCGGCCAGTCGCGCGCCCCAGGCCGCCGCCCCGTTGCCGGTGAGCAGTTTGCGGGTCATGACCGAACTCCTTTCTCGGCCGGGGCTCGGGCCTCGGCTTCGCGGGCCGCGCGCTCCGGCACTGACTGCCTCGATGGCATGCCACGGACACTGGGCCAGGCAGACCAGGCACCCCTTGCAGTGATCGAAATCGATGGCGGCATGGCCTTCCACATCGGGGAAGATGACACCGTCGGGACAGAGCGAACCGCAGACCCAGACGCACTTGCGGCAGCGCTCGGTGTCGACAATGGGGCGCAGGGTGCGCCACAGGCCGGTCCTGACCTGCACGCTGGTTCGTTCGGCGTGTATGGCCGGGGCCGAGACATCGGCCGGATCCGCCGGCAGTTGGATCCAGTCCGCATCACCGGGTCGCGCCGGGAATTCCGGTCCTTCCTCGACGACACCGGAGAGGGCGCCGGCGGATACGAAGGCATCCAGGGCCTGGACCTTGTTTTCGGCCAGCGCCTCTTTGCCCAGTCCGGCCAGTTCCTCGTCGACCGCTTCGATCAGTCTATGCCGGCCGACGACTCCCAGCAATCGCGCCGCCGCCGCCGAAGCGACACCGACATGCGGCCTCCCGGCGGCCGTCTCGCCGACGGGGCCGGGCACCATGACGATCGTCGCCTCCGTGGCCAGGCGGTCGCGCCACAGGGCCGCCTCGTCACCGCCGGCGATCAGCAGGATCGTATGGGCGTCGACGCCCTGCATGATGCCGGCCGCGGGCACGCCCAAGAGCGTATCGTCGGCGACGACGACCAGGTTGGGCCGGGTGATGACGCCGCGCTCGAGGATCGGCCGCTTGTCGGCACGAACGTAGGCGAAGATCGGCGCGCCGCGGCGCTCGGCGCCGTAGCGCGGCGCGTCCTGGACCTCGTAACCTTCCAAAAAGAGCGCCGTTCCCAGGATGCGGCTGGCCGTCTTCATGCCCTGGCCGCCGCGTCCGTGAAAACGGATCCTGTACATGTCTCCTCCTTTTGCCGGCGCCCTCCTAGAACGAGCCCCAGCGGCGCATGGACATGGCCGTCCGCACCCGCTCGGTGGCGAGCCGGACTGCCGCCTCGCGGAGCACCACGCCGTCGGCCCTGGCGCTCTCGAGGACCGCGAGCGTGTTGTCGCGGATCTTGTCCTTGATGGTGTCGAAGGCCGTCGTCTGGTTGGCACCGGCGTATTCCATGGCGGCGCAGATGACGCCGCCGGCGTTGGCGATGAAGTCGGGCAGATTGGTAATCCCGCGTTCGCTCAGGCGCTGTTCGGCTTGCGCCGTCGCCGGGATGTTGGCGCCCTGCAGGATGAGGCGCGCCTTGACGTCGTCCACGTTGCCCTCGTGGATGACGTCGGGCCGGGCCGCCGGGATCAGGATGTCGCAATCCGCCGTGATCACCGCGTCGCGCTCCACCGTCGTGCCGCCGCCGTCGATGACACCGCCGCCCGCCGCTTTCAGGGCGGCCAGCGCCTCGATGTCGAGACCGCCGGCATCGAGCACCGCGCCTTTCGAATCCGACGCCGCGACCAGAACGCAGCCGCGCTCGGCCAGGAACCGGGCCGCGTGGATGCCGACGGAACCGAAACCCTGGACCGCGACCCGCGCACCGGTGAGGTCGAGACCGTCGAAATCGGCCGCCACCTCGGCCGCCTGGGCCAGGCCGAAACCGGTGGCCCCGAGCTCGTCCAGTGGAATGCCGCCCAGTTCGCGGGGCAGGCCGATGGCGCGGCCGATCTCGTCGTGGACCCAGGCCATGCATTCCTCGTTGGTGCCCATGTCGGGGCCGAAGATGTACATGTCCTCGCCGCGGAGCGCCGCCGCCATGGCCCGGATCAGGCGTTCCTTGTCGGTCTTAGGCATCCCCGGATCGCCGACGATCACCGATTTGCCGCCGCCGTGACGGAGACCGGCCGCCGCGTTCTTCAAGGTCATGGCGCGGGCCAGCCGGAAACACTCCTCTACGGTGACGTCCGACGCCATACGTAAACCGCCGATCGATGGACCGGCGGCGACGTTGTCGATCACCAATACCGCTTTCAAGCCGATACCGGCATCTTGAACATGAATGATTTTCAGAGGGCCGAGATCATCGGCGAATCGGAACATGTCCGCCATATCACGCTCCCGTTCGAAGTCTTCCCGAAGGCGCCCGTCAGGCCTTTTGTCGAAAAGAGCACGGAATCGCCCGAGTATAAGTGTCCCAGATTTGGCGGTTTCGCGCGATGATTCAGGTCATGGCCGGGGGCCGTCAGCGCTCCACGAAGCGCCTTATGCCATTGGAATCACGTGGTATCTTTCCGCGCCGCCTGGATGACGACGCTCTCATCCTCGGTTTCATAGCCCATCTCGCAGAGCCTGCGGAAGGTCTCACAGGCAGTGCTGCCGAAGGGTGCGGACAGGCCCAGGTCCCGGGCCATCCGGACACCGTAGGAGGCGTCCTTGAGCCTGAGCGGTGGCGTGAAGGTGATGTCCGTGTCGTGCCGGGCGTCGGCCATCTTGCGCGTGTTGCGAACCACCTGCGGGCTCGCCGCCTGGCCGACGGCGATGGCGTCGGCCACCGCATCGAGGTCGAGCCCGGCCTTCTCGGCGATGGTCATGCCCTCGGCCGCAGCCGCGATCTGCACGGCGCCCATGAGGTTGATCATCAGCTTGTAGGCCGTGCCGGCGCCGATCGGACCGAAGTGGAAGATGCGCTCGCACAAGGGGACGAGGTAAACATCGGCGGCGGCGAGATCGTCGGCCGCGGCACCGACCAGCAGGGTCAGCGCGCCGGCGGCGGCGACGTCGGCCAACCCGGTGACCGGGCTGTCGATATAGCGCAGGTCCCGGTCCGCGGCGTGGCCCCTCAGCTCCAGGACCCAGCCGTGCGACAGGGTCGAACATTCGATGACGAACGCACCGGGATCGAGGGCCGCCAAGGCGCCATCGTCGCCGAGCCAGACGGCCCGCGACGCATCGTCGTCGGCGACCATGGAGACCACGGCTTCAGCCCCCGCGGCGGCGTCGCGCGGGCTCTCCGCCAGGTGGGCACCGCGCTCGACCAGGGGGTCTGCCCTTACCGCCGTTCGGTTGTAGACGGCAACGTCGAAACCGGCATCGACCAGGCGCCCGGCCATGCCGATGCCCATGCGGCCGAGGCCCAGGAATGCAACGCGGGTTTTGCTCATGTCACGGTTTCCGGGAGGTCCGGTCGGGGACCGCGTCGTCAGAACGCCTTGAAGCCGACGATCGTATAGGTGTCGCGGATGCCGGGAACGGTCTGCACGGTGCTGGTCACGAAGTGCCCGACGTCAACTTCCTTGTCGAGATTGAACATCAGCAGAAGATCGTAGGCGCCGGAGATAGAATAGGTCGACGGCGGCGGGTCGACGGTGTCGGCGATCTCGGCCGCCACGTCGTAGACCTTGCCCAACTCGCATTTCACCATGACGAAGATCGTCTGCATGTCGCCATCCTCCATCAACGCCGCTTTCGCCGCATTTTGCGGGGTGGCGGCGGCGGACGCAACGGCAAAGCCGCCGCGGGCGGGTCTTGACGATATGGCGCCGCGCGGCTACGGCTGTGCCATGCCTAAGGTCTACGCATTCGACGGCCTGGTACCGGTCATCGACCTGGCCGCCTACGTCCACGAGGACGCGATCCTCATCGGCGACATCATCGTCGGCCCCGATTGTTATATCGGCCCGGCGGCGTCCTTGCGCGGCGACTTCGGGCGCCTGGTCATCGAGCGCGGCGTCAACGTCCAGGACACCTGCGTCATGCACGGCTTCCCCGGCGCCGAGACGGTGATCGAGGAGGACGGTCACATCGGCCATGGCGCGGTCATCCACGGCTGTCGCGTCGGCAGGAACGCGGTGGTCATGGACGAGGCAGTCATCGGCGAGGCGGCCATCGTCGCCGCGCTGTCGTTCGTGCGCGCCGGTTTCGAGGTGCCGGCCCGGCATCTCGCCGTCGGGTCACCGGCCCGCGTAGTGCGCGAGCTGACCGACGACGACGTTGCCTGGAAGAGCAAGGCGACGGCCGAATACCAGCGCCTCGCCAAACGGTCTCTTGAGCTCATGCATCCGGCCGAGCCGCTGAGCGCGCCGGAACCGGGCCGGCGGCGCTTCGAGGCCACCGACGTCAAACCGTTCCACGCCAGTAAGGACAAAAGCTGACCGTCTTACCGGGCAGCACCCTGCATCCGCTCTCTTGACAGACCGGCGGGGTCCGGCGGAAACTCGTTCGGCATACGAACGAATCCCGAAAACGGGCGTGGGGACGCAACGGGACGCCATGAACGCCGCCGACGAACTCTTGGGGCCGGCCCTGAAGAACGGCCAGGCCGACGAGGCGGCGGTCATCGCCGGCGATCGCAAGGTCACTTACGCCGAATTGCAGGCGGCCGCCGCCCGTTGCGGCGGTGCCTTCGCCGAACTCGGCGTCGGCACGCAGGACCGGGTGCTCTTGCTCGCCGACGACGGCCCGGAATTTTATTACGTCTATCTCGGCGCCATGAAGATCGGCGCCGTGCCTGTCGCCATCAATCTCCGCGCCTCGGCCCAGGAACTCGCCTTCATGGTCGCCGATAGCGGCTGCAAGCTGCTCGTCGCCGACAGCCAGTTCCTGGAGACCGTCGAACGCGCCAAGGGAATGAGCAATAGCTTTCCACCGGTCGTGGTCACCGATCGTGCTGACGGAATTGACGATATCCTGTCCCTGATGGTCGGGCGCGACGAACGCATGCATTCGGTTCAACTCGATCCCGAAGACACGGCCCTTTGGATGTATACGTCGGGCACCACCGGCGAACCGAAGGCCGCCGTCCACCGGCTCGCCTCGCTTGCCCACGTGCCGAAGTACCTCAAGGACGTCTATGGCGTCCGCCCCGGCGACCGGCTATTCTGCTCCTCGAATCTGTTCTTCGCCTTTTCCCTCGGTCACATGCTGCTGGCCGGACTCAAACTCGGCGCCACCATGGTTGTGCACGCGGGCTGGCCAAACGCGGAGGATATCGCCGACACCATCGAGACCCACAAGCCGGACGTGGTGTTCAGCGTGCCCACCTTCTACCGGGCCCTGGTCAGCGGCGGTTTCGCCGGCTCGCCGGCATTCCGGAACGTGCGCCATTTCATCTCGGCCGGCGAGCGGCTGCCGGAACCGCTGTGCCGCCAGTGGCAGACGGTCACCGGTCAGCCGCTGCTCGAAGGCATCGGCGCCACCGAGGCCCTGGTCATGTTCATCGGGAATGCTCCCAAGAAATTCGCCCCCGGCGCCACCGGCAAACCCTACCCCGGGATCGAGGTCAAACTGACCGATGAGGACGGTGCCCCGATCAAGGATGCCGGCGTTCCCGGCATCCTCTGGGTCAAGGCGCCGACGCTCGCCGACGGCTACTGGAACCAACCCGACAAGACGACGGAAGCCTTCAAGGACGGCTGGTACCGCACCGGCGACATGTTCGTCCTCGACGACAAGGGCTGGTTCCACCACCAGGGCCGCGGCGACGACATGCTGAAGATCTCCGGCCAATGGGTGAGCCCGGTCCAGATCGAGGAGCGTGTACTGGACAACCCGAAGATCATGGAGGCCGCCGTCGTCGGCGTCACCGACACGTCCGGCTTCGTGCGCCTGGCGCTCTGCATGATCCTCGCCGATCCGGGCGCCGACCGCGAAGCCCTGGAAGAAGAGATCTGCGCCGACCTGACCGGCAACCTGTCGATCTACAAATGCCCGCGCCGCTTCGTATACCTGGACGACTTCCCGCGCACGCCGACCGGCAAGGTGCAGCGCTTCAAGCTGCGCCAGATCGCCGCTGACGAAGTTGGGGGCCGCGCATGAGCGCTAAGATTGGAGGCCGCGCAAGAGCGCTAGGGTCGGAGGCCGCGCATGAACGCTAGGGTCGGAGGCCGCGCATGAGCGCTGGCACCGCAAGCAAACGCCCGGAAACGGGCTCCGGTCCGGCAGAGCCCGTCGACCGCAGCGTCCTCGAGGGCCTCGTCGGCTACCACCTACGCCGCGCCCAGGCCGCCGTCTTCGAGGACTTCCGCAAGACCATGGCCGCCGAGAAGATCACGCCCGGCCAGTACGGCGTGCTGGCCTTGATCGGCGCCAACGACGGCCTCAGCCAGTCGGCGCTGGCCCGTGCGCTCGGTATCGAACGCTCGACCATGGTCGCCGTCATCGACGGCCTCGAGACCCGCGGCCTCGTCGACCGCCACCCCTCCGAAACCGACCGCCGCTCCAACGAACTTTCCCTCACGCCCAAGGGCCGTGCCCTCACCGACAAGCTCGGCCCCATGGTCGAGGACCACGAGGCGCGCATGGCGGAAGGGCTGGACGCGGACGAGAAGGCGATTTTGGTGGATCTACTCAAGAGGGTTGGGGGTGAGGGTTAACGTCATTCCTTGCGTTAGGTGTGTCCCGCGCCATTAATTCGAGTCACCCCCGAACACAGGCCCTTCGAGGGAAATTAAGTAGTTCATCCGCCAACGTAAGAGCCGAATTCTTGTTCAATGCCCATCGAGTATTAGACCGCCCGATCATGCGCACTAAGAATGCTATCCGTGCCATGGATACCCTGCTCAAGACAGAGATCAATGATATCCAGCAAGCGCCGCCGTAGTCCGGGATCGTGTTCAGAGGCTGTGTATTCGACTTGAATAAGCTCGTGAAGATGGTGAAAGTCCCGAAAAGCTCACTGAGAGCTATCGGTTTCGGCCTTTTCGGCCAACAGTTTTTCGGCGGCAGCGATCAAATGATCTGCGATCGGTACATCAGTCTTTTTCAGGAACTCGAAGAACCAGAAATCTTCCCCATCAAATGCCGGAGATTCAAGATAGGCAGACAAAATCAAGTCCGCGTTGGCAGTTTGAGTAGGATCGGCGTGCGAGAATGCGGAAGAAGCTTTTTTTCTGACTTCCTCGTCATCATCGTAATAAAAACGGATCAACAACGCGCAGACGCGGTCTTGGTATTCCGCCACTGACACCATGTGCGCCGTAATCTCGGCGGCCAATATTCGATATTGACCACCTCGCTCGATAATAGCATCAGCCTCTTCCATGAATTCTTCGAGTCCGAAGCTAGAACGTATGACATGGAACGCAGCAACCATTCGCATAAATTCACTATCGGCATTCCGGAGTCTGTCAAGCATTCGCCTCGCCGGGGCAGGTGCGCCATAGAGTAGATAGGGTAATAACTCAATGCCTACCCGAGTAATGAGTGGCGTCAATTCGTTAGCGCTCGGAGATGGAAGAGAATTGCCTGCTGCGGAATATGCCGAAACGAGCCGCTCGACAAGCTCGCCGCAATCCTCTCTATCATAATTATACACCGGCTTGAGAGGCCCTATTAACGCACAGCGGATGCTGACGAGAGGTTCGATATCTACTCTCTTCGCGACAAAATTCCGAATTGCCTCGGTGCGACTTGCCACATTCCATAGCACGTATTCCAATGCTTCGGTTGCCTCACTACGAGCTCCGTTGACGCCGCGAATACGTAGCGATTGACCGTAGTCCATCAAATCCCGGATTGACGCAGTTTCGCGATCAATGCGTTCTTTCTCGGATTCCGGGTCTTCTTCCGCGCTGCCGTGTTCGGCGTAATACATAAGGATCTCAAAAATCTCATCGTTGCTCGCAAGATTAGGCATGCGGGAAACGATGCGTGCAATATCCTCTCCGTAAGGCCGTCCAGTGCGGTTGTGAGCATGCAAAATGGCATCTCGGGCAACATCATCCGGCGCTTTTTCGTGTTCGATGATCGCCCAAAGAATATTGGATATGTATGTGTGCGGGGCGTCTTCCGGTATTTGCGCCAGCAACGCGACAAATCGAGCCAACTTGGCCTTCGCGCATTTTCGAAGAATCTGCCCCAGTTCGTGCGGCCCGCCTCCATCCGGTCCACGGGGAAAGTCATGCTCTTTGTCATGCTTCTTGATGGCCTTGAGCCAATGTAGATCCGACATGTGTTCGGCATGCTCAAACTTAATGGGTGATCCAACGCAATAGGCTTCATTGTGCCAAGGCTTGGGTACAGTTCTCCTCGGGAACTTCCGGTCGAGCATGTGGAGGTAATGTCGTCCCAACGAAGACAAATGTTCTTCCCCAATGGTCTTGAGTGCGCACCACTGCTCAAAGCCAGACTCATTGAGGCAATGAATCACGTGCCCACGGGTGTAGAATGCATCGTCTTCACCGTCTTCGAAGATTTTTTTAGCAATTCTCAGCGCTTGTCGGTATTCCGGCCTTTGGTCAAAGACGGCCTTTTCGACGGCGGTTTTTTCTTCCGTGGTCAAAAAGGGGAATACGGCGGCGGCTGCATCAGCAAATGACTTCCATCTAGCACCGTGCCACCCACAGGTAAGAAGCCCATCTTCCTGCAAGAGCTGCATAAATCGGTATGTTAACGCACGAGGGTTTCCCAGAATCGTACTAAGATGGATATGCAGGACTACGGTGTGCAGATTGACCGGTAGACTGTCGAGATATGCGATTGCGCGCTGCGGGTCGGACTCTGCCACCCCACGCAACGCGGTTCGGAGCAGTTGAAGGAATTCGTCGTCACCTATCAAGTGCCCCGAGTATGTTGGCGAATCAAATGTGGAATCCCACTCGCCACGATCTTCCTTTTCACGAATGATTTGAAGAGATCGCAAGAATGCATCGAGAGTTGCCTCAAGAAAACTGATGGGCGCTTTTTCACAGAGTTTTCCCATCGAATAGAGGTCGAGCGCCTTTATCGACTCGTGGCGAAATGGGTGATCGCCAGGATGCATGTCGAATCACGTATCAAACAGAGCCCTCAGAAGTGGTGCCCCGCGTTCGGAATCCTCTTCCACCCACGTCACCAAGATCATCTCTCTGCGTTGCGCTGACACATTGGAGAAGATGCCGGGAGGTCTGGATCGAATAACATCGACGCAAAGCTGTTCGAGATCAGCATTCGGCGCGGCCTTGCGAAAGCTCGCCAACCACCCGAACAAGACCCCCGAGCGCTCCCCGTCACCACCCCACCATTCGCGTAGTAATTTCGCTACTTCGGACGGTCGGTCTGGTGCTACAGTCACGACAGACCAGAACGCAGAATTGCGGCGTTGTTCGTTAGGGTCATTCAGGAGTTTTTGCAGCCATCCGCTCTCGACATGCAAATCAAACCAACCAGCGGAACGGAAAAAGGCGCTGTCTACCAAGGTAGAGAATGGCTCGTCGGCATTGTCCAATTCAAGGACGATGTTCCGCTCTGCGCGGGTGGGGTGAACAAGTGTTCCCAGCCATTGGGCGATAGCGAGCCTTATGTGAAAGCGAATGCCGGCGCTCAGCAAGACTTCAGACAACGATTTAAGGTAGCGCGGAATATCTTGCTGCCGCATTACCTCTAATATTTGGCGGCACTGGGTCCGGCGAAACAGATGCTGTTCGGAAGAAACGAGCATCTCGTACAGGGATTTCGCTGACCGCGAAAATGCCTGGGCATAGGCAAAGTCAAAGAAGCTCTCGTGGAAAAAAATTGATATGTTGCCGATTGAGAATGATCAGTCCCTCAGACGAAAGGATGTCCCGCGCTTCGGGAAAGGCATTCAATACGTCGTCGGGAGCTTCCAAACGCTGTCGGTCGCTCATCCAATCCGCAAGCGCCTCCATCACTTGCATGAGCGACCATGGAACATTGCGATCCTGACGTAACTGCCGCTCCTTTTTACGGACGAGGGCGCGAAATAAGTCGTCACGGGAAGCGAAGGCCAGCGAGTCTTCCGCAACTTCAAGGTAGACCGCTAAATTGAGTGGAAGCCTTAGCAAATCCCTTTGGGCAGGCGTAAGGCGATCCGGGTCATACCCCTTCGTCTCAACGACAGGAGCGATTTCCGTTTCCCAGTCTAGTAATGGAATGTCAAAGCGATTCTCGCGTTGGCTGTCTCGAAGGCTCTTCAAGCGAGGGTCGTTGTCAAAATCATAATTTCGGCAAACCAAGACGACTCGCACGGTGCGCAGCGCGTATAGACCGTCAAGAAGCTGCAACAGTGCGTTTCTTACGACGCCGTTTCGTCCCGACACCTCACTTACCGCGTCAACCTGGTCAATAATCAAGACAGATCGTTCGTCAGGTGTGATCCCCTAATGGGTAACGGTTGGACGTTCTTGACGCCCAAGAATGGCTTGGCCGAACTCCTCGGGTCTTTGACAGGTCAAATGGTGATCGACACGGAATGCTAGCGCGGATTCGATTTAATCCTGGTCGTATCCTGCGGCAGCGAAGAAGTTCTCGCATTCGGTGGGCGTGACTTTCTCGATCCCTTCGGCGATGG
>Ga0209789_10000097_pt1 | contig 20444 bp, 19 predicted proteins | sample WorMetGr2BELIZE2_FD_187418 | JGI IMG/M metagenome (GOLD analysis project Ga0209789, IMG submission 187418) | Marine gutless worms symbiont microbial communities from Max Planck institute for Marine Microbiology, Germany - Inanidrilus... ...
TCCCGGGCCAAGATCACGAAATCACCGTCGAAAGCCGTGGCTGCCTATCCATCCGTCATCAGACCGCCCCAGCAAAAACGTTTTTACACGGCCAAGATCGTTGCCAGTCGGACCTAACCGGAGTGAACGGGCCCGAACACCTTACCACCGACGTTCGCACAAATTAATGTGATGTTCCCGATTTTATTGGTTAACCCTTGATTTTTTAGCGTTTTTCCCACACCTTTGCCGAAATTGGCACTGGTGGAATCAGGGCATGAACGGCTTCACCCGATATGTCCTGCGACAGTTGTGTATCGGCATGCTCCTGGTGACGGGTGTATTGGCGTGCATCATTTGGCTGTCGCAGTCATTGCGATTCGTGGAAATGATCGTCAATCAAGGTGCGACACCCGGCACTTTTTTGTATCTCACCCTGTTGATGCTGCCGAGTTTTTTGCCGATGATCCTTCCGATCGCGCTTTTTCTTGTTGTTGTCTTCGTCTATTCCAAGATGGTGTCCGATCGCGAACTCGTCATTATGGGCGCGGCTGGGCAAAGCCAACTTTTTCTGGCAAAACCGGCACTTATCCTGACCCTGATCGTGGTCGTTTGCGGTTACGTCTTGAACCTTCACTTCCTGCCGCTGTCCTACAAGATGTTTCGTGAATTGCAGTGGGAGATCCGCAGCTTTTCCCATTTGGTTCTTAAAGAAGGCGCCTTCACCAATATTTCCAACGTGACGGTTTACGTTCGCGAGCGTACGAACGACGGACAACTTCTCGGTGTTTTGGCCTATGACAAGAGAAACCCGGAAAAGCCGGAAACGTGGATGGCCGCAAAGGGCGCCCTCGTTGAAACACCGACAGGTGCTCGTGTCGTCATGTTCGACGGCAACCGTCAGACCGTCGATAAAAGGACCAACAAGTTCTCGATATTATATTTCGACCAGGGCACGCTCGACCTCAAGGACTTGACTGGCGGTGGTCCCGGTGCACCGGCCCGCCACCGGGAGGCGCGGGAACGGACGCTCGGTGAATTGCTGGACCTCGAAAACGCCGAAGGCGTCAGTCCCCACGACTACGGGAAATATACGGTTGAGGCCCACAAGAGGATCGTGTCGCCTCTCCGTGCCGTGAGTTTCACGCTCATTGCGTTGTGTTTCCTGATCCTGGGCAGCTTCAGCCGGCGGTCCCAAGCCCAGAAGATCACCTACGCGTCTCTCGTCGCCGTTAGCCTTCTTATCCTGTCGCTGGGTCTCGAGAATATTGCTGCGAAACGTCTACAATTCATTCCGCTCATGTATATAAACGCGATCCTTCCGATTTGGTTTGCCGGGTTGGTCCTTATTCGCCCGCCGCATCGTAGCCTCCCTGCGAAGTCCCCTACCTACTGATCGATTGGACTTGTCACGATGCGTATTTCAACAACACTTTCGTTCTATATCGGACGGTATTTTCTCCTGAGTTTTTTCCTTCTGTTCGGCTTGTTTCTGTTTTTGATCCTCCTTTTCGACACCATCGAACTGATGCGCAGAGCCGCATCCAAACCGGAGGTTGGGTTTCAGCACGTTCTCGAAATGGCATTGCTGAAACTTCCGCACATGGGTCAGGAAACTTTCCCGTTTGCCGTTCTATTCGGGGGAATGGCGGCTTTTTGGCGGCTCACGCGAAGTTACGAGTTGGTCGTGACCCGCGCCGCCGGTGTTTCGGCCTGGCAATTCCTTCTTCCCGTCGTCGGTCTTGCATTCCTGTTGGGAGTCCTGCAGGTAACCGTCATAAATCCGGTCGCCTCCGCGACATTGGCGGAATTTGAACGCATGGAAGCCCGATTGATCGAAGGGCATCGGGAACTCCTGGCATTGTCCGGATCCGGGCTTTGGTTGCGCCAAGCCAATCCCGACGGTCAATCGGTCGTCCATTCCGATCATGTTTCACAGCGCGGAAACGACGTCGAACTCAAGAACGTCGTTGTCTTCATGTATTTGGGCAAGGACAAGTTCCACAGTCGAATTGAAGCCAATCAGGCGAAGCTGGGAGATGGCTTCTGGCACATGAACGACGTCTGGATATACGAGCCCGATAGCCGTCCGCAATTTGAAAGCGAGTATTGGTTGGCGACAGATCTGACACTCGGCAAAATCCAGGACAGTTTCGCGCCGCCGGAAACTATGTCGTTCTGGTCATTGCCGAATTTCATTGCAACCTTGGAAAAGGCAGGCTTCTCTGCTATTCGCCATCAGCTTTATTGGCACACCCTTCTTGCAACCCCGTTCTTGATGTGCGCTATGGTTCTTATTGCCGCGACGTTCACTCTAAGGCCATCACGACGGGGGGCCACGACTTTCGTCATTTCCGGCGGTGTCCTTACCGGGTTTTTACTCTATTTTTTTTCCGACGTTGTTTTTGCGCTCGGCCTCTCCGACAGCATTCCAATTACGCTCGCCGCATGGTCGCCATCGGGCGTCGCGACGTTTCTTGGGCTTGCGATGCTTTTACACATGGAGGACGGGTAGTCGTGGGGTTGAAGCCGAACCGGGTATTGGTGCGTAACGCTCACGTCGGTATCCTGGCGGCTTTCCTGGCGGCCATCCCATTTTGTGCGTCCGTTTTTGCGGCGGTCCCGAACGGCGATCCGCAGGATCCGAACCGACCACTTGGCGTTCTTATCCAGCCGACGCCGGAATGGCGCCCCAAAAACACACCGCCTCCACAACCTCAGGCGAATTCCGAGACGCCGAAAACGACACCGGCTCCACCACCCCATCAAACGATACGGCAACCAGATGCCGCGCTGCCCGGGTCGACGCCAAATCGTCCCCTTGGAGTCTTGTTCAACACCGACGAAAGCTATGCCAAGTCTCCGGCGGCACCAGCGACACCATCGGTTCCGCAGTTGCGGCCAGACAAACCAGCGGTGCAAACGCCCTCGCCCGGCACACGATGGGTGACCGAAGGACACTCGCCATCCCGCCCGTTGGGCTTGCTTCTAGGCCGTCAACAAGACGTCCGAACCACAAGTCCGGCGTTACCGATTACGGATTCGTTGCCGCCCACGCCTCGATCTTTGACAACGCGACCATCTCCGGAAATTGACGGCGATGACACATCGCCACTGCCGGTGAGTTTCAGCGCCGACACGATGAGTTTCGATCGCGAAAGCGGCATCGTCACGGCGAACGGCAACGTCGAAGTCCACTATCGAGATCGCTCGCTTTTCGCCGATGTCGTTTCCTATGATCGAAACACCAATGTGGTTCGAGCTGAAGGCAATGTGACGTTGCTGGAGCCTTCGGGCGAAACGATTTTCGGCACCACGGTTGAAGTATCAGGCGACCTAAAAGACGGCGTCATCGAAAACATCGGAATCATACTCAAAGATCATAGTCGAATTGCCGGCTCCGGTGCTCGTCACTCTGCTGGCCTGTTCACGGACTTGCGGAACGCTATCTATTCGCCCTGCAACTTGTGCGAAGACAACCCTGAAAGACCACCGCTATGGCAAATCAAAGCCGTACGGGTAACACGCGACAAAAACGAAAAAGTCGTTGAGTACCGCGACGCTTGGCTTGAGTTCTTCGGTTTTCCCGTTGCCTACACTCCCTATTTCCGACATCCCGACCCGACGGTCAAACGAAAGAGCGGCTTTCTGTTTCCAACCTTCGGGAACTCCTCTGACCTTGGTTTCGTCGGGCAGTTCCCGTTTTTCTGGAACATATCACCTTCCGAGGATGCGACGATCACACCCTACTTGATGTCGGACGAAGGCGGGTTGTTGCACGTCAACTATCGGAAAAAACTTCGCAAGGGCGAAGTTGAAATGACTGGGAGCATTACTGACAACTCGAGCGACGGAGACTTCGATTCCGAGGAAGGCAAATATGGGGTGCGTGGACACATCGACAGTGAAGCGCGTTTTGATATCAACGATGTATGGCGTTGGGGATTCGACGCGAAGCGATCCACAGACGACACCTACATGCGTCGATATGGATTCAGCGCGCCCGGCTCTCTCAATAGTCGCCTTTTCGCTGAGGCCTTTCGCGAAAGAAGCTACTTTACGGCGAGCACCCATGCTTTTCAGGGCTTGCAGTCCGACGATGTACAAGAAGAGATACCGCTGGTACTGCCATTAGTCGATTTCAACCACATCGGTGAACGCGATCGCTTTGGTGGCCGGACGCACCTAGACTTCAATTTCCTCGCGATGACCCGCGATGAGGGTACCGATACACGGCGGATGTCCGTGCACACTTTGTGGGAACGTCCCTTCGTCGGACGATTTGGCGACATGTCCCGTTTTCGCTTAGGCCTAAACGCTGACTTGTACCACGTGAACAGCCTCGCCCGCGGTGGCAACAAGGAGGAGTTTTCGGGCTTCAGTTACCGAGCACAACCGGTGGCGGCTTTCGATTGGCGGCTGCCCTTCTTCAAAAAAGAGGGGACAATCACGCAGGTTCTCGAACCGATTGCCGCGGCTGTGTGGTCTCCTTACGGGGGTAATCCCGACGATATTCCAAATGAGGATAGTACCGAGATCGAATTCGACGACACCAACCTTTTCAGCCTGAACCGTTTCACCGGTATTGACCGGGTTGAAGGGGGCCCGCGCCTTACCTACGGCCTGAAATGGGGTGTATTTGGCGATGAAGGAGGGAAATCAACCGTCTTCATTGGACAGGCATGGCGACCGCGGGTTGACAGCACTTATGCCGAGGGATCCGGTTTAGAGGACAACTTTTCGGACATCGTGGCCCGCGCCGAAGTGTCGCCGGGTGGATACTTGAATGTGGGTTACCGTACGCGCTTCTCAAGCGACGATTTATCACCGACGCGCAACGAAGTTACCCTTTCGGGGGGGGGGCCGGCGCTCAGGGTCGCGACGAGTTACGTTTTTCTCGACCGTCAAGAAGACAGTGAGTTCGCCGGACGCGAGGAACTCAACTTCCAGGCCTCGTCGAAGATCAACGACGAGTGGCGGGCCGGGTTCAGCTTCGTACGGGACCTCGATGCCAGTGAAATGCGCACGGCCGGCATCCAAGTCGTTTTCGAGGACGAATGCGTGGTATTCACGACCCGTGCAACCAGGACGTTTTATGAAGACCGGGACTTGGAACCAACGGACGCAATCACGTTTAATCTCGTGTTGAAGACCATTGGCGAAGTTCACACGGGGATAACGCAAAGCCAGTGATGATATGATTACTCGAGCAAATCGCATCTGGCCGATCCGCAACATCCAATGGCGCAAATGTCTTCCGACAATTGCGTTCGCGGCCATGTTGATCGTCGTCTCTTTCGCCGCCAACTCCCAGCAAAGCTTGAGGATCGCCGCCGTCGTCAATGATGAAATGGTATCCGTCCTCGATCTGCAGTCGAAGACATCGTTGATCATAGCGCTTTCCGGACTCCCTAATTCCGCCGAATCGCGACGGCGCCTAACACGGCAGGTCCTTTTTTCGTTGATCGAAGACAAATTGAGATTGCAGGAAGCCAAATTGGCCGAGATTACCGCATCCAAGGCGGAAATGGACCGCAGTGTCGCTGAATTCGAACGACAGTACAAATTGGGCAAAGGCGGATTGTCCGAATTTCTCAAACGCAACGGTGTCGAACGGTCCGTTGTCGATGACCAGCTAGAGGCCGATATCGTTTGGGGAAAACTCGTCCGTTCCCGTTTTCGCCGTAGCGTTCATGTGAGCGACGAGGAAGTCGAGTCGATTGTCGCCGACCTTGAACGGAACAGAGGAAAGCCAGAATACCTTGTATCGGAAGTCTTCCTGCCAGCCGCCACAGACCAGGCAATGATCGAGGCTGAAAAACTCGCTGGCCGATTGATTCAGCAAATGCAATCTGGTGCAAACTTCGCCGCGATCGCAAGGAACTTTTCTCAAAGCACCACCGCCCCGGCGGGAGGAAACCTTGGGTGGAACAGCGCAAGTCAACTCGGCACAATCGTAGGACCAGTCGCTCAGAGGTTACAACCGGGTCAAATCTCCGCGCCGATTCGGGCCGAGGACGGCGTCTACATTTTGTTACTTCGCAAAAGGCGGATCGCCGGCGAAACGGCGGAGACCGCCGCCGAAAACACCATCGTCAAGCTAAGCCAACTTCACTTGGCAATTCCGCCGGATGTCTCGGAGGCCGACGCCCAACGAATCCTGGAACAAGCGCGCGGCCTCGTTTCCTCCGCCAATAACTGCATCGATCTGGATGCAATTGGCAAAAAGAACGGATCACCTTTGTCCGGCGAACTCGGGACATTTCGCATCGGCCAATTGTCGCCGAAGATGAGGTCCATGGTTGAAAAACTGCCTGTTTTCCAACCAAGTAATCCCGTCCGCTCCGGCGACGGTATCATCGTTTTGATGGTCTGTGACAAGCAGGTACCCATAATCAAGAAACGGACCCCGGAACAAATCAGGGAGACGGTCCGCGACCGGTTGGTTGCTGAACGCCTGGCGTTGGCGGCACGAAGGCATATGCGAGATCTTAGGCGGGCGTCATTCATCGACGTGCGGCTATAGCTTGAATGACGCGCCTCGACACGCCAAGCGCCACTCCGCCGGAACTGCCATTGGCCCTGACCATGGGCGAGCCGGCCGGCATCGGTGGCGAAATTGCATTGAAAAGCTGGAAACTCAACCCTCACCCACCGGGGTTTTTTCTAATTGACGATATTGCGCGAATAGAAGGCGTACGCAACGAAATCGGGATCGACGTGCCCCTCCGCGCCATCACATCGCCTGAGGACGCGGCGGATGTCTTTGCCGAAGCATTGCCGGTGTTTCCCTGCCCTCTGTCGAACGCCGCGACATTGGGTTCGCCATCTTCGGATACGGCGTCCTCCGTTATCCGGTCCATCGAACTTGCGGTCGAGTTCGTCACGGACGGCTGCGCCGCTGCAGTGGTAACCAATCCAATCCAGAAGAACGTTCTTTATGCGGCGGGTTTCGGCTTTCCCGGACATACGGAGTTTCTGGCCGAATTGGCCGGCATCGAAACCCCACCGGTGATGATGCTTGCCTGTCCGGGGCTAAGGGTCGTACCGGTAACGGTCCACGTTGGACTCAAGGAGGCGATCGACGCATTGACCGCGGACGTAATCATTGAACGAACCCGCATCCTTCACCAGTCCCTCCGGCAAGATTTCGCGATTTCCGACCCGGTGATCGCCGTGTCCGGGCTCAATCCACACGCCGGCGAAGATGGGGCAATGGGCGCAGAGGAAACCACGATCATTACGCCAGCGATCGAGGCGTTGACCCGCGAAGGAATCGAAGTTCAAGGCCCCTACCCACCGGACACCCTGTTCACCCAGTCATCGCGAGAAACCTATGACGCGGCCGTTTGTATGTACCACGACCAGGCACTGATTCCGATCAAGACCCTGGATTTTTCCGGCGCCGTCAATGTCACCTTAGGCCTTCCGATCATACGAACATCGCCCGACCATGGAACGGCGACCGAGATCGCCGGCAAGGGAATTGCCGATCCGAGCAGCCTCGTGAACGCCATGGACTTGGCACGGCGAATGGCCGCCAACCGGGCAGTCTTCGAAGCGGCGAAGACATCGTGATCCAATCACCTGCCGACCTGCCGCCGCTCCGCGACGTGATCCGTCGCCACGGTCTCAGCGCCCGCCGGTCTTTTGGCCAAAACTTTCTACTCGACATGAACATCACGATGCGGATCGTCAGAGCCGCCGGCGATTTGGCTGGGAAGACCGTTTTCGAAGTCGGTCCCGGTCCCGGCGGTCTTACCCGAGCGCTCCTCGCCAGCGCCGCCAAAGAGGTGGTGGCGGTGGAACGAGACCGACGGTGCGTGGAGGCACTGGCAGAGTTGGCGTCGGTTTATCCCGGCCGCCTGAGCGTGATCGAGGGCGATGCAATCGAAACGAACGCGGCAGAACTCTGTGACCCGCCTCGTGTCATCATCGCCAACCTGCCGTACAACATCGCCACGCCGCTGCTAATCGGTTGGCTCCGCGACATCCAGTCATACGAATTGCTGGTCTTGATGTTCCAACGTGAAGTTGCCGATCGCCTCCGGGCCAAACCCCGCACCAAAGCCTATGGCCGCCTATCCGTAATCACGCAATGGCTTTGTGACGTGCGTCCGGCGTTCAATATTCCAAAGGATGCGTTCACACCGCCCCCCAAAGTGATGTCCACGGTTGTGTCTCTGACGCCGCGTTCAGAGCCTCTGGGCAACGCACGATGGTATGATCTTGAACGCATAACGGCGGCGGCTTTCGGTCAGCGACGAAAAATGCTGCGTGCCAGCCTCAAGCCACTGGGTATCGACCCAATCGACGCTGGCGTCGATCCGACGGCCCGGGCCGAAGAATTGGATGTCGAGCAATTCTGCGCGCTGGCGCGGGTCCTTGAGCAGTGCGGATAATCTTAGGCTACTGGCCGACTCCCATGCTCCTGAGGAATGCCGGCAGCCCGACCCGGCGTTCCCGGCGCAACCGTTCGGCCGCAAGAATGGCCTCTGCTTGGGCTACGCTCTCGTCGATGTCGTTGTTGACGATGATGTAATCGTATTCCGCCCAATGGCTCATTTCCGACGTCGCTTTCGCCATACGCCCCCTGACCACCTCCTCCGTATCCTGGGCGCGGGAAAAAAGTCGGCGCTCGAGTTCGGCCAGTGATGGCGGCAGAATAAAAATACTGACCAGGTCGTCGCGGGCATTCTGTTTGAGCTGTTGCGTGCCTTGCCAATCGACATCGAACAGGACATCGCTACCAGCCCTCAACGCCGCCTCAACCGGTCCACGCGGCGTTCCGTAGGAGTTCCCGAAGACCGTCGCGTATTCGAGGAATTCCTGGTTTTCCGCCATGTCCCGAAATCGATCTTGATCGACGAAAAAATAGTCCTTTCCCTCTGTCTCTCCCGGCCGCATGGGTCGCGTCGTCGCCGAGACCGACATAGCCAAGTGATCATGGCGTTCGAGCAATGCGCGTGAAATGGTCGACTTTCCGGCCCCGGACGGAGAGGAAAGGACGAGCATGAGCCCGCGCCTGGAAATCGCTAACGGTGGATTGGAGTGATCGTCATTCAATGTTTTGTACCTGTTCTCGAAACTGTTCGATCGCGGCTTTGAGTTCGATGCCGATAGCGGTCAAATCGACGTCTGATGACTTCGAACAAAGGGTATTGGCTTCGCGGTTCAACTCCTGACAAAGGAAGTCGAGCTTGCGGCCGACGACGCCGCCGCTGTCGACTAACTCAGCTGCCGCCAGTCGATGCACTTTGAGGCGGTCGAGTTCTTCCGTGACGTCCGCCTTGGTAACCAGGATGGCAGCCTCCTGCGCCAATCTGTCCTCTGGGATATCATCAACGATATCCCGAAGTTCAGCCAATTGCTCCTGCAACCGGGCCTTAATGGCGGCAGGTTGAGCGGCGGCTGAGTTCGCGGCGTTGTCGATTAAAGCGTCCAACTGGCCAAGCTGGGCAATCAGCACGGATCCGACCCGGCCGCCTTCCTCCTCACGCATCCCCTCGAGAGAACCAAACACCTGGTCCAGACTGTCGAGAAGGGCGCCATCCAGAGTGTCGCGGTTATCGCCACTCAGTGTGTCTTCGACCTGTTCGACCATCCCTCGAATGGCCAACAACCCTTCGGCCGAGGCCTGCCTCGGATCGTCCAGCCGCTTTTCGATATCGGGAAGTATGCTCATCACCTGTTCCAACAACCCTTCATTGATGCGGTAGTCGGCGCTTCCTTCGAGGCGGCGAATGCTGAGGGATAGTGATAGGTTGCCCCTGGCAAACCGGCGTGCCGCGCGGGTGCGAACGGCCGGTTCGAGGCTGTCGAATCCGCCGGGCAGACGGCAACGAACATCCAGTCCTTTCGAATTGACGCTTTTTGCTTCCCAGGTCCAAGAATACGCCTCGTCATGACCCTCGGACCGGGCGTAACCGGTCATCGATCTCAGCGCCATTTTTTACCCCTTATCAGTTCTGGATGACCTTATACCCGGGCCCACGATGTCCAACAACACCGCGCCGTTTTCCGATGGGTTCGGGCCGGGTATTGTGGTTCCATGGGAAACCGGACAAGACCTTTCCGCAATGTTCTAATCACCGGAGCGTCGAGCGGTATCGGAGAAGCATTGGCTCTCGCCCTTGCCGGGCCCGATTCCTTCCTCGCATTGTCAGGAAGAAATGCCGATCGCCTTCACCGCGTGGCCACCACCGTGGAAGAACAAGGTTGCGCCGTCGATACCAAGTTGGTTGACGTGCAGGACCTTCAGGCGACGGCGGAATGGATCGAACGAACCGACGCCCGCCACCCGCTCGACCTGGTTATCGCAAACGCCGGCATGTCCGGTGGAACCGGGGCCATGGGCGGCGAATCTCAAGATCAGGTCCGCGATATCTTCGCGGTCAACCTAGCTGGCATGCTCAATACCGTATTGCCGGCGGTCTCCCTCATGAAACAACGCGGCCGCGGACAAATCGCCATCGTCAGTTCGCTGGCTGGATTTCGCGGCATGCCCTCGGCACCCGCTTATTCCGCCAGCAAGGCGGCCGTCAAGGTCTACGGTGAGGCGCTGCGTGGAGAGCTTCATGAGGACGGTATCGGCGTATCCGTTGTCTGTCCCGGCTTCGTCAAAAGCCGCATAACAGATCGCAACGAATTTCACATGCCGTTCCTGATAGAAGCGGACGACGCGGCACGGATCATCCTTCGCGGCCTCGAACGCAACCGCGCCCGCATCTGTTTTCCCGGGCCCATGCATGCCGCGGCCTGGTTGCTAGGCGCTTTGCCGCCCGCCTGGACCGATCCAATCCTACGCAAGGCGCCGAAAAAGACTTAGCGGTTCACTCGGCGCTTTTTCGGCGTTGGTCTCTGATCTTCCGCCAGCGCGCCACGTTTCGGTTATGCTCCTTGAGTGTCCGCGCGAACACATGACCGCCGGTGCCATCGGCGACGAAGTAAAGCTCCTCCGTATTGGCCGGATGGAGTACTGCCTGCAACGCCTCGCGGCCCGGATTGGCGATCGGCGTCGGCGGCAACCCCTTGATCACATAGGTATTGAATGCCGTTTGGCTCTCCAGGTCGACGCGAGTCAATCGGCGCCCAAGCGTACGTTTACCGAGAGTTAATCCATAGATAACGGTCGGATCCGACTGTAGTCGCATTTTCCGCCGAAGCCGGTTGATAAACACGGCCGCCACCCGCGCCCTCTCGCTATCGACACCAGTCTCTTTCTCGACGATCGAGGCCAGGATGACCGCCTCCTCGGCCGATTGGATCGGCAATTCCCTGGCGCGCTTGGGCCACAGTTCGCCAAGGAGCTTATTCATGCTTCCGCGCATGCGCGCGACGATGGCCCGGCGGTCGTCACCGAAGGAGAAGTGGTAGGTTTCCGGCAGCAACGAACCCTCTGCCGGCACCGAGTCGACTGTACCGCTAAGACCCGGCGTTTCCGCCAGTTTGGCAACGACTGCAGCAGACGTCATCCCTTCGGCGACGGTCACCCGCCGGACGACTGTCTTTCCGCTTTGCAGGATCGCGACAACATCGCGGACGGGTAATCGGGCTGGGAACAGATACTCACCGGCCCGCAAAGGTAAATCGGCGGCAAGGTGACGAAATCCCTTTCGGAAGATGAAGGGGCTTTCAATAATGCCGGCCTTGGCCAGTTCACGGGAAATCTGGGCGATGCCCGAGCCACGCTGAATGACCAGCACCGTGTCGGCTTCCAGGGGTCCCGGCTTAACGTAGTGATGATACACCCAAAACACGCCGCCCGACGACGCGGCCGCGACGAGAATGAACAATACAGCAAATATCTTGAGGATGCGGCTCATGCCGCCACCGCGACCAGACTGGCCCTCAACTCACCGCCTTGAACACCAGTGACGCATTGGTACCACCGAAACCGAACGAGTTCGACAGCGCCGCTCCGACCGATCGCTCCTTGGCCTGGTGCGGCACAAGGTCGATATCGCATCCATCGGAAGGGTTTTCTAAGTTCAGCGTTGGCGGGACGACGCCGTCACGGATGGCAAGGATCGAGTATATTGCTTCGACCGCACCAGCAGCACCGAGCAAGTGACCGATCGCCGATTTCGTCGACGACATGGAGATTTCCGATGCTGCATCACCGAACAACCGTTTGACGGCGCCCAACTCAATTTCATCGCCCAGCGGCGTCGAAGTGCCGTGGGCGTTGACGTAGTCGATCTCCGATGGGTCCATACCGGCCCGTTTCAGCGCCGCTTGCATGCAGCGATAGGCGCCGTTGCCGTCTTCCGCCGGGGCCGTGATGTGGTGGGCGTCGCCCGACATGCCGTAACCGACGACCTCGGCGTAAATCTTGGCACCCCGTTTCTTGGCATGCTCGAGTTCTTCAAGGACAACAACGCCGGCGCCGTCACCCATGACGAAACCGTCACGGTCTTTGTCCCAAGGCCTGGACGCCTTCTCAGGCGTGTCGTTGAATCCCGTCGACAAAGCGCGGGCTGCGCAGAAGCCTGCCATGCCCAGTCGGCATACGGCCCCTTCCGCACCGCCGGCGACCATGACGTCGGCATCATCCCACATGATGATCCGCGCCGCATCACCGATGGCGTGGGCGCCTGTCGAGCAGGCCGTCACCACGGAGTGGTTGGGACCCTGGAATCCATGGCGGATCGATACATGGCCCGAAACCAGGTTGATCAGGGCAGCGGGAATGAAGAACGGGCTGACCCGGCGGGTCTTCCCTTCCTCGACCGTGATCGCCGTTTTCGAAATCTCCTGCAGACCGCCTATTCCCGAACCGATCAAGACGCCGGTCCGCCAACGCTCTTCGTCGGCTTCGGCCTTCCATCCGGAATCGGCGATCGCCTGATCTGCGGCACATAAGCCGTAGATGATGAAGTCATCCATGCGCCGTTGGTCTTTTGGGCTCACCCAGTCGTCCGCATTGAACTGCTTTTCAGCAGTTTCACCCTGCGGAACCTGTCCGGCGATCTTCGCCGGCAAATCGGACACATCGAACGACTGAATTGCCCGAATCCCGGATTCGCCATCCAGGATCCGTTTCCAGTTGTGTTCCACGTCTACGCCCAGGGAATTGACAACCCCCAAGCCCGTCACCACGACTCTTCTCATGGTATCAAACCATCAGTTCCACGCAGATTCTTCCAGGATACTTCGTGCGCCGGACGGCAAAAGGCCGCCGACCGACAACCAACAAGGAGAAATTAGGTATTCGCTTGGATAAAATCGATGGCATCTTTGATGGTCATGATTTTCTCGGCGGCATCGTCCGGGATCTCGCAACCGAACTCCTCCTCGAAAGCCATCACCAACTCCACCGTGTCCAGACTATCGGCGCCCAGATCGTCGATGAAACTCGCGTTTTCGACGACTTTGTCCTCGTCCACACCCAAATGCTCGAGAACGATCTTTTTCACGCGATCAGCGACATCACTCATGGTTAGTTTCCTCGACTAGTCTCTAGTAAATAAAACGTTGTTCGGTGTTTCCCCCGGGAACCGCCCGCAAGACACCGGGGCGGCTGATCGAAGCGTTAGGTAACACACTTTTTTACGGTTGACCAGCACCGCCGGCGGCATGGAAATCCGCCGACTTCGGCGGCCTAAATCATCGCCATTCCACCGTTAACATGAAGCGTCTGTCCGGTCACATATGCGGCCTCGTTGCTGGCCAAATAAACGGCGGCGCCGGCGATATCGTTCGATTCGCCCATGTGGCCCGCGGGGATCGCACCGAGTATGCCTTGTTGCTGATCGTCGGTCAGCTCCTCGGTCATCGCGGTCGCGATAAATCCGGGTGCAATGCAATTGACGGTGATACCGCGGCTCGCCACTTCCTGAGCCAGCGATTTCGACATGCCGATCATGCCGGCCTTGGAGGCGGCGTAGTTGGCCTGTCCAGCGTTACCGGTGACGCCGACAACAGACGTGATCCCAATGATCCGCCCCCAACGGCTTTTCATCATTCCGCGAAGGCAAGCCTTGGTCAGCCGGAAAGCCGCCGTGAGATTGACATCGAGAACCGTTTGCCAATCCTCATCCTTCATCCGCATGGCCAACGTGTCCCGTGTCAGTCCAGCATTGTTGACGAGAATGTCGACTTGGCCCATCGCCGTTTCCGCATCTTTGGCAAGCGCCGCCGCCCCGTCGGCATTCGACAGGTCAGCCGGTACGACATGGGTATTGCCGCCGATTTCGGAAGCCAGCGTGTCGAGCGCCTCGACACGCGTGCCGGAGAGCGCAACGGTCGCCCCTTGTGCCGCGAAGGCCCGCGCAATGGCGCCACCGATTCCACCGGAAGCACCGGTTACGAGGGCGCACTTTCCGTTCAGATCAAACATGTTCCCAACTCCCCCTGATCAAGACAGTGCCGCGGCGAACTCGCGGACCGTTTCCGGACTGCCGACGGCCGAGCCTGAGAGTTCCCTGTCGATCCGGCGAGTCAAACCGGTCAGAACCTTACCGTGGCCGAGTTCTACGAGTTCGTGCACGCCTTCGTTCGCCATCGTTTGGACACATTCGCGCCACCTGACGCGTCCACAAACCTGTTCGACAAGCAAACGTCGGGCGACGTCCGCCGTTTCCACGGGCGCCGCCGTTACGTTGGCGACAACCGGAATTGCCGGATCGTGCATTTCGGTGTTCGCCAGCGCGTCCGCCATGACATCAGCGGCAGGCCCCATCAGCGCACAATGGAACGGTGCGCTTACCGGTAGGAGAACGGCCCGTTTGGCGCCTTTTTCCTTAGCGATCTCGACAGCCCGTTCGATCGCGCCGGCCGCCCCCGAGAGAACGACCTGTCCGGGCGCGTTGTCGTTGGCGAAGTCGCAGACGTCGCCGGCCGCCGCCTCAGCGATCGCAGCCGCATCTTCCGCTTCAATACCGATCAATGCCGCCATGGCCCCGTCACCCACGGGCACGGCCTTCTGCATCGCGTTTCCACGGGTCCTGAGGAGGCGCGCCGCGTCACCCAAGGAGATCGTTCCCAATGCGGCAAGTGCGGAATACTCACCGAGGGAGTGGCCGGCGGCTAACGACGCGTAGTCGGCGGGGCGTTTTCCGCATTCCGCCTCGATCGAACGGACGACGGCCAGGCTGACGGCGAGCAATGCCGGCTGCGTGTTCTCGGTCAGGGTCAATTCTTCCTCGGGCCCCTCAAACATAAGCGTCGACAGTTTTTGGTCGAGGGCGTCGTCGACCTCTTCAAATACGGCTCTCGCGGCTGGAAAGGCGTCGGCGAGGTCCTTGCCCATGCCGACCGTCTGGCTTCCCTGACCCGGAAAAACGATGGCTCGCGTCATGGCGATCTTTCCCGTCATTGGTGAACGAATAATCTGGCGCCTGTTGATAGCGTTTCGGCGCCTAGTGTCAAGCAACCTGGGGCGTTGACGTCATGCTTTCCAGCGCTTGTCAGCGAGGTCGAAATGTGTATAGTGCGCGGCCTTGACGCTTCCTGCCGGGCTGGACCGGCTATGCCTTGGATATCCGAGGCTGAGACAATCCAAAGGAAGGAGAAAAAATTGCCTTTGTACGAAAGCGTGTTCATCGCACGCCAGGATATATCTGCGGCGCAAGTCGACACCCTGGCTGACAGTTTCGAAAACGTCATCTCGGAAAACGGTGGCTCCATCGCCAAGCGCGAAAACTGGGGCCTCAGGACGATGGCGTACAAGCTCAAGAAAAACCGTAAGGGTCACTACGTGTTGTTCAACATCGACGCGCCGGCGACGGCAGTCCACGAGATGGAACGCCAGATGCGCATCAATGAAGACATCTTGCGCTACCTGACGGTTCGCGTTGACGAGTTGGAGGAAGGTCCTTCGATCATCATGCGCAACAAGGACCGCGGCGACGACCGCCCGCGCGGTCGTGGACGCCCGGATCGGGAACCCCGTGAGCCTCGGGAACCACGCGAGGCCGCCCCGAGCGCAGAAGCGAAAGCCGACGCCGGCGGTGATGCCGGTGCGAAAGAAGGAGAAGAGGCATGACCGTCGTCCGTTCCGCACCGAGCCGTCTGTCTTTCTTTCGGCGCCGCAAGAACTGCCCGTTTTCCGGCAAGAATGCGCCGAAGATCGACTGCAAGGACACGAAACAGTTAAGCCGCTTCGTTTCGGAACGCGGCAAGATCGTTCCCAGCCGGATCACGTCGGTATCGACGAAAAAGCAGCGCGAATTGGCGAAAGCCATCAAGCGCGCGCGTTACTTGGCTCTCATGCCCTATATGGTCAAATAGGGAGCCTTTCGACGGGGAGAACGCCATGCCACGCGACGCGCTGATCGCCATCGGCGGCGGTCTTATGAGCGCTGTCGCCGCCGTCGCCTTTTTGGGCGGCTCCGCCATGGCGCTTATGCTCGTCTATTTTGCCCCGATCCCGCTGTTGATGGTGGGTTTCGGGCTGGGCCCACGGGCCGCGACGATCGCCGCCGCCATCGGTTTTTTTGCGACCGGTCTTTTTGGTGGTGCGATGATTGCCGGCTTTTACGGGTTCATACATGCGCTTCCCGCATGGACCATCGTGATGCTGGTCATGCGTAAAGACGAGGCGCAGGAGGAAAGGAAGGGCGACGGCTGGCAGTCGCCCGGAACGGCGCTCTCCGCGATCGCGTTGCTAGGCGGAGGAGCATTGTTGGCCGTTTCCTTGGGCGTCGGCGACGGCGGTCTCGAAGGGCTCATTGCGGCCCATCTCGACAGCGCTTTCGCCGGCATGGCGCCGAACATGGGTGCCGACGACCGGGCGGAATTCGTGGCCGTATTGACGCCCGTTTTCCCCGGTGCCTTGGGAGCCAGTTGGGTGGCCATGACCGTTGTCAACGGTGTGATCGCCCAGGGTTTTATGGTCCGCATGGGCCGGAACCTCAGGCCGAGTCCGTTGTATGCGGACCTCGCCTTGCCCAACTGGGCGTCGTGGCCGCTGGTCATCGCAGCGGCGGCGGCCCTTGCGGGATCCGGGCTCGGTTACGGGGAACTGGGATATGTGGGCCGCAATTTGGCGATGGTGTTTGCCGCGCCGTACTTCTTTCTGGGCCTCGCGGTGGTACACACCCTGGCCCGGCGGGTGGCGTTTACCGGACCGGTTCTGGTGGCGCTCTACATGGTGATCTTGGTTTCCGGTTGGGCCGCCGTTGTGGTCGCCGGCATCGGGATCGCGGAACAATGGGTTGGTTTGCGGCACCGCGCGCCTAACGGAAACGGCGACGCGGGCCCTGAAAACGAAGCGTGATAAGTCGATGCCGGAAACGGCAAGATTGGCCGGATAGGCTCGAAGGAGAAAGAAAATGGAAGTGATCCTTCTTGAACGGATTGAGAAACTGGGACAGATGGGCGATGTCGTTTCCGTCAAACCCGGTTTCGCACGGAATTTCCTGCTGCCGAAAGGCAAGGCGATCCGAGCGACGGAGAGCAACGTCGCCCGGTTCGAAACGGAACGTGCGCAACTGGAAGCCGAGAACCTGGAACGGCGCAGCGAAGCCGAGGCGGTTGCCGGCAAGATGGACGGTGTCTCCGTCGTACTCGTCCGCCAGGCCGGTGATGCCGGACAGCTTTACGGATCGGTCAATGCCCGCGACGTAGCCGACTCCCTCAAGGAAGCCGGGTTCACGGTCGGCCGCCAGCAGGTTCGTCTCGACAAACCGATCAAGACCCTCGGCCTGCACGATGTCCTGGTGGCCTTGCACCCAGAGGTATCGGTGACGGTAACCGTCAACGTAGCGCGCTCCGAAGACGAAGCCGAAACGCAGGCGAAGACCGGCAAGGCCGTGTTGTCGACGGCTGAAGAGGAAGCCCGGGCCCGCACCGAGGAAGCCGAAGCGGCCGCCGACGAGGCCGTTGTCGAACAAGCCGAGGAAATGTTCGAGGAAACGGTGGTCGAGGAGATTACCGCCGAGGCGTCCGACGAAGGCGAAGAGACGGCGGCAGAGGCGGACGATAGCGCCGAGGGCGAAGAAACGACCAAAGAATAGCTTTTTTTCCAGCTCGTCTGGGTGAACGGCGCTAACGGTCGCGCCGTTTTCGTTTCTGGACCCTGCCTGGCGCCGCTTTATCCACCGTCTATCCACATATCCCCAGTCAAGGGGCAACAGGCGGGATTTTCCAACAGGTACCACAGGTTGGAGAATAACTATCGGGTTTCGCCGAAATCGATGTGCCCTTAGGGTCCTCGCCCATGTCAACGACAACAACAAACCCACCGATCAACGGGGACATTGACGAGCACCACGAAACCGAAGCGGAACCGAACTCACCGTTCCGCACGCCACCTCACAACATCGAGGCGGAAAAGGGCCTGCTCGGCGCCGTATTGATCAATAACCGGGCCTACGAACGGGTCTCCGAGTTCCTGCGCCCCGAACACTTCGCCTTCGAGCGCCACGGACGCATCTACGAGGCCATCTCGAAACTGATCGAGCGCGGACAAGTGGCCGACGGCATCACGCTGCAGCGCTTCTTCGAACATGAGCAGGGCCTTGCCGAGATCGGCGGACCGGCCTATCTCGCCGAACTGGCCGGCGCCGCGGCCAGTGTCATCAACGCTTTTGAATACGGGCGCATTGTTTATGACCTCCACCTGAAACGCGAATTGATCAACCTCGGTGAGGACATGGTCAATCGGGCCTTCGGCGGGGCTGTCGATGACGACGCCACGGGCCAGATCGAAAGCGCCGAACAGAGCCTCTACGACCTGGCCACGTCAGGTGACTATGAAGGTGGCTTCAAGGACTTCAAGGACTCCGTCGTCGAAGCCATCGGCATGGCCGAAGCGGCACACAAGCGCGAAGGCGGCCTTGCCGGTGTCGGTTCCGGGTTTACTGACCTCGACAAGCTCCTGGGCGGCCTGCATCCATCCGATTTGGTCATCCTGGCCGGACGGCCGGCCATGGGAAAAACGGCGCTGGCCACCAACATCGCTTTCAACGCCGCCTACGATTACCTGAAGTCGCAAGCCGGCGAAGGCGCCGTCGTCGGGTTCTTCTCCCTCGAGATGTCGGCCGAGCAGTTGGCGGCGCGGATCCTCTCCGAGCAATCGAGCATCTCGTCCGACCGCATGCGCAAGGGTGAGTTGACCAACGAAGAGTTCACCCGGCTCGTCCATGCCAGCCAGGCGCTGCACGAGATCCCGATCTTCATCGACGACACGCCGGCGCTCACCGTCAGCGCGCTCCGCACCCGGGCCCGGCGCCTCAAGCGCCAGCACAACCTGGGCCTCATCATCGTCGATTACCTGCAACTCCTCTCGGGCTCCGGCCAGTCGCGCAACGACGGACGCGTCCAGGAGGTCTCGGAGATCACCCGCGGCCTCAAGACCCTGGCCAAGGAGCTCAACGTTCCGGTACTGGCCCTGTCGCAGCTGTCCCGTCAGGTCGAGAACCGCGAGGACAAGCGTCCGCAGCTTTCAGACCTTCGCGAGTCCGGGTCCATCGAACAGGATGCCGACGTGGTCCAGTTCATCTTCCGCGAAGAGTATTACGTTGAGAAGGCCGAACCGCAGCAGCGAGCCGAGGAGAGCGCCGAGAAGTATGCGGAGCGCTACCGCAACTGGGAGGAACGCAAGGAACGCGTCCACAACATTGCCGAGGTTATCGTCGCCAAGCAGCGCCACGGCCCCATCGGCACCGTCAAGCTCATGTTCGACGGCCAGTTCACCCGCTTCGGGGACCTTGATCCCTATCACGAAGGCGGATAGAGAGGACCGGCGATGACCGGTCCCGACCCCTCCATTCCCGAAAACCGCGACGGCGCGGTGTTGACCGTCGACCTAGATGCGGTCCGCGCCAACTACCGAATCTTGCTAGAACGCCTGAAAGGCGTCCCATCGGCCGCCGTGGTCAAGGCCGATGGCTACGGCCTGGGTGCCGACAAGGTCGCTTCGGCCCTCGCCGCTGACGGCTGCGACACCTTCTTTGTCGCCCATCTAGAGGAAGGCGTGCGGTTACGTCCGCTGGTTCCCAACTGCGCCATCCATATCCTAAATGGACTTCTCTCTGATGCCGCCGACGCCTACCAAGAGCACCGGCTAACACCCGTTCTCGGCAGCCTCGGTGAGATCGACGCCTGGAAGGCCTTTTGCGGTGACGCCCCCCTGCCCTGCGACATCCATGTCGATACCGGCATGCTGCGGCTCGGTCTGCCTCCCGATGAACTCGATCGGATCGCAGCGAATCCGTCACATATCGCCGGGCTCGACATCACATACGTGATCAGCCACCTGGCGTCGGCCGACGAGACCGACAGCCCGCAGAACCCAGCTCAGCTCGCCGCCTACCAAAAGGCCCGCCGGGTTCTGCCCCAGGGCAAGGCCTGCTTCGCCAACTCATCAGGCATTTTCCTCGGTGCCGACTATCATTTCGATCTGGCTCGTCCGGGCGTTGCGCTCTACGGCGTCAATCCGCAGCCGGGCACCGCCAATCCGATGCAGGGTACGGTCACGTTGAAGGGGCGGATCCTGCAAATCCGCGGCGCCGACGCAC
>Ga0209789_10000098_pt1 | contig 20424 bp, 15 predicted proteins | sample WorMetGr2BELIZE2_FD_187418 | JGI IMG/M metagenome (GOLD analysis project Ga0209789, IMG submission 187418) | Marine gutless worms symbiont microbial communities from Max Planck institute for Marine Microbiology, Germany - Inanidrilus... ...
GTCGAGGGTCTCGGCGAACAGCGCCAGTTCCGCCTCGGCCGCAGCGATGACGACGCCGCCGCCGCAAACGACCAGCGGGTGTTTCGCCGACAATATGGCATCGACGGCGGTTCCGATGGCGTCCGGGTCCGGGCCGGCCGGCAACGCCGGAAACGTTCCGAAACGGCTTTCGGCCCATACGTCGTCGTCGATGACCGGCGCTTTCTGAACGTCGAACGGAAAACCCAGGTGGGCGGCCCCCAGGGGCGCCGTCGTCATGTTGCGAAACGCGGCCCGCACCATGCGCGGCAGGTTGGCCGCACTGTCGATGACCGTGTTCCACTTGGTCAAAGGACGGAACAGGGCTTCCTGATCGAGTTCGGTCAGTGGGTAGCGTCCGGCCGATACGGTCGATACGTCGGTCGTGATCGACAGGACCGGCACCGACGATTCGTTGGCCTCGACGATGCCCGGAAGAATATAGGTGGCACCGCCGCCGGACGGCCCTTCGCAGACGCCGACACGGCCGGTGACGCGGGCATATCCGTCGGCCATATAGGCGGCGGACCGCTCGTCGCGGGTCAGGATGTGCTCGATACCGTGATCGAGCCGATGCAGGGCATCATAGAACGGCAGCGAGGTATCGCCGCAAAGGCCAAAGATATGCTTGACGCCATGGCCTTCGAGGAGGCGCACCATGGCCTCGCCTCCGGTCATCGAATTGGTCGCGTGATCGGTCATGAGAGAATTTCTTCGTTACGTTCAGGTACGGGGTTCGGATCGGCTATCTGCATTCCGAACTGTATACAATTTTGGGAATTCGTCGATCGTTGGTCAAGAGAAATTTTCACTACTGCGCTGTATCGCACAATTTCCTTGAGATTTTGATCCATTGAGTTTAATGAGCGATGGAGAAATTGAATACAGATAAACGTATTTTCATGGCATATTCGACGAACACAGAGGAAAAACCCGAGAGCAGCGTCAACCGCGCCTATGCCGTCATCAAGGAGATGGCGATCGCCTACCACTTCAAGCCGGGCGAACGGATCAACGAGGTGGCGCTGGCCGGCAAGCTCGGCGCCAGCCGGACACCGCTCCGGGAAGCCTTGAACCGCCTCGTTTCGGAAAGCTTCCTGACCTTCGAGAAAGGGCGCGGTTTCTTCTGCCGCGAGTTCAAACCGCGCGAGATCTTCGAACTCTACCAGTTGCGTTCGACGCTGGAATCGGCGGCGGCGCGGGTCGCCTGTGAACTGGCGAGCGATGACGAACTGGCCGAGATCACCCGTTTTCTCGATGAAACGGGAGCGGACAACCCATCGCGTTCCGTCGAGGACCTGGTCGCGCTCGACGAGCACTTCCATGAGCAGGTGATGGCCCTGGCGCGCAACGCGGAGATGCTCAACGTGCTGCGCAACGTCAATGCGCGTATCAAGTTCTTCCGCTGGATCGACATGGAGAGCCGCCGCCGGGGAACGCAGTCGGAACACCGGGCGATCCTCGACGCCATCGCGGCGCGTGACCCCGTTCTCGCCGATGAGAGAATGAAGGCCCATATCGCGCTGCGTCTCGATCAGATCACGGCGGCCATCAAGGAGGGGTATTCCCGGATCTATTTGGGATCGCCGGACGATGGGACCGGGCCTACCACCGCAAATTCACGATAGCCGGAGCTTACCAGCCATGGTCACTTCCCAAAGACAACACGGCGGCAAGACCGTTTACGGCGCCGCCATCGGTATCTTGATGCTGGAAACACGGTTCCCCAGGATTCCGGGTGACATGGGCAACGCCCTGACTTGGCCCTTTCCCGTCCACTACAAGGTCGTTCGCGGGGCGTCGCCGGACCTCGTCGTTCGCCGACGCGCCGAGGGCTGCTCGACTCCTTCATCGATGCGGCGAGGGAACTGGTCGCCGTCGGCGCCGACGGCATCACCACGAACTGCGGGTTTCTCTCCCTGTTCCAGGAGGAACTCGCGGCCGCCGTCGACGTTCCCGTCGCCACCTCCTCGCTGATGCAGGTCCCGCTGGTCCAATCCCTGCTGCCCCCGGGCAGGCGGGTCGGCATCATCACGATTTCGGAGTTGACCTTGAGCGAAGACCACCTGCGCGCGGCCGGGGTGCCGCTCGACCTGCCGATCGTCGGCACCGATCAAGGTGAGGAACTGAGCCGAGTCATCCTCAATGACGAAATGACCCTGGACCGGGACCGGGCGACCCGCGACTTGGTGGATGCCGGGAACCGCTTGGTTGAGGGACATCCGAATATTGGCGCCATCGTCCTTGAGTGCACCAACATGGTCCCCTATGCGGCCGACCTACGGCGTGAACTCGACCTACCCGTTTTTGGCATCGACGCCTTCATTCGGTGGTTCCATGGCGGCCTGCTGCCTCAGCGGTATCCGGAATCCTTGGATGACCCGCGACATTCGCCGCCCCGCGGTTTTAGCGGCGCTTTTGCTTCATGATCCGCTAGTTTCATCGCCGCAGTCGAACCAACTCCATTTCGGAGGACAGCGGCGGTGCCGATCGTGAAACGCTTCGGATAAGGCAGCTTCCGGGTAATCGACGCCGATGTCCGCTTTATGCGGCAATTCACACCGGTGCTGCGTGAACAAACCGGTTGCAGCCGCCAAAAGGGTTTATGGCGTGACGATCGTCTGCTTTTTGACGTCGCCGGTGTTCAGGTTTTCGGCCGCCTTGTCGAACACGCCGAAGACGTTTCTCAGGATTCCAGGGGCCAATGCGGTCAGGGGATTGACCGACACTTCAGGCTCGGCGACGCTGCCCGTCATCGTGTAATTGGCCGCGAACACACCGCCGCCGTCTTCACCGCCGGTCAGGATTTCACCAAGGACGGGGATGTTGCCGAAAACCGAATTGAGCGCGTAGGCCGGAATCACCGTTCCTTCCAGATCGAGAACGTCGGCATGGGTGTAGACGTTGCCGGACGCCGTGAATCCGAGGGACGTGCCAGTCGCCTTGGCGTTGTCGAGTTCCAACGTGCCTTCGTGCATGCTGAAGGGAACCTCGAGGGAATTGAACGCCAAGCCGTCGCCCTCGAGCGCTTCCAGGATGCCTGTCAGGGACATGTAGCTGACCACGCGCGCCAACACCGGCGCACCGACGACCCGATAATCGGAGACGGTGAAACGGCCGGACAACGGACGGCCGGGTGCCGTGTCGTCGTATCCGCCGGCCACTTCCAAAGACCCGCCGACCATGTTCTCGTAGAGGTCGAGAAGCCTGAGCGTGTCGCCTGCGTTGTCCGACTTGAGGAGGAAAATGCGGTTGCCGTCCTGGCCCGGCTGGATCGTCAGCTTGAAAGCGGTCCGCTCGTTGATGGTGCTGTCGAGCAACACCGTATGCCAATAGTCGTCCCGATAGGCGAAAGTGCCGGAAACGTCGCTGAAGGATTCCGTTTCCGTCAACCAGACACGGTCCATCTCGATCACCAGGGTCAACCGCGGCAGCATGAATTCGCCGCTGGTATCCTGGGAATCGCCGCTGAGGATTTCGTCCCACAAAGGCGACAGGTCGAACGACGGGCCGTGGAACCCCGCCTCCCAGCCGTCGTCTTCCTTGGGGATCAGGGCACCGGCCAAATTCGTCCGCCCGTAGCTGACCTTGTCGAAGTCGATCCGCCTTAGGCCCTCGGCACCGGCCGCGTATTTTGCCGATCCGGTGACGATGAGATCGGCCGCCTTGACGGAGAACCGGGGGATATCGACAACGTCGTCCCGTTCCATCAATAGGACGACGTCGGCGCGCCCGCGGACACCGGTCTTTTTCTCCCAACCGAATACCGGCGCCGCCAACGACGCATCGGTGATATCGGCCATCACTTCGAGTCTGCGGTCGACCTCGTCGAAAACCGTGAAGCGGATGCTCGCTCCGACCTTGCCGCTGACGTAGTCCTCGGAGAACGGTTCCATGTCGAGACCCAGGTCCTCGATCCGCCGGACATCGTCGATCACCGCCGACAGGTCGTAACGGCTCCGGTAGGGCCTCTTCTCGCCGAAGTTCTCACGCCATACGAGTTTGGCCGGAATGGTCGCAAACTTGACGTCGCCGGTCAGGGTCATCCCGTCCTTGTCGACCTTGAGATCGGCGATCCCATCGTGGATGCCGCGCCCGAGGAACACGTCTTCCAAGGCGACGCCCTTGAGCTTGGATATCGCGGTGACGTCCACCTGATCGAGCGTCAGGGTCTTCTCCAGGATGAAATGGAGTTTCAAGTCCGTCTCGGCGGTCCCCGATGCGCTTTTCGGGTCGATGCCGAGCGACGACACATAGCCCAGGGGCTCGTTGTCGACATAGAAGAGCTTTTTCTTCAGGTCGCCGGTAATGTTCAACGTGATGTCGGCGTACTGGTCATATTGATCGAGACCGGTCAAATCGATCTGGCCGCTTCTTACCTGAAGCGTTTCCGAAACCCCCCGGAGGATCTTGATGCGGAAGGCCTCGCGGTCGAAAACGATGTCTCCGTCGACCTTGCGGACGGGAGGCATTGGCGACAGGTAGTCGACAGTGGTACCCCGCACCCGCATGTCACCGTTGATCTTTTCGATGGCGAGGGTTCCATCCGCACCCGCTTTGATCCGTACCGTCGCCGTCGCCTTTTCCATCGTCCCGTCGGCCATGTGCGTGGCAACCCAGGAATGCGCATCGCTGCCCAATGCCGCTGGCCAATAACGCTGAATGTCACTTACCGGCACGTTATGGAGTTCCCCACTGATATCAGCAACTGGGGTGCTGTCGGCACCGCCATGCGGAAGGCCCGAAATCAATCCGGTGGCCAGGACTGTCGGACCGTTGAGGTCGGCTTTGAATTCGTCCATCTCGAAGCGCCCGGCCGATCCTTCGAAACGGCCTTTCAGGGTGAACGATCGCAGCGGCATGCGGTGGTTGACCGGCGCCGGCAGCGGCACGTTCCAGTTCGGCCCCAGATGCACGTTCAATTCTTCGATTTCCGTTGAATTGGTGTCCGCCGCGTGGCGCCCGCGAAAAACGACGTGATCGACGCGGATCGGTTCACCAAAAATATCCGGAAGGTTCAGATCGCCTGCGCCTCCGGTAACATCGAAGGAGACCGACTCAGGGCGGCCCTCCATATCGAGTGACAGCGCGACGCGCCCTTGCAAGGGCAGGCGAAGGATCTTCAACGGTGCGATATCGGCGAAAGCCGGGGCGAACGGCGCCACCTGGATCTTGTCGATGTCGGCCGTGATGTCGATCCGTTTGTCGGCGGCCCGGTAGCGTCCGAGGATTTCGAGCTCGGTCTGTTTGCCTTCGACATCGAGAACCAGGGACATGCGTCCCTGCACGCCGATGGAGTCGCGGGTCAAGCGAAGGTCGGCGCTCGGTGCATGCCAGGAGTTATCGAGCATGCGGTCGTCAATGACGACGTCGGCGCCGAGGATGTCGAGGCGTCGCAGGTAGCGGAGCGGATGTTTGCCGTCCGCTTGATCGGTGCTTTCCAGGACCTTGTCGAGAAGCCCGAGCACAAGAACGTCGTCGCTTTCCGGCTGGTCACCGAGCCCCACGTCGAAGCGGCCGTCTTGTTTGCGTTGGACGCGCAACCTGGGACCGAACAGCTCGATGTTCTCGGGCGCCACCTCGCCGGCGAACAGAGCCTCTCCACTCAACGCGAAGGCGACTTCCGGTACGCTTCCGACGACGGCGCCGTCACGATCCAACACCTCCATGCCGAGGACCCGGATATCGAGGGTCCGTTCCCAACCGGCCCAGGTCAGGATCGTATCGGTCATGCGCAGACGAAGATCGGTCCGCTCCGCATTGATCGCGTCTTCGATGTAGGTCGACAGAAATCCAAGGGAAATCGGTCCCTGCGACAGTTGCCAGGCGACCAGCATAAAAATGATGGCAAGGCCCGCGCCCAAACCCGCCACAACGTGGATCACTCCGCGGATGGTTCGCCTGATCAACCCGATCTCTTTCCGGTGCTGCGACGCCTTGACCGCGCCCGAGCCTTAACGCAGTCTCCAACGACAGGAAGTTTATTATTATGCACGATTTTCCCTTCCTCGAAACCGTCGAGACGGTGCCCTCCGCGGCCGACGCGGATGCGGCGGCGCGCATCCGCGAGCGCTGGTTCGAAGCCTTGGCGGACCGGACCGATGACAGCGACGACGACGCCGGCCGGGCCCGCGCCATCGACGGCATAGCGTCCGGCCGCGCACTCCTCGATGCGATCTTCGGCAACAGCCCGTTTCTCAGCCAATGCGCCGTCTCCGATCCCGGCTTCCTGTGTGACCTGTTGCAGTCCGGTCCGACGGAAGCCTTTTCCACCTCGATGGCAACCCTAGCCGACAAGGGCAAAGAAAGCCTTAACGAGCAGGCTCTAGCACGTGAGCTCCGCCTCGCCAAAAGGCGCGTCGCCCTGAGCATCGCCGTCGCCGACATTACCGGCTCCTGGCCGCTCTTCGAGATCACCGGCGCCCTCTCTCGGTTCGCCGAGACCACCCTGTCCCTGGCCTGCGGCCACGCGCTGCGTACGGCAGCGGCAGAGGGCGCCTTCCGGCTGAAAGACGCGGGCGATCCCGAGCGGGATTCCGGCTTCGTCATCCTCGGCATGGGCAAGCTGGGGGCGCGCGAACTCAACTACTCGAGCGATATCGACCTGATCGTGCTGTTCGATCCGACCGTCATCGAAACCGACCAACCGGACCGCTTGCAAAAGAACATGATCCGGATCACCCGCACCATCGTCAAACTGATGGACGAGCGGACCGCTGACGGCTACGTCTTTCGCACCGACCTTCGCCTCCGGCCCGACCCGGGCGCGACGCCGATCGCCCTGTCGACGCTGGCCGCCGAAACCTATTACGAAAGCCTCGGCCAGAACTGGGAACGGGCCGCCATGATCAAGGCCCGTCCCGTCGCCGGTGACATTGCCGCCGGCGAGCGTTTTCTCAAGTGGCTGTCGCCTTTCGTCTGGCGCAAAAACCTGGATTTCGCCGCCATCCAGGACATCCACTCGATCAAGCGCCAGATCAACGCCCATCGGGCCGGGGATTCCCTCAAGGTGCCGGGCCATAACGTCAAACTGGGGCGCGGCGGCATCCGCGAGATCGAGTTCTTCGCCCAGACCCAACAGTTGATCTGGGGCGGTCGCGAACCGAACCTCCGTTCGCCCATGACCCTCGAAGCCATCGGCTCGCTCGCCGGTTTCGGCCTTTGCGACGCCAACACGGTCACCGCCCTGAGCAGCGCTTACGCGTTTCTGCGCAGGGTGGAACACCGCCTGCAAATGACCAACGACGAACAAACGCAAACCCTGCCCGACGACGAGACGGGCCTCGAGCACCTGGGCCTGTTCCTCGGTTACGATCGGCGCCACGATTTCGAAGCGGACATGCAGCGTCACCTGGAAACCGTGCATGCGATCTACGGCCGGTTGTTCGCCGATGCGCCGTCCCTGGGTGCGGGCGGCGAGGCGGCGGGGAATTTGGTCTTCACCGGCGGCGACCCGGACCCGGAAACCCTGAAGACCATCGAGACCCTGGGTTATGCCAACGCGGAAACCGTGGACGCCACGATCCGCGGCTGGCACCACGGTCGCTACCGCGCCATGCGCAGCACCCGGGCCCGCGAACTGCTGACCGAACTGATGCCGGAACTGCTGAGCGCCATCGCCGGCACGCCGGACCCGGACGCCACCTTCCTGGCCTTCGACTCGTTCCTCGCCGGGCTGCCGGCCGGTGTCCAGCTGTTCACCATGTTCCAGGCCCATCCGCAGCTCTTGGGGTTGGTCGCCGAGATCATGGGCAAGGCGCCGCGCCTGGCGCGCCACCTGTCCCGGCGCCCATCCGTACTCGACAGTGTCCTGGCACCGGATTTCTTCGCCGGGCTGCCCGACCACGAGACTCTGCAGGCGGACCTGGCCGACCAACTGGCCCGTGCCGAGTTCATGGAGGACGTCCTCGACACCAGCCGGCGCTGGGCCAACGACCGGCGTTTTCAGGTCGGCGTCCACCGGTTGCGCAATTTGGCCGGGCCGCAGGCCGCGTCGGCGGCGCTCAGCGACATCGCCGAGACGGCGCTTCAACAGCTATTGCCGCCGGTGAGCCGGGAGTTCGAGGACCAGCACGGCAAGATCGCAGGCGCGCGCATCGCCATCCTGGCCTTCGGCAAACTGGGCAGCCGCGAGATGACGGCATCGTCCGACCTCGACCTGGTCTTCGTCTACGATACGCCCGAGGAGAACCCGCAATCGGACGGGCCGCGGCCGCTCTACGCGACGCAGTACTTCGCCCGCCTCTGCCAACGGTTCATCAATGCCGTCACCGCCCTAACTTCGGAGGGTAGCCTCTACGAGGTCGACATGCGCCTCCGCCCATCGGGCAACGCCGGGCCGCTGGCCACCACGCTCCCAGCCTTCGAGAAATACCAGTCGGCATCGGCCTGGACCTGGGAACATATGGCGCTGACCCGGGCCCGGGTGATCGCCGCCGATGACGGTTTCCGGGCCGAGATCGAAAGCGTGCTTCACACGGTCCTGACCCGCCCGCGCGACCGCGACAAGCTGCTCGCCGACGTCGCCGCCATGCGCGAACGGCTGGCCCGCGAGAAACCGGCCGAATGCTTGTGGTCATTGAAACGGATCCGCGGCGGCATCATTGACATCGAGTTCATCGCCCAATACCTGATGCTCAAACATGCGGCGGAATACCCGGACGTCCTCGATACCAACACCGCCGCCGCCCTCTCGCGTCTCGGCGAGGCCGACTGCCTGGCACCGCGAGACACCCAAGCGCTCCTCAAGGCGCTGCGCCTGTGGCAGGGCCTGCAGGGCATGCTGAGCCTGACCATCGAAGACGAAATGAACGCCGCGCGTGAAGCCGAGATGTCCGATGCCCTGAAGGCCGACCTCGCCCACATCGCCGAGGCCACCACCTTCGCGGCGCTCGAGGACCGGGTCAAGTCGACCACCGAACAGGTCTACGACATCTTCGGGCGGATCATCGAGGACCCGGCGGCCGAGATCGACGGCGCCGCCTGACGCCCCGAGAAAAGGTCTTCACGGCGTCCAATTTGCGCGGATAGGCCCCTTCTGCGATGCTGTTCCAATCGACCGCTCGTTCTGTTCGGCCGCTTTATCGGCCATCGGCGATCCGGCGGTCGGCCCCGAAAACCTGGAACGGTTCAATGACGAATCCCGGCCAAGACGAAAAGACCCGCGAACTGCAAAAGGTCTATGCCTCCGACAACCCCGACGAGGCCGCCGCCATCTACGACGGCTGGTCCGCGGAATACGAGGAGCATATGAAGGGCGTTGGATACACCCATCCGGCCATGGTCGCCTCGATGCTGACCCGTCACCAGCCGCCCGGCGACGGCCCGGTCCTCGACGCCGGCACCGGCACCGGCATCATGGGCCAGATCCTGACGGCACTCAGCTATCCCAAGGTTTACGGCTTTGACGCCTCCGAGGGCATGTTGTCCCGCGCCGCCGCCAAGGGCATCTACGAGGACCTGCGCGTCGCCCGTCTCGGCGAACCGCTGGATTATGCCGATGACAACTTCGCCGCAACCGTCGCCTCCGGCGTCTTTACCGAAGGCCACGCGCCGCTCGACGGGCTCGACGAACTGATCCGTGCCACCCGGTCCGGCGGGCATATCGTCTTTTCCATTTCGCGGACATACCTGGGCGAAACCTTCGAAACCAAGGCCCGGAGCCTGGAAGCGGCGGGCAAGTGGCGACGCGTCGACGCTTCCGAACGCTACGATTCGGCGCCGCTCGGCGACGACGTCCTGACGGCCCAGGTTTTTGCCTTTGCCGTCGTGTAGGAACCAAGGATAAAGGTAGACAGCCATGCTCGGGGTTATCGGCGCCATGACGGAAGAGGTGCAGCTGTTGCTGGGGCAGGTTTCCGACGCCACGGAATCCGTCCACGCCGGCATCACCGTCACCGAGGGCGACTACAAAGGGACGCCGATCGCGCTCGCCCAGTCCGGCATCGGCAAGGTCAACGCCACCATCTGCACGCAGATGCTGATCGACCGCTTCAACCCCGAGAAACTGGTTTTCAGCGGCGTCGCCGGCGGGCTGCTGCCCAACATGCAGGCCGGCGACATCATCGTCGCCAGCCACGTGGTTCAATATGACATGGACCTGACCGCCTTCGGGCGCCGCCATGGTGAGACGCCGGGCCGCGACCGCTTGATCGAATGCAATCCGGACCTGGTCGGCAAGGCGACCCAGGCCTTCGATGACGCCTTCGAAGGCGTCGACGGCGGCCCCAACCTGATGCTCGGCACCGTCGCCTCTGGCGACCGCTTCGTCCAGGACACGGCCATGCTGCGCTGGCTGCAGCGCGAGTTCGCGGCGCTGGCCACCGAGATGGAGGGGGCCGCCTTCGGTTACACCTGCCAGGTTAACGATCTGCCCTTCGTCGTCATCCGGGCGCTGTCCGATTCGTCCGGCGAAACGGCGAGCGGCGACTTCGAGGCCAATCTCAAGCAGGCCTGCCAAAACACCTTCAGTCTGCTCGACAAGATGATCCCCGGGGCGCTTTCCGAACGGGTCCAGGAGGAGCGCCGCAAGACCGACCCACTGGGCCCGGCACCGGTGCCGGACGACGACTAAGGTTTGTCCGACCCAAGTTTCACCATGACACCGCCCAAATACCCGAGAACGTTTCACCTGCCCTTCTCGCCTGAAGTTCACGCCGACGACAAGGTTCACCAGGACGCAGCGTTTCTCGTCGACCGCGACGTCGTCATCACCGAGAAACTGGATGGAGGAAACTGCTGCCTGTGGCGGGGAGCGACCTACGCGCGTTCGACCGGGCAGGAAACGGTTCATCCAAGCTTCAGCTTCATCAAGGCCAAACACGCTTCGAAGACGTTGAACGAGGACTACTGCTTCTACGGCGAGAATCTGCAGGCGGTTCGGAGTATCGAATACGACGGCTTGGAAGATTTCTTCTGGCTGTTCGCGGTACGTGAGGGATCGACTTGGTTGGGCTGGGAAGAAATCGAAGAGGTATCCGCAGTCCTGGAGTTTCATATGGTGCCTGTACTGTATCGAGGCACTTTCTCGGCGCTCGACGCCATCCAAGAATGGATGGATTCGAATATCGGCGAGCCAATTGCGTTGGGTCCGACTCGCGAGGGTTTCGTGATCCGAACTGTGGCCGCCTTTGAGGATCGAGACTTCCAACTTCATACCGCCAAGTACGTACGACGCGGCCATGTCCAATCGGAACAGCATTGGTCGAAAAACTGGGTGCAGGCCAAGTTAACTGAATCGAATTGACGCCATTACACATACTTTTGTCATTCCGGCCGCGACTTTCCTCCAAATCTTTGATTTGGCGTGGAAAGTCAGTGAGCCGGAATCCAGGAATCGGGCTGGAAAAACTTGTTCTGGATCCCGGATCGCAAGGTTCGCTCCCCGGAAATCCAAGGATTTCCGGGCTCACCTAGCGTCCGGGATGACGGTTGTTCCCAACTGAATCCGAACCTTTGAGGTTCGCATTAGGCCTTACGACTCATGTCCCGAACCGGCAGCACCGTCATGGCGACGTCGATGAAGCGCTCAAGGTCGCGCTGACTGGCCCCGGACCGGCCCATAACGGCCAGCGCCAGGACCTGGCCGGAGAAGAACTCGGCCAGCCGCCGGGGGTCGGCCAGCGGCGGCAGTTCACCCGCCTTCTTGGCGGCCCGGAAGCGTTCCATGAAGGCGTTCAGGCGTTTCGCATCGAGTTCGTGTGACAAGGCCTCGAGGGCCGGCGAACCGTGCGCGCATTCGACGAGCGTATTGACCAGGAGACAGCCGCCGGGCCCGTTCTTCTCGGTGGTGCCGTCGGCGAGCTGCCGGAGCGAACGCCGGACGACCACATCGAGCGGATCGGGCGAGGTGATGAGGTCGTCGAACACCGCCGCCCCGCCCGTCTCGGCATAACGGCGAAGGGCCTTGGCATACAAGGTCTCCTTGTCGCCGAAGGTGGCGTACAAGCCGGGCTTGGCCATGCCGGTGGCGGCGGCCAGGTCGTTCATGGACGTGCCCTCGTAGCCCTTCTCCCAGAACAGCTCGATGGACGTCTCGAGGACGGCTTCGGGATCGGTCTTGCGGGGTCGGCCGCGGCCCATCGGCGGGGTTCCTCTGGTCGGTGATCAAAAAAATTACCGATCGGTATTTTATTCGACATCTTTTGCAACCCAACGCTCCGAGGAGACAGAACCATGAGCAGGATTGAAGGACAGACGGCGCTGGTCACCGGCGCCAACCGCGGCATCGGCAAGGCGTTCGTCGAGGAACTCTTGGCCGCCGGTGCGGCCAAGGTCTATGCGACGGCACGCGACGTCAGAACACTCGATGACCTGGTCGCCGAGAGCGGCGGCCGTGTCGTTCCGGTGGCCCTCGACGTCACCAAACCGGAAGCGGTCGAAGCCGTCGCCCGGGACCACGGCGACGTCTCGCTCCTCATCAACAATGCCGGCACCCTGGCCTATGCCGCCATCGTCCATGCCGACAGCACCGATGCGGCGCGCGCGGAAATGGAGACCAACTACTTCGGCACGGTCAACATGATCCGCGCCTTCGCGCCGGTCCTCAAGGCCAAAGGCGGCGGCGCCATCGTCAACCTGGCCTCGATCGCGTCGCACGTGAACTTCCCGGTGATCGGGTCCTACAGCGCCTCCAAGGCGGCGGTCCATTCTCTGACCCAGGGCGTGCGCGCCGAATTGGCGGCGCAGGGCACCTTCGTCGCCGGCGTCTATCCGGGCCCCGTCGACACCGACATGGCGGCCGAGTTCCCCATGGACAAGACCCCGCCGGGCGCCGTCGCCCGCGCCGTCCTCGACGACGTCGAGGCCGGTGAGGAAGACATCTACCCGGACCCCATGTCCCTCGAGATGCGCGGCGGTCTTTTGGGCGACCCCAAGGCCGTGGAGCGGCAGGCCGGGGAGATGTTGCCGGGGTGATACGATCGCCGCGGACGATCCCCGAAACCGGCCGGGTGGGCTCATGCCTGTCCGGCTGGTCTGTCGGGACGCTTTGTTCCTGAAGTGCCGATTACGGTTCAATACGAACCGCTGATGGTGCGGCTGGTATTCTCGTTTGCGAACTCGGATTGGTTAAGCCCGTCACACGCGCGTCATGGCCGGGCTAGCCCCTGTCGCAAACGCCGAGCGGGCCATGCACGGCCTCTTTCACAACAGTGTGCGTGTCGAAACCCGTGGATACGCCGCTGGCAGCGGGGTCAAGCCGGCGCATGACGTAATGATTGCGTCCAAGGGACTATTGGTCGCTGATGTCGTTGTCGGCGTATCGAGTGCGAAATACCCCGATTTCTGGTTTCCCCCTTTCCCGACTCCAGGGGCACGACGCTTTCCAGCGGCACCTTGAGAGAGATATGGTGACGCCGCCCTACTGCCTCCACCTTCCGCCGGTGCGGTGATCGAGCGCGGCATTGTCCGCTTATCAACCGTTTTATTGACCGGGCTTGATGAGCACGGGATAGCCACGGATGTAAAGCCAATCGTCCTTCTCCGCCGGCACGTGGCAACCGATACAATCGTCCTTGTAACTCGTCGTCTCCGTCTTGTCGGGTTGGGCCGGATTGAAAAACGCCCAACCCCAGCCGTCGCCCCACAGGGGGTGCCCAGGGAACCGGTCTTTGGCATCCTTTACCATGACGAACCAGCCGGCGAGGCCGCTCGCCCAACTGGCCGTTCCCGTCGTCAGGGGCTCTGTCGCCGTATGGTGCAGTTCCTTGATGATGACCGCGCCGTCCGGGAAGCGGCCGTGGCGGCGAAAATAGGCCACGGCCTCGCGTTCCGCATAGACGTTGTGGATCGCCTTGGCCCCTTCTCTATCGTCATCGTCGACTGACCAGGCGCCGAGAAAACTCCAGTCCTTGCGGAAGTCGGCCTTGGGAAGGGTGATGGTGCCGACGGCGTCGACGTTGGGTGCGAAATCACTGGCGGCATCGGCAGGGACCGCTGCGGTCAAGGCGGCGGCCATTAGGACGGCGCCGGCCAACGGGGGGACAGCGGTTGTGCGTAGGGTCATGCCTGCCTCCTCGATCAGGGCTTCGCCGCCCGAATGACCGGGTAGAACTGGGTGAAAACGAAGTCCTCGGCAGCGGCCGCTTCATGGCACGCGTTGCATTGGTCGGCGGGGAAGGCTTTGGCGACCGACGCATAGGGAGGGCTGGCGTGACCGAAGCTGAAATAGGCCCAGCCGCCGGGTTCTGTCGCGAACCGCTGGGTGTCCTTAACCGCCAGTTCGAGGCCCGTGAATTCGCCCTGGAAATAGCCGATGCCGCTGACTTCTTCGGACGAGCCGTCTTTGTTGTTGTCGTTCTTTCGAATGAGGACCAGTTCCTTGGCAATCTGCGTCCCGTCGGGCCATGTGCCGGTTTTTTCGTAGTGCGAGAAGGCCGAAGGCTCCACGTAGACGTTGTGGAACTCCGGGAACGGCGCCTTGCCACCGTTCAGGGCGTTGGGCGTCAAGGGCGTCCCCACATAGGTCCATTTGCGCCAACCTTTGGGTATCTCGACCTCGCCCTCGGCGGTGAACTGGGGCCGCTTGATCTCGGCCGCCTGGGCCGCGGGTGGGCTGGTCATGGCGACGCCGAGCGCTGCCGCAAACCCCAGCGCCAAGGGAATGTTCGTTCTCACAGATAACCTCCATCGTCTTCAGGCGTTTGTCATTCGGCGGGATGATGAAAAAGGACCCTGCCGCGATGATCAGGAAGATGGCGGGGAAGGACGGGATCGTCCAATTCCGGTTACTTATGAAACCGATAACCGGCGCTGATGGAGGAAATCATTCGAACTTCAGCGCCTTAGTATTTCCGCGGACAGGTCGGCCGCCCAATCGTAACTCTCAGCCTTCTGAACCAGGGCCGTCACGGCGGGTGCCGGGTCGCGGCGCCTGGCGAACACGATTTCGACGGATCGGGTCAGTTCCGGTTCCACGATCGGCCGCGCGGTCAGGCGTCGGTTGACGACGGAAAATCGTGGGATGACGCTGACGCCGACGCCGGCTTCGACCATGTCCAGAATCCAGTCTTCCCGTTCGCTGGCGAAGGCCACATCCAGTTCGATCTGCTGTTGTTCGACGAATTCAAGGAAGAAGTCGCGGAACTCGCAACGCAAGCGGTCGAGGTAGCGCTCATGGGCGATGTCGATCATCGGGACGACGTTCCGTTCGCGGAACGGGTGATCGTCGGAAAAGGCGACGATCATGTCCTCGTCGAAAAGCGGCTGGTATTCCAGCGACGGCTGTTGGGGTCCGTTCCGTCCGCAAAAGGCAACGTCAAGGGCGCCGGATCGCAGCAGGTTCGGAATGGACGCCGGTGGCACATCGTGAAGATAGATCACCAGGCGGGGATGCTCTTCCTGGAAGGTATCGAGGAACCGCGAGAGTATTGCCGGGCCAATGGTACACATCAGCCCGATGTTCAGTTCCTCCGTTTTTCCAGACTTAAACAGCCGCGAAGCCGATCGGATCTGACGCCGAAGGTTGTCGATGTTCTCGAATTGGGATCGCAAGGTTCGCCCCAACTCCGTGAGCCGGGTGTTTTTGCCGTCCCGGTAAACGAGCGCACCGCCCAGTTCGTCTTCAAGCTTCTTGATGGCGTTGGTCAATCCGGGCTGAGAGACGTTGCACTGTTCGGCGGCGCGGGTGAAGTTCAGCGTCTCCGCCAGGGCGAGAAAGAATTTTATCTGATTAAAGTCCATCGACGGCTGAATGTATGCCGACGCGTGGGTGATGAAAAGAGGGCAGCATCGCAAATGGGCGGTTTGATTTGCCGGATATTGGCGAGCTCGCCTGGTTGTCTGCCAACAACTTGAGGTCCGACCCGGAGACGGGAACGGACAGGATTAGAAGACGCGATCTTCTTCTCCTACTCCCCCGTTGCCGTCATTTCGCCTATTGATTGGTGGCGTCTGATTTGTGATCGCGATCCGGACATATCCGCCATCGCGAGGACACCGCTCTCTCTAGCTTGAAGCTGTCACAACTCCGGGGAAACTATCCAAGGGTCTCTGTAGTGCTCGAGATCCACCTCTAGGCATCTTTCTACCTAAACGAGTTAGCATTAGAGGTGGTGCTGCATTCACGCAGGGGTAAAAACGATCACCCGTTCGCTCAGACCTCGGATGTGGATCTCGCCGATTTCAGTGAACTCGCCGTTGTCTAAAAGCCCTACTGTCGACTCAGAGACGAGGAGGGAGGTGTCGTATTCCTTGTTCAAACTCTCAAGCCGAGCCGCTAGATTTACAGCATCGCCGTGGACCGTATAGCTTTGCCGGCCACCGCCACCGACATTTCCAGCTATAACGTGCCCCGTATTGATGCCAATGCGGATAGCCAGTTTTTCCCCGGCGAACGTTTCGTTGTCGACCACTGCAAGAAGATCCTTGGCGGCCTCGTAGGCGTGCTTCGCGTGATCGGTGTCATCGAGGGGCACATTGAAGATGGCCAAGATTGCGTCTCCCTGGAATTGGGTGACCACACCATTGTGTTCTCCGATAATCTCTGTTGCCCGGTCGAAGTAGGCATTGAGGATATCGACAATGGTCCTCGGGCCTTTGGCCTCAGTAAGATTGGTGAAACCAGCGAGGTCAGTGAATAGAACGGTCGCTTGGCGCTCCACCGGATCAAGGGTGCCTTTTTCTTTGATCATGGTGTCGGCCACGGCTTTTGGGACAAAGCGGCCGAATATCTGGGAGACCGTGGTCATCTCCCGCTCGGCCGCCAGTTGCCGGCGTACCGTTTGGCGGGCCCGGTGCATGACGATGGCGATCAAGATGGCAACGACAAGATAGATCGTGGCTTCCTGAATACGACTGCCCGTCGCGGCAAAGCCGGGGTCGAGGAAGATCCGGATGAACTGCTCGGAACTGGCGTCGGCGGGGATATCGCTCCATTCCAGCGGGTTGACCATCTGGGAGCGGACCCAGGCGAAAGCGCCCATCCAGCCCCCGGCCCCGAGAAGCCCGGCCCACAAGACCAAGCCCGGAGAGAAGCTGAAGGCGGCAACGCCTAAGATGAGGAAGTAATAAGGATAGACGTCGAATTTGAACATAAAGATCTGGGGCACCGATGCCCGCGCTTCCGGCGGCACGACGGCAACCGCTAACGACAGCAACAAAATATCAACGGAGAGGAACAGGTACTTTGTCCAACGTTTGTCCCAGACCGTGCCGATGACATAGAAATGGCAGAGGCCGAGAACAAGAAACCCCGTCACCGCCAGGCCGAATTTCACCGCCTGTTCCGCACTCCGCGTCGAGACGAGTAGAACTCCCAAGATGATCAGGGTTATGACCCGCCCCTTGATGGCAAGTTTCAAACCGGCCTGTTCGGCCGCGTAGAAAGTTTCTTCGATGGATGCTTGGTGGGTTCCGTCGCTCATGTTCTTGATTGGCCCGGGTTTTGTGGGGAAGTAAATGAGATCCGGTGTATCACAGTATTCTCTCTTTGCGGGTATTTCTTGGTCGACGAGTTGCCTTCATAGCGATGGCCAAAACAATAGGAAACAGGAATGCGACGGACCTGAGCAACACGGCGGCGATGACCTGGGCGTATTCCTAAACGAATCGTGTCTAGCCGACGGCATTCGCACCACGTTCGACAGCAGAATGTTTCTGCAAGGATGATCGACCACATGCCTGCCCGGAAGAAGCGGCTCGCCGTGATGCGGGAACGTTGTGAGGCGATACCGACAGTTCAAGCAAGATCATCGATTCCGCCTCGGGCCATCTCCGGTCCACCGGGTACAGAACTTATGACGCCCGCTCTTTGACCAAACGCGGACATTCGCCGCGATATCGGATAACGGCCGTTTTTGGGAAAAAGCAGACATCTTGCAACACGAACCCACACCTCATGGGCGGGCTTGACCCCACTGCCGGCGGTGTATCCACGTGGATCGAACAGCACCGCGCCTTCAAGTATGCGTGGATGGCCCGCTGGGCGCTTGCGACGGGGTCAAGCCCGGCCATGAGGGGATTGGGGTCGGTCGTTCGTCAGTATTCGATGTCTCCCGAACCCAACGGTGCGCCATATGTCGGCTGGCCGACGGTATCAAAATGAACCGGTTGGGGCTAATCATAGTCAAGCCGGATTTACCGATGGACGGAGGGTACCTTGGCGGATCGATCTCTGAACATTCTCGACCGGGAGGACATCTGCAGCGTCCTGTTTCATCCACGGCCCGAGTTCGCCGGTTTCGGCGGCGGCCGCGGACAGTCCGTTTCCGTTCCCGTCGCCCCCGATTGCCGTCTCGGCGGCCGGCTCTACCCCGCCGATCCCGGCGCGCCGGTGGTCCTCTACTTTCACGGCAACGGCGAAATCGCCGCCGACTACACGGATATCGCGATGCTTTACGCCGGCATCGGCCTGACCTTGCTGGTCGTCGATTTCCGGGGCTACGGACGAAGCGACGGGTCGCCGAGCGCAAGCACCATGATAACCGACGCTGTCGCCACCTATGAAGCGATGCCCGAGATCCTTGACGCTTCGGGAACGGAGGCCGGTGGGCTCTATGTCATGGGACGGTCCTTGGGCAGCGCCGCGGCCGTCGCCGTCGCGCGGCGGGCCGGGGCGGAGATCGGCGGGCTGATCCTCGAGAGCGGCTTCTCCGACACCTTCGGCCTCGTTGCGGAGCCTGGAGGGCGTCACGGAACAACGGGACGGTTTCGACAACGCCGGCATTCTGGAGACCGTATCGGTGCCGACGCTGGTCATTCACGGGCGCGAGGACCGGATCATCCCCGTCGACGACGGCCGCGAGCTCTACCGGCGGGCCGCAACCTTGAACAAACGCATCGTCGAGATCCCGCGCGCCGGCCACAATGACCTGCTCATGGTCGACCCCAGGACCTATTTCCAGGCCATCCGCGAGCTCGTCGACGGTTAGGCCTTTGCCGGCCTGCCGGATCGAGATTGCAGGCGCCGTCTATCGCAAAAAGACACATGTGTTCGGCGCGACGGTTATCTGTCCAAAACACGGATTCTCTCGGGCAACAGGGGATTCTTGTGGCCGAGTTCAACGGCTTTCTTGTAGTTCTCCAGGGCGAGGCCCGGTGTCCCGTCCACTCATAGGCGAGACCCCGGTTGGCGTAAGGCCGAGGGTCGGTTGGGTTCAACGCGATCGCCCTGCCAAAGCTTTCGATCGCCTGTTCGTTTCGACGAAGGTGAAGGAACGAAATTCCACGGCTGTAGAAGGCATCCGCACGACCCGGTTCAAGGAAGATCACTCGATCGTATTCTTCCACGGACCAGGCGTGTTTTCCCAAGCCGGCGTAGGCCAGGCCTCGATTGTAATAGGCATCCGCGTAAGACGGGTCGAGGCGGACTTCCTTGTTGAAGTCCTTGATGGCTCTGATCCAGTTCTTTTTCTTGGCAAAGGCGATACCCCGCGCACCAATAGCCCGCACATAGTCCGGACTGATCCTTATCGCCCGATCGAAGCTCCGAATGGCGTCATCCCACTTGCCCAAATCGAAGAAGGCCATGCCCCGTTTGTAATAAGCCAGAGCATAGTTGGGAGCGAGTTGGATCGCGTGGTCATAGTCCGCAATCGCCGTTTCAAGCTGTCCCTGACTGGCGTAGGCATTGCCGCGGTTCACGAAAATCTCCGGGTTTCCGGGCTTAAGCCGGATGGCCCGATTGTAGTCGCTCAGCGACCGGGCAAAGTCGCCGCTTTTCGCATATACGCCCCCTCGGTTGATGAGAGCATCGGTGTTTTTCGGGTCCAATATCAGGGCTCGGTTAAAATCGACCAAGGCCTCATCCAGATTTCCCATTTGAAGATGGACGGCACCTCGGTTGTTGTAGGTGGGCGACGAGTTGGGCACCAATTCGATAACCCGGCCGAGGTCTTTGAGTGCCAAGTCGATAGAACCCACCCGCATGTGCGCCAACCCCCGCTTTCCAATGGACCGGCTATCGTTCGGGTCGATGCGGATGGCCTCCGTGAAGTCCCTGATGGCCTCGGTGTATCGGCCGAGATCATGGTAATTCGATCCCCGGTAATAGTGTGCCAAGGCACGGTCTTTATCGGCGAGCTGCTCCGATTGGATCAGGCGTGTGCAACCGGCGACACGCATGTGCGGCCCTTGGTCGCCACTTTCACATAATTGGGTATCTTCCTCGAAACCGGCGTGGACAGGTTGCGCCAGTAGCGCAATGAGCAACAAGGGGAAGGACCAATACCCGGACAGCCGTCTTCTCCATCACGGAATCCAAGGAGCACCAATACCTTACTCGCGACCGTTATTTCCGTTCAACTCTATCGGGGACCCTTCAGCCGGACCCTCTTTCCGTTTGGGGGATCTGACTCACACAATATGTTCTTTATTTGAGAGCTTTGCATAAATCCGTTTGGTGTGATTCCTTCGATTGAGGATAGAGGTTGATCGGGGGTTGTGATGTCGCATCGTCTGACGGGTCAG